>Ga0255236_1000001_pt1 | contig 40642 bp, 30 predicted proteins | sample ColtaT_7_FD_183687 | JGI IMG/M metagenome (GOLD analysis project Ga0255236, IMG submission 183687) | Metatranscriptome of freshwater microbial communities from Columbia River, Oregon, United States - Colum_Cont_RepB_8d (Metagenome... | ecosystem: Environmental > Aquatic > Freshwater > River...
CACCAAGACCGCAATCAAGGCCATGGGCACTTCCATCAAGGCCAGGGCCGGCCCCGAGGTGATGAACTGCTTGAACGACACCAGGTCGCCCAGCAATTGGTGGATGTTCACTTCCTTGTTTTTGGTATGGTTGCGGTAGGCCGCGTCAAACACATCGGGGCCCAGCTCCCAATCCAGCTTCAGCGCCAGGCGCACCATGATTTGGGTCCTCACCCACTCCATGGTCCCTGAAAACATGTACACCAGCACCAACACCACGGTGAGCGAGATCAGGGTGACCAAGCTGCGGCTGGTCACCACGCGGTCGTAGGTGTTCAGCATGTAAATAATGGGGCTCAGCGCCACCAGTTCAATGAAGAACGTCAGCACCATGCCAGCCCACAGCACCCGCGTCTGCTTGAACATCAACGCGCCGACAGGGGTCTTGAAAAAAGCAAGCATCAAATCGAACCGAATCTCTGAAGAAAAACAGCCCTACCAATTGCTTGGTAGGGCTGGACAGGGTGGGCAGACGTCTTAGAAGCCGCCCGAGCCGGAGCCCGAACCCGAACCCGAGCCCGAACCGGAACCCGTGCCGGAGCCAGAACCCGAGCCGGAGCCAGAGCCGGAACCCAAATTAACTTCGACATCAGGATAAGGCGCACCAATGATCCAAATGATGGCGTCTTTGGTGCCCCACTTCAATTGCTCTTCCAGGTTGGCGTAGTTGTACTTGGCCAGGGAAGTTTCAATGGCGTTCTTGGTGGGCGTGGTCACCACGACACGGTCTACACCGTCATCGCCCAGCTGGTCCAGGAACCAGGCCAGGTTTTGGGTTTGGGCCTGGGTCAGGTTGGCCCAGTTGCCGTTGGGCGCGTCCGAATCATTGATGGTCAACGACACTTGGAAGTTGTCCTGGAAGTCGGTGGGCGTGGTCAAGGTCGAGTTGCCTTGGCCATCACGCGCCTTGTTCAAGAAGTCACTGAAAGCACCCAAGTTCAAATTCACGTTCAAGCCCGACGCCAGGTTGGCGCTGGGGTCGCTCTGCACCGAGTCGATGTTGGCCTTGTACAGGTCGGTCAGGGTCACTGGCAAGGTGGCGGTCGAGCCCGACACATCGGTCTGTTGCAGCAGGGCAAGCACACTCAGGTTGGCATCAAAAGTGGGAATGTGCGCCGCCGAAGCATTGCTGGCATCGGTGGAATAGCTGCTGATGGTGCCAAAGCCGTGGATGTCCACTTCGATGGTGGCAGGGTTGCCAAAATCGTCGAGGCCAGCGGGTGCTTCGGGAATCGCGTCCAACAGCGCAAAGTCATCGCCCAGGATGGTTTGCGTGCTGGCAAACTCGCTGTACTTGACTTGGTCGATGCCGGCATTGACGTAAGTGGCCAAAGACTGCAACGCAATTTTGTTGAGGGTGGGGAAGAACTCCACCGTCACAGGATGGCCGTCTTCGTCCTCGTAGGTTACGGTGTCAGGCACCTCAGAAACCCCGAGGTCACCCGCGCTCAGCAACAGCGTGTCTGTGGTGCCCTGAATTTTGGCACCGGCAGCAGCCAGCAGGTTGACGTCGGCCAGGGCCAAGCCTTGGCCCGGGTCCGAAATCGTGACGCCGTTGAGGTAACCCTTGGCCGACACCGAGCTGTTGATCGATGTGGCGTTGGCAATGGCAATGCGCATCTCATCCGTGCCATAAGGCAAGAAGTTCTGGTCGGCATAGGCGGAAATCGCATCCAAAGCGGTTTGAATCGACATGGTGTAACCCGCGTTCAAATCCAAAGAAGTGAAGCCGCCGCTGTTGCCGTTTTCATCAGACCAGTAGCTGTCCAAAGACACCAGCACGTTGCCCAAAGCGTTGGTGGGCACAATGGTCGCCTTGTAAACGCCCTGGCTGACGCGAACCAAGTCTTCCACATAGCCCACAGTGTCGCTCTCGTCGGCGTACTTCACCACCGTGTTGCTCTCGTCCACATAGCTCAAGACAAACTTGCCATCCGACAACTTGATGTTGTCAATGCCGAAGCCGTCCGGATCGAACTTGGTGGTGGTGCCCGACTTGGTGAAGGTGAAGGTCACTTCAAAGGCGGTGCCGTTGGCGATCGAGTTGCTGGCCACCGTGGCATTGACCGTGGGGACTGACGTGTCGGAGGCCGCAGCGATGAAGTCATTGCGGTCATAGTCAGCGGTGATGTAGCTGCTCAAATTGCTGACCAAGGCCACCAAATCGGCCTCGGCGGCCGCCACTTCGGCCTCCGTAGCGCCCAAGTTGTACTTGGCTACGGCTTCGCCGATTTGCTTGAAGTACTTGGTGACGTCTTCGCCCAAGCTGTTCAATGCAGAGCTGGTCAGGCCAAAGAAGATGTCTTTGTTGGTCGTGAAGCTTTGTGCAGCTGCCGCATTGCCAGTCAAGGCACCGGCATCAATGTCGGCAACGATTTTCGAAGCGTACTCGTTGGTCAAGGTCAACACATTGCCCATGGCGACAGAGGCTGCCGCGACCATCGGCACTACATCCAACAACATGGCATCGTTGAGGTAGTAGGGCGAGGTGTAATCTTGGCCAGCGTTCAATTGGACCAACACGCCAGTGAACACACCCGCCATAACCGTGGCAATGGCATTGACGTCCTGGCCCTTCAACGCTTCGATGTCAGCCTGGCTGAGAGTGGCCACATACTGGTAAGTGGTGTCAGCCAACAAGCCCTTGTCGAAGGTGATGGACAAGCCCTCAATGACCGAGGTTGTCAGATCGGCCACCATCGTCAGGGTTTGGTTGAAAGCCTGGTCAGCAATAGCTGCTTTGGCTGTCGCGTTGTCCTTGGACGTGGTGGTCGACGTGACAAAAGTGTCGAAAGCCGATGTTCCCAAATCCGCAATGCTGATGCCAAACAATGCCATCTTGGCTTGCGCATCTTGCGTTGCCTTGGCCGTTGCCTGGGCATCTTCTGCGGGGTAGGTCGCTTTGAAGGTGTTGATCAAGTTGGCATACAAGGATGCTTGCGGCGTGGCATAACCCAGGCTGGCGTCGGTTTTGAACTGGCCCATTTCTGCGCCAGTTTTAACGTCGCGGCCACCCACGGCAATGATGGTTTTGCCCGTCAAATCTTCCTCGGTCGACAGGCTGTATGAACCATCTGCGCCGGACCGGGTGGAGGGTTCGTTACTGTCGAACTTGCCGTTGCCGTTAAGGTCAGCAAACACCAGCGCGCCCACCACAGAACCGTCCGACACCTTGCCGGCGGCGTCATAGCTCACCACGGTGTTGCCTTGGTAAACCACATTGCCGAGGGTCACGTCACCGAAAACGGCAGCTGCCGTGGCACCCACGGCACCTTTTGCGGCTTTGGTGAAGGTCGCCTCAAACTTGGTGCCGTTGGAATTGGCAACCGGCGTCAAGGTCGTCAAGGTACCGCCCGTCACACTGACATTGGTCGGTGTCGAACCGGGTGCCGTGCTGAAGGTCAGGGTCACTTTGGCCGTGTCGCCCGCTTTCAGCTTGGTCAGGGCCTGGTTGGCGTTGTTGGTCAGCGCATACGACACAGTCTTGGTGCCGGCGGCAGCCGCCAAATCAAAGCTGTTGGTCACGGTGGAAGACAAGAAGCCCGAAGCGTCGGTCACCACCGTGCTGACATTGATCTTGCCATCCACGAGCTTGGTCTTGCTTCCCGTGCCAAAGTCGGTGCTGGCCAGGGCCACATCGGCTTTCGCGCCCGTCAACGCAATGGTCTTGACCACCGTGTTGTTTTGCGAGTCGGTGAAAGTCACCGTGGCAGAGCCACCATTGGGGCCCGCCACCGTTTCTACAGCGCCTTCACCCGTCACCAACTTATTTTTCAGGATCACGGTCGGCGCTTCGACCGCGGTGACATCCACCTTGCCACCCAGAAGCTGGGTCAGGGTGGGCTGCGCCCAACGCTTCAAAGAAGCCTCCATGGCGTCTTTGACACTGGCGCTCATCGTGATGGCGTCAATGTTGGAGGTGTTGCTGCTCAGGGTTTTCAAGAAAGCCACCAGGTTGATGGTTTCTGTCTTGTTGAGGTCGCCCCAGCTGACGTTGCCTTTGGGGTCCGCAGAGCCGGCCGGCGCATCGCTGGCCAAAATGGCCAGGGTGACCCTCATCGTGTCCAGGAACTTGGTAGGCGCAGCCGTGAACACGGATTGACCGGCCGGGTTCAGGTCGGCGTCCAGAATGGCGCTCATTTGGCCCAGGCCCAGGCTCACCTTGGCCTTGGTCAGGTCGGCCGTTTTCGGATTCTTGGCGTTGAAAGCCGAGTTGTTCACTTCAACTGCATCAACGTTGGCTGAATACAGGTTGTTCAAAGTGGTCGACAACTTCACCACACCGTCGTAGGTCGGGGTGGTCTTGGCCGTCGGGCTGTTGCGACCGTCGTCTTTGTCGGTGATCATCACCTTGACGTTCAAATTCTTGTCAAACACCGGCATGCGCGGGCTGGCCGGATCCACCGTTTCATTTGACAATTTGTTGATTTCGCCAAAACCATTCACCACCAAGGACACTTGATCGTTGCCGGTCGGTGCATTGGCTTTGCCCACCAGGTTCTGCACCTTGGTGCCCCCGGTGCCGACCACCGTGGAACCCGTGGCGGTCTGAGAGAAAGTCACAAAATCAACGCCCGAGGCGATGTACTTCGACAGCTCATAACGGGGAGTGATGGTCTTGGTGCCTGCTGCGGCATCGTTGGGTGACAGCATCATGGTGATGTCATCACCCAAGACCATGGCCTTGGCCAAGGTGATGAGGTCCAAATCGCGCAATGCAATGGCTTGCTGCGGGTTGGTCACCGAAATGCCAGCCAACAAACCACCGCTTGTTGCGCCCTGGTTCATGGCCGTGGCCTTGACCGGGGCAGCGTCACCAATCAAGCGGTCGATGGTTGCGACATCGGTAGCCGTGACTTTCACGTTGTTGTTGCCCGCGCCGGTCTGAATCAAGCCATTGACATAGCTCTTGACGGCCGTGAGCGCCTGGTTCAAGTTCATGGCCGCGCCAGCATCTGGCAGGGTCGAAGCGGCGTAGGTTGCGTTGAAGGATTTGACCAAGGCGTTCACCGCGTTTTGGTCAGAGGTGTTCAGGAACTTGGTGGTCAGCGTTGACAGGTCTGAGGACATGGTGCTCATGCCCAGCTGCGCAAAGGCGGCCAAGTTGCCGCTGGCCACGCCAGAGGCGCTGTCGGCCGCGTTCATCATCTTGGTGGTGACGTTGGCAATGGAGCTGGAAATCAAGCCACCCAATTGACCGACGTTCACTGACAAGCCTTTGGCAGAGTTCAGGGTGATGTTGGCCGGTGCCGTGCCCACGGTGGCACCCGTGGACGTGAAGGTGACCGCCCCGATTTGGTTGGGCGTGAAAATCGCCGTCCACTGCTTTTTGTCAGCCGAGGCGGTAAAGGCAGACCATGCGCCTGTGCCCCCGCTGACTGCAACCTTGGACGAGTCCAAAGTGTCGACCGCATTGGCAAAATTGAAGGTCACCAAAGAAGGCGCGCCCGCTGCCGTGATGGACTGGCCAAACAGCTTCTGGATCGCTGCCGTTGCCGTTCCTTGGGTCTGACCGTTGCCCAACACTTTGGAGGTCAAGGCGTTGTAGTCTTGGGTCGAGAACGAAGCCAGCGTGGCGGCAATGGTCGACTGCACCTGGGTCACGGTGGGGTCCACCTTGATCAGGTTCTTGCTCTTCAGCGAAGCCAGCACGGCAGATGCCACAGCGTCCACGTTCTTGATGATGACCAGCAAGGTTTGGTTTTGCGCCAACAACTTGGCCGCTTGCGCCTGGGTGGTGGCGTTGCTGCTGCTCAGGTTGGCCATGGGGTCGTACTTGCCCAAGGCGTTAACGTCACTGAAGCCTGCATTGGCCAAAATGGCGGCCTTGGCAGTGTCGGTGGTTGCTGAAGCGTAAGCCGTAGAAGTGGCCGACACCACAGCATTGCCGGGTTGCGCGTACATGGCCGAAGGGGTCGCCGTGGAGGTCACGTCGGTACCGCCGATCGAGTAAATCTTCGCGCTGGAACCGACGCTGGTGCCCTTGGGAATGTTGAAGGTGTAGCTGCCTGTGGTGCTGCCTTCGGTGGCCAGAATCAAATTAGCATTGCCCGATGTGTAGGTGCCGCCGCTGGCGCCCGTCAAGTCCAGGAACACCTGGGCCCCAGTCACATAGTCGTCCGAGCTGATCACGGTGTAGTTCACCGCAATGGTGGCGGCCGTGCTGGCACTTGAGTTGTTGCCGGCCGCGTCGGTGAAGGCACCTGCAGCGGTGGAAATAGAGCCGCTGTTGGTACCGTCGGGCGTGAAGGTGGCCGTGTAAACGGTGTTGCTGACCTTGGTCAGGCTGCTCAAGCTGCCGCCGCTCACAGTCACGTTGCTCGTTGCAAAGCTGGTCGGGGCCTCGGAGAACGTGAAGGTGATGGTCGAGGTGGTGGCGCTGCTGGCGCTGTAGCTGACGGTGTCGGTACTGGAGGTGATGGTGACCGTCGGTGCTTTGGTGTCAAAGCTCAGTGTGGGCGTGGTGCCTGCGCCACCGGCGTTGCCCGCCGTGTCAGCATAAGAAGATGCCGCCACCGTGATGGACGCAGTGGTGGTGTCGGTGTTGGCGGTGGGCGTGAAGGTCGCCGTGTACACCTTGCTGTCGGTTGAAGACACCGCCAAGTTGGAAATCGTGCCGCCTGAGGCAGTGATATCGGTCGCCGTGAAGCCCGAGACAGCCTCTGAGAAGGTAAAGGTCACCGTGGCAGCTTCACCAGACTTCAATGCGCTCTTGTCTGAGGTGATGGTCAGGGTAGGCGACACCGTATCGCCATTCAAGGCCACGGTGTTACTGACCAGACTGTTGTTGCCCGCTGCGTCGGCGAAAGCGCCTGCGGCAATGCTCACCGTGCCATTGAGGCTGTTGGTGACCGAAGGCGTGAAGGTGGCGGTGTATTTTTTGCTGTCAGCGCTGTCTACCACCGGGGTGCTGATGGTGCCGTTGGTCACCACTACGTCGCTGGCCGTGAAGCCCACAGGCGCCTCGGTGAACGTGAAAGTCAGTGTGGCCGTACCACCGGTCAGCAAGGTCGAGTTGTTGGCGGTGATCAACACCTCGGGCGCCTTGGTGTCAAAGCTCAGCGAGGGGGTTGCGCCGGCACTGCCAGGGTTACCTGCTGTGTCGGTGTAAGTCGAAGCGGCCACCGTGATGGAAGCCGTGGTGCTGTCGGTGCTGGCGGTCGGCGTGAAGGTGGCGGTGTACACCTTGCTGTTGGTGGAAGACACGGCCAAGCCCGACAAGCTGCCACCGGTCACGGTGACATCGGCGGCACTGAAGCCCGAAACGGCTTCCGAGAAGGTGAAGGTCACTGTGGCGGTTTCGCCAAGCTTGAGGCTGGCCTTGTCAGAAGTAATCGCCAGGGTGGGCACCTTGGTGTCGCCAGACAGCGCCAAGGTCGCCCCCACGCCGCTACCGGCGGAGGCATTGGTGAAGGAACCCGAGGCGATGGTCACCGACCCCGTCAGCGCTTCTGTGTTGGCGGTGGGGGTGAAGGTGGCCGTGTAGACCTTGCTGTTGGAAGAAGACACCGCAAAGCCAGACAAGGTACCGCCGGTCACGGTCACGTCTGAAGCCTCAAAGCCCGTGGGGACTTGGTCGAAGGTGAACGTCAGCAGCGAGGTTTCGCCGGCCAGCAAGGACGTCTTGCTGGCCGTGATGTTCACCACCGGGGAATTGGTGTAAGTGAGGCTGGTCGAGCCTGCCGTGCCCAGGTTACCCGCTGCGTCATAGTAGGCGCCACTCAGGGCCACGCTGATGGTGCCCACGGTGGTGGGGGTCAGGGTGGCGGTGTACACCTTGCTGTTAGTGCTGGACACTGTGGGTGTCGACAGGGTGCCCCCGGTCACCACCACGTCGGCAGCGCTGAAACCCAGCGGCACTTCCGAGAAGGTGAAGGTCAGGTTGGCCGTCATGCCCACGCCCAGGTTGGTCACGTCCGAGGTGATGGTCACCGTCGGTGCGGTGGTGTCGCTGGCCAGGGTGCTGATGGTGCTGGTGGAGTAGGTGGTGGTCAGTGCCGTGGCTTGGGTGCTGGCCGAATTGGTGAGGGTGGTCAACAAGGTGGCTGCCGCGGTGCCCGTGGCGGCCTTGTAGTCTGTGATGGTGGTGGCCAACGAGGCGGCTGACGCCAGCACGGTCGACGACAAGCCGTTCATACCCACTTGGGTCACATCCAGCACGGCGTTGGCTGCAGTCTTGATGCTGTCAACCGTTGCCGTGCCTGCAGTCACTGCAGCCACTTGGGTGGCTGTGGTTTGCGCCACATTGGCGGTCACAGCGGAAACAGAGTTGGCCGCAGCGGTGACCAGGCTGCTCACCGCGGTCAACACATTGGCGTCCGAAGAAACCTTGCTGGACACCACAGCGGTGAACACCGTGGACATCACCGAAGCCGCATCGGTGGCAGAGGTTGATGTCAGCTTGGTCAGGTTGGTGCTGCTCAGATTGGCCACGTTCGAGAAGGCCGAGGCTGCAATAGAGGCTGCGGAATCGGTCGCACCCAAGCCCACGGCCAGCTTGGTCGCAGCCTGCACCACCACCAGCACGTTTTGCGACAGGGCTTGCAACTTCAAGGCGTTGCCCGCAGCCGTTGCAGTGGAGGCGTTGGTCAAAGCGGCAACGTGGTCGGTGTTGAGGTCGGTGGCCGACACGCCCAAATTGGTCAACAGGGTGGTCGCGGCAGACTCGCCGCTGCTGACGTAAACAGTGGTGTACAGCGTGGTCAAAGGCGTGACCACCGTGTTGCCGTGCAAGGCCTTCAGCATGGGCACTTCGGCCTTGGTGTCCGAGTCAATACCGCCCAGCGACACAATTTGCTTGCCGGTCAGCACTTCGCGTGTGTCAAACGTAAACACACCGGAGGTGTTGGTCGTCGCACTCGGCTCGTTGCTGTCTTTCACGCCATCGGCGTCCAAGTCGGCAAACACGGTGGCGCCTTGCACGTAACCGTCCACCACCGTGGCTGACACAGCCACTTCGGCGTCCAGGGAGAAGGTGGCGGTACCGGCTTCGCTGGAATTGCCGGCGGCATCTTTGGCCACCGCGCTCACGGTGATGGTGCCGTCGTTCAATTGCGAGGTGCCCGTGCCCAGGTCGGCCGCTGTCAAGGTCACAGCCACTGGGGTGCTGCCTGCACCGGTGACGGTCTTGGTCACTTTTTGGGTGCCGTTGGTGAAGGTGACGGTCACGGTGGAGCCGCTCTCGGCCACCACGGTGACCACACCTGAAGACTGAACGGCCTCGGAGGAACTGGCGGCATAGCCTGACACGGTGGCGTCGGTGCTGATGCCCGTGCCCAGGGCAATCACAGGCTTGGCAGGCGGCGTGGTGTCGGCACTGCTGCTGCCGCCACCACCGCCCCCAGCGGCGCCCGCGGCCAACAGGCCAATGGCGACCATTTGGCCGGCAGACATGCCCGCAACTGCAACTGCAGCTGTTTCAGCGGCCACGGCCCCCGTGGCTGCACCGGCAGCACCCGAGGCAGCGGCACCCGAGTTGGCGGCAGCGCCAGCATCGGTGGCTGTGGCAGCTGGCGCTTGCGCCAGCAAAATGCCTTCAGACAGGGTCTTGAGGACCGACAGGTCGACCCCCAGGGTTTGCAGCATGGCTTCGCCAGTCAAGGCCAGGCTTTGCGATGGTTCTTGCGCCAGCCACTCGGCGGCGGCAGGCATGTCGGCCAGGACTTTGGCCAGGGCGTCGGTGACTTCGGCCATCGAGGCTTCGCTGCGCACTTCGCCGCTGAGCACGTCAGACAACTGCTCGGGAGTGACGCCCCACGCTTTCATTTTGGCGGAGGCTTCGTACACCAAGGCCAAGAGCGCCGTGCCGCCCAAAGCCTTCAGCAAGGCTTGTGAGCCTTTGAAAACGGAACGACGAGCCGGACGAGCATTGTCCGAATGGGACTGATTCATAGAGTTCACAGCGCTACCCTGTTAAAAAAAGGAGTTTTCCGAATGTGGAATTAATTATCAATTTACCACAAAATCATGTCATTGATTCTGACAGATTCGTTATTTTCGAGCGGCCGCGTAGACTTCTCGCGCCGTCACCCGCAAACGGTAAGCATTGGCCTCCATCAAAGGGATGTCGTTGCGGTTGAAATCGAACACATCGGTGTCCAGGCTGTGCCGAATGCCGGGGTAAGCCCCGTAGAAAGGCTCAATGTAGTTGTCTTTCTGGCCCACCTTGGTTTCCACCCCTACCTCCCAGCGGTCGCGCAAACGCCAGGTGGTGGGCCCCAGCGCCAGAGCCTCTTTGGGCCCCAACGGAAGGGTCAAGGAAAATCCCATGTAGGCATTTCGGTTGGGCAAAATGTCCGATGGGCCAGTTTTGCGCCAGAAAAACTGTAAACCATAGTCGTCAAAAGAGAACGAGGTGCTCAGGCGGTGGCCCGTGTCGTTGTTGTGAAACCGCCCCGTGGCATAGGTCACCTGAAAATTCGAGTCAAACGGCCTAATACCAAAGTTCAGAATATTGGGGCGGCGCACCTGGACCATCTCGGGGTTGTGCCACTCGCCGCGCACCCAGGTCAGGCGGTATTTGCCGTTTTCGCTGGCCCAGTAACCGTTGAACTGCTGGCCCGAGGTTTTGTAGCCCAGGTCGCCCACCATCAACTGCCCCCACAAACGGGGAAACACCGAGGGCACTAGCCGCTGCTGGTAGCCCAGCAAGTTGGCACCCGGCCGGCTGGCCTCGCCCATGCCGACACGCCGGAAGTAACTGTTTTTGTCCTTGAAGTCGTCGCTCTCGGTGATCAATCGGGCGCGGAATCCCTGCCAGAACAACCCCTTGCCCAAGGGCACTTCCCAGCCCAGGGTGGTGCCAATGGAATAGTCAAACAGGCCAAACTCGGTGCCCGCGGTGTAGGACGCGGCGGGGCTGATTTCAAACTGCGGCATGAAGCGCTTGCTGTGCTCGTTGGCCAACAGCCATTCGGCTTGAGAAAACTCTGGCACGCGCTCTTGCTCGTAGTGAAAGGTCAGGGCCCGAGCGCCCATGCACAGGTCGTTGCCCTTCAGGTAGTCTTTGATGCAGTCGATGGCCGAGAAGGGGCCGCCCACGCTCATGGCGCCCACGTTTTGGCCCATGAAGGTGAGTGCCACGCTGAGCTGAGAAGCTTCGTGAATGTCGACCTTGCGCGCTGCCAGCATGAAAGCGGCCATGCCGGCGCCATAGGCGTCCAGGCGGTTTTGGCGCCAGAGGCGGGGTTCGGCGCGAACTACCCAACCAGAGGGGGTTTTGCCGACCCCGATGTCGGAGAAGCCGCTTTTGGAAAACACCTCGGCCAGGGCGCGGGCCTTTTCTGGGTTGGAAATGGGCTCGGGGTCTGGGGGGGGGGCGGGCTCTGGCGCTTTAGGAGGTGCAGGGGGTACCACGGGCCAGGGGCGGGTGTCCAGTGGGGTGGCGGCCGACGCTTTGTCAGCGCGGCCGAAGAAATAGGTTAGCCCCACGGTGGCTTGGGTGGTTTGCTGGTCAGTGTGGTGGGTGAATTTTTTGCTGGCGGCGAGGTGAAGGTCGGCGTTGCCGGTGAGCCTTTGGGTCCAGGCAACGCCGGCTCGGCGCTCGCGGGTGTCGGTTTCGGCAAGCAGGGAAAAATGGTCGGTTAGCTTGACGATGGCGCTGCCGAATTTGCCGTTGATGAGGCCGCCGCCGTGGCTGGAGTCAATGGACGATGCGGTGCCGGCGCTTAGAACGATGGGGCCGGAACTTAGGGAGCCCACGACGTATTTTTGGCGGTAGAGGGTTGCGGCGCCGCCGTAGTCTGTGATGCCAATTGCCAGGTTGGGCTTGAGGTAGGGGTTGTTGGCGAGGGTGGAGCCTAGGAGGCGCTCTAGAGGGAGTTGGTATTTGCCGCCTACGGATAAGTCGCGGGTGCTGGACTTGCAGTTGGCATAGTAGGTATCGCAATTGAGATCGCCATTGAAGGTTAAACGCCCAACGGCTTCTAAGCCCTCCACCAAACCAAAGCCCAGATTGATGCCACCAAAACCGCCAACATCGGGGTAAAGCGCATGGAATTCAGGGATGGAGTTGGTCAGCGCCAAGCCCATGCTGCCCGGTCGCATTGTGAGCGCAGTTGGGGTGTTGATGGCGCCGGTATAGCCTGAGGGTGAGAGTGGCTGAGCTTGCAGGCGCACTCCCGCCAAAGCCATGAAAATGATCCCCAGCCAGAACAGCGCGCGACAACTCAATTTCTGGGGAATTCTGAACATCATGACCGGTTGATTAACAGATCATTTTAAGTGTGCTGTAGCCAACAACATCAAGGCAATTCAAATATTGCCTAAAACCCTGGGAGTTCAGGCTCGAATAAATGCCTTTCCTGGCTTCACCATCAGAAATTGAACGGGCGAGCACCAGTGATGTCTCACCATTCTGGCGTAAATGGCCACGTAGCCAAGCCCCAGCACAACGAATCCCAAGAGCGATAAAGAAATTGAGCTGTAGGTGAGGTTAGCCATGAAGACTGCTGTGAAAGTCATGCTGCCCACCATCAGTCCTGTGATCGAATTGCGAAGGCCTACAGACAAGTTACCAAACCAACGCCTCACATAGCGTTGCTTCACCAGGCTGTGAAAATGCAACCGGTCAGGGTGCCCGGGGTGGGCCGATTTGATTTTACGGCGATAGATGCTGAAGACCACCTCAATCACTGGATGTACACAAACCAAAAGCACGGCGAAAGCCGAGACTGAAGGATTTCGCCCCAGAAGCATCACGGCTACCCACGCCAGCGCAAAGCCTACGAAGTAGGAGCCACCATCACCTAGGAAGATCTTTCCAAAGGGCCAGTTCACCCAAAAAAACCCCCAGACGCAAGCAGCCAGAACTAAGCTTGTGCAGGCCAAAGTGGTGTCACCCACTTGATATGCGATCATGGCGTAGCCTAAAAAGGCAAGACTCGAGGCCGTGCTAGCGAGGCCATTGAAGCCATCAATGATGTTGATGGAATTGGCCACTCCGCCAACAGCAAATGCTGTGAAAACCACAGAAATAAGAGTGAATTGCAGCAAGTTGTCGACACCCCAAACATCCACCCGTGTCAGTGAATAATCGGTGATGTACCAGGCCAAGACACCAGAGGCGAATGTAGCCAAAAGGCGCTGAAGTACGCTCACGCGCTTGGTAATGTCTTCTGCGAAACCAAAGAGAAAGGCGGGCATTCCTGCGATGAGGATTGGCAAAATCAATTCCTGGACTGCTTGATCCGCGTTAAGCCAAGCCGCCCACAGGCCCAAAACAATGGGTACCCCGCCCACACGAGGTGTTGGCGCGGTATGAAATTTTTGAACTCCTTGAGCCTCATCCATTGAGACTTTGCCGTGCCAACGTTTGGTTAACACTAGCAGTACACACGCTGAAAAAGTGACCGCATAGCCCCAACCTGCCGGGAAAAGAGCGGGCAAAGTAAGGAAATCTCTGAGGGTCACAAAGAAATTCATAGTATTAGCAATACTGGTAATAATTTGTATTTAGCAAAAATTTAATACACATTTTAACTGAAATAAGTTTAAAAAGGTCTTGACGGGGTAATCGGCCCATCAAAGAGTAGGAGTGAGAAGTAGAATTTTTTCCAATGGAAAGGGTTCTATATGAAGAAGTCCAGACGTAGACTCCCCGAAACAGGCAACAAGATGAAAATAGGGGCTTCCGTCCTTTTAGGAGATGAGGATGAGGAAGTCGAAGTTCACGGAGAGCCAGATTGTGGCGATATTGGCCGAGGGCGACGCTGGGTTGCCTGTGGCTGAAGTTTGTCGCAAACACGGCATCAGCAACGCCCTGTACTACCAATGGAAGAGCAAGTATTCGGGAGTTTCGGTCAATGAATTGAAACGGGTTCGAGAGCTTGAGGCCGAGAACAGCAAGCTTAAAAAGATGTTTGCCGAACTGGCCTTGGAGAACGCAGCCATTAAGGATGTGCTGTCCCGAAAGTTGTGACACCGCACGCAAAGCAAGCGGCGGTGGAGTTGATGACAACCCACCACCACTTGTCAAAGGCCAGGGCCTGCCGAATCGTAGGCCTGTCGCGTTCGGTGTTGTACCGGCCCAAGGTGAACTGGTTGGAAAGAGACAAAGAAGTCATTGACGCTCTGAATGCCATCATCGCCAAGCGAGCGCGCTGGGGGTTTTGGAAATGCTATGAGCGCATGCGTTTGGATGGCTTGCCCTATAACCACAAGAAGGTACATCGGGTGTATTGCGACATGAAGCTGAACATGCCTCGAAGAACCAAGAAACGGCTGGTGACAAGGCCTGCGCAGCCATTGGTTTGCCCAAGCGAAGTCAACAATGTCTGGGCGATCGACTTCATGCGTGACACGCTTTATGACGGAAGACCATTCAGAACGTTCAATGTAATCGATGAAGGAAACCGTGAGGGATTGCGCATCGAAGTGGGAAGATCCATTTCCAGTCTTCGGGTAACGCGCATCATGAGTGAACTCGTAGAGTTCTACGGCAAGCCGTTGGCTATACGGCTGGACAACGGCCCCGAGCTAACCGCTGAATCATTCACAGAATGGGCAAAGGAGCAAGGCATTGAGCTTCGTTTCATCCAGCCAGGAAAGCCCAATCAAAACGCATTCATTGAAAGATTCAACAAGAGTTTCAGGGAGGAAGTGCTCAATGCCAATTTGTTCAACACGATGTCAGAGGCTCAAGAGGCAGCTGAAGTCTGGCTGACGGATTACAACGAGTACCGCCCGCATGAGTCCCTGGGAGACATGCCGCCGGCAATGTTCAAACCCAGGGGGTTTCAACCGGAAATCTCTACTTTTAATTTGTAGCCTTGACAGGGAAGTCTACGAACACACAGAAATCAGACATCGATATCATCGCAACCAACGACCTCATTCGAGAAGGTCAAAGTGTCAGGTGAATTGGGGCAACTCCAAGGCTGAGATAGTCGCGGAGGAGCTTGAAAAAAAGTGAGGAGTCCAGCTGGGGTTCAACGCCAACAGCTTAGCGCAGACATTTGCGCTAATCTGCGAGGGCGCGGGACTCGAAGGGGCCAGCAGCCAAAGCGGCCGCAGAACGTTTTTGACGCACTTGGTCAACCAAGGCATTGCCATTCACCGGCTCAAAACGCTGACCGGGCAACGCAGCATCAGCACCACCGCTGCCTACCTCTACAACAGCCCTAATTTGCTCAAGGCGGCGTTGGAGTTGGCTTGAGCATTTGAATTGGGCGAATTAACAATACCCTAATCCACTCCCCATTACGCACATACTCGTAAATACGATATCACAAACTATGCAACAGTTGCGGCCTGCCCATACTGGATAAGTAGAGTTTCGCGGCTGACCGCTAGGCTTGCACATACCCGTTCGGATTCATCTGCTGCCAACGCCAAGCATCGCGCATCATTTCGTCCAAACCTCGCTTTGATTTCCAGCCGAGCTCATGCTCGGCTTTGGTGGGATCGGCGTAGCAGGCCGCAATGTCACCGGGGCGTCGTGGAGCTATTCGATATGGCACTTGACGATCGCTGGCAGCCTCAAAGGCCCGCACCATATCAAGCACGCTGTAACCTTGACCGGTACCCAGATTCCAAAAATGAGCACCTTTGAGCGCTTCCAAAGCTGCCAGGGCTTTCAAGTGGCCGTCGGCTAAATCGACCACATGAATGTAATCTCGAACGCCAGTCCCGTCGGGCGTAGGGTAGTCGTGGCCAAAAACCGACAATTCAGACAGCTTGCCCACTGCCACCTGCGAAACGTAGGGCAAAAGGTTGTTGGGAATACCGTTAGGGTCCTCGCCAATTAACCCACTTTCGTGCGCACCTACTGGGTTGAAATAACGAAGAATCGCGATGCGCCAACGTGGATCAGACACGGACAAGTCACACAGCATGTCTTCCACCATCAGCTTGCTGCGGCCATAGGGATTGGTGGGTTTGCCGACCGAGCAGCTCTCAGATATCGGCATTTGGGCTGGCTCACCATAAACGGTTGCCGACGAGCTGAACACAAAGCTATAAACGCCAGCATCTGCCATGGCCTGAAGAAGGACCTGGCTTCCATGCACGTTGTTGTCGTAGTAACGAAGGGGCTGTGAAACACTTTCGCCTACAGCCTTTAGACCTGCAAAGTGCAACACTGCATCGATGGTATGTTCAGAGAAAAATCGCCCAAGCAGCGCGCTATCTCGAATGTCGCCCTGAATGAATTTGGCGGCACGACCAGCAATCTTCTCCACCCTAAGCAAAGACTCAACCGAACTGTTGCTGAGGTTATCAAGAACCACCACCTCAAAGTCAGCTTGCAGCAGTGACAGTGTGGTGTGAGAGCCTATGTAGCCAGCGCCACCTGTAACAAGGATTTTTCTCATTCGTTAACCCTTTCAAGCAAGCGTTCCAAGTAAACACTCGCCGCATCCCAGCCTTCCACTGGTGCCCACGGCGCAAGATCTTTTGGCTGATTCGGGTCGAAAGGTCCCGCTTTCACCTCTAGCAAAACGCAGCCAGGCTCCAATGCAATCACGGTATGCCAAGTACTGGAGGCCACCTCCGCACCTACCGCCATCTCATCTCCATGCTTTTCGGTGCCAAAGCGCAGCACGTTGGTCACGGCGCCTTGGTCATCAAAAGCCACCATGACCATCACACCTCTTACCGCAATCAGTAGCTCATCCCTCGGGTCAGAGGCATGCCGATGAGGGCGAATGTAGCTGCCAGGCTCAATGGCGTTGAACAAACGCTGGCTTGCCTCTTGATAACTTTGGTGGACGTTACGGTGCTGACGAAGCCTCGGGCTGACTTTGGCCTGGCCAGTCAAACCGTCCAGATAATGAGCGTCAAAAATTTTCACTCGGTCACCTGACTCGCTTCAAGCTGAAAGCGCAGAGACGATTTGGCGGACCGTCTTCTCAACAGTAAACTCACGCTCGAATAGGTTTCGGCAACGAGACGATATTTGAGCGTCTGATTCAATCTGATCCATCAGCTGGTTAGCAAACTGCACCAGATCGTTTACCAGGTTGCTTTCGCAGACTTGGCCCACCTGCTCGTTGCGAATCATCTGGGCCAGATCGTTACCTGCATTGACATTTGCTAGCACAGGCAAGCCGCTCTGCATGTAGGTCAAAAACTTACCAGGAATGTTGTGCGACTGATGCCGTGGGTCCAACGCCACGATTCCTGCACTGCACTGGGCATACAGGTCGGGGATTTCGTCCGGGTGAATTTCGTCAAAAAACAGGACGTTGTCCATTTTTCGCGCTTTAGTTGAAGCTTTGAGCCGATTCGAATCGCTACCACGTCCAACGAAAAGAAAACCGACATCCCTTCGGTGGAGAAATTTCTCGGCTAGATCGATCAAGATGTCCATACCTTGGGCGATTCCCATATTTCCGGCGTAAACAAACACTTTGCGCCCAGCTAAAGCCGTCTCACTAACGCGAATGGGGCAGAAGTCCTTCGCAGGCATACCCAGCCAGTTTTGCAGTACTTCCAACTTTCGCTCTGGTCCATGGCGCCAACTATCAAAGTAAACGCAATTGCCTGGCGCTTGGACCCCAATCACATTGGCTACAGAATACTGGTAATTTGCAACAGCCTTGAAGAACTTGTAAGGCAATCCGCGGCCCATCAAACCCATATCAGCAGCCCACTCGGGAAAAATGTCACGAATGATCAAGTATCCCTTGCATGAGCTTGCACTCATCAACACTTTGGCAATTGGCCCCAGGAAAATGGTGGGAGAGTGCCAAATCACACCATCCCAACGATTTTCGGCAACAGGGCTTTTGCGGAAATTGCGCAGCATTACAAAAGGCATCAATATCTCATTTATGGTGCGGCTAATATAATTAATATCTTTATTATTTAGCGCATGCAAGCGAAGCACCTTTACACCGTCAATATTTTCCAAATCCCAACTAGATGGCAAACTAGCTGTGGGTAGTATTACAGTAATGGAATGCCCTTGCCGAACAAACTCGCGTGATAAGTCTCGTAATTGAACTGCTCCAGACGCCCGCATTGGCGGAAAAGTATCGGCTATCAGTGCGAAGTGCATTTATATTTTTCTCTGAAATGAATTAATTTGAAAAAAAATAAATAAATCAAAGATATCGATTGATATGTCCTATTAGTCGCCCATGGAAAATTGACAAACAGATAAATGCACACATCATGGAACCCGCGTTGAGTGGTTTAGATATAAAGAAATACTGCAATTCGAGTGAAAGTTACCCAATCAGGCCACCTGCAGCAAGCAAAATAAAAAGCCGATGACTTTTTTCGAGCGAAAGTTTGGTAAATTAATTAAATTTTCTAGTCTTGTTACCACGCTTATCAGTAAGACCCCGTTTTACCCACAATGCGCTATGGGGATCGCCCACAGAGATTTGCTGATCAGGGCGGGGAGCCTTGGTATAGTAGTAAAGGATTAGAGACTTGCGGGTATGCTCAATAGGAAAAGCTATTGGGTCAGGCAAGCCATGGAAACTGAAATCGTGAGAATCGAAAATCACCAGCCTATTAAAAAGTGGCGGCACACGTTTTAAGCAATCAGTACCAGTCTTGTCATAGAGACCAAATTCACCCCCCCAGTCAGGTTGCCAATCATGGTTGAAGTACAAAATAGCATTGAGTCGTCTATTTAGACCTGATGCATCATGATAATTGCCATCAATGTGCACGTCTAGCAAACCACCCCGACTAGTAACATTTAGTCCCCCTCCTGAAAAATACGGATCGGACATCAATTTAGGTATGCTCAGGCGCGAGGCCATCGAACGCAACATGTCAGCAGAGTTCAAAATGCGTACAACTTCAACTATGTTTTCTGGAATATCAAACTCAGATTTCCAGTTTGTCCTATACTTCACTTCAATGTCTTCGTCATTTGCAAATTCCCAGCATGGATGATCAAGCGAAGGAAAACTATTCAGACACGCGTCTGCCATTTTGGGGTCAAGAAAGTCATCAATAACAATGTGTTTGTAAGGCTCATCAAAATATTCCAAACCAAGTTTCGAATTCAGGATTTTTTCAGAACATGTTTGCGATATATAACGTAGTTCATCTTGACTCCATAGTGACATTTCAATTCTCCTTTAAAAGTCAGTTCTTTGCCAAACCCGGCGGTTTATAAAGTCGGTATAGCTTTGAATAATGCGTAGTACCTTGTCAGACACATTAAAAGGTGCATAATCCGTTACCAACCGCAAGGTGCGTTCGGAACCCCGAGGCTGGGTTTCCAAAATGCCTAAGCTTTGAATAACTCGGTCAATGCTCATGCCCACAAAAATCACAGCAGCCTCTTCAAACCCCTCGGGCCGCTCATGAACTTCGCGCAAGTTCAGCGCCGGAAAGTTAAGAATAGAAGACTCTTCGGTGATCGTGCCGCTGTCTGACAACACGGCACGCGCTTGCGTTTGTAGCTTCACATAATCCAAAAAACCAAAGGGCTTCAAAAACTGAACGAGCGGATGCGCAGTCAAATCCAATGTATCCATACGCTTGCGTGTGCGTGGGTGGGTTGAAACAATCACTGGCTCTTGGTAGCGCTCAGCCAGCGCATTTAAGATAACGAACAGCTTTTGCAAGTTTTCAGGCGAATCCACATTTTCTTCACGGTGCGAACTCACCAAGAAGTAGTGCTGCTGGGTTAGTCCAAGCCGTGCCAACACGTCTGATGCTTCTATGCCCGGCATGTAATGCTCAATGACCTCACGCATGGGGCTACCGGTCTTAATCACCTGGTCTGGCGGCAAACCTTCACGCAACAGGTAATCACGGGCAATCTCGCTGTAGGGAAGGTGAATGTCGGCTATGTGGTCAACAATACGGCGGTTAATTTCCTCGGGCACCCGCAAATCAAAACAGCGATTTCCCGCCTCCATGTGAAAAATTGGAATCTTGCGGCGCTTGGCTGCTATAGCCGTCAAAACGCTGTTGGTATCGCCCAACAACAACAATGCCTCGGGCTGGTGTTGTTCCATTGCCTTGTCAGCAGTCATGATCACTTGACCAATGGTCTCAGCTGCGGTAGTGCCGGCAGCTTCCAAAAAAGAATCGGGTTTGCGGATACCCAAGTCACTGAAAAAGACTTCGTTCAATTCATAATCATAGTTCTGACCAGTATGCACCAGCACATGGTTACAATACTGGTCTAACTTAGGTATAACACGCGAAAGACGAATGATCTCTGGCCTAGTGCCTACAATGGTCATTACCTTGAGTTTACGCATTTAATGCAGCCCGAATGATGTCCAGCTTCATCAAGGTTCTCTTAACACCTTCCACATCAAGGCGTTCTGTGTTGTGAGAGGTGTAGTCATCAAAAGTCGGGATCGCAACTTCACCCTCTACAAAGTATTTCGCGTAATTAAGGTCGCGTGAGTCGGCGGGAATGCGGTAGTAATCGCCCAAGTCATCCGCCCTTGCCATTTCTTCGCGAGACAAAAGCGACTCGTAAAGCTTCTCACCGTGGCGTGTTCCAATCACCCTCACTTCGCTTTTGCTTCGCAATAATTCCTTCATCGCTTGCGCCAAGTCACCCACCGTTGAAGCAGGTGCCTTTTGAACAAAAATATCGCCTGATTGTGCATGGGTGAAAGCATACAAAACCAAGTCTACCGACTCACCCAATGTCATCAAAAAGCGAGTCATATTTGGATCAGTAATCGTCAATGGCTTAGCTGCACATAATTGATCCAAAAAAAGCGGAATCACCGATCCACGTGAGGCCATTACGTTGCCATAGCGAGTAGCGCATAAAACTGTTTTACCAGGGTCGCATAGACGAGACTTGGCAACCATCACCTTTTCCATCATTGCTTTTGAAATACCCATGGCGTTGATGGGGTACACAGCCTTGTCAGTGCTTAATACAACACAACGTTTAACCCTGTTGGCGATAGCCGCTCGCATAACATTTTCAGCACCTTGCACATTTGTGCGTAAGGCCTCCATGGGATAAAATTCGCATGATGGTACTTGTTTTAGTGCAGCTGCATGAAACACATAATCTACACCCTGAAATGCGTCATAAACACTGTCATAATTACGCACATCCCCAATGTAAAACTTGACCTTGTCATTCTTCAAGGCAATGCGCATATCTTCTTGTTTTTTTTCATCACGACTAAAAATACGAATTTCAGCAAAATCAGTATTCAAAAAACGCTGTAGTACAGCGTTACCAAAAGAGCCGGTCCCACCAGTAATAGCCAAAATTTTATCTTTAAACATGAGATATTCCCTCCTATATAAATTATTTTTAAAATAGCAAAATTTTTATTATTTGACAAAAGTCAAGATTATCTGGGAAAGGATGATACAGTAGAGTACCGCAATTCTTAAAATTTGCGGTATGTGCACAAATAATTAAACTCTCATCATCACAAATTTTAGAATTATCATTCATTGGTGTATCCTTAAATCTATGGGTTAAATTAATATCTAATTGGCATAGAAGCACGCATTTTATCAATCAATTGTGACCACTTTGCTGGTTTGTAACCAGTGGCTTGTCTAAAGCGAGATGAATCTAAAGAGCGATCAATCACAAACTGATAATCCTCAATAATTTCAATATCTTTACTGTAAGAATGCGCAACAAGTGTAAGAAGATCAAACTTAGTGATGGGTTCTGCGGATACATGATAAAGTCCGTGAAGCTTGGTGTTAGGAATTACGTAATCCTGAATTATTCTCGCAATTTCAACGGTGGGCAATCCAGAAAATATAGCTCTCTTAAAGCCCTTAACCTGATCTTCCTGCGCCAGAAACCAACTTACTAAACTGCGAGCTCCATTGAGCTCGTGACCAATAATGGAAGTACGCAAAGTAATAGCGTGGGGATAGTCCACTTCACCTAAGTATTTACTACGACCATAAAGATCGTTGGCATCTACTTGATCAGATTCAACATACATACCTTTAGCACCCGAAAAAACACAGTCGGTACTAAAGTGCACTAACCGAGCCCCTGCAACATCGCACAACCGGGCAAGCCGATGCGGCAGCAGGGCATTAATGGGAATGGCAAATAGAGGATCGTCAGATGCAGCGAGCTGTTTGACAAGGCCGATGCAATTTATAACGACTTCAGGACGTACATAGGAAAACAATCGGGTCAAACAATCAAGATTTTCAACATCAACACCAGAAATGATATTTCTATGCAAATCGGTTGGCAGGAGTCGCATAGCGTCGAATGACCTAACGGAAGCGAAAACCTCTTGATCGGGTCTTTTCGCTAACAATCGTAATACAGCATTTCCAAGCATCCCAGATGCACCTAATATTAATATTTTCATAAATCAGAAATCATATGTTTTTTGAATTTGCTACCTTCGCAAGGAAACCGAACGTTTCATTGGAACATCGTTGCCAAGAATACGCCTTCGCAAGCGCAAAACCTTCGTGGGCTAAGCGTTGCCGTAGATTAGGGGAACCAACCAGCTTACGCAAGGCAGCAGAAATGCTTTCGGCAGATTCAGGATCAAAATACACACCAGACTTACGCAAAACCTCAGGCATTGGACCCATTTTCGAACATGCAATTGGAAGACCCGCAGCCATACACTCTAGTAAAATATTAGGCATATTTTCACAACTAGATGCAAAAACAGCAGCATCAGCATTTTGGTATATCGCATTCATTTGATCATAAGGAATCGGACCGTAATATTTGACCCACTGACCATCTGGATCATAGTGTTGCAAACTTCTCTGAAACCTTTTTAAAGCAGGTCCGTAGGCTGGCCCAACAAGTTCAAGCCGCAAAGGCCAACCTGTTGCCTGCCGCAATTTTGCAACCGCTTCAACCACATGCCATTGATGCTTGTACTGATCAATGATCGATACATACAACAAATGAAAAGGTGTGGAAATTGAATAAGCTTCAATAGACTTTTGCGACCTTGGTTGTATGTAAAAACGTTCATTTAAACCATGTGGAATAGTAGCGCTCCCTCCAGCAAGTTTTCCAGTTATTGCTTGAACGGAGTCTTTGGCGTATTCACTAAGAAAAATTGAACTTGTGGCTCGTCGAAATGTGTAACCTTGAACAAAACGAAGCAGCAGTAGTTTAAATGACAGACGGGACCAACCATAACGCTTGAGTTCATGCCACTCAAACGGTAAAAGGTTTTGACTCATTGCAACCACGGGCTTGAAATCACCAGAATAACTGCCACCGGGAACAAATAAAACATTACACCTTGCCGTATGCGCAGCCCTAGTCAAGAAAAATCGTTGCCAAAAAACGCGTAACAACAGACTTCCGTTTAAAAATGTCGGTGAAATTTTTTCAAGCCAAGGCCTATCCTCAATTAGTGCTAACGTAGCAGAACTGCCCCAAACAGTGACCTTACTAATGCCATATTGATGTGGCATGGCAGCATGCAACAGTTCAATCAGATGTGTACGCCCACCACCGTGTCGAATGTTTGTAGCATCAATACCAATGATTAAAGGCTGCTTGTTCTTTTCACTAAATGATAAGCTGTTCATCCTGGCATTATACAAAAAAGAAAAAGTAGCAACTTTTATTGATGATAAAAAGATCAATTTATAAATCTTTCGAAGGGTCAATCCTTGGGAGGAGAAATTTATTGCTAAAGGGAGAGTTGTACGAATGATTGGTAGTAAAGCATTTTGAAAATCCACGTCGTTCAAGAATATTAAGAGCAAAATTGGTATATCCACCATTTGCAAAAGCATAATAAAAATCATCAACTCCGAGTGAAGATAGAAAGTCCTTGGTAATGTCAATTTCAACTTCTATTTCATCATCGGTACAATACCGAAAGTCGAACGAATGATTTCCATGTCCTCCGATTAGATGCCCCAAACTAGCGATATACTTAACTTCGTTTAAGTCAAGATAAAATTTTTTAATTAATTCAACCAAATCTAATTGGCAAAACTTATGAAATAACTCGTATAATATTTTATTCCTAAAATCTCGACTACCGTATTCACGTAGAAAACGGGTTATGAATATCATTTCTCTAGTCCAAATGTTATTTTTCCATTTAGATTTATAAAATGAATTTATAACGTCCGGATCAATTTGATATTTTTCAATAATTTTCATGATCTCTATTTCTATATATTTAGGATCAGAAGATGCGACTATAAACTGTATGAGGTGCGAGTCAACAAAACCACTGTTCATAATAGGAGCAACTGGGACAAAAAATATCCCACGTTTACCTATTTTAAATAAGTGCTCTGCAGCAAAAATATGATCTTTCAATCCATCATCAAACGTATATACAAAACCATTAGAATCAAATAATTCACTATTGTAATTTAAAGGTGGAAATTTTTCAAATAAATTTATGAATTCAGCATTTCTAAAAAAATAAGGTAACTTATATCGCTCAGGAAAGAAATTTTGATCAATATCGCGTATGTCGTGAATCATTAAGTAATTCATTCGATTGTCGCCGTTTTGATAAGAAGCTTACGGCCATCTACTGTTCTTATAAACGCATTAGGATACGGATCACCAAGGGCGTTTATCTTATTCAATAATTTATTTGAATCTAATCTCGATAAATCATCTAACGTGATTTCACTTTGCTCTGGCTTTCTCCTAGGCAGTATAGTAGCTAAATTTTCATCTTGAACAGTTCCCTTCATGAATACGGCATCATTTATCCTATAGGCAAAATCTTCTAATAGTAAAACTGATGCAGACGTCATGTTATTAAATATAGAGGGAATAGGACCACGCAGACATAAGTCGGTCTTTGATAGAACCGGACCAGCATCTAGATACTCATTCATGCGAAATAGCGTTAACTTTGTATCAAGTACACCTTCTAACACTTGATTTTGTATTGGTGAACCGCCACGATATTTTGGCAAATCAGACGGATGTATACAGTAACAATTACCGTGACTGACAACTGAGGCGGGTATAATTTTGCTCCATCCTACAAATACCAAATGCATATTTGCAGAAAACTTAGTAGAGATAAAAAATTCAAATTCTGATTCAGATTTTATTTGAACATGTCTAAATTTTATTAGAGAAAAGGCCTTTAATGCCCAGTCTCTGTAGCCAATCAAAATAATATCCATTACAGCACCTTTGATAAAGCAAAATATTTTACAGTTCGAAGCATATGACGGAATCCATCATTATAAATGACAACTTCTGAATTTGAAGTTCCATCCCAACCAGAAATTCTCGGTATTGTAGAAAAGCAATAATTTCTCTGTTTTCTAAGACGAAGTCGTTCAGCCATTACATGCTCTAGATCATCGCCAACTGAGTCATTTATTGAGAGTTTTATATCTTTAAACAGTGAAAGATAGACATTTCTTGCAGCACAAAAAAAGGCTGAATTTATATATAATAAGTCTAATCTGTTTCCTACAATCGGTTTACATTTAAATTCACAAAATAAGTCCTTCTTATTGAATCTATCAAGATTTGTAATCATCCTTTTCCCGGTTACTTTCATAAAATTATTTGAATTCTTGATAATTTTAGAGTTCATTAATGCGAATTCAATATCTTCAGCCTCACCATAACCTTTGCCTAGTTTTGAAATAGCACTTGAGTTATTTTCGTAAGAGAGTATCTCTAATCTTGAATTATTCGCCATTTCATATTTAAATCCTGTGCCATCAACTATTACTACTTCAATATTTGGATACTTGTCTTGCCAAGACTTTAAAGCGGCAAGTGTTGAACGCAGTCTCTCACTTCTATCCGTCATAGATAAATATGGTACAGACTTGATGTTAATGGCAGATGTAATTAGCAGAGGGGGAAGGTTTATAGTTGACATAGGAAGATTAGCAATTCAAAAAAATATAATATCATATACTTATATCTACGAGTAGATAAAAAACATACCTAATTCAAAATTTCAGTGTATAGCACTGGTTTTAAGAATATCAGGGTGGAGTATTGGTGAATAATCGCTAGCATTTCTTTGACAAAGGACTGAAGTGATTATACTCGATACATTATCTTGACCGACTTTGTTTTCTGAGGCTTTATAATCTTAAACATTATTTTGAAGATTAAATAATTTATTATTGCCAATTATTTTGATGCGCTACGAGCTAGCAACTCTTTCACAACTACATACGCGAATCGATCACCTATAGCATTCTCACGGAGAAGCCGAAAAACATTTAATGGTTTGTATATAAGCGATTTCACCAAATGAAATACAATCAAAATTCCGGTATATGACCTCAGATTTGTTTTCCACTCTATAAATTCAAAATATCCGTCAGACTGCAAACGCTTTCTTATCCAGTCAACAAAGCGCTTGTAAGTTACTTCATCCGCATCGATTGGATCTGCTAACCCTGCCCTGCGCAATAGATACGAGACAATGGCCAACCTGCAATCAACAATTTGATCACGTCCACCGTCACTTAGTGAAATTTGTCCTGAATGTTTACGTATACGCAATAAGGGTTCTTGGATAGACGCCATATCGCCATGTTCAGACAGGCGTAACCACAAATCGTAATCCTCTGCACGACGGATTCGCCCCCTGTAACCGCCATTATCAAGTACCAAAGCGCGACTATAAAATGCAGAAGCGTGCGGAGGAAAACGTCGTGCAGTGAGCAAATATTTGAGCAAACCTGCGTGCCCAGCTGGATAAATGAATTTTGCACCCAAATATCCACTTTCATTAATTATGGTTAGACCAGTCCCAACAAATACTACATCGCAATGGATCGAGACAAAGGCAACTTGCTTTTCTAACCGGTTCGGCTCACAAATATCGTCAGCATCCATTCGGGCAATCCAATCACCTCGAGCGCAACGCAATCCAACATTTAGTGAGTCAGCCAAGCCAGTATTTTTTTTAGGAACCAAAATAATGCGATCATCCTTTAGTGCGTACCGCTGCAATATATCAAGACTGTTATCAGTGCTTCCATCATCGATAATCACGAATTCAAAATCTGTGAAAGTTTGACCAAGCACACTCTCTACAGATTCCACTAGCCAGTCAGCCGCATTAAAACAGGACATTAGCACGGAAACAAGCGGCTTACCATTCACTTCGTTACTCACAGTTGGATCCATTCATCAGGCAGCAGGCCTTCAAAACCCCATGCCATTTTTCCATGGTTAATTCGCACTTTTGGAGCTATGACAATTTTTCCTTGACGTTCCGACAGCCAAGCTCCCCACCAACTAAATGTGCTGTTAGCAATGATGAAGTGCTGACAAAGAGACATAAGCCAGAGATCGGCGTAAGCATTTTCGTCACCCTGGTTGTGAGAAACCACAGTCACACGGCCCCGAGGAAATGCTAAACGACTTAGCGCAGCACTGGGCTGATCAGAAAAAACGAAATAGTGCGCTTGAGGTTCCATAGCATCAATGTAAGCAATGGCTCTGTCATAGTAGTCTGAAGCAACATTACTTCCTGCGCTCTCATCAGGTCGATCGAAAAAACGAACGTGCACTGCCACAGAAACGCATTTATCAATCTGCTGCTTCATTTCACAATTTGCAAAATCAACAGGCGGCATGAATTTCAAATCTGTACGCAATATTTTTTCAATATCCTTAAAATACCTCTCACTTTGCCAGTAGCCTTCAAGAAAAATGTTTTTTTTAAATCTTAACTCTAATAAGCGAGAATCGTAATCGTCGCCGGTTTGGCAGATGTGCGTTCGATATTTAAATGGCAAAAATTTATTAATTTTACGGTTTAAATATCGACGCACACGTTTATAAAAAGAAATATCAAAATTTTTAAATTGAATGTTATCAGGTATGAGAAAATGATTAAGCTGGCAACTTCTTTTGTAAGTGCTATCACGCTCAAAACCACTTGCAAAATCTACACATAAATCTGCATGATTAGAGATAGCTAAACGCCTAGCCGCTGCATATATAAATAGCTGGTTTCCTATACCGCCTACAAGGCGACAAGTAACTTTCATAACGCCCCCTTAAAGGCAAAAGACTCGCTCCGAAGATGATCCAATTTTTTATTCTTTAATAAATTATTGTAACAATAATTACGCTCATAAGCAATTAGGCCGAATAAAATAGATATAATCATAAAAAAAGAAGGTTGCGTTAAGTTGTCTTCAGTAAGTGAAGAAAACACATATGCAATTACGAAAAATATAAAAAACCTAAACTCTGTTTCAATCGATGAATAGATTCTCAATAATCCTTGAGTAATAAAATATAATATAAATATTGATATGAGACCTAACTCAACCGATAATTGCAAAAACGATGACTCAAATCCCGTAGGAAAGCTCTCCAGTTTTTTGTACGTTTCAGGGTACAAGAAGGAAAACTGCGTGAAAAATAAATGATTATTTGAATCAAGATATTGAGGCAAGTAAAACAAACCGATACCACTAAAAATGTTATCAAAGAAAGAAATGGCTGCAGAATGAAAGAGCATGACACGAATATCTAAAGCCGCAAGCTGCATAAAACTAGTCGCAGTCATAAAATAAATCAATATCAGGAAGAGAGTTGTGGTTATAGTCGAATAAACTCTTATACGATTAATTTTATTACCGGCAGTAACCAAAATTATAGCAATGAAGAGGCCCACCATCTGCGACCTTGATCCCAATAGCATGTTTATTGCTATCAATAATAATAAATAAAGAAAAAAACGCCGAAGGCTTTGCTGACAATTTGAGATCATTTGCCAGACAATAACTATATAAAACATCACTAGCGCCGACAATTTCTGCTTAACAAGAAACTCTGATGGTAACATAGAATTTGCACTTGAGTATAAGTAATTTCTGTCAACTAAAAAAATATCAACTAACCCATGGTCAACAATAGGGTATAAAATATATATAGTTACAGCTAAAAACACTGCTCTACGCAAATAAGTAGCAAACTTAACACGCGAACTATATTTCATTCTCGCAATTAGTGTAATTACTGCAGTAAAACCAATTGAAAATAATAGAAAATTTATTATCCACTTTCCGGCATAGTTGCCTATTATTAAATATTGCAACAACGGGAAAACCATAACAAAGAGCAATATCGTCTTTAAGTTTTTTGGAACAATAATTTGCCCCTTTAAACATATAATTATTACTAAGCCACTTAGAACAAAAAAATAATTGTAAACTGTAGTTAGTGATTCAATAAAAGACATTAAAAAAAGAAACACTAAAAACGATGCATCTAATCTCATAATTCAGTTTAAATGTTTCGCTTGTGAAAAAATGTTAAATTTAAAGTTTGCGTAATGTGATTGATCTCATCATAATTATTATATCTTTTACGCGAGCAATCAAGAAAGCCCCTTTGGTACCAAATGTAAAACTATTTTTTTGTAGACTATTTAGGAATAGTCTAACTAAACTTAATATATCCCCCATACCATTTACCTTTAACTTACCAGATAACTTGAGAAGAAGTTTTATTGAATCCTCATTATCATCAATCGATAATTGACGCAAATTTTCAGACCATATTCGACTAAGCGCAATCACCATACGGTCTTGGTGCTTATCCCATCCTTTTTTTGTGCTGTAATCATAAGTATTAACTATATTAGGTAAGTTTGCAAAATTCGCACCAGCGTAAAGCAAATCGACAAATATTTTATAATCTTCACAAAGATGAAATTCAGGGTTGTACTTGATTCCATTTCTATCTAGAAAGTCTCTTCGCATCATCACGGTCGGGTGGAGCATTGTTGTTCTTACAAAGAGACCCGCCTTTATCAAATTGTCAGTTCGCGGTGGACGATTGATTTTCTTTGAACCATCGGAGAAATGCATTAGCTGTGCACCACCAACAACCGAAATTGATGAATTACTGTTTAAGTAATTAACTTGTTGTTCAATTCGTCTTGGATACATTTCATCGTCAGCATCTAGTCGAGCAACATATTCTCCCCGAGCAATTTCTAGACATCGATTCAAAGATGATGGTAGTCCAATGTTACAAGTATTTCTTAGTATAATAATATCAATTGTATTACTATTCTTAAATTCCGAAATTATTTCAAAAGTTCGATCAGTCGAACCATCATCACATAAAATAATCTCTATATTTGAATAATTTTGGCGAACAATGCTGTCTAAGCTCTTTCGAATAGATAACTCTCCGTTAAGGACTGACATAAGAACAGATACTTTATTCATTTACTAAATCTCTAAACCCATCAACTAATCGAGCGGTTGTGTATAGGATGTAAATGAAAATATATTCAGAAACGTTAGTATAGTGAGAGTATCGAGTATTCAATAGAGATCGCAGATCCTTTGTCACCTGGATTTTTTCTCTAAAGATCTTTATATAAATATATTTGTAAAAATTTATTCTCGTTTTAGATGTTTCGTAATTCACTATATATTTATTTATCTTTTTAGCTTCAATAAAGCTTAATGGTAAAAGCGTAAGTAATGTAAATGATGTCCAACAATCGAGAAGTGCCTTTCCAGGTTGATACGTTGATGGTTTTTCAATAAATTTTTCAATTATTTTTTTGTTTGAAACATAAATACAGTCTCCTTTTAGCAAAGCCATCAAGGGCATGGCAACATGTGCAATGCGACTTGAAAGAGTACGATAGCTGTAAGAGATATATTTTTCCACGATTTTTCGTGAAAAAACTGAATTCCCACCCAAAATAAAATCACCCAATGTGAGCCCGCTTTTGACAAGAGCATCTATTGAGTGAATTTGTAGACTAGTCTTATATGTTGAATCGCATCTAAAAAAATATGCAACTGCATCAGGACAGTTAGTCTGCGCTTCATTCAAGACTTCCTCGAAGTTTTCAGTGGGTAGTTTTGAATCACCCAGAAAATATATCCATTCTGCATTACATTGCTCATATACTCTTAGTATACTTTCATCTACCCCCGTCCTGCACTGATTAATACTTAATTTTATGGCTAGTTTATCGCACCAGCGCTCTAACTGTTCGCTTGGTGGCAAACTTTGCGAGTCTGGTTCTGTAAGTATTATAACGTCTGTTTTGCGACTAACTGATTTGTGAAGCCGCTCCAATATCAATGCAAGGTTCGCTGGCCGCTCGTAGGTAGGTATAACAATAGAATAATTCATGTCATTTAGCCATTTGGCTATCTATCATATTGCATATCATTTTTTCAAAGCTAGTCATTGGCTTCCAGCTGATTGTTTCCTTTAGCTTAGTGTTATCTCCGATACGCGTATGGTTGATCCTAGAGACGCTCTCTTGATTTATTGAAACATAGTCTTTATAATCCAACCCTCTATATGAAAAAGCCACCTCACAAAACTCACGGATGGTGTGGCCCGATCCGGATGAAAAAATATAATTACCGACTTTAGCCTTAAAAAGTAGCTGATAGGCCGCTTCCATATAATCTTCAGCAGCACCCCAATCCACTACGGTACTCAGATCGCCCAAAATGAGTTTGGCATTTTTTCGTTTATTAAAGTTCGCAACAAATTCCACTATCTTCATCGTAACAAACTTACTTTTACGGTATTGCGATTCATGATTGAACATTATTCCAACAGTAGTATTTAAGCCAAAATTTTCGCGGTAATTATCACATAATTTCATAGATGCATGTTTGGAAATAGTGTATAGATCGTTCAGCTCAAGTTCTGATTGCTCATTTAGTCTATCGTTAAGATTGGGTTTGAAAATTAGGCTTGACGAGGTAAAAAAGAAACGTGTTCCCAAATTTAATGCTTTTATTGCATCTAGACAATTTAATACTCCAATTGTATTTATTTCAAAATATAAATGATTATTCTCTGTCTTCTGTTGCTCTGTTGATGACGTGTGATGTGCCGCAAAATAGAATATATATAGAGGCTGGGCTTGAAAAATAGCCGTAAACACTTGAGTGTATTCCCGGATGTCGCAATTATTTCTATTAATATTTATGCATGATATTCCTTTGCGTGCTAGTATTTCACGCATTATCTTTCCATCTTGGCCTTCGGACCCAACTATCAATGCATTACTGGTTTTCATATCTACGCTATAGCCGACTTTATAAAAGAATGTAAATTGTATTTATCTTTATCTTGTGGTTCTATCCATATAAAATCTTTGCTTTGATCATCGAGATAAACTTCAAATGAACCATTCCAATCAATTTCGAATATAGTAGTAATTGAATGAAAATGGGATCCCCCTTCGTAAAAAAAAAGTTCGTATGTCCCACATTGTTTTGGTTCAAAATTCAGCAAAAATCCACACTCTTGCAATGCTTTTCGTTTTGCTGCATCCGACATCCGTTCATTCATAAGAACCCGGCCACCAGGTAGCCACCATTGGTCTTTAGCCGGAGAGTTGCATCGCCTCAGAAGCAACACATGACCAATTGAGTTGCGTATAAGCAAGTCGACACAAACGATTGGCATGCTAGCCACAATCGTCTGGTATAGACCATCGTTAATTTTCAACATAATTAAAGTGAAATAATCTCAAGTCGTGGCAATGGAAAAACAAGTTTTTTACCTTTGTACCTACCACATTCAAGAAAGTAATCACGAAAATGCCATGGCAATATTAGGAAGTAATCTATATTTTCAAGCAGAAGGTCTGATTCATTTACTATTGGTATATGCGAGCCTGGTGTTAATCGACCGAACTTGTCTGGGTTAACTTCACCAATAGCTACAAGGTCACTTGAGGTTAGGTTCAAGTATTGCAACAATACATTGCCTTTGGTCGACGCACCGAGTGCTGCAATACGTTTTCCCGTAGCTTTGCATTCCTGCAAAAAGTGATCTATTTCTGTCTTAGCATCTTTGATACTGGCGTTGAATACTTCATACGGAGCGAGAGTTGATGTTTTAAGTGCATACTCACTTACCATCAAAGACTTTACATTTGGCGTGGCTACTCTTGAGCTGGACTTGTGTGCCGCAGTGACTGAGAAACTTCCTCCATTAACATCATTTAACTCAACATCAATTACCTTAAGTCCAGCAGCATTCAGAATCCAGACTACCTGTTCAAGTCCATAATATTCAAGATGTTCGTGACAAATAGTATCAAATGATTTTTTCTCTAACATCAGCGGCATATAGCTTTGCTCAAAAAACCACATACCATCACTGTCCAATACATTGGCAATTTGCTTACAAAAGTCGATTGGAGATTCTAGATCATAAAACATTGAGAACGAAGTAATAACCTTTGGCTTACGTCCATCTGTATGCTCAAGTAGGGAGTTGCTTGAAAAAAAGGCTGGTATTAGTTCAATTCCAACTTGATAGTATTTTCGAAATTTTTCCCCCGTTGGATCCACACCAATACGTCGAATTGTCGGTGGATAGAAGCCCAAGGTTGTACCATCATTGGCACCAATATCCACAACAATATCACCCGCTTCAAGCGCCGTAATGCTCAAAATTCGATCTACCTTGGCTTTAAGGTGTTTAACCATAGAGGCGTTCAAGCCTGAGCGATAGCCATAATTTTCGCCATACATTTCATCCAATTCAAAACTCTCAGAAAGCTGCAACAACGAACAAACCGGTATGTTACTATCAGCATGACATTTAACCAGTGCAAGTTGACCTTTACTTATTTTTTCTTCACTTGTGCGTGGAAAAACCCCAGTTAAATATTGCTCCCCCAAGTCCACTACTTGTACAAGATTAATGTTTCCGCATACTCTGCATCGCGTGATTTTTTTACTCATAATTTTTCCTTTTTAATTTAGTGCTTATTTTTTGCAATATTTAAATACTGAATTCAATTTGTTAAAGTTAATTTATTTTAATAACATTTCATATTTACCCATCCGCTTTATCTTTCCATTTTCTAATTCAATAATTTGATTGCATTTTTTTAATGTTGTTAATCGGTGTGCAACTATCACAATAGTTAACTCGCTGCTAAGTGCTTCCAACGCTTGCATGACGGTTGACTCGGTATCATTATCCAATGCGCTAGTAGCTTCATCGAATATTAAAATACTGGACTTTTTATACAAAGCCCTAGCTATGCCAATGCGCTGGCGTTGTCCGCCTGATAATTGCACTCCACGTTCGCCTATTTTGGCAGAATATCCTGATGGATATGATTGAATAAGATCAGAAATCTGTGCTTGGCATGCTGCGTATTTCATACGTTCCATATCAATCTTGTCAATTGGTACACCAAATGCTATGTTTTCACCAAAAGTTCCATCGGATAGGACAATGGTTTGAGGAACATGAGCAACATTATTTTGCCACGCAAGTCTTGCTGCTCCTGTCAACGGTTTGTCATCGACCAATATTTGACCCTCACTTGGAGAAAGTAAACCCATGAGTAAATCAATCACGGTACTTTTACCGCTTCCCGTTGTACCAATGACACCCAAACGCTCTCCCTTATTGATTGTCAAGTTAAGACGTTCGATGACTAGTGGTAGCTGTGGTTGATAGCGATATGACAAGTTTTCGAATCTTATGTTTCTTTGAAAGGTAAGTGGCTCGAAGTTAGTCAGCGTCTCTAATGCGACAGGTTGTTGCAATAGTTGTATAACATCTTTTACGACTTGCTTGTTGCCAACAACCATTACCCAACCTAAATACATCTGCTGCAACAATGGCATCAACCGTTGCGCACCGAGTGCTAGTGCACCAAGTGTGGGGATCGCTGCGTCAATGCCACCACCTTTGGTGGTCATACTGTATCCGAGTAATGCGATGAAGACCATGCCCATAGACTCGACTGCATAACGAGGACTCGGCCCAATTATTGCGTTACTTGCTTGAGCTTGACACAGGGCTGCATCAAGAGAATTAAAACGTTGCGTGAATACAGACTGCGAATGACTCAATAAGATGTCACGAATGCTACCGAGACCTTCTTGGACTGTTTGCATACGAGCATTCGCCATTGCTCCTCCCGCTATGCTATTGCGTGCCAGTCGTTTGCGAGTCAAAACAGTTACAAACACATAGATACCCCCAAAGCCGACTAATGCGGTGGCAGCGACAAAAGGGTCAATAAACACCAATGCGGCAATAATGAATAACGCCATGAGACCGGCACTAAAAGCGTTGAGTACACTAAAAATTACTGAGATGACAGTACCAACTTTGTTGAGACCTCCTAAAATTTCACTGCTGTTTCGGGCTATATGAACGGAGTAAGACTGATAAAGTGTTCGACGATAAACTTCTGCAGCCAATTCGTGTCCAATACCAAAGTTTAGTTTGGCAATGGCGTATATCATCACAAAACGCACGATCCCAGCAACGACGGCAGTTGTTGCAAAAAGCAATGTCAGTTGCCATCGAATATCCTGTGTGCTACTGGCTCCTATAATATCGATTACTGCTGACACAATGGGGCGCTGTAATGCTTGAACCGGGTCAGCAAGGATCGCCAGAAACGGAATGATTGCACCAAGACTCAATACCTCTACAAGAGCTCCTACCAGCATTAAAGACAGCAAAAAAAACAGCTGTATTTGTCGCCGGCGCTCTAGACAGCCTACAAGCGTATTCAGGATATTAAATTTGGCGGTTACGTTACTCATCAAGAGATTTCAAAAGTTAAAAAACTGTGAGTAACGGGCTCAAGACCAATTAGATATTTGTTGATTCAATACTAACGCTAACGCTGAAGCCATGTTTTTTCAACCATGCATGTTTTTTAGCTTCCGCTGAGTCAGCTACTGCCATCTCTTGAATCATTTGATCAAGCGTTATTTCTGGCACCCAGCCTAGTTTTTGTTTGGCTTTGCTAGGGTCGCCGAGAAGGGTTTCGACTTCAGTTGGACGAAAGTAGCGGGGGTCAATTTTGATGACTGCTTGGTTGTTCCAATAGCCGACTTCGTCCACGCCTGTGCCTTCCCAGCGTATTTGCATGCCAAAGGCTGCGGCGGTTTTCTCGATGAACTGGCGAACGCTGTATTGCACGCCGGTGGCAATGACGAAGTCTTCAGCGTGGTCTTGTTGAAGCATCAGCCACTGCATGCGAACATAGTCTTTAGCGTGGCCCCAGTCGCGCAGGGCGTCGATGTTGCCCATGTACAAGCAGCTTTCTAGCCCCTGGCAGATGTTGGCCAAGCCACGGGTGATTTTTCGGGTGACAAAGGTTTCTCCCCGGCGCGGGCTCTCATGGTTGAACAGGATGCCATTGCAGGCATACATGCCATAGGCTTCGCGGTAGTTCACAGTAATCCAGTATGCATACATCTTGGCCACGGCGTAGGGGCTGCGCGGGTAAAACGGGGTGGTTTCCTTTTGCGGAGTTTCTTGCACCAGGCCATAGAGCTCGGACGTACTCGCTTGATAAAAACGGGTTTTCTTCTCCAGGCCCAGGATGCGAATGGCTTCCAAGATGCGCAGGGTGCCCATGCCGTCCACGTCTGCGGTGTATTCGGGGCTCTCAAAGCTGACTGCTACGTGGCTTTGCGCACCTAGGTTGTAAATTTCATCCGGCTGGGTTTCTTGCACGATGCGTACCAGGTTACTGGTGTCGCTCAAGTCGCCGTAATGCAGCTTGAAGTTGGCGTTATCAATGTGGGGATCTTGGTAGATGTGGTCTACACGTTGCGTGTTGAATGAGCTGGCCCTGCGCTTGATACCATGTACGATGTAGCCTTTTTCAAGCAGGAATTCAGCAAGGTACGAGCCGTCTTGGCCGGTGATGCCGGTAATCAACGCAACCTTGGGTTGCTTTGCCTTACTGAGGGACGAGTGCTGAGTGCTTTGTGTGGTCATGGCTTGTGATTTTTATCTGATAGCTGCTTGCGCTTTAAGGGCTGGAGCTAGAGGTTTTTTGTTGTAAGAAGTCTTGGTATGCCAAGGCCAAACCTTTCTCTAGATTCACCTGGGCTTGCCAGCCCAACGAATTTAGGCGCGTGCTATCCATAAGCTTGCGCGGCGAGCCGTCAGGTTTCGTGGTGTCAAAGTCGATATTGCCTTGATAGCCCGTGACATCGCTAACGACCTGGGCCAACTTAGCGATAGTGATGTCAGCTCCATAACCAAGGTTGATTTGGCTTTGCATGGGGTTGGTGTGCTGGTCATAAACGGCCTTGGGCAGGTTCATAACAAAGACACTGGCAGCTGCCATGTCATCTACATACAGAAAATCTCGCTTGGGCGTTCCACTGCCCCAGATGGTGACGGTGGGTGCGTTGTTGACCTTGGCTTCATGAAACCGTCTAATTAGCGCAGGAATAACGTGGCTGTTTTGCGGGTGGTAGTTGTCGCCAGGACCATATAGATTGGTGGGCATGACGCTCCGGTAGTCAATGCCGTGGCTGGCACCGTATTGGCGGTTGTAGCTTTCACACAGTTTGATGCCAGCAATTTTGGCAATTGCATAAGGCTCATTGGTGGGCTCTAACGGGCCAGTCAGCAAAGCAGATTCGGCCATGGGCTGTGGGGCCAGCTTGGGGTAGATGCAGCTGGAACCTAAAAACAGTAGTTTCTGCACACCATTCTGAAATGCCGCCTCAATCACATTGGCCTGCACCATCAGGTTTTGGTAGATGAAGTCTGCCGGGTAGGTGTTGTTGGCGTGTATGCCACCCACCTTGGCTGCGGCCAAATAGACTTCGTCAGGTTTCTCGGCAGCAAAGAAGGCGCAGACTGCGGCTTGGTTTGTCAAGTCCAGCTCCGCGTGGGTGCGGGTGATGAAATTCGCAGCGATGTCGTCGCTCCCACCAGCAAGGGATTGCAGTTGGCGCAAGATGGCGCTACCGACCATGCCGCGGTGACCTGCCACATAAATTTTTGGGGCGACTATTGTCATGAGGTGAATTGCTTCGCTGCGCTCGCAATGACGGGCGCGCGGCCATAGGTGTCTTCAAACCGAAAGATGTCGTCTTCGCCGAGATAGCTGCCAGATTGCACTTCGATGATTTCGAGCGGAATGCTGCCGGAGTTGACAAAGCGATGTAATACCCCCAGTGGGATATAGGTGGACTGATTTTCGGTAAAAGCGAGCACTTTGTCTCCGTTGGTGAACTCCGCCGCGCCGGTCAACACGATCCAGTGTTCGGCGTGGTGGTGGTGTTTTTGCAGGCTCAGGCTGGCCTTGGGCTTAACCTGAATTCGTTTGACCTTGAACCGGACACCTTCGTCGATGCTGTCATACCAGCCCCAGGCTCGGTGCACTTTTTGGTGCAGGGTTTGTTCTTCGCGCCTTTGTGCGGTGAGTTGGTTGACGATGTGTTTCACGTCTTGGCTGTTTGCCTTGCTGGCCAACAGCACGGCATCTGCCGTCTCGACCACCACCAAGTCGCTCAACCCCATCATCGCCACCAGGCGACGGCTGGCGTGCACCAAGGTAGTGCCTGTCGGTGTGCAGCACGTCGCCCACATGCGCGTTGCCCTGTGCGTCTTTGGACTGGACTTGCCAGACGGCGCCCCATGCGCCGAGGTCATTCCAGCCAGCATCGAGGGGCACCATCTGGATGGGGAATTCGCTGCCGGGGCAGTGCTCCATGACGGCGTAGTTCACCGACTCGGAAGAGATGGCTTCAAACTCGGCTTTGCCGGGGCGCACAAAGGAGCCGTCTGTTTTGCGGGCATCCCACGCGGCGCGGGTGGATTGCAAGATGGCAGGGACAAAGTGCTCTATGGCCGCCAGCCAAACCGAGGCTTTGAGCACGGAAATACCGGCGTTCCAGTAGTAGCCGCCTTCGCTAAGGTATTTCTGGGCAGTTTGCAGGCTGGGCTTTTCTACGAAGGCAGCGACATTCAAGACATTCGCGCACAGGGGTGCGCTCCTAATTTGGTCAGGCATCGCGCTAGGGCTGGCGCTGCTGCTTTTGGCAGTGCGGATGAAGCCGTAGCCGGTTTCGGGTTTCTCGGGGGTGACGTCCAAGATGACGATGTTGCCTTGCTCGGCCTGGGCAATGGCTCGTTGCACTGCGGCGGTGAATGCCGCTGGCCTATCGATGGTTTGGTCTGCAGGGGATAAGACCAACACAGGATCTTGGCCGTTTTGCACGGCGGCCAAGGTAAGCGCCGGGGCGGTGTTGCGGCCCGCGGGCTCGAGCAATGCAACTCCCAATACAATACACACTTCGCGCAGTTGCTCGGATGCCAAAAAGCGGCGGTCTTCGCCACTGACTATGACGGGGGCTGCGACTTTAATGCTGTCTTTACCCAAAGCGGCTAGCCTTTGCGCGGCTTCTTGAAACTGACTTTCATTTCTGGTAAGAAAAAGAAACTCTGTGGGGAAACCGGTACGAGACAATGACCACAAACGTGGTCCTGAGCCACCACAAAGTATATTAGGTGAAATTTCAATCATATTTAAAATATTTATGGCGAAAATTTTTATGGTCAGCATTTACAATGAAAATAATTTCCATTAATTATAATTAACCAAAATACCAAAGATTACAACTATTTGCGAAATAATTGGAAGAATTTTACATAAATAAGGGAAGTAATCCAAAAAATAAACTGCGCCAATTACTGATATAAATCTTTAAAAAAATAGGGGACATTAAAAAACCAAATAAAACTAAAGAAGATTTTAATTTGTTTTTATGTAATAAAATTAAAACTGGTAGCATATAAAAAAATTGAAACTACATCCTTTATTGGCATATTTTTACTCTTTAACGGAGTTTAAGTTCAGAAGCTCATTTTCTAAGTATCTTATTTCCAACTTAAGTGCCTCGTACTCCTCCATCTTGCGGCTGAGGAAGCGGGTTGTCAGGGCCACTTTTTCTGCAATTCCCATGGGCGTGAGCAAATACACGTACTTGAACTTGTTCTTGCTATTAGAGAAGTTTTGCATCTTCACAAGGCCCTTGTCGATGAGTGCGTTGAGGCAGTAGTTCAGCCCGCCCACACTCATACCCAGCATCTCAGCCAGCTCGCGTTGGGTCAGGTCGGGGTTTTCTTGCAAAATGCTCATGATCCGAAAATGTGTGTCTTCTTGGATCTTGGCTTGACGGCTTGTCATTGGGGTAGATTTAGAGTGCTGGTAAATAGAATGGATGTGCTTTGGGCAGGCTACCGCAGGGCCGTATCACGATCGGCAGTGCGGTTTTGGAGTCGGCCAAGCTGATAAGTAGCTACCTTTGTTAGAGGTTGAACTGTACCGCACTTTAGCCGTCCGTTCGAAGTTTGAACAAAATAATTTATCGATTGCAGAATCTTTTTGAGTGGACGATTTGTCTTGAATGCCACGGACAACTTGCATGATGGCCAGAGAGCTTCCAGGCCTTCGGGGCATTCAGGCTGCGGTTGCTCTACCCTGCTGCTGACACTAAATTAGTGCTTTAAACCGCCGCACCGACCATGAATGTTAGCGCTTGTAGCCGCAGCCGCCCAAGATGAATTGCTGATCCTTCCAAGAGGAAAAGTCCGCCTCAACGGCATTGACTTTGATGAAGATTTTTTGACGGAGCTGGTTGCGTGGCACTTCAGGCGCCAACAGTGGCAGGCTAAGCCCATATTTTCGGATGCATATGGCATCTACATGCGCGACAACCCGTCTGCTCACCCCCGCAAGTTCAAGACTGTGGAGAAACAGCCAGACCGACCGCAAGACCAAAGCCAGCATCCGCAGTGTGCCGCTCCTGGGCATCCCTCTGGAGGCGACCCATGAACTGCACCGCCGTGCGGTCAGGGTAAAAAGCGACTAGCTGATGCCGCAATACGCATTGGAGTTGGAGTTGCCCCTTTAGACCGGACAGATTATTGTTCTGTCAAAGGAGTAAGAAATGAACCAAA
>Ga0255236_1000003_pt1 | contig 30295 bp, 29 predicted proteins | sample ColtaT_7_FD_183687 | JGI IMG/M metagenome (GOLD analysis project Ga0255236, IMG submission 183687) | Metatranscriptome of freshwater microbial communities from Columbia River, Oregon, United States - Colum_Cont_RepB_8d (Metagenome... | ecosystem: Environmental > Aquatic > Freshwater > River...
GCTTTATGAGTCGATGTTCAGTGGTCCGTATCGTCGTCAGTCAAGCGGATCGTGCAAGTCGATTCACACAAGAACAATTAAAGAAGAGCGCATTGATCTGCTTTTCAACTGCTAGAGAGGAGGTGCCCCAATGAATGTCGGCAATCCATTTCCATGGACCAAGTTTTCGCCCCCCGCCTCCGACCTCGATGTCGTTCAGAGTCTTGCGCAGCAGATCGAATTGCACGCACGCACGCGCGGCGACCAGCCCGCAGCCGAATACCTCAGCAGCACGCTGACTTACCGGCAACTGGATTGCCTTGGAAATCGGCTTGCACGTCACCTGATGGCACGCGGCATCACGAGTGGCGAGGTGATTGCAATACACCTGCCAAATGTCCCCCAGTACCTGATCGGCCTGGTCGCCGCCTCCAAGCTGGGATGCCCTGTTACGGGAGTCTCGCCGCTACTCACGGCTCCTGAAATCGTCCATCAGATGGCAGATTCTGGCGCCAGAGCGCTACTCACCCTCGATTCGCTCTATCGCCAAGCGGTGATGCCCGTTGCCGAGCAACTCGGCGGGCTTCGCTGTGCAGTCGTTACTGGTCCGATCGACTTCCTGCCAGCTCTGAAGCGAACACTGGCGTATGGACTGAAGAAGCTGCCTCGTGTGGAATGGAAGGCGATCCCAGGGCGAGCCACCGATCCATGGCTGGACGCGATGAAGCGGCGTAACGATTCGAATGTGAGATCGCCGATCTCAGCAAATGACACGGTACTCATTCAATACACCGGAGGAACCACTGGGAAGCCGAAGGGCGCGGAACTGAGCTTGAGCAACCTCAGTGCGAATGCCGCGCAAGCCTCGTGTTTTCTTGGGTACCAGCCGACCGATACCGTGGCTTCAGCGTTTCCGCTCTTCCACCTCGCCGGGCTGGCCATTTCATTGATGTCGCTACGAAGCGGTGCGAGGCAGTTGCTGATCCCGAATCCGCGAGACATTGGTCACTTCGTTGCCCAGATGCAGAAGTTTCCGCCGACCATGATGGGAAATGTGCCGTCGATGTATCAGATGCTGATGGATCATCCAGATTTCACCCGCATTGATTTCACCAATCTAAGACTTGCATTCTCTGGTGCCGCCCCTTTCGCGGTCGAGGCCATTCACAAGCTGGAATCGTTCGTCGGCAAGAACAAGCTTTGCGAGGTCTACGGCATGACCGAGGCCAGTCCGCTGATGACCATCAACCCTCCCGCTCGGGCCAAGCCGGGGACGGTCGGCATCCCGGTCCCAGGATGCAATCTCAAGATCATGGATGTCGAAACCGGCCAGATCGAAATGCCTACTGGCGAGCCCGGCGAGATCACGCTCTGCGGCCCTCAGGTGATGAAGGGCTATCGCAATGCCCGGGAAGCCACTGCCAAGACCGTACGAACACGCGATGGCGAACGATGGCTCTACTCCGGTGATGTCGGCTACCTCGATGAGGAGGGTTACCTCACCATTTCGGATCGCGCCAAGGACATGTTGATCGTCGGCGGCTTCAAGGTTTTTTCAGTTGAGGTCGAGGGCAAGCTCAAGGAATTGTCCTTCATCGAACACGCCGCGTTGATCGGTGTGCCTGATCCGGCCAAGCCTGGCAACGAGATAGTACACCTTTTCGTGCAACGGTCCCAAGCGCATCTGGCTGACGATGTCGCAGCGCTACAGCAGAAAATACTGGAGTTCTGCCGCGCCAACATGGCGCCGTACAAGATTCCAAAGCGAATCCACTTCATCGCAGCCATGCCGCTGACTGCGGTCGGCAAGCTCGACAAGAAGCTGCTCCGCAGCCAGCTAATGACCGAAATTCAGGAGAACGCCGCATGAATGCACCACTGCGCAGCGAGGCCGTTCCGATGCAGATGATCGAGGCCAGCAAGCCAGCGATTTCGGACATGTTTGCAAGTCAGCGCAACACGGCGCTGCGTTGGCGCACATCAGCGGCCGCCGAACGCATCGAACGCATTCGTCGTCTGCGAGATGCCGTGCAGAAGGCCGCGCCCGCAATCCGGCTCGCCGCCGCTGCGGATTTTAGGAAGCCTGAAGCAGAAGTTGATTTGACCGAGCTTTTCACGGTAGTGGCAGAGGCGAACATGGCCATCCGACGCCTGAAGCGATGGATGAAACCTCAGAAAGTGTCTACCAGCCTGCTCATGCTGGGTACACAAGGCCGGGTGGAATATCAGCCACGCGGCCGCTGCCTGATCGTGTCGCCTTGGAACTACCCGGTGAACCTCAGCTTTTGCCCGCTCATCCTCGCACTGGCCGCCGGCAACACAGCCATCATCAAACCATCGGAGCTGACACCGCATCTCGCGGCAGTGATGCAGGGGATCATCGACGAAACTTTCCCCGCCGACGAAGTGGCGCTGATTCAGGGTGATGCCGAGGTGGCCAAAGTGCTGCTATCCCTCCCTTTCGATCACATTTTTTTTACCGGCTCGCCGGCGCTTGGTAAGCAGGTCATGGCCGCTGCTGCGCGCAATCTCACCAGCGTCACGCTAGAACTGGGAGGCAAGAGCCCCACAGTGGTCGATGCCAGCGCCGATCTCGTGGCGGCCGTCAACAACATCTGTTGGTCGAAGTTCATGAACAATGGACAGACCTGCGTCGCGCCCGATCACGTCTTCGTACATGAGTCGATAGCCGACGCTTTTGTGGAAGGCATGCGCGCCAGGATCACCGCCGTCTACGGCAGCGACGCATCCGCCCGCTTCAACTCCCCTGATCTCGCACGCATCGTCAACGCTCGCCATACCGCCAGAGTGCGGCATCTACTGGATGACGCAAGCGCACGAGGCGCACAAATCGTGGTGGGAGGCGAGGTTGTTGAAGAGAGTTGCTTCATCTCACCAACCGTGCTCGATCGAGTGCCCGTGGATGCCGCGATCATGCGTGAAGAAATCTTCGGGCCCCTGCTGCCGGTGATCCGGTTCAGCGAACTGGACGAAGTGATCGAACGCATCAATGCGGATGAAAAGCCCTTGGCTCTTTATCTCTGGGGACGCGACCGTCAGCGCATCCGCACCCTTCTTGATCGCACTTCTTCCGGCGGTGCCTGTGTGAACAACACAGTCGTGCAGGTCTTGCATCCCAATCTTCCGTTCGGCGGCGTCAATCATTCTGGATTGGGCAGCACGCATGGCGAGTTTGGGTTCCGCGCATTTTCCCATCCTCGTGCAATCGCGGATACCCGCATCGCATTGGTCAGCTTGTTCTACGCGCCCTATACCGCGCGTGTTCGAGCTCTCATCCGTCTGGTTCTCCGCTGGATGGCCTGAAGCACTGAGCGGGCTCTCCTCCCCCGCTCTTTTGGCGTCGGCATTACTGCCGACGCTGTTTTTTGATTTGCAGTTCTCATCGACTTGAAAGGAGACACAACCTTGATCCGTCATACCGTCGTCAGTGGTGTCGGCATGGTGCCGTTTGCTAAGCCTGGCAGTTCCGCGCCCTATTTCGAGATGGGTGCCGATGCCGTGCGCCGCGCGCTGGCCGACGCGGGCGTCGACTACCGTAAGGTGCAGCAGGCATATGTGGGCTACGTATATGGCGACTCTACCTGCGGACAGCGCGCGCTTTACCCGGTAGGCATGACCGGCATCCCGGTCATCAATGTCAACAACAACTGCTCGACCGGCTCGACCGCACTCTTTCTTGCCCGGCAGGCGGTCGAGAGCGGTGCCGCCGAATGTGTATTGGCGCTCGGTTTCGAGCAGATGAGGCCCGGTGCGCTGGGTAGCTACTTCAACGACAGACCAACCCCGTTCGAGCCCTTCGACCAGGTCTGTGACGAGCTGGTAGGCCAGACGGAAATCCCGATGGCAATCCGTTACTTCGGTGGCGCCGGCATGGCGCACATGGAGAAATACGGCACCAAGGCCGAGACCTTCGCCAAGATTCGCGCCAAGGCCAGCCGTCACGCGGCGAACAACCCGGTGGCCCTGTTCCGCAAGGAAGTCAGTGTCGAGGAAGTGATGGCCTCACCCGTGCTGATGGGGCCTTTGACGCGACTAATGGCCTGTCCGCCAACCTGCGGCGCGGCGGCGGCCATCATTTGTTCCGAGGCGTTCGCGAAGGCCAACGGTCTCGATCACCGCGTGAAGATTGCCGCGCAGGCGATGACCACCGACACGCCCAGCACCTTCGAGGCACGCAACATGATGCAGCTAGTCGGCAGCGATATGGCCCGCGCGGCGGGTGATCTGGTCTATGCCGCTGCTGGCATCGGCCCGGAGGACGTGGATGTGGTGGAGTTGCACGACTGCTTTGCCACCAACGAGCTGCTCAGCTACGAGGCGCTGCGGCTGGCCCCTGAGGGTGGCGGTGAGAAGATGGTGGCAGACGGTGACAACACCTACGGAGGACGGGTGGTGACCAACCCGTCGGGTGGACTGCTTTCCAAGGGCCATCCGCTGGGTGCCACAGGGCTTGCCCAATGCACCGAGCTGGTTCAGCAGCTACGTGGTCAGGCCGATGCCCGGCAGGTCGCGGGCGCGAGGATTGCCTTGCAACACAATTTGGGTCTCGGCGGTGCCTGTGTCGTCACGCTGTATCAGGTCTGAGGCGCAGCCCCCATGATCAATACCAAGCACATCGGGCGTGAGCTGCCGCCGGTAACCTTTGAGGTGGAAAAAGGCCGCCTGCGCTTCTTCGGCAAGGCCACGGGCGAGACGCGTCCGGAGTATCTCGACGAGACTGCTGCGCTGGACGCCGGGCATCCCTCCATTCCCGCGCCACCAACCTTTGTCTTCGCCGCCGAGCTTGATGCCGGCACGCTGTTTTCGATGCTAGAGGAATTGCAGATACCACTGAGTCACATCCTGCATGGCGAGCAGCAGTTCACTTACCACGCCCCGGTGCATGCCGGTGATGTGCTGACAGTGCAGTCCACCATCGCAGACATCTACGCTAAGAAAAACGGCGAACTGGAGTTCGTCATCAAGGACTCCAGCGTCCGCAATCAGCATGGCCACCAAGTGCTTGAAGCGCGTAGCGTGATTGTTGTCCGCAACCCTGGCGAGAAATCCGTATGAGTATTCCCAGTTGGGACACTGTGAGCGTCGGCGACGCGCTGCCGACGTTGGCATTGCCGGCTATCAGTCGCACGACGCTGGCGCTGTTCGCTGGCGCTTCGGGCGACCACAATCCGATTCACATCGACAGCGATTTCGCCAGGGCTGCCGGGATGGAGGACGTCTTTGCGCAGGGCATGTTGCCGATGGCATACCTCGCTCGCCTGCTCACCACCTGGGCACCTCAATCGCAGCTACGACAGTTCCACGTTCGCTTCTCCTCGATGACTGCGGTCGGCACCAAGCTCGTTTGCAGCGGCATGGTCACCGAGAAGTTGGAGCGAGACGGCGAGCGGCTGGCAAAACTGCAACTTGCAGTCTGCGACGAACAGGGTGTGGCCAAAATCAAAGGCGAGGCGCTGGTCGCACTCACATGACATCCCACCTAAAAAATACTTCAGGAGATTCCGCATGAAATTGGCAGGCAAGGTGGCACTGGTCACTGGATCGGGACGCGGCATTGGCCGGGAAATTGCGCTCAAGCTGGCCGCAGAAGGGGCGGCGGTGGTCGTCAACGATCTCGACGCAGCGCCGGCAGAAGAAACCATCGAGGCAATCAAGGCGCTTGGCGGCACCGCCGTCGCCTGCATCGGCAGCGTCACCGAAAGCGGCTTTGCCGAGCGTTTTGTCGGCACTGCCATCGAGCAATTGGGCGGCCTCGACATCATCGTCAACAATGCCGGCTACACATGGGATAACGTCATCCACAAGATGAGCGACGAACAGTGGCACGCGATCATGAACGTGCATGTCACTGCGCCCTTCCAGATTCTGCGGGCCGCCTCCGAGTTCCTGCGGGTGCAATCCAAGAAGGAGGCCATGGAGGGGCGCGAAGTATTCCGCAAGGTGGTCAACATCTCTTCCATCGCCGGCACTGGCGGTAACGCCGGGCAGGCCAATTATTCTGCGGGCAAGGCGGCGATCATCGGGCTGACCAAGGCGATGTCGAAGGAATGGGGACGCTACAAGGTCAACGTCAACTGCGTGGCCTTTGGCCTCATCAAGACACGCCTGACCGAAGCCACCGCAGATGGCAGCGCCGCGATTGATGTCGAAGGCCGCAGCATCAAGGTCGGCGTCAATCCTGATCTGATGAAGATGATGGAAGCGAACGTGCCGCTGGGTCGTGCCGGCACGCCCGCCGAGGCAGCTGGAGCCGTCTATCTCTTCTGCCTGCCAGAGTCGAATTACGTCAGCGGCCAGGTCATGGTCTGCGGCGGCGGCTTCTCGATGTAGGCCCGGCTCATGAGCTATCAATCACCGTGGATGGATGCCGACCTCGCACTGTTCCGCGACAACGTCCGGAAGTTCATCGCCAACGAGATCACCCCTCACGAAGAGCGCTGGGACGGACAACAGCATGTTGATCGGGGGCTATGGAATAAGGCTGGCGCTGCTGGTCTCCTTTGCACGGACGTGCCTGAGCAATATGGTGGATCGGGTGCTCACTTTGCCTATGAGGCGGTGATTCTCGAAGAGCAGGCGCGTGCTGGCAACACCAGCTGGGCGAAGGGCGTGCACGAGATTGTCGTGCACTACATTCTCGGCTACGGCACTGAAGAGCAGAAAGCTCGTTGGCTGCCGAAGCTTGCCTCCGGCGAGATGGTGGGTGCGATCGCCATGACTGAACCTGGAACGGGCTCGGATCTGCAAGCGGTGCGCACCCGCGCCGAGCGGGAGGGCGATTTCTTCCGTATCAACGGTGCGAAAACGTTCATCTCCAACGGCCTTCACTGCGACCTGTTGATCATCGTCTGCAAGACAGATCCCGGCGAAACAGGCAAGGGTATATCCCTGATCGTTGCCGAGACCCGGAACTTGAAGGGCTTCAAACGCGGCCGCTTGTTGCACAAGCTGGGACAGAAAGGACAGGACACTGCCGAGCTGTTCTTCGAAGACATGCTGGTTCCAGCCGAGAACCTGCTGGGAGGACGCGAGTCACAGGGCTTTGTTCAACTCATGAAGCAACTGCCCCGTGAGCGGCTGATCATCGGCATAGGTGCCATTGCCGCTGCCGAGGCCGCGCTGCGACATACCCTCTCCTATGTCACCCAGCGCAAGGCTTTCGGCAAGGCGCTGATGGAGTTCCAGAACACCCGCTTCAAGCTCGCCGAAATGCAAACCGAGGTCATGATTGGACGGGTGTTTATCGACCATTGCACCCAGCAATTGCTGGTGGGCAAGCTCGATGCCGCCACCGCCTCGATGGCCAAATGGTGGGGTACGCAGAAGCAATGCGAAGTGGTGGATGAGTGTCTTCAGTTCTTCGGCGGCTATGGCTACATGCTCGAGTATCCCATCGCCCGCTTCTACGCTGACGCCCGCGTGCAGAAGATCTACGGTGGCACCAACGAGATCATGAAAGAGCTGATCGCGCGCTCGATGGAATCTGCACCTTGACCCGTTTCTACGATCGTCATGTGCTTCCGCAGGTGGTCGATTTGATATGCGGCATGCCGAGCTTTCAGAAGGCGCGCGCCGAACTGCTGCCGCAGGCTTCCGGCAACATTCTGGAAATCGGGATCGGCACCGGGCGCAACCTGCCCTTCTACAAGCCTGCACAGGTGCAGTGCCTCTGCGGCATTGACCCGGGCCTGCACCCCAGGGCGAAGAAGCGAGCGGCGCAGGCGGGCCTCATGCTCACTGCCATGGCGGTGACAGCAGAACGCATCCCTGCTGACGACAACAGCTTCGACTGCGCGGTCTGCACCTTCAGCCTTTGCAGTATTCCAGACCCAGCAGCGGCATTGCTGGAAATGCGCCGGGTGCTGACGCCGGAGGGCAAGCTCCTGTTCGCGGAGCATGGCCGCGCAGCGGATGACAGCGTGCGACGTTGGCAGGATCGCCTGACGCCGGTTTGGAGTGCCATCGGCGGGGGCTGTCATCTCAACCGCGATATTCCGTCACTGCTTGTGGCGGCTGGATTCTCAATCACACAGCTAAAGGCGGGCTATGTCGCCGGCCCGAGATTCCTGAGCTATTTCTATTCCGGCATCGCCACCGCACGATGAGCAACATCACCGCGTTACCGTCTGGCGTCATTCCGCCGCCGCGAGAGCAGGCCAGCTTCAAGGGTCATGGCGGCATTCGACTGGTGTTCGATGAGGCTGGAGACCCCGCCGCACGGCCGGTCATTCTGCTGCATGGGGGTGGGCAGACGCGCCATGCCTGGCATCGAACCCTTCAACAGCTTGGCGACGCGGGCTATCGCGCGCTCGCCTACGACACCCGTGGCCACGGCGAAAGCGAGTGGTCTGCATTGGGCGACTACAGTCCTGATGCCCTCGTGGCCGATCTGCTTGAACTCATTGCCTGCCAGCCGACGCTGCCGGTGCTGGTCGGCGCTTCCATGGGGGGAATGACTTCACTGGTTGCCATCGGTGAGTCGCTCCAGCCGATTGCGGCCGGCCTGGTCTTGGTTGACACCGCCGCCCGTCTGGAAGCGGCGGGAGTCGAACGGATTCTGGATTTCATGCGCGCCCACACTGACGGCTTCGACTCGCTGGAAGATGCCGCCGCCGCCGTCGCGGCTTACAACCCGCAGCGGTCGCGCCCCAACGACCGTCAAGGGTTGAAGAAGAACCTGCGACTGCACGCCAATGGGCGCTGGTATTGGCACTGGGATCCGCGCTTTCTCGAACACGCCACCCGCAACACCGATGGCGAGGCCCTGGTGTTGCAAGACCGCCGCGAAGCCGCTGCGGCCCGTGTGCGCGTGCCAACGCTACTGGTGCGCGGCGTACACAGTGACGTGGTGAGCATCGCCGGTGCCCGTGCCCTTCAAGCGCTGATCCCGCAGGCCGAGTTGGTGGATGTGGCCGAGGCAGGGCACATGGTGGCGGGCGACCGAAACGACCTGTTCAGCAATGCCGTCATCACCTTTCTCGAAAAGCACTTTCCCTCCGGGCGGAGCCGCTGATGCCACCTTTGATCTACCCGGTTGCCTTCTACTTGCTTTACATCTTCGTCCTGTTCCTGACGGTCGCTTTCGTGCGAGTTCGTGGCGTCAAAAGTGGAGCAATTCCGCTGGAATACTTCGCCACATACGAGGGTCGTGGCCCTCCGGAATGGATGGTGGTGCTGGGCCGTCATTACGACAATCAGTTTCAGGTGCCAATGCTGTTCCTCGTGAGTTGTGTGGCCGCGCTTCATATCTCCGCAGGCCGGGACGTCTTAGTACTGAGCCTGAGTTGGAGCTTTATCGCTTCACGCCTGCTGCATACCGCCGTCCACCTTGGCGGTAACAACATCGTGCATCGCCTCACAGCCTATGCGCTCGGCTGGCTACTGCTGATGATGCTCTGGCTACGACTGTTGCTGCTCAACTAACCAATAAGCCGACACGCGATTTCTTCCATTTCCCATTTCAGGACTTTTCAATGAATCTTGATTTTTCACTCGAAGACCAAGCCTTCCGCGCCGAGATACGCGCCTGGATGCAGTCCCATGTGCCGGCACCATCCGGGCCTTCGTTGGGAATTCCCACGCACAAGGACTCGCAGTTTGCCTGGGAGCGCCTTCTCGGCCAGAAGGGCTGGCTTGCGTATCAGTGGCCTCCGGAACACGGCGGTCCAGGTTGGACGCCCACGCAGCGCTACATTTTCGACACCGAGCGCGCGCTGGCTGGGGCGCCGAGTTCAAGCCCATTCGGATTGATGATGCTCGGCCCGGTGCTGATGGCCTACGGCACACCCGAACAGAAGGCGCGCTATCTGCCGAAGATCGCCGCCGGCGAGGAGTTCTGGTGCCAGGGCTACTCCGAGCCGGGCTCAGGTTCCGATCTCGCCAGTCTCAAGACCCAGGCCCTGCGTGACGGCAATCACTATGTCATCAACGGCCAGAAGATCTGGACGACGCAGGCGCACTGGGCCGATTTCATGTTCTGTCTCGTGCGCACCAATTCAGAGGTGCCCAAGCAGCAGGGCATCTCCTTCGTGCTGATCGACATGAAGTCTCCTGGCATCGAGATCCGCCCGATCACCACCATTGATGGTCATCACCATCTCAACGAGGTCTTCCTCACCGATGTGCGGGTGTCGGTGGAGAATCTGGTCGGGCAGGAAGGTCAGGGTTGGACGATTGCCAAATACCTGCTTAGCCACGAGCGCACCGGCCTCGCGGGCGTTGCAGACAGCCACCGTGAGCTCCAACTCCTGCAGGGGGCAGTGGACAGTGAAACGGCGCTGGCCACTAACCCTCTGGTGCTCCGTCGCATCGCCGAACTCGGCGTGGATTTGATGGCGCTGGAATACACCAACCTGCGGACGCTGGATCGTGCTGCCAAGGGTCAATCGCCGGGTGCGGAATCGTCCGGCCTGAAGATCAAGGGTACCGAGTTGCAGCAGGCGATTTCGGAGGCGCAGGTGGAGTTCGGCGGGCTCGCCGCGCTGTCATGGCTAGTACCGGTGGGCAACGGCCATCCAACATTCCAAGGCGCGACCCAGCGTTACAACTTCCTCCGCGCCAGCACGATTTACGGTGGCAGCAACGAGATTCAGAAAAACGTGCTCGCCAAGATGATCGGGCTGGGCTAACCGAGAACATCGACATGGACTTTTCACTTTCATCCGAGCAGCAGCAGCTTAAAGACAGCGCCGACAAGTTTGCGGTCAGGGGCTACGGCTTCACTCGCCATCAGGCCACCCTCCGGCAACCGGGACATCTCGACCACAGCACCTGGGCACAACTGGGCGAGTTCGGCTGGCTGGCGCTGCCACTGCCGGAATCCGCCGGTGGTCTGGGCGGCAGCGGCGTGGATGTGTCCCTCGTCGCCGAATCGCTAGGGGCCGGCATGGTGCTCGAACCCTTCATCTCGGGGCTTCTGCTACCGGGCAAGCTGATCGCACTGGCAGGCAGCAACGCCCAGCAAGAATCGCTGCTGATTCCCCTAGCCGAAGGTCGCCTGCAACTCGCCGTCGCCTGGGCTGAAAACAGCGCTCGGCAAGATCCGACGCATTGCGAGACGCTAGCTGAGCGCAACCACGATGGCTGGCTGCTGGAGGGCCGCAAGCTTTGCGTGCTCAATGCCCCCAACGCCGAGCGCCTGCTGGTCAGTGCTCGCACCGCTGGTGCCAGCAACGACGAAAAGGGCATCAGTCTCTTTGAGGTCAGCGCGAGGGCAGCGGGTGTCACCTTGGAAAGCTACCCCTTGATGGGTGGCGGTGTGGCGGCGAACATCACGCTCGACCATGTGCAGCTCTCGCCCGATGCCATGCTCGGCAGCGTGGACGAGGGTTTTGCTGCCCTGGACGCCGCGCTTGACCACGCCACCGCCGCTGCCTGCGCCCAGGCTCTGGGGGCAATGGGGCAACTGCTGGATCGCACCCTGAGCTACCTGCGGGTGCGCAAGCAGTTCGGTGTCGCCATCGGCAGTTTTCAGGTGCTCCAGCACCGGGCGGTGGACATGTTCATCGAACTGGAACAGAGCCGCTCGATGGTGCTGATGGCCGCCGTGCGGGTGGATAGCCTGGATGCTCGAGAACGCCGTCTTGCGGTCTCTGCCGCCAAGGCTTATCTGTGCAAGGCCGCAAAGTTCGTCGCCCAGCAAGCTGTGCAACTGCATGGCGGCATCGGCGTCACCGAAGAGCTGGATGTGGGGCATTATTTTCGCCAGCTCACCGCCTTCGGCACGCTCTATGGCGACCGCGAGTGGCATCTGGATCGCTATGCCGCACTCTCCCTCGCCGTCTGAGTGCCGCCATGAGTCCAGCCCCCCACCCCTTCCTCACCGCCGAACATGAGGCTTACCGCGAGCAATTGCGGCGCTTCGTGGGCAAGGAATGTGAGCCCAACATCGACAGCTGGGAGCGTGCCGGAGAGCTGCCCCGCGAATTCCAACGGAAGGCTGCCGAGGCCGGGGTACTCGGAATTGGCTTTCCTTCCGAGTTCGGCGGCATGGGCGACGAAGATCCTTTCTTTCAAACCATCATGGTCGAAGAACTGGCCCGCACGGGCTCCGGCGGACTCATCGCCAGTCTGATCAGCCACCGCATTGGCAGTCCGCCTGTGGCTGCTCTGGGCACGCCAGAACAAAAGGAGCGACTACTGAGGCCGGTATTGAGCGGCGAAAAGATTGCGGCGCTGGGCATCACCGAACCTGGCGGCGGTTCGGACGTGGCCAACCTGCGAACGACCGCGCAGCGCGATGGCGATCACTATGTAGTCAATGGCTGCAAGACCTTCATCACCTCTGGCATGCGCGCCGACTGCATCACCCTCGCGGTACGCACTGGCGGGCCAGGAATGAGCGGCATCTCGGTGCTGGTGATCGAGGCCGGCACGGCCGGTTTCTCGCGCAGCCCCCTCGAGAAGATGGGCTGGTGGTGTTCCGACACCGCCACACTCTATTTCGACGCGTGTCGCGTGCCGATCGCCAATCGAATCGGCGAGGAAAACGAGGGCTTCAAGGCTCTCATGCGCAACTTCAACAACGAGCGGCTAATGCTGGCCGCACAGGCCTGGGCCTTCGGCCAGGTCTGCTACGAGGAATCACTCGCCTACGCTCACCAGCGCCAGACCTTCGGCCAAGCCCTGATCGCTCGCCAGGTCATCCGTCACAAGCTAGTCGACATGAAAGCCCGGCTCGACGCCATCAAGGCACAGCTCGATCTGCTCTGCTGGCAGATCAACCAAGGCCACATGCCGATCGCCGAGATCTGCCTGCTGAAGAACCTCGCCACCACGGCACTGGAGCATATCGCCGGCGACGCGGTGCAGATTTTCGGTGGCGCTGGCTATCTGCGCGGTGCAAAGGTCGAGCGCATCTTCCGGGAAACCAAGGTGCTCTCCATCGGCGGCGGGGCCACCGAAATCATGAACGATCTCGCGGCCCGCCAGCTGGGGTATGGCAGTCAATAGTTCCCACTATCAATTTTCAGGGCCTCCGAAATGAACCAGCCTACCCAGCCCCCCACCGAGCCACTGGCCGTTCGCATCCAGCAAGTGCAGGAGGCGACACGCGGCGTCACCGCCCGCTACCCCCGGTCGTACATCCTCGACTGCATCAAGTCGGATCGCTTTCCGGAAGAAATGTGGAAGGCGCTCGGTGAATTCGGGCTGCTGGGGCTATCTGTTCCTGAAGCCTGCGGCGGCTCCGGCGGTGGCGTGGTCGAGATCGTCGCCCTTGGCGAGGCGCTCGGTCTGGCGGGGATTCCGACACTGTTTCTGGTCGTCACCGGATTGGGTCGCGTGCCCATCATCCGCCACGGCACAGCAGAGCAGATCGCACAATTCGTGACGCCAACCTGCGATGGCTCGATGAAGCTGTGCTTTGCCATCACCGAACCCGATGCCGGCACCAACAGCTTCAACATGAGCACGCTGGCAACGCGTAGTGAGGACGGCTGGATTCTTAATGGCCAGAAGGTGTTCATCTCCGGTGCGCGCGATGCCGACTACATGTTGGTGGTCGCCCGCACGCAGAAAGCCTCCGAGGTGAAGTACCGGACTGAGGGCATCTCCCTGTTCGTGGTGGACATGAAAACACCCGGCATCACCTTGCGCTTGCTCAATGTGCAGGTGGAAACCGCAGAGCGGCAATACCAAGTGTTTTTTGACGATGTGCGTCTCCCCGAAGCCGCGCTCATCGGCGAAGCAGGGAAAGGTGCAAAACTGATGTTTGAGGGCCTCAATGCCGAGCGCCTTCTAGCGGCGGCTGCGGCCCTCGGCATCGGCGAGTACGCTCTGGCCAAGGCAGTGGACTACGCCAAACAACGCAAGCCCTTCGGCAAGCCCATTGGCAGTTATCAGGCCGTACAGCACCGGCTGGCGCTGGCCAAGGCCGAGCTGGAAGCCGCACGCCTGATGACCTATCACGCAGCCGAACGCTTCGATGCCGGTGAAGATGCGGGCACCCAGGCCAACATGGCCAAGCTACTCGCCTCACGTGCCGCACTTGATGCAGTGGAAGCTGCGATACAGACGCACGGCGGCTATGCCTTCGACCGCGACTACGACATCATCACCCTTTGGCCGATGGCACGGCTGATCGCCATCGCACCGGTCAACAATGAAATGCTGCTCAACTACATTGGCGAGCACGTGCTTGGCCTGCCGAAAAGTTACTGAGCAGCTACGGTCCCGAAATCTGCTGGAGGCGACCCTGTCGTTGCCGCACCAGAAACCGGATTGCCGTTTCTGGCTCGGCTGCCCAACGCCAGTGGCTTCGGGGCGTCTCGCAGTACATCGTGTCCGCTGCGCAAGCCAAATACCGGGTGCAACCCGCCGCATCCGCAACCTCGGCACCTTGGCAGCGATTGCAGCCAGCCCACCACTGGAAAAGTGGCTGGCCATAGCCCTGGAAATGCTGATCCCTAGCACCATGCAAGATGAGTGCAGGCATCGGCCCAGTACAAGCCGTTTTCTCCAGATCGGCAGCCGTCCACCCGGCACCACTGAGCACCAGGCCAGCCGGCTGCGGTGTCATCGGGACATCGACGGCGAGAGCCAATGCAGATGTCGCGCCGTCGGAGTGCCCGGCGAGATAGACCTGGTCCTTGGCGACACACCATTGACGTGCAATGTCTTCGGCTATCTCCCCCAAAGGCGCGATCGTCGTCCGCCGCAGGCTTCCTGCGCTATTGGCGTAGGCGATCAGAAAGCCGTTGGTCGTCGTGGTGTGCGTCAGCCCAGAGAATCGCTCCGAGAGCGCGGCGTTCATCCCCGCAGGCGCCAGGACAAGCAACAGCGCATGCCGCTGGTCCGCCCGGTAGTTGGCTGGAGTGACCAGCGTATAGCGCTGGCCCTTCAGGGTGTGGAGACGGTGCCTTCCCGCCTGTCCTGGTGCCTCGGCCACCGAGCAGGTGCCCAGCGAAGTCGCATAGCTTGCAGTTCCACTTTGCATCGCCTCGCCCCAATGCAGCAGTCGCAGGCCAAGCACGAGCAGCGCCACGATCGTCAGCAACACCAGCCCCCAGTACAGCCTCACCGCCAATGGCGATTGCCGTTTCGGTGTAACGGCGGCGGCTCCATCACTCTCCATTCAAGAAATCCTGGACCCGCCCATGACCGTCCCTGAAACGCTCGCTGCTTTCCTCAAGCCCACCCAGCTGCTGGACTACCAACACCCGGCCGTACTCGATTTTGTCGGCACCACCACCGCTGCGGACACCTGCCCCAGAGACCGTGCGGTGAGCCTCTATTACGCCGTCAGGGATCAGGTGCGCTATGACCCCTACGCCTGCTCTCCCGACCCGCGCTCGGTGCAGGCCAGTGCTGTATTGGAGGCACGTCGAGGATACTGTGTCGGCAAGGCCGTGCTGCTGGCCGCAGCGGCGCGGGCAGCCGAGATTCCCAGCCGTCTCGGCTTTGCCGATGTCCGCAATCACCTGAGCACCCCGCGACTGCTGGAGTTGATGGGCACCGACATCTTCCACTACCACGGCTTCACGGAACTGTGGATCGAAGACCGCTGGCTGAAGGCCACGCCGGCCTTCAATCTGGAGTTATGCACTCGCTTCGGTGTGGCCCCGCTGGAGTTCAATGGCACAGTGGACTCGATCTTTCATGCCTTCGATGGCGACGGACGGCAACACATGGAATACCTCAGCTATTACCCACCTGCCGCCGATGTACCGCTGGAGGCACTATTCGATTGCTACCGTCGGTGCTACCCAAAGCTGTTTGCTGTGCCGGGTAACGATTGCCAGGACTCAGTGGCGCAGGATGTGGGATGGCTTGCCAGCAGTACTTGAGGTCTCAACCAAGACGCCGATGGTTGCGCACGCCAACCAGGGCAAGCGCGACAACCACAAACACGGTCACGACGGCACTGGCGAAAGCGAGGTAAGTGAGGCTGTTGGCGAGACTGCCGCCAAAGGCCGTGCCACGACCGCCGGTAATCGCGGCGTTGAAGTAGCCGAAGGTGTTACCCCATAGCGTAAAGAGCATGCAGGCGGTGAGGATCTTCTGTTGCGTTTCAGTCAGTCGCAGATAGCCGCCGACCCCTGCCAATGCGAGTGCCAGTAGACCGTTGGTGACTGGGCCGGTATGCGCCCGCAGCCAAGCCTTCTCACTTCCAGGAATCGACCATTCAATACGCGACAACACCGGCCAAAGTTCCACGTGACCCAGAATCGCGAACGCAAACCCGATCCCGCCGATCAGCCCGAAGAAAACAACTAACAAACCGTGTTGCACGAGCAGGGCACGCCGTCGATGTGTAATACCTTCGGGGGCAAACACCAACGTCATATCGCGCTCCATATTGGCTAGTGCGCTTGCTTGCTGGATGGACGAGCTTTCGTGACTTTCCGCACGGCCATTTTTGCTGAAATCGCAGACGCAGATGCCGACTTCGCTTTGCCGTTTGCCGACTCACGCGGCTTGCTCGCTTGGCTTGGCGGGGCCCGCTTGCGGCGCCTCATCGCGCTCTCGAGATAGCTCTGCACGTAGCTGGCCAGACGGCGCTGATGCAGCAGCGTGAAGATCGAGCTGATCGAAGGGATCACCACATCCAAGAGTTTTCCGGCTTCGGATGGCGACATGTCGTTGATGCGACTTTTGAACAGAACCAACTCTTTGGCGACGGCCTGATCCACCAACTCAAAGATGAATTGCAGGTCGCGCGGGGTGAACCCTTTGGCCATCGACGGTGCTGCATTGCGAATGAGCAGCCATAGACGGGTGATCTCGACATCCGAGACCGTCGCCGTACCGGAAACAGCCAAGCCGAGGTCACGAAGCTCTTTTTGCTCCCGCCGCGACAGGCCCATGTCCAGCGCCAGTTTTGCAGGATCTGAGCTGACGACAAGATCTTGGTGGTCAGATGCCAGGTGTCTGCGCAACTCTTCCAGGACGTCGGTTTGCGCATCCGAAAACTGGTAGTCGTCTGATCCCTGCAGCAGGCTCTTGATTGCCTTCAGCGGAAGAAACCGCTCGTGCTGCAGCTTTTGAATGAGCAGCAGCAACTCAAGATGCCGGGCGGAATACCACCCCATGTTGTGAGAGGTCTTGATCGGTTCCGGCAGCAAACCCTGAGCAATGTAGAAGCGGATGGTTTGGCGGCTGAACCCAGAGCGATCCGAGAGCTCTTTAATGCGATAGCTCGCTCCAGGTGGTGCTTCAGCTTTGGCTCTAGCCATGATGCCTTCTAAGTGAAATGAGCTGGATGAAGACCACGCCAACCCACTTTTCGTTATGTCTTTGGCTTGGCAATACCGACGGTTTTGAACCCATGATCCGTGGCGATCAACAGATTATTGCGCCAATACAGGGCATTAGTGAATAGTGCCGATTCGCTGTTGTCGCCGCTCGACTTGAGCTGCAAGCGTTTTACAGGGGAGCCAGCACGCAATACCAGTGCGGTTCCGGCGCTTCCAACTGCCACCAAGTCGTCGCCGCCCACTGTCACGAGGCCGAATAGTGACTTTGTCGAGCCCGTATTCAGCTGTTGCCAAGTCCCGGCGTTCAGATCCTGTGCTTCGTAAACGTTGCCACGCATGCCTGCTACAACCGCACCATGGTCGCCACGGGCGGCCACACCAAACAGTGACCCTTTGTACTCCAAGGGCACAGCGCGCCAAGAGCTCCCATCCTCAGACGCAGCAACCAGCCCAGCCTCCCCAACCAACAACAGAGTGCCGTCACGCAGGCGAGTGATGGCATTAAGGTGGGGCTGACGCTCTTCAAAAACAGGATCGACAAAATCAGTCCACGTCACACCGCCGTCAACGGTTGCTTTGAAGAGGCCGTAGGCACCCACCGCAAAACCTCGCTGCGCGTCGATGAATACAACGTCCATCAGCGGCTTGTTGAGACCAGGCGAAAAACTCTGCAACTTCCAGGTTTTTCCGCCATCTGCGGTAGCTATGATCGCAGCATCATGTCCGACTGCCCAACCCTGCTGGCTGTCGAGGAAGAACACGGCATTGAGCAATACATCGACAGGCGAGGCCGACTGTTTCCAGTCTTTTCCATCGACAGAAGTCAGGATGATCCCTCGCTCGCCAACCGCAACGACGGATTGGCCGGCCGTCGCCAGATCGTTGATCTGGGCCGTGCTGGCCTTCGATGCAATTTCAGCCGCGCTGGGCTTGATCGTCGGCTTTGCAGCCTCCTGAGCACTGCCATCGGCGTTCTGCTCGTCCTGAGCGTAGGCCGGGATAGCGCACGCGTTCATCATCAAAATCGCGACCAGCCTGATGACCCGTGAGTTGAGATTGAATTGCATCGTGGAGGATCCTGTCGTTGCGGGAATGTTACGAACTTGGGACGAAATAGGAGAGTCAGGTCAGAACTGATATTTGACGAAGAAGCCAGCGTTATCTCGATCCTGATAGACGTTGTCCTCGCCGCCTCCAAAAAAGGAGTTGTAAATCAGGTTGAAGGACAGCGCTTTCTCATAGCGAATTTCGAGAATCGAAAACAGCGTCTTTCTCCCCTCGACGAAGTTGCCGCCAGGACCCGGTGCGTTGCCGCTGATGTCGTGCTGCCAGATGAAAAGCGGCGCAATGCTGATGCCCGGAAACACCGACTCGTAGCGTGTCAAAGCAACCAACCGGTAACCCCAAGAAAACTCGGTCGCAAACGCACTGCGTCTGGCCTGGAATGGGTTGAAGCGCAGACCATCGACACCGACCGTACAAGTCGGAGTCGCGGCGCAAGCGAGGCGCGAACCATCGGCGCCGCTGCCATCTGCGCCGGCGCTGGCGTGTGTGTAGGACGACAGCGGCCCCTCGATCTGCAACTCGTCGAAGTCAGGCATGTTGGTCACCCAAGTCGCCGCAATTTCGGGCAGGAGAATCACCTGGTCTGCGCCCACCCAATTTTCGGAGGCACCCAGCACACGCGTCGCACCCATGTTGAACTGCAGAACCTTGCCCGGAATCCAACCCTTCACATAGCTTTGCGGGGGAGTTTCACCCAGTGGAACCCCGCGGTAAGCCTCCAGAAAACTGGGGAACGAGCGACGCGATCCGGGCACGGACCCAACGACCAAATTGATCGTGTCTGGGCGCGGATTGGTACCGTCAGCGATCGTGTAGTCATTGCTGGGATAGATTGAATACTGATTGCCGCCGTTTTCTGTGAAACCAACGGAATTGGTCGTCCCCGCGCATTGAATCTCTGCGTGGTCACACCGACTCAGGGTTGGGCCGAGGCCGGTGAAGAGCACATCGACCAATGCAACCTGTAACGGGAGATTAGGGCGGTAGGCGACTTCGCCTTGGAAGGAGTAATCGCCAAAAGTCGTGTTGAAGCTCAAGCCAAACATTTTCCTGTTCTCTGGATACTCCAGAAAAATATCGGGCTGATCGAGCGGAACCACATTGTCAAATTCCTGCCCAGGCTTAGGCACCAGCAAGTTCAAAAGGCCAAGGGCGCTCGTGCCCAAATCTCCTGCAACGCCGGGGCTCTGTACTAAAAGTGATCCAAGGTCCGCCGCGAGCTGCGCGACGCCAAGGGTCGAGCTGGACAACGGCAAGTTATCGCAGCCCTGCAACAACTCAAATGTGTTTGTCGCATCGAGCCCCAAGGGGTTCCCCTCTCTCCGGGCACAACTTGCTGTGGATGATATAGCGCTCACGTAGGGCAACTTCGAGTGATAGTTTGCGAAGTAGAGACCCAGGCTAGTGCCGTTGTTCAGCCATTCCGCGTAATACTTCAGAGAGATACCGAACTGGCCCTGATCGCTGGGGTTTCGGTCTGCGATCCTGTCGATCGTGGCGCTTGTATTGGCAATGGTGGTCAGTGGGTTGTTTAGCGGGAGCCCCACCCGCTCGGTATCCACCGCCGAACCGCCGAAGCTGGCGTTGACATTGTCGATCAGGTTGTAGGTGCCGACGTCCGCAAAAGACATGAAACTGCCGGGCGTGGGTATCTCGATGGGCTCCCACTCATATTGGTAGTAGGCATCCAAACTCAGCCCATCAACGACTTCCGTGCCAATACGCGCCATTCCGACAGGCGAGAAAAGCTCTTCCAGCAAGCCAAAACCAACCCGATACAGACTGTTGGCGTTGACAGGATTGACCTGATTGACGCTGTTGATGACCGCAACCGTACTCTCTCCCCAGTTTATCTGCTGACGACCGACACGAACCAATAACTCACGATCTCCTGGCAGGTGGAAAGTGCCGAAGATATTGGCGTCCAGCAGGTTGTAGCGATAGCCAATCTGATCGAGCGCCTCAGGATCTGTGCGCTCGGCGCGGGAGGGGTCACCTGCCCCGAAGACACGAGGCAGATATCTGTTCTCGATCAAATTTCCAGTCGGTCCTGGCGTGCCTGCGAATGCCACTGAGTCGGCGTTTTCGGGCGTGATGGCGTTGGGCTGGTTCTGCCTGAAGTTGCGGTAATTGGGGTCGTCGTAGATGAGGATGGTTCGTACGAACAGCCCAAAATCACCGGAGGTCACGGTGAGATCTTGGTTGAACTTGAAAGGGGCCTGGGTGATGTCACCCTTGTCAAAATTGAGGTTGCCATCATCAAAATTGTTTGATGCCGCACCCCTGGAGCGCCGCAACTGCTCCGAGGGATAACTCTGAGTGCGTTGCAAACCTTGGCAGGCCTGGTAAACGCCAGCACAGACATCTGGATTCAGACTTGCTTTCCCGATGAGGTAGTCCTTCCGATCTTCAATCCGCCATTGCGCGCCTAGGGTTGCAGTATTGTTGAGAACAGCGGCGATCGGAATATTGCCCGCGCTAAAATTGAGTTCAACAGCACTGCTGACCGACGGCAGCGACATGCAGCTGAATACAGCCGCGACTACCCTGAGGCTTTTGCCTTGATTTCTCATCCACATCTCTCCATAGCAACGTGGTGAACAGCCCTTATATTCTTGGGCCGCTGTTTAGAGCGAAGTCCGCTGCGCCAAAATTTGTGGCGCAGCGGCTCAGCTTCTTGCTTGCTTTACTTCGATGCCTTTTTCTGAATCGTCTCTGACTCAAAAAAATCGCCGCCGTAGTTGACCGTGGTATCGAATGGTTGGTCTTCGTTGAACGCGGCGGTCACGAAATAGCGCCCTGAATTGAAGTGATAAATCACCTCGGGCACGGTTGATGAAGAGAGGCTGGCAGCGAACTGCACGAGATGGCCCTCCTGGAACTGCATGATTTGGCCCTGCTGGTCATAGTCATCAATCATCACGACGTTCCAGGTGTCTTCATCGAAGTACATCCGGCGCTTCTTGAAGGTGTGGCGCTGGTCCGGCTTGTTGTCGGCCTCTACCACCCAGACGCGATGGAGCTCGTATCGCGGCAATTCCTGATTGGTGTGCTTTGGCTTGGCGATGTCGGCGTACTTCACCGACTTGCCTGCAATCTTGTAGGAGTTGTAAGGAATGTAGACCTCTTTCTTGCCGACAAGCTTCCAGGTAAATCGCTCCAACACGCCGTTGTACATATCGACCTGGTCGTAAAACTGGTGCCCGTCAGTGCCCTCGTAAGGGTTATCGCAACAGACTGCAGGCGCACGGCGGATGCGCTTGAGTGCAGGTGCGTAGAGCCACGCCGCGCGCCCCTCAGGCCCAAACCCCGCTTTTTCATGCACAAGAATGTAAGTGCCTGCGATTCTGGGCGGCGAAACCGTCTGGGAGAGATATTTGAGAAAAGGAACGCCAGGCTTCATTTCCTCAGGCTTCGCGTTGCTCAAGTTCGCGTAACTGAACTGCACATCTTCAACGACTTTTGTTAGCGAAAATTTGCCGTCCGGCTGCACAATCATCTGGTTGTTGTAACGACGGATGTTCTCGCCACGCCACTTTGCGCGGTGATTCCAGACCGGCTCGGCACCTGTTTTCGGAATCGGGAACGGGAAACCGACAAATGCGCCCTTGGGGTTGTCCACACCTTCAAGTTCAGCGCGCGTGGCGTTCTTGACGGTTTCTTCGAGGATCTTCTCGGGGAAGTTGGCGACGCGCCGCGTCGGATACACGATCATTTTGTAGGTATCCGGGTATCGCTTGAACAACTCCTTGTGTCCCTCAGAGAGCTTGTCCGAATACTTGGCCACGTCCTTGGCCGTAACCGTGAAGATCGGCTTGTCCGCTTCGACCTCCTTGTTGTAGGGGAACTCGCCCTTCGGATTTCCATATGCCTTGATTGGCGCCCAGGCAGGAATCGTTCCCTCTTTGTTGCCTGCCCGCTCAGCACCGACCGGGGTTAGCTCCTTGCCCAATTTTGCGGCTTCCGCTTCGGACACCTTGGCCGCAACGGTCTGCGACATCCCGATCAACAGGGCCGTCGCCGATACCAAACACATCATTCGCTTCATTTCTCTCTCCTCCAGCGGTGGGATCAATCTTTTACGTTCCTTGCCGTGCAGCGCAGACGTCTCGGCTTGCGGTCTTTAGAAAATTCACAATGCACGTAGTGATTCTATGCACTATAGATACGCACAAATGACAATGCAAGCCACAAGACCTCAGCGCCTGGAAATCCCGGACGTTCCTTTACTGTCATCGATCTTTTCAACTCCAAATAGCAAGAAGTCACATGCCGCATGAACCTCTTTGACCTCTTGACCAGCGCCACTGCAACTTCTTGACTAGCGATGCCGTTGTCAATAGCATCGCTAGCCACTTGTTACAAATGCGAAAGCAGTCTGACGATCGACCAGCGGGCAGGAGAATGTCTTTGCAGCTGTGTCTGGCGACAACAAAAACAGCCACTAAATAATTTCCATGGAGAGAGAGAGTAATGCACGGTGAAGCCAAGAGTGGATTCGCAAAGTGGTATGTCGACGTCACGGTGCCTCTCATCTATTACAAGAGGACTCGAACGCTGGTGGTGCTTTTTCTGGCCACACTATTCCTAGGCTGGCAGGCAACTCAGCTGCGTCTGGACGCTGGCTTCGAAAAACAGTTGCCGCTCGGACATCCCTACATAGCGGTGTTCAAGCAATACCAGAAGGAGTTCGGTGGGGCGAACCTGGTCCTTCTGGCGATCACTCAAAACAAGGGCAAAGGAGACATCTACAACGCTGGATTTATGCAGACCCTGCGGCAGGCAACCGATGCGATGTACTTTCTGCCCGGCATGGATCGTTCACGGGTCAGTTCCATGGTCACCCCTGACGTGCGCTATCTGGAGGTTGTTGAAGATGGCTTCCAGGGCGGAAACGTCGTGCCAGCAGATTTCACACCTACACCTGACATGCTCAAGCGAGTACGTCAGAACGTCGAAAAAGCGGGCATCGTTGGACGCCTTGTAGCGAATGACCAGACGGGAGCAATGGTTTTTGGCGAGCTTCTGGAACGTGACCCGGTCACGGATGAAAAGCTGGACTACTTTGCAACAGCTGCAAAGATTGAAGAAATCCGTCAGCGCTTCATCAGTGCCAACCGCTGGGAGTACCGGTTGAAACAGGACTCGCCGCCGCTCAAGGCAGGCGATGTCGTGAATGTTGCATACCAGAAACCAGATAACCTGCTATTCGCATTCTCCAAAGTCGAAATCACATTCAAGGACGAAGCTGGCAAGTTGAACACCCGTCAATTCAAGGGTCGGGATTTCGACATCCAACAATCGCAAAACCCCGAGTACAACTCTGACATCGATATCCATGTCATCGGCTTCGCCAAAATCATCGGAGACATCGCAGACAAGTCGGCGGAGGTGGTCGGCTTTTTCGCGCTGACGATTGTGCTGGTTTGGATTGTGTTGTGGCTTTACACCGGCTCGCCGCTGGTGGCCCTATTACCTCTATCGTGCGGCATTCTGGCTGTGGTGTGGGAGCTTGGACTGCTGCGTCTTTTCGGGTTTGGTCTGGATCCGATGGCCATTCTGGTGCCTTTCCTGGTGATGGCGATCAGCGTGTCCCATGGCATCCAAATAGCCAGTTTTTGGCTTCTGGAAATTGCGGACAACGGACGCAACAGTTACGACGCCTCAATGGCTACCTACAAGCGTCTGGTCATCCCTGGCATCACCGCATTGATCACCAATGTCATTGGGTTCGCCACGCTCTTGCTGATCCCGATCGGAATCGTGCAAGAAATGGCTGTAAACGCTTGCCTTGGTCTGGTCGCCGTCGTGGTCTGCAAAAAGATTCTTCTACCCTGCTTGCTGACCTATGTGCCGATCAAGAATCCAGAGCTGTTTCGTAGACATCAGCATGCGCGTGACAAAATCCTGGCCCCCCTCTGGCGGGGCGCCTCGTATCTGACATTGAAGCCTGTTGCAGCAGCCCTGCTTATAGTTTCAGCTCTGGTTTGGGGTGGCGCTGAATACATCAAGAAGGATCTCGCCATTGGCGAACTGCATCCTGGAACTCCCGAATTGCGCCCCGATTCGCGCTACAACCGCGATACGGATGCGATCGTACAGAACTTTGCCATCGGCGTTGACGTGCTGAAAATCATTGCCGAAAACAAGGCTGACGGTTGCATCGATCACTCGGTGATCAGCACCATCGACAAGCTGGCGTGGCGCATGGAAAACACGCCCGGCGTGCAGTCGACGCTCTCGCTGCCAAAGATGCAGAAGCTGGTGTTCAACAGCTACAACGAGACCAACCCGAAATGGAATGCCCTGCCCCGCGAATCTGGCGCCTTGGTCGTCACGGTGCAGCCCTTCCCCAGTTCCACGGGCCTGCTTAACGAAGACTGCAGCGCAATGCCTCTTTTCGTATTCACTTCCGACCACAAGGCTAAAACGATTGACGGGGTCATTCAGTCGTTGAACAACTTCATCGCAGAACAACCTGCCGATGCGACAGTCAAGTTCAAGCTCGCCACCGGCAACGTTGGCGTGATGGCCGCCACCAATGACGTGGTGAGAGAGACTGAGTCGACCGTTCTGCTGTTTCTGTACGTAGCGATTGCGGTCAGCGTCTGGGTTTCCTTTCGCAGCATTGCCAGCGTCATCTGCATTCTGCTGCCTCTTGCAGCCGTGTCCGTCTTCACCTACGCGATCATGGTTTTTCTTGAGATCGGCGTAAAAGTGTCCAACATCGCCACGGTAGCTTTTGCGGCGGGTATTGGAGTCGATTACGGCATTTACATTTACTCGGTGCTCGAGGAGAACATCAAAGAGAAAGGTATGGGAATGCGCGAAGCGTACGAAAACACCTTGCACCAGACCGGAAAGGCAGTGGTCTTCACTGGACTCGCGCTCGCCGCCAGCGTTGCGACATGGATGATGTCGGGTCTCCAGTTCCAGGTCGACATGGGCATCCTGCTCACCATCATGTTCTTGGCTAACGCCGCAGCCGCCATTCTCATGCTCCCAGCCTGCGCCGCATTTTTGATCAAGACCAAGACGAAGGCGTCATGATCAGCGCTTGTTTGGAGGACACCGAGCTGGGCGGCAAGAAGATCAAGAGAAGTGGCAGAGATTGTCATGTGGTACGTCTCGGGCAACCGAGACGAGGAGGCGATCGAGAATCCCAAAGACTTCATCATCGGCCGCGCCAAGCCCCATACCAATTTATCTTTTGGCTTCGGCGTTCCCCGTTGGGTGGGCAACCATCTGGCAGAGATGCAGCTGCGCATCCTCTGGAAGGAATTGCTGCGGCGTTTGCCACGGCCGGCCCAGATCAAGGTGCTCGGCGAGCCCACCCGTGTCCCGTCGCCCTTCGTGAAGGGCGACGAGTCGATGACCGTCGGCATTGATCCTTGAACCACAGGTGAACGGCACACAGAACCAGACAGTGGTGATTGTCGGTGCTGGGCAGGCGGCCGGCCAGGCCGTCGCTAGCCTCCGCAACGAGGGTTTCGAAGGCAAGATCGTGCTGATTGGATCCGAGCCTTTCCTCCCGTATCAGCGGCCACCTCTTTCCAAGGCGTATCTGGCGGGAACACTCCCACTGGAGCGCCTGCTCGTGCGACCTTCGGCGTTCTATGAGCAAGGTCGCATTGAAACCATGTTGGGCGTGACTGTTGCCCGTCTCAATCTGGAGGCCGGTAGCCGCTCCGTAGAGACCAGCGACGGAAAGAGAATCGCCTTCGATTATCTTGTGCTGGCTACCGGCGGCCGCGTGCGACAGCTGAGCTGCGATGGTGCCAGCCATCCGCGTCTAGGCTACCTCCGCAACATCGCAGACGTGCAGAAACTGCAAGGCTTTCTGCAGGAAGGTGCCGAACTCATTCTGATCGGAGGAGGCTACGTGGGCTTGGAGATCGCGGCGGTTGCCCGCAAGCGCGGGCTGAAGGTGACGGTGCTGGAGGCCGCTCCGAACCTGCTTGCGCGAGTTGCCAGCCCGGAGGTCGGCCGTTTTTACCGCGACCTTCACCAAGGTCATGGGGTGCAGGTTCACTGTGACTCGATGGTCTCCTCGATCAGCGGCAGCGTCGAGCGTCCCACTGTCCGCCTGCAGAACGGGTCCATTTTGACTGCTGACTTCCTGATCGCCGGCATTGGCCTGATCCCGAATACAGAGCTTGCAGCAGGTGCAGGTATTGCCTGCGACAACGGCATCGTTGTCGATGACCACTGCCGTACCTCGGTCGATGGGGTTTTCGCCATTGGCGACTGTACCCAGCACCCGAATGGTATCTACGGCATCCGTGTGCGTCTCGAGTCAGTACCGAATGCCCTTGAGCAGGGCAAGACTGTTGCCGCCAGCATCTGCGGAAAATCTAGGCCGTACTGGCAGGTTCCCTGGTTTTGGTCAGACCAATACGACATCAAGCTGCAGACAGCTGGCCTGAACATCGGCTACGACACTGTGGCGCTTCGAGGAAAGCCGGCGGACCGCTCCTTCGCAGCCTTCTACTTTCGCAAGGGCCGCCTGTTGGCTGTTGATGCAATCAACCGTCCAGCAGAGTTCTTACTCGCCAAGACCTGGATCGCTAAAGATCAAAAGATTTGTCTGGAACGCCTGGCCGACGATGGGATATCGCCAGCCAAGCTACCTGTAGAAGCCAGCAATTAACCACATCATCTGGCTCTGGGAGCAACGACAGCTGAGAGATGCCGAAGAACGAAATACCAAAAGTCACCTGCATCGAACACAATAGAACTTAAGGCCACTTGAGGTTGAGTAGGACCTCAACCTCATGGGGGTCGCTTCCATGGATATGGTCCCAAGTATCGATGGCGATCGCGGAGACGCCTGTGCCTGCGCGGCCCGCCATGTTTTCGTTGATGAAGCCTGGCTGGCCAGGCTGCCAACAATGGAGCAGCTGGAGGTCTCGATGCTGGACTTGACTACGGGCGTCTGTTTGCCGTCGCGCCTCGCCCGCCAGATCAAGTCGACAGCCAATCTCGACGATATCGTGCTGCTTACGCCTGTCGGACAGCACTGATCGTTTCGTTGGTAATCCCGTAGTGAGACCACGATGAAAGACTGCATGAAAAGCAGTCCACCTGGCACGTCGCACTCCAATGCCGAGTTGCGTTTACTCAGCTTGGCAGCCCGGCTGGCGAACTTTTCCCGGCTCTAAGTTTCGGGCACCGCGTTGCCTGCGGGTGTTGATTGCCAAATCTCTTAGATGGGTAGGTATTACAGTGATGTAATATCACTATCAAGTCCATGAAAACTAAAGACCGCCTGCTCGCCGTGGATGCCAGTGCCAAAGGCTGGCGTGAGGGTGTCCCGGAGTTTTCGATCGAAGATGTGACACTGATGCGGCTGATCCGCGTCGCCAGCCTCGGTATCACCGCGTTCACCGATCCGGTCTTGCGGTCGACCGGGCTCACCGAAAGCTCCTACCACACGCTCATCGTAGTGCTGGCTAGCGGCGACGAAGGTACGACGCCTTCAATACTGAGCGAGCAGGTCGGTCAGCGCCACGCGAACATGACGCGCATCCTCAGCGTGCTTGCCTCCGAGAAGCTGGTTCGGGTCAGCCAGGACGCACGCGATGCGCGCCGCCGCCGCATCGTCGCAACCGCCGCGGGTCGCACCCTGGTACGGGCCTATGCGGCTCGCTTCGAGCCAATCGTGAAAACTGCATTCGCGAGTCTGAGCGCCGCAGACAAGCGCCTACTCCAACGCTTGCTGCGCTCGCTCATCGAGTCTATGGATGCGGCAGAAAGCATGGTGGGAGCCGGCAAATGAACACCCGCCAGCACCGCAACTGGCTGCGACGGTCGCGGCATAACGTCGGCTGGCTGCTCCTTTGGCTTGCAGGCCAGACGCGACTCGACTTGGAGTAGGCATTGATCTACGCCATCAAGAATACGATCCGCGAATTCAAAGCCTTCAGCAGCGCGACGCCCACGATCTTGCAGGGAGAGCTGCAGAGCTTCGACGTAAGCAAATATCCAGCCGATCAGGCAGTACAAGCGCACATCAGTGTTTGGCAGTCCCAGCTCAGCTTGACTTGGAATCTAGGGCATTAATGAAGCGTCCCGTTCTCACCATCATCCCCTGCTCGCTGCTGTTCACATGTCTTGCGGCCTGCGGCGATCCCAAGCCCCATTCGGCGCGGGTGCCATCCGAGCACCAGCTGCCGACTCTGCGCCTCGCCACCGAACGACTCGCCGAGAACTACCAGACCGTAGGGACAGTCGTTTCCGACGAGCGCGTTGAAATCAGCTCGCGCCTACCGGCCTACGTGCGTGCAATCAGCGTGCGCGAAGGCGAGCGCATCCGCCGCGGTCAGGTTCTCATCCAGCTCGACGCTAGGGATCAGGAAGCGGCCGTGCAACAGGCCCAAGCGCAGCGCGCACTGCGCGAGACTGCGTTGCGTGATGCCGAACGCACGCTGGCGGATACACAGACCCTGTTCGTGCGTGGCCTGGTGGCAGACGCAGCGCGGCGCAAGGCGCAACTGGAACGTGATACGGCCGACCAGGTGTTGCGCAGCCAGGACGCAGCGCTGAGCGCGGCGCAGGCTCAGCTCCGCTATACCGAGATCGTCAGCCCGGTAGATGGCGTGGTCGCCGAAAGGCCCGTAAGAGCCGGCGATCTGGTGACGCCGGGCCGCCCCTTGCTGGTGGTGGAATCCGATACGGCGCTGCTGTTCGAGACGGCTGCAGCGGAGTCTCAGGTGCAGCACATCGCCGTCGGCGACGTGGCGCAGGTGAGCATCGATGCCACGGGGCAGAGCTATCGAGCGACCGTGCTGCGGGTGGTTCCTTCAGGCGATCCGGTGACGCGGCGGTTCACGGTGAAACTGCAACTGGACGATGCGGCGGGCCTGACGCCAGGACTGTTTGGACGCAGCCGCTTCAAGGTCGGCGAGACCGACGGCCTGCGCGTGCCGAACGCGGCGCTGGCGCAACGCGGGGGACTGAGCGGCGTTTTCGTGGTGAGCGAGAAAGACCGGCTCGACTTCCGCTGGGTGCGCACCGGGCGGCGCGATGGCGCCGTTACCGAAGTGACCGCAGGGCTACAGGCGGGCGAGACAGTGCTGGCACAGGTGCCAGAGATAGTTCGCGACGGCGATCGCCTGAAGCGGCAAGCGCCTTAGCAGGCCGGGCATGCGCGAACGCCAACTCAACTCGGCCGGTCGGATCGCCGACTACTTCATCGAATCGAAGCTCACGCCGGTCTTCGTGCTGTTCTGCCTGGTGGTCGGATGGATCGCCGCGATGCTGACACCGCGCGAGGAAAATCCCCAGATTCTGGTTCCCGGGGCGGAGGTGCAGTACACGCTTCCAGGCCGATCTGCCGCCGATGTCGACCGCCTAGTGGCCGCACCGGTGGAACGCGCACTGCGAGAGATCGAGGGCGTTGACCATACCTATTCCACGGCGATGCAGGGACAGGCGCGAGTCGCCGTCCAGTTCGAAGTCGGCGTGGACAAGGAAAAAGCCATGGTGCGCGTGTACCAGCGCATCGACAGTGTCCAGGCGCTGCTGCCGCCACAGGTCACACCACCACTAATCAAGCGGATCGATGCCGACGACATCGCCGTCGTCACCGTCACGCTGGCCTCAGAACGATACGACGACTACGCTCTGCGCCGTCTGGCCGAGCGCGTCGCCGAGAGGCTCAGTTCCATTGCCTCGGTGTCGCGCGTCGAGCTGCACGGCGGCGTCTCACGCGAGATTCGGGTCGAGCCCGATCCGGCGCGGCTCGAAGCCTTCGGACTGACCCTAAGCGAAGGCTTGGCTGCATTGGCTGAGGGAAATACGGCTTCGGAAGTCGGTAACACCGTGCGCGCGGGACGAACCCTGCGCGTGCAGTTGCGCGGCGAACTGCGATCCGCCGAGGAGGTGCGCAGGCTGGCGGTCGGCGTGCATCAAGGTCGGGTGATCTATGTCGATGACGTCGCGACGGTCTACGACGGACCGGCGCAGGAGCGGGAATCACTCGTGCGACTGGGCTTCGGTCCCGGCGATCCACGAAATGGGCAAGTCACCGGTGA
>Ga0255236_1000005_pt1 | contig 26577 bp, 19 predicted proteins | sample ColtaT_7_FD_183687 | JGI IMG/M metagenome (GOLD analysis project Ga0255236, IMG submission 183687) | Metatranscriptome of freshwater microbial communities from Columbia River, Oregon, United States - Colum_Cont_RepB_8d (Metagenome... | ecosystem: Environmental > Aquatic > Freshwater > River...
GTCGAGTTGTGTCTTGAGTGCAGCCACGATCTCCGGGTGTCGATGACCCCAGAGATTGGTCCACCAGGACGACACCGCATCGAGGTAGCGCTTGCCGTCGGTGCCGATCAGCCAGGCGCCCTCTGCTGAGGCGATGGGCACCAGCGGCAGCGCGCCGCTGGCATGGTCGTGCATCTGCGTGCAGGGGTGCCAGACGCGCGCCAGAGAACGAGCGCGCAGATCGACCTTGCTCACAAGGTCTTGACCAGCACCAGCGAGTTGCGCCGGTAGTTGTAGATGCGCTGTTTCTGCACCGGCAGGTCTTCAATGCGGCCTTCGACAAAGCCGTGTTCGATAAACCAGTGCTCGGTCGTGGTGGTGAGTGCGAACAGCTTGGCCAGCCCCAGCTTGTGGGCGGTGTCTTCGGCGCGCTTGAGCAGCGCCTCGGCACGGCCTTCGCCACGGTAGTCCGGGTGCACGGCCACACAGCTGAACTCGCCCATCTTGTACTGGGGGTAGGGGAACAAGGCGCAGCAGGCGATCACCAGACCATCGCGCACCATCACGTCAAACTGGCTGATCTCCAGTTCCAGTTGCTCGCGTGAGCGCGGCACCAGCACGCCAGCGTCTTCCAGCGGTTTGATGAGGGCCAGCACGCCGCCGACATCCTCGATGCTGGCTTCGCGAACGGCTTCGTAGTTCTCGTCCGTGTAAAGCATCAGGCCGACGCCATCGCGGGTGTAGAGCTCCCTGAGCAAGGCACCTTCTTCCGCCGCGCCGATCAGGTGAACGCGGCGCACGCCACCGTGTCCGGCTGCGAGGGCAGCACTCAGATGCGCGCGGTCGCGGTCGGAGAGATGTGTCGCATCTTCCGCCAGCTGTGCCCCCTGAACCAGCGAAAGCTGACCGGCATCGCCAGTGTCTTCGGCGAGTGTCCAGCTATCGGGGTTGCTATCGACGAGGAATACCAGCTTGTCGGCCTTGAGCGCACTGGCGACTGCGGTGGCCACGTCTTCGTAGCGCAGGTTGAAGGTCTCACCGGTTGGCGAGTAGCCGATGTTGCTGACCAGCGCGATGCGGCCCTGGTCGAGCACCTGGCGGATGGTCTCGGCATCCACTCGCCGCACCTCGCCGGTGGATTGCAGATCAACTCCACCGCGCACGCCGGCTGGCTTGGCGATGATCCAGTTGCCGCCTGCCACCTTCACCCGCGCGCCACCCATCGGCGTGGAGGCCAGACTGGTGCTGAGCTTGGCTTCGATGCCCATGCGCAGGCTGCCAGCGGCGTCCTTGACGCATTCCAGCGTCGCGGCATCGGTGACGCGCTGGTTGCCCTGGTGCTTGCTGTCGAGCCCGCGTGCGGCGAGGCGTGCTTCGATCTGTGGCCGCGCGCCGTGCACGATCACCGGCTTCACACCGAGGGATTGCAGCAGGGCGATGTCGTAGAGCAGCCGTTCGAAGTCCGCGCGTTCGCAAATCTCGCCGCCAAAGGCGAGCACGAACACACTGCCAACATGCGCGTGCACGTAGGGGGCGGCAGCGCGCAGGGCGCGAACGAAATCAGAAGGATTCATGCGCCGGATTATAGAGATTGCAAGGCCGCCAAAGGCTGAGCACCTATAATGTCGTTATGACTGAAACCACCCCCCATGCGGCCCTCAATGCCGCCCTGCGCAGTGCCGGATTTGACCAGGATGCCGCTGAATACCACGGTGCTCTCTGCGGTGCGCTGTGCATCCGTGTTCCGGCCGAGATCGACCCAATGGCGGTGCTCGATGGCGCCGACGCCGATGTTGCTGGCGCTTCTCTACTCAAGGCCGTGCGCGATGCCGCCGCCAAGTCGCTGGCCGACACCGATGGCGATATTCGCCTGGTGCTGCCAGATGACGAGGCCCCGCTCGCCGCCAGGGCGGCTGCACTGGCCGAATGGTGTGAGGGTTTTCTGTTTGGCCTCGCCAGCAATGGCAAGCTGGACTTGAAGAATGCTGCCCCCGAAGTGCGCGAGGTGGTTGAGGACCTTGCCCAGTTCACCCGCGCCAGCTTCAGCGGCACTGACGACGAACAGATCGAGGAAGAGGCCTACACCGAGCTGGTCGAATACGTGCGCGTGGGTGTGCAGCTGATCTTCATGGAGCTCTCGCCCGGCGCCCAGAGCCGTGCTGCCGCCCGCAAACAAGACTCAAAAGTTCATTAGATCAGGAGCCGCCATGCGCCCCAATGACCACCAATTGACCGAATACGCCAGCCGCCGCGCCGAACTGATGCGCCGCATCGGCAGTGATGGCGTCGCCATCATCCCCGGCGCACACGAACATGTGCGCGCCCGCGATACCCACCACCGTTTCCGGCAGGACTCCGACTTTGCCTACCTCACCGGCTTCAACGAGCCGGATGCGGTGGCAGTGATCGCCCCCGGCCGCAAGGACGCACAGGGCCAGCCCGCCGAGTTCGTGCTGTTCGTGCGCCCGCGCGATGTCGAGAGCGAGATCTGGCATGGCCGCCGTTTTGGCCCTGAGGGCGCGACTGCACTGTTCGGTGCTGCGGAGGCTTTCGTCATCGAGTCACTCGCAGCCGAGCTGCCCAAGTTGCTGTCCGGCCGCGAGACGGTTCACTTCACTCTGGGTGAAGACCCGGCGCTCGACACCAAGGTCATCCATGTCATCCGCGAGATCCGCGCGGTGGCGCGGCGCGGCTCTGCGGCACCCACCAGCATCACGGCGCTCGAAAACACCCTGCACGAGCAGCGCCTGTTCAAGCGCCCGAACGAGATCGAGTTGCAGCGCACGGCTTGCGAGATCAGCGTCGCCGCGCATGTGCGCGCCATGCGCGCCACCAAGCCCGGCATGAACGAGTGGCAGATCACCGCCGAGATCGCTGCCGAGTTCACGCTCAATGATTGCGAGCCGGGCTACGGCACCATCTGCGGCGGCGGCGACAATGCCTGCATCCTGCACTACACCGAAAACAACATGCCGCTGAAAGACGGCGAGTTGTTGTTGATCGACGCTGGCGCCGAGTATCGCGGATACACCGGCGACATCACTCGCACGTTCCCCATCAACGGCAAGTTCACCGCTGTACAGAAGGCGGTCTACGAAGTGGTGCTGGCCGCGCAGAAAGCGGCAATCGCGACGCTGGTAGTCGGCGAAAGCGTTGGCAAGCCACACGAGGTATCGACCCGCGTACTCACCGAAGGCATGGTGAAGCTCGGCCTGCTGACGGGCGATGTCGATGAACTCATCAAGGCTGACAAGCAGAAGCAGTTTTTCATGCACGGCACTGGTCATTGGCTGGGCATGGATGTGCATGACGTCGGTCGCTACAAGCTGAAGGGTGAGTACCGTCGTTTCGAGGCCGGTATGGTCATGACGGTTGAGCCCGGCATTTACGTCGCACCCGGTACGCCGGGTGTGCCTAGCGAGTACTGGGGAATCGGCATCCGCATCGAGGACGATGTGCTGGTGACCGCCAAAGGGCCGGAAGTACTCACCAGTGGCGTGCCGAAGGAAATTGCCGAGATCGAAGGCTTGATGGCGGCGGCTTGATCGAATGAGCGAGCCTGCGGTTGATGTCGCCATCGTCGGTGGCGGGCTGGTGGGTGCCAGCCTCGCGCTGGCCTTGGCGAACACGCCGCTCAAGCTGGCGCTGATCGAGGCAGCCGCGCCGCCCGTCAGCGTCCCCGCTTGGGATGAACGCTGCATCGCCCTCAACGATGCCAGTCGGCGTATCTTCGCGGCGCTGAATATCTGGGATGAGCTAGCGACACAGGCCGCGCCGATCACCGCGACCCATATTTCCGAACGCGGCCGCTTTGGTGTGGCCCGTTTCAACGCGGCTGAGGCAAAGCTCGATGCCCTCGGCCACAACACACCGCTGCGCGCATTGGGTGCGCTGCTGTTGGCACGCGCTCAGGCACAGGCCAATCTGCAATGGTTTTGCCCGGCACGGGTGCAGGGCATCACGTTGGCTAGCAACGGGGCACAGCTCACGCTGGACTCTGATGCCAGAATCAACGCAAAGCTGGTCGTGGCTGCGGATGGCGCCAGTTCCGCGTTGCGTGCATTGCTCGGCCTCGGCGCCGAAGTGCGCGACTATCAGCAAAGTGCGGTGGTGACGGCTGTGCGCGTGCAGCGTGATCCGAATGGAGTGGCCTACGAGCGCTTTACACCGATGGGCCCGTTCGCGGTGCTGCCGAAACCGCGCCTGCTAGATGACTCCGCCGAAGGTCATCCCTGCTCACTGATCTGGACCTTGCCCACCGCGCGTGCCGAAGCCCTGCATGGAGTGCCGGAAACTGACTTCATTGCCGAGGCGCAGCAGGTATTTGGCGAGCGGCTCGGCCGCTTTCTCGCCATCGGCCGGCGCATTGCCTACCCACTGTACAGGACCGTCAGCGAAACACTGACTGCGCCGCGCGTGGTGTTCTGCGGCAATGCAGCGCAAAGCCTGCACCCGGTGGCAGCACAGGGTTTCAATCTGGGCCTGCGCGATGTGCATTGCCTCGCTGCACGCTTGTCGCAAGCCACTGATCCGGGTGCTGCCGCGCTGCTGGCGGACTACGCGGCAAGCCGTGCCGACGATCGCCGCCATACCGCAGACTTCACCGATCAACTGGTGCGCCTGTTCTCCAACCGCCTGCCGGTGGTTTCCAGCCTGCGGCATCTAGGCTTGCTGGCAATGGATCTGGTGCCTTCGGCAAAAGACGCCGTGCTTCGCCAGAACCTTGGCCATCGCGGGCTTATGGCATGAGCTTTGACGCGGATGTGATCGTCGCCGGCGGCGGCACCGTCGGCCTCGCAGCGGCGGCCGCACTCTCGCAGGCGGGCTTTGCGGTCACGCTCATCGAGCGTGCGGCACCGCCGTCTGCGGTTGCAGGCGGAGAGGTGGACTTGCGTGTCTACGCACTGTCACCCGCGTCGATCCGTCTGCTGGATGCGCTCGGTGTCTGGTCAGCCATCACGGCAGAGCGGCACAGCCCTTATCACGCGATGCAGGTCTGGCGCGATGCGCCTCAGCAGGGGTTGCGCTTTAATGCCTCGCCAGGTGATTCGCTGGGCACCATCGTTGAACATGGCCTGCTCAATGCCGCACTGTGGCAGCAAGGCGGAAACTGGCAACGGCTGGCAGAGACCGAGATCAGCAGCGTCAGCGCTGACGAGGAAGGGGCGCACATCACACTCGGCGATGGTCGAGTGCTACGCGCCCGCCTGCTGGTGATTGCCGATGGCCCGGACTCGCCGCTGCGCACGCAACTGGGTATCGACAGCATTGGCTGGGATTACGCCCAGCGTGCGCTGGTGGCACATGTGGCCACCGAGCAGTCGCATGGCGGCATCGCGCGACAACGGTTTTTGCCGACGGGCCCATTGGCCTTGCTGCCGCTAGCCGATGGTCGCTGCTCCATTGTCTGGTCTTGCAACACGGCGTTGGCGACCGAGCTGCTCGCACTGGATGCACCAGCTTTCCGCCAGCGCCTCGCCACCGCCAGCGGACAGGTGCTGGGGGCGATCACGGCGAGCACGCCATTGCGCAGTTTTCCACTGCGTCTCGGCCACGTGCCATCGCCCGCTGTGCCGGGCGCGGTGGTGATTGGCGATGCGGCGCATGTGGTGCATCCGCTGGCTGGGCAGGGCGTCAATCTGGGCCTCTCGGATGCCGCCACGCTGGCCGGCACCTTGGCGGCTGCGCGTGCCGCAGGACGTGGCTGGTGGCGTGCCAGAACACTGGCCGCCTATGCCCGCCAGCGCCGCGCCGAAACGATCGAAATGCTGACAATGACCGATGGCCTGAGCCGTGCTTTTACCAGCAGTGTTGCCATCGCTGAGGCACTGGACTGGGGCTTGTCCGTGGTGAATCGCGCTGGCCCCCTTAAGCAGTGGTTTGCGCAGCGCGCGCAAGGCGCTGACTGAGCGCTGCTAGACGGGTGCTGATCTGGCAGTGGCCTGATCGCGTACTACCGCCAACTCCATGAGCTTGGAGAAATTTTCCAGCGAGACCAGATGCGCATAGGTGGCACGCAACTCGCCCTTGCGCAGCATCACCCGCAGATCTTTGCCGGAGATGGCATTGAGCTTTTCTTCATCGACGCGGAATAAGCCTTGCAAACGCATGCGCTTGCCGCTGCGCGGCATTGCAATGGCCTCAAACGGCGTGAAGAGGCCGAGCGACTCCAAGCGCTTGCAGAGTACGCGGGTCTGTTGGCGTGACGACTCGATCGCTTCGAGCAGTCGCTGGATGCCTTCCCACACTGGTGTGGTTTTGCCATTGGCATCGAATAGCAGTGAACCGCCAGCGATGAGGCCGCCTTCATCAAAGCACACCAGACGTTGTGGTGCACGCCCTTGAGCATCCGGCATTTCTGCAACATAGAACGGATATCGCCGTACATAGGCTGGCTGATAGCAATGTGCCAACCACTCGCCTGTATCGTTGACGAACAGGTTTTCGTTACTGCGCAGTCCCAATACGGCCACTGGGGAGAACTCGCCGCTGTTACTGTCGTGCGAGAAAACAACAGGATAAGCCGTGGCCGCGCTGGCGAATTCGGCAGCGTTGAGATGCACTGCATTAAGTCGCCTGCACCAGTGGTGCGATACAGGGCTCAAACCGAGCCGTGCATGAACCTCGCGGTTCAGTGCGGTGAGTTGGCGATAGCCTGGTGGTAGCCGAAAGGTGGTTTGCACCATGCGCTACTGACAGGTTTCTGGATTGAGCCCCTGATCACGCTGTTCGATGGTCGGTGCTTCCTCCACCGTGGTGACAGTACCTTCTTCATCTGTGAAGAACACCACCCCTGCTGGCTGGATATTGAGGGTATCTCGTGCGGTCACGCCGATCTCGCCTTCGTCGACCGTGGTGATGAGGATGGTCTTTTTGTTGCTGCCATCAACGCCTGCCTTTTGGAGTCTGCTGTTGATTTCGGTGCGGTCAGAACACTGACCTTGACAGAGGCGAGCCGTGAACAAGGTGCCGCGGATGCCGATGGTGGCTACAGGCGTGGAGATGCGATAGTCCTCGCGACTCACCTTGCCAATGAGCCCACTGACAGAGCGGAAACCACCCTTGACGAGCCTGAAAAACGCACGCGAAGTCTGACTGGTCGTGCCTTTGGCAGCAGTCACTAGCGGGGCGGCAACGGTGGGTGCAGGTGCGCCCTGTGCAGGTGCTATCTTCTGGTCGGCTTTGGCAGTGGAGGGATCGGGGCCGCCGTATTGGTAGTCCTCAATTTGGAAGCGTGTCTCCGGGCGCAGCAGAAAAAAACCGCCATCCGAGAATCGCAGGTTGACGTAGCTGCCGATGCCGGAGTTGATGATCTCGCCCGCAAACACCGGATCATCCTTGGCCAGCTTGCGCACCTGACCACTCTGATTGACAGCGGTGATCTGCCCCGCGAGCAGAACCACCTTGCCGGCCGCAGCTTTACCGCCAGTTGCCTGTGCCGCTACTGCCATCGGGAGCAGTAGCGCGGGTAGGGCAACACCGATAAAAACCAGTCGGCGGAATGCCTTCATCGTATGCGTGGTCATTTTCATAGCGCCTCACATTGCTGTGGCAGAGCGGCGGAGTCATCTTTTCTGACGAGGATTGCTAACTCACCATCCTCTTCGTCATCGGCGTTGATATTCTCGTCATCGACCGCTTCGTACTGGCTGGTGACCAGAGTGGTTTGTTCGTCCGGTGGCATTGGGCCGTGCGGCTCATCAGGCTCAGGCAACTTCAAGCCGGTGGTGATGAGGTTCTCAAGCCCAGTCACATCACCTGTAGTGACAAAAAGATAGTTGGTGTCGTTGCCATTGGGGGTCAGTGCCTTGGGCGTTGCGAACACCGGCGGCGAATTGCCGATGATGATGTCGCCACTGTAGTCATCGCGACCGATCGCCAGTGTTGCAACGTCGTTAGCAAAGCCGAGTTGGCTCAATTCGAACGCGAAGTTTTCGTTGTCAGCAGGCGCGTAGTGCAGGAACAGGTCAGACATGCTGGTGATGCTGGACGCACTGTTCGCTGTCAACGTCGGTGCATGCAGCACGATGTATTCGGCGTTGCCCGTGATGCTGCCTAGAGTGAGTGACTCCGTGGCATCAAAGAATCCATTCGGTATCGATGAGTTCGGTAGAATGCCGGCCTCGGCAGCGGCCGTGTTGGACAGTGCCTCAATCAAGCCGTAATCGGTACCCATCAAGGCCGCGCCAGTGCCGATCACGATGTTGGACGAGGCCAGACTAATGGTGGCAGCCTGCATGGAAACCGCGTCGCCACTGATGGTGACTGCGCCGGTTGAACCGATCACATTGCCGGCCAAGTAAACCGAATCGCCTACGATACTGGCGTTGTCGAGCAGGATGCTGCCGTTGCTTGCCCGCAGGTCAAGATCACCTGTGACTTCAATCCCAATGCTCGGTTCAGTGCTGACGTTACCTGTGGGGACGAAATCGATCTCGATATTGCCGGCCGTGCTGATCAGCGAGAGATCGCCGTCGATCTCTGCCAGCGTATTGATACTGAAGCTTGGTGCGGCGACGCTGAGCGAACCCGCGATGACTTGTGTGGAGTAGTAAAACTCTTCGTTGTCGATGGCGCCGGTTTGAATGACTGTGGCGGTGAGTGCGGATTCGCCATCCGCTCCTGAAAGATTCACCGTGCCCAAGCCCATCGTGAGGCTGACGCTGCCAAAGGTGTTGCCCGTCAGTTCGCCTGAGGTATCCCGCGTGCGGGTGTCGAGTACGCCGCCCGTGATCAGATGTCCGGCTGAATCCAGTGTGATCGTACCGGCGATGACCGAGCCCCCATAGGCTTGCACCCCCAGATTATCCACAGTGCTCACTAGGTGGAGCCCATCCGCAAAATTGTTTGCGCGGATATCACCGCCGGCCTGCAAGTCGACCCTGCTACCGGTGATGGTGTTGCTGGGCAGATTAATGTCGCCTGCGCTCTCGATATCGATGTCGAAGTTGTCCTCGCCAGACTCTGCTGAAACCGCACCGCCTAGGTTGACAGAGCCGGTCTGTTCTATCTCGAAGATGGACCGGCGGGCGCGGATCAGAATGTCGCCGCCAATAGACAGCAGCCCCGATACATTCAGATCGCCCCCATAGCTTTCGCTCAGAAAATCAGCTTCGCGACTGCCGTTGCCGCCTGCCGAGGTTGATATATCACCCTCGACCGTGATGCTGCCGCCGTTGCCGAGCAATCGGCCCTGGTCATCAAAGGCGCCGTTTTCCAAGCTTGCGTTACTGTCTGTTTTCAGGGACACAAATGCAGTGCTGTGCACTTCGCCATCAGCAGGGCCGAAGGCTGATGCGCTAGTTGTGATCGAGCCAACAGACAAAGCAACCGATTGCTCCGCGCTGCTGCCGTTGCTAATGGACACCGCCGCATACGCATCGACCGCACCGGGGGCCAGGACGCTGGCGCTGCCGGCTGTTGCGTTGGTGGCGATATTGCCGCTCACTGTGACGCTGCCATAACGGGAATGAAGGTCTATGCCGGCATCGGCATAGGTGTACGGCAGCTCCCCGCAGGTTCCGCTGCATTCGTCAGTGACTTCAAATCCCACGGCTGGACTGGTTTGGCGCAGCTCACCTGCCTGGGCAGTCGTCGAGATACTGCCGCTGACTTCGATGTCGCCATCGGCCAGCAGCTCGATGTACGCCTCGCTGATGCTGCCGCCGAACGCCGAAGTGGTGAGGCTGCCGAGCGTGATGCTGGCGGGCTGCAAGTCTTCAGTTGAACGGCCTTCTGCCAACTCATCGAATTCGATATTCAGGTTGCCGATGCTGATGGTTCGCGCCGTGATGTCGCCTGCCATTACGTCGCCATTGGCACTGAGAACCAGCGCATCAGTGAGTGTCACTTGCTGCAGGTTCACATCATCAGGGCGCAGAAATTGGCCTTGGCCGATGAATAAGCTGTCGCCGTTGATGTTGCCAGTGATGGTAATGCCTGCACCACTGTCGAGGTCTATTGCGCTGCCGGTAGCCGTGAGCGCGCCGTTCACGGTCAGTCCATCGACTGCACTTAGGAAAAGGATGCTGTTTGTGCTGGTGCCATCCACCTGCAGAGACAGGCTCTGGCTCTCGGACCCCAGAGTGAGCGTGCCGCCTGAAGACAAGGCGATGATCTGATCGGCGCGCAGGGTGGTGCTCGCGATGTTGTCGCTGGGCACGAAGCTGCTGCTGCTCAGTATGCCTGCCGCATTGAGCACCAGCCTGTCGAAGGCATCGGTGCCATCCGCCCCGGCACTAATGGCACTCAGCTGCACATTGCCGCCTGAAATCAGCAGCGTTTTGTGCGAGCCTACCCGCAGATCCTGCGTGCTGATGTTGCCAGTGGCGGAACCCTGCATAACGATGCTGCCCGTGACTTGCAGATCACTACCCAGCGTGATGTCGTCGAATACGGCAAATGACCCAGTTTCAAGCCCCAGCGTTTTGGTGCCGATCAGCAAATCTTCGCCAATGAACTTGCCGCCGTTAATGCACTCATTGCCAGCGCAATTGCCGCTGGCCATGGCCAAACGGAGTGAGCCTGAGCCGGTGTGAGAATCAATGAAGGTCTGGTTGCCAGTGCCCTGATTAGTGATAGTTGCACTGTGATCGCTGCTGCCGATGACGATCTGATCACTCTGCAAGGTGATGATGCCGGCAACGTTGCCTGTGCCCGCAGTGAGGTTGCCGATCTTGAGCGCCTGCTCTTCGGCGAGCAGTGTGATGTTGCCAGAGGCAGTGATACTGGCTTCTGAAAAATTAAAAGCACCCATCGGGCCGTCTATTTCATCGCCTGCCGCGAAGAAATTACTGCCCCTGAACTCGACACTGCCGAAATCTGTGGCAATGCCGCTATCGGATATCAGGCTGATATCACCGTTGCCAGCATTGATCTGGAGCGGCGTACTGAACTGGGTTCCAAAGGCAATCTCGCCACGGCCCGCACCGCTGCCTGCGCTAAGCGAAAGCTCGCCGCCGTGTGTAATCAGATCGGCATAGATGCCGATGTTTGGAGAGGAATCGTCGAGGCTTGCGACGTCTCTTGCACTGCCTGCGGTAACTGTCAGATCACCACCGTTGGTGTCGATGCTGGAGCGGATTGCGATATCACCGTCGGCTATCAGGCTGAGATTGAGTGATTGCTGGCTGCCGGTGCCGTTGCGGACACTTTGCTGGATTTCGATGTTGTTGGCGGCCATCAGAATCAGCGTGCCGTTTCCACTGATATTGCCGTAGTCGAGATCCGCCAGCAGGCGGATATTGCCATCCTGTTCGCCGGTGCTGCCCGTAGTGATCGTGACAGTGCCTGCGGTGGAGAGGGCGCTGAGCACGCTATCGACGTGGAGAATCGAATTAGGCTGCGAAGCCGAAAATACAAACGGCTGGGCCGGGGTATTACCTACGGGTTGTGGAGGTGGAGCAATATTGCTGAACTGATCGTTGACGATATCCAGATTGTTGGGGTCGATTAGCCAACTGCCACCGCGGCCGCCCAGCAGGCCACCGCGAATATCCGGTGCATTGCTCACCACTAGATAGCCTTGTGCCGAGGTCTCTACCGCTCCACCTTGCCCGGTGCCGGCGCCACGTGCTGAGAGCAGACCGCTGGTGACGGTATGCGCCTCAGACCAGACGGCAATACTGCCACCTTGGCCCTGCTCAGTGGCATCCGCATGCACCATCGCATCTGGTGCTACGTAGGTGCGCTGTGCTGCCACCAGGCCTTCACCCCCCTGCCAACCGCCACCGATGCGGATCACGCCGCCGCCGGTCGCGCCGCTGGCATCGATGGTGCCGCCGTTGATAAGCACATCTGCATCGCCCAGCACGTTCACGGTGCCACCGGCCACATCAGCGCTGCTGGCATCCAGCGTGCCGCTGTTGATGGTGTTGCCACCACGGCCTTCGAGCACGATGACGCCGTTCTGCTCGCTGATGCGCGTGGCGCGGACCAAGCCCGTGTTATTGACGGCGGTGGCCGCCAGCCCCTGTGCCAGCTGCGCGGACATGAATACGCGGCCACCATCTGCCAGCAGTTCACCGGTATTGCTTACGCCTGCGGCATCAGCGAGCGCTGCGGTATCGATGTGGTAGCTGACGAGGCCGGTATCGTTGATGTCGAGCGTGAGGCCAGAGCCACTGGCGAGCACCAGATTGCCGAGCCGGGTCTGTATCAAGCCGCCGTTGCGCACATTGCCACCCGCCAGCACGATGAAGCCCCCATCGCGGGCCGTCAGCATGCCCTCATTCGTCACTGCGCCCGGGGTTTGTTCACCTGTGAACACATAGCGACCAGACTGAAAATCTTCGTTGCTGATATCGAGAGTCGAAGCCACCAGACCGCCGACATCGAGACGGCTGCCCTGACCGAACATCACACCCTGAGGGTTGACGAGAAACACCCTGCCATTGGCGGAGAGATTGCCGAGGATCTCGCTGGGGTTGCCGCCGATCACCCTATTGAGTACCGCTGCTGAGGCAGAAGGCTGCATGAAATGCACCGACTCGCCCTGTGCAATGCCGAACTGCTGCCAGTCTATGACCGCACTGGCGCTGTGCTGCTGGATGGTGGTGAGGCTTGGTATCGCCGAAATAGTGGCTTGCCCTGCTGTGACCATGCCCCCGGCGGGGTTGGCCAGGGACAGCAGGGGGGCCAGTGCCACTGGCAGCAGTGCCAAGCGCGCCCGCGCGAGAGGCTGCGCAAACGGGTTGAGGCGAAGGTTAGGGGCAACACCGCGCGGATCTGTGCGTTTCATGGGTGACTCCTAAAAAGCTAGCGAGAACGTGCTGTAGAGGCGACCGTCCTCCTTGCCATCACTGACAGGTGTTTTGCTCAGAGGGGCTGCGTAATCCAGCTTGAGGCTGAGGTTATAGAACGCCGCATCAAAGCCGCCGCCTGCACTGGTTAGCGAGAGTTGCTGCTGACTGTTGTCGTGCTGGCGCGTCGCACCGGCATCAAAGAATGCGCGTGGGATCAACACAAAGCGGCCAAACGACATCGGGCGGCGCAGGGTGAGCTGTGCAAGGTAGCCCCAGTCACCGCGTGCTTCTGATGGTGCGTAGCCGCGTATCGAGCTTGGGCCGCCCAGCGCAAATTTCTGGGTGTCTGACATCTCGTCAGTCGCATACACCAAGTTGCTGTGGGCCAGAAACTGGAACTGCGCCGGCAGTGGCATCAAGTGCTGCAAGTCAAGCTCGATCCTGGCGGGACGTTTGCTGATGCCTGCCGCATTGTTGGAGCCGATGTTGAGGCCGACCAGCACCGTGGCCTGGCTGGCGGCACGATTGGCGTGGGTATGCGAAAAACTGCCGCCGGCATCCAGGGTGCTGACCTTCGATTCAGAAAAGGTCGTGCCAGAAAAATCGGTATTGGCGCGCGTGTGGTTCAGGCTGGCGGTCACGGCCATTTGGTCGGTGGTGTCCTGTGGCACGGGCACGACCAACTCCAGCTTGGCGTTCTGATTTTTGCCGCCTACTCCGGTGAAAGCGCCCTGTACATCAAACTCTGCATATCCGTAAGAGGCATTGACCCGCGATTTCGAAAAGCCGACCGGCACCGAATAAGTGGCAGACCCATAGTTCAGAAGTCCGTCCTCACCCTTAAAGCCGAGATGACTGCGTGAACGCAAGCCGAACAGTGACAGCTGGTCTGCGTAACGCAGGGGGTTGTTGATGGTTAGTTGTGCCGAGTAGCGGAAAACGCCGATGCTGTCGGTGCCCGCGTTGTCGAGGAACACGGAGCCTTCGATGCGTTTCTCGGCAGCCTGCACGACGATGTCTGAAGTACCGTAAACCGTGCCGGGCCGAAGCTGCGCCTTGGCATCCAAACCCGGCAGGGCATCGACGGTGCGCAATGCCTCTTCAAACCGGGAGCCGCGATAGACACTGCCATCGACGACATTCAGGTAGCTATCGAGGGTATTGGGGTGATAGCTCTTCAAGCCCTCGTAGCGTAGCTCGCCGATCTGCCCTTCGAGTACCTCGAAGCGAACGCTGCCACTACTTACTTTCTGGGCAGGCACGGCAACGGATGCCAGTGTATAACCCTGCTCGACATAAAACGCCGTGATCTTGTCTGCCGCTTCATAGAGTTCAAGCAGGGTGATGGGGCGCTTGTTGTAATCAGCAACCAGTGCCATCAGCACGTTTGAGGAGTAAAGCGTATTACCTGCGAACTCAAAACGATCGACCGTGATAGTTTTTTCAGTTGTATTTGCCGGTACAAATGAGTTCCGCAAGGGTTTCTTGCCTAGCGATTGCAGCGGGGGCAGGGGCTGGATTTCTGGCATGCGCCTCAACGTATCGCCCACGCCGCCCGGCGTGATTGGCGCCTGTGCATTGGTGGGCGATGTCGCACCTAACAGCAAGAGTCCCGGTACCGCGTATCGAAACCACCCCATATCAATGCCCCCGTTTCTATGTAACCCAAGCTTCCCACAACTATAGCCGAGCAACCTATTTGTATACGTATAGGCTGTGACTGACATCATGTTGCGTGGATATACGGGCAAATCTCTCGCCACAAGCGCCCAAGCCCGCTTACACTGCGCGGGCAGATGAGAGAGACCGGTTCACTCCGGCACCGAAGGCGCAAATCCGCTCGGAATCGCTCAGGTAAAAGGATCGTCTGCGAGGTCACAACTCTGGAGAGCGCCTGTTGAGCAGGCCACCGAAGGCGCACCAACGCTCAGGTCAAAGGACAGAGGGGCGGGTGCATTCCACATGACTGGCATCCGAAATGACCCTCAAGAAAACTGCCTTGCACGCTGAACACCAGGCTCTCAATGCGCGTCTGGTCGACTTCGCCGGCTGGGATATGCCCATCCAGTACAGCGGACCACTCGATGAGCATCATGCGGTGCGCACTTCGGCGGGCATGTTCGATGTGGCGCACATGTCGGCTGTGGATCTTGAAGGGCCGCGCACCCGCGAGTTTCTGCGCAAGCTGGTCGCCAACGATGTCGCCAAGCTGACGGTGCCGGGCAAGGCGCTCTACACCTGCATGCTGCGGCCAGATGGCGGGGTGATCGATGATCTGATCATCTATTTTCTCAATGAGGGCTGGTTTCGCCTCGTCGTCAACGCAGGCACCACTGAAAAGGATTTGGCCTGGATCACCGGGCAGGCCGCTGCCTACGGCTTGAGCGTCAAGCACCGCAGCGATCTGGGGATCCTGGCGGTGCAGGGGCCGGCGGCGCGTACAGCCGTTGCCAAGCATCTGCCAGTTGCCCTTGCAGAAAAAGCGCTGAATCTCATTGCCTTCCAGGCCGCCTGTGAAGGCGACTGGTTTGTAGGACGCACTGGCTACACGGGCGAAGACGGCTTTGAGCTGATGCTGCCGCATGCCGAACTGGTCACGCTCTGGCAGAAGCTGGTCGTCGATGGTGTCAAGCCCTGTGGCCTGGGCGCGCGCGACACGCTGCGCCTCGAAGCCGGTATGAACCTGTATGGGCAGGACATGGATGAGAGCAAGCACCCGCTGGAGTCGGGATTGGGATGGACGCTGGACTTCAGCGACGCCAGCCGAGATTTCATTGGCCGTGCGGCGCTGGAACCGCTGCGTGGCGGCAAGTCGCCGAAGAAGTTTGTCGGCCTGCTGCTCGAAGGCCGTGGCGTGCTGCGTGCCCACATGCCGGTGCGTTTCGCCAATGGTGCGATGGGCGAAACCACCAGTGGCGGCTTTGCGCCGAGCATGAAGCAATCCATTGCCCTCGCGCGCGTCGATGCCTCGGCGGACGGCGCGGTGGAGGTTGAAATCCGTGGCCAGTGGGTGGCCGCCCGTATCGTCAAGCCGCCCTTTGTGCGCAATGGCAAAGTTCTCGTTTAATCGTTCACCACATTCACTCGCAGGAGCTACTCATGAGCAATACCCCCGCCGACCTCAAATACGTCAAATCCCACGAGTGGGTGAAGCTGGAGGCTGACGGCTCCATCACGGTCGGCATCACTGATCATGCGCAGCATGCACTCGGTGATCTGGTGTTCGTCGAAACCCCCAAGGTGGGCCGTAAGCTGGCAGCGGGTGAAGCCTGTGCGGTGGTGGAGTCGGTGAAGGCTGCAAGTGATGTCTACGCTCCGATTGCCGGGGAAGTGACTGAGGTGAATGCCGCGCTCGCCAACGCACCCGAAACCCTCAACTCAGACCCCTATGTCGGTGGCTGGATGTGGAAGATGAAGCCTGTCGATGCCGCAGATGTCGCAGGTCTGCTCGATGCAGCGGCGTACACCGCCACGCTCGGCTAACGCTGCTTTTTAGTATTTGATCTAGGAACCCCATGCCGTTCATTCCCCACACCGAGCAGGATGTCGCCTCCATGCTCAAGGCCATCGGCGCGCCGACGCTCGATGCGCTGTTCGACGAGATTCCTGCCGAACTGAAAGCCAAGGGCCTCACGCAGGTGCCCGAAGGCGTCAGCGAGATGGAGATCACCCAGCTCATGCACGAGCGGGCAGGGCAGGATGGCGCGCCGCTCAACTTCATCGGCGCTGGCGCCTACGAGCATCACATCCCGGCGGCGGTGTGGCAGATCACCACGCGCGGCGAGTTCTACTCGGCCTACACGCCGTATCAGGCCGAGGCGAGCCAGGGCACGCTGCAAGTGCTCTACGAGTTCCAGACCATGATGACGGAACTCACGGGCATGGATGTCAGCAATGCCTCGATGTATGACGGCGCAACCGCTTTGGCCGAAGCCTTGCTGATGGCCACGCGTGCGAACGGTACCAACCCGGATGGCAAGGTGCTGGTGCCCAAGGCGCTGCATCCTTTCTATGCCGAGGTGGTGAACAGTTGCACCCACGCACAAGGCATCCGCCAGGCCGTGATCAGCTACGACGCCAAGACCGGCAAGACCGATCTCGACGCCCTGAAGAGCTATGAAGGCACCCAGCCGACGGCGGTGGTGATTGCGCAGCCCAATTTCTTTGGCGTGCTGGAAGATGTCGATGCCATCACCGACTGGGCGCACGCCCAGGGAGCGCTGGTGGTTGCTGTGGTGAACCCGACCTCGCTGGCGCTGCTCAAGCCGCCGTCGCAGTGGGGCAGGCAGGGCGTGGACATCGTCTGCGGCGAAGGCCAGCCGCTGGGCTCGCCGCTTGCTGGTGGCGGCCCTTACTTCGGCTTTCTCACCTGCAAGATGCCCATCGTTCGGCAGATGCCGGGCCGCATCGTCGGCCGCACGGTCGACATTGAAGGTAAGCCCGGTTTCACGCTGACCTTGCAGGCCCGCGAGCAGCACATCCGCCGCGCCAAGGCGACGTCGAACATCTGCACCAACCAAGGGCTGCTGGTCACGGCGGCGACGATCTACATGAGCATCGTCGGCCCCCAGGGCTTGGAAAAAGTGGCTTCTGCCAGCATGGCCAACACCACGGCGCTGATCACGGCACTCACCCAGATCAAGGGTGTGGAGCTGGTGTTTGCCAGCCCGCGCTTCCACGAGGCGGTGATTCGTCTGCCCAAGCCAGTGGCAACGGTGCTGGAAAAACTGGCGGATGAGAACATCTGCGGCGGTTTTGATTTGTCGTCCCATTACCCCGAACTGGGCCATGCCCTGCTGGTTTGTGCCACTGAAACCAAGACCACAAAGCACATCGCGACTTTTGCTGCATCCCTTGCCAAAGCGCTGGCGTAAGACCAGCACCTTTCACCACTTGAGGAGAACACGATGGCCAGCATTACCCTGCATCACAGTGTCACCATCCAGACCAATGGCGAGCTGCCGAAAGTGGGCGAGGTTGCACCCGGCTTCCGCCTCGTCAGCGGCGATCTGAAAGATCTCTCGCTGCACGATTTTGCCGGTCAGAAAAAGGTGCTCAACATTTTCCCCAGTGTGGATACCGGCACCTGCGCGATGTCGGTGCGCCAGTTCAACAGCCGCGCGGCCCAGCTCGAAAACACTACCGTGCTCTGCATTTCAGGCGATCTGCCATTTGCACAGAAGCGCTTCTGTGGTGCGGAGGGTCTCGACAAGGTGGTGATGCTCTCGCTGATGCGCGGCCGCAATTTCTCCAAGGACTACGGTCTCTTGATGGAAACTGGCCCGCTGGCCGGTCTCACCGCACGCGCAGTGGTGGTGCTCGACGCGAATAACGTCGTGCGCCATGCCGAACTGGTGACCGAGCTGACCCACGAGCCGAATTACGACGCAGCCATTGCCGCCCTGAAGTAAGTCATCCCGCCCTGTCGACGGTGTTCGGCAGGGTGTTTTATTCCATTGAGATGCCCCGCATGTCCGAACCGCTGATTTTTGAAATCTCCTCGCCAGGCCGCGCTGCGCACGCGCAGGCCCCGTACGTGACGGTGAACACCGATGCCATCCCCGCATCGCTGCGCCGCAAGGCCGCGCCCAAGCTGCCGGAGGTGAGCGAGTTGCAGGCCGTGCGCCATTACACGCGCCTCTCTAAGCTCAACTTCAGCATCGACACGCACTTCTACCCGCTGGGTAGCTGCACGATGAAATACAACCCGCGCGCCTGCAACTCGCTGGCCATGCTGCCCTCGTTTCTGGGCCGCCATCCCTTGGCCCCGGTGAGCCATGGGCAGGGCTTTCTCGCCTGCATGTACGAGTTGCAGGAAATCCTGAAGGACGTGACCGGCATGGCCGGTGTGAGCCTCACGCCGATGGCGGGTGCGCAGGGCGAATTTGCCGGCGTGGCGATGATTCGCGCCTACCACCAGGCGCGCAACGATCTGGGTCGCACCGAGATTCTGGTGCCCGATGCCGCACACGGCACCAACCCGGCAACCGCGACCATGCTGGGCTACAAGACCCGCGAGATCCCCACCAATGCCGAAGGCGATGTGGATGTGGAAGCGCTGAAAGCCGCCGTCGGCCCGCAGACCGCCGGCATCATGCTCACCAATCCCTCGACGCTGGGCGTGTTCGAGCGCCGCATCAAGGAGATCGCGGGCATCGTCCACGCCGCTGGCGGCCTGCTGTATTACGACGGGGCCAACCTCAACGCGATTCTTGGCAAGGTGCGTCCGGGCGACATGGGCTTCGACGTCATCCATATGAACCTGCACAAGACCTTCTCCACGCCGCATGGCGGCGGTGGGCCGGGTGCCGGTGCGGTGGGTGTGTCGCAGCGCCTGTTGCCGTTCATGCCGATCCCTGTAGTCGGCAAGACCGGTGATCGCTACGCCTGGCTGACGGAGAAGGAGCTGCCGCAGACCATTGGCCGCCTGAGCACCTTCATGGGCAATGCCGGCGTGCTGATGCGCGCGTATGTCTACGCCCGCCTGCTGGGCCGCGAGGGCATGCACCGCGTCGGTGAGTTCGCCGCACTCAATGCCAACTACCTGCAAGCACGCCTGCGCGAGAAGGGTTTTGACCTCGCCTTCCCCACCCGTCGCGCCAGCCACGAGTTCATCATCACACTCAAACGCCAAAAGGCCGAGATCGAACTCACAGCCACCGACGTCGCCAAGCGGCTGCTCGACTACGGCTATCACGCGCCGACGGTGTACTTCCCCCTGCTGGTGCCGGAGTGCCTGCTGATCGAACCGACTGAGACCGAGGACAAGGCCACGCTCGATCTGTTCGTTGAGGCGATGGCGAAAATCTGGGACGAGGCCAAGGCTGACATCAAACAGCTCAAGGGAGCGCCCTACACCATGCCGGTGCGCCGTCTCGATGATGTGCGTGCGGCGCGCCAGCTTGATGTGCGCTTCAGCGCAACCGCCTAACTTTCAAGAAGAAAACTCAATGTCTGCCCTCATTACCGGCTCCTTCGCCTACGACACCATCATGGTGTTCTCCGGCCAGTTCAAGAATGAAATCCTGCCCGACAAGGTGCACATGCTGAATGTGTCCTTCCTGGTGCCACAGCTGCGCCGCGAGTTTGGCGGCTGCGCCGGCAACATCGCCTACAACCTCAACCTGCTCGGTGGTGCCGCACTGCCAATGGGTACGGTGGGCAAGGACTTTGGCCCTTATGCGGAGTGGATGGACAAGCAGGGCATTTCCCGCAGCTACGTGAAGGAGATCAGCGCGAGCTACACCGCACAGGCCTACATCACCACAGATCTTGACGACAATCAGATCACCGCTTTCCACCCTGGTGCGATGGGCGATGCCCACACGCAGGTGGTGCCAACCGATGGCAGCATCAAGATCGGCACCGTCTCACCCGATGGCCGCGACGGCATGATCCAGCACAGCAAGCAGTTTGCTGCTGCGGGCATCCCTTTCCTGTTCGATCCCGGCCAGGGCCTGCCGATGTTTGGTGGCGATGACTTGAAGACGTTCATCAAGGAGGCCAACTACATGGCAGTGAACGACTACGAGATGGAGCTGGTGATGAGCAAGACCGGCCTCTCGCTGGCCGCCATTGCGGACCAGCTTGATGCGCTGATCGTGACCAAGGGTGCGAAGGGCGCCGACATCATCACGCCTAAAAAGACCTACGAGATTCCCGTTGCGCACGCGCAATCGCTGGCAGATCCCACCGGTTGCGGTGATGCCTTTCGTGGTGGTCTGCTGTACGGCCTGCTCAATGGCATGGACTGGGACACCGCCGGCCGCATTGGCTCCTTGCTGGGTGCCTACAACATCGAGCGCCCCGGCACGCAGAACCACAAGTTCACTCTGGATGAGTTCCAGGCCCGGTTCGAGCAGGAGTTCCGTTACAAGTTCTGAGCAGATTGGCGGTGTGCGCGGTAGATTCCCCGCACCCAGGCGGCCCCTGGGTGCGCACTCCAGCGGTTGTGCAGCGCCACAACCCCCTTGCGGTAGTCCGCACGACTGTACACTGGATGCTCATCCGGGCAGACAATTGGAGCGAGTAGTGCTGCAGCGGTGATATCGGCAGCACTGAGTTGCTGGCCAACCAGAAACTGCCGGCCATCCTTCACCTGCGCCGCCAGCCAGTCGAGCGCCTCGCCAAACTGTTGTTCGGCAGTGGCGACCGCCGCCGGATTATCGAGCTTGAACTTCCTGCGCAACAGCTTGAGCATCAATGGAAAGCCAAGACGCACAATGCGCGCCTGCATCGGCGTGGCACCAATGGTCCACAGTGCAACCACGCCTTGCGGATTGTCGAGCACGACGCTGTAGGCGTAGCGGATCACATAGCGTCCGACGCGATCGAAGCGATCTTCAATGGCCAGCACCTCGGCACGCAGTGCGGCATCCGTAGGCAGCAAGGCAAGTGGGGCGCGATGTTTCTCCAGCCAGAACAGAATGCGCGTGGAGTCCTGCACGCAGCCTGCACCAGTGTCTAGCACCGGCACAGTCGTGGCGCCCCGGCCGCCTTTGCGCAGAGCCTTGAAGACGTGCAAAAACGGCACCCAAGGTTCTTCGATGTAGTCGACACCAGCCGCATCGAGCATCCACCTGGTCTTCTCACTGAAATGCGAGAGAGCAAAGGTATGCAGTTTGAGCTTGGCTGGCATGACACTCAGCCCAGCATCGGCGTGGAGGCGCGGATCAGTTCAAGAAAGGGTTCGGGGTAGACGCCCATCACCAGCATCATCAGCATTGCAGCGACCAGCATCGCGCCGCCGGCGTTCTGGATCCAGTTCAGCGGCTCGCTGACGCGGTCGCGGGTGGGGATGGGCTGGAACATCATGATCAGCACGCGCAGGTAGTAGAAAAGACCAATTGCGCTGCCGACGATCACGGCACCCATCAACCACCACAGGCGTTCTTCAACGCCGAGTGCGATGACGTAGAACTTGCCAATGAAGCCTGCCGTGACTGGGATGCCTGCGAGCGACAGCAACATCGCAACCATGATTGACGAGAGGTAAGGACGCTTCCAGAACAGGCCCCGGAACTGCTCGATGTGTTCGACATCGCGGTCTTTCATCGGGCTGCTGACGAGGGCGATCACGCCGAACACGCCGATGGTGGTGACGACGTAGGTCAGCAGGAAAATGCCGGCGGCTTCGGTGGCGCGATCACCGGCCACGACCAGTGCGACTAGCAGATAACCGAACTGTGCAATGGATGAGTAGGCGAGGATGCGCTTGACGTTGTCTTGTGCGAGTGCGAGCACGTTGCCGATCACCATCGAGGCGATGGCGACGGCACTCAAGGCCTCGATCACCGACGGCTGCTGGAACAGGCCCACGCTCAGGAACAGGCGATAGGTGGCTGCGAACACGGCGACTTTGGACACTGTGGCGAGAAAGGCAGCGACCGGTGCAGGCGAGGCTTCGTAGACGTCGGAGGTCCACAGGTGGAAGGGCACGGCGCTGAGCTTGAAGGCGATGCCGACGACGATCATTGCCGCACCCGTGAGCAGCAGCGGTGTGCGCCCCTCTGCGAGTTTTGCGCCGATGTCGGCAAAGCCCAGCACGCCGGTTTCGGCAAACAAGAGTGCGATGCCGAACAGCATGAAGGCAGAGGCACCGGCGGAGAGGATCAGATACTTGATGCCGCCTTCGAGTGCGCGACTGTCTTTCGTCGGGTAGGCGACCATCGCATAGAGCGGGATCGACATGAGTTCGAGGCCGATGAAGAAGCCTGCGAAGTGGCGGCTCATTGCCATTACCACTGCGCCCATCGTGGACATGAGCAGCAGCAGATACAGCTCTTCGCGGTTGCCCTCGTAGCTCTCGAAGTAGGCACCGCAGAGCGTGAGCACGCCAAGTGCGGCGGCGAGGATGAGGCCGGAGTAGAACAGCGCGTAGCCATCCAGCACCAGGAGTGGTGTCACCTGCACGGGCTGGCCGTCGTTGTAGATCCACAGCAGCGGCAGCGAGAGCAGGGCGAGGTTCATGCCCAGGATCGTCAGCGCACCGGTGAGGTGGTAACGCCGCCCCCAGGCGATGAACAGCATGATGCCGACGGTGGTCAGCGTGAGCAGAATCAGGGGAGCCAGCGCCAGTAGTGCGTTCAGAGTCATGGCGCGACTCCGGTGGCGGCGACGGCAGGTGTGGGCAGCGTCGCCGCTGCCGATGGTTCGGCGTAGATCATCTCAACTGTTTGCATCGAGGCGGCACTCACATCGAGCACCGGCTGCGGGTAGAGGCCCAGGCCGAGCAGCAGCACCATCAGCAGCGCCATCATGCCCAGCTCGCGGCCGTTCAAGTCTTCGTATTTCTCGCTGTCACCGTGGCTGTGCGCGTCGGCTTTTTGTGGGCGGCCGTGGAAGGCCTTTTGCACAAGAATCAGCGAGTAGACCGCAGCCAGTACGAGGCCCAGCGCACAGAGGATCGTGAACAAGGGCGAGACCGCATAGCTGCCGGTGAGGATGAGGAACTCACCGACGAAGTTGCCCAAGCCCGGCAGGCCGAGTGAGGCGGCCGAGAAGAACAGCATGATTGGCGGCAGATAGGGGAAGCGCGCCCAGAGGCCGCCCATCTGGCGCAGGTCACGGGTGTGCAGGCGCTCGTAGATTTCACCGCAGAGGATGAACAGCGCCGCCGCCGACAGGCCATGCGCAATCATCTGGATCACCACGCCCTGTAGCGCCTGCTCGGTACCCGCAAAAATGCCGAGGGTGACGAAGCCCATGTGTGAGATGGATGAGTAGGCCACCAGCCGCTTGATGTCGGTCTGCGAGAACGCTACGACGCCCGCATAAATCACGCTGAGCGCGGCGAGCGCCATCGCAAACGGGGCGATCTCGCGCATCGGCTCAGGGAAGAAAGGCAGGGCGAAGCGCAACATGCCGTAGGCGGCGGTCTTGAGCAGGATGCCGGCGAGATCGACCGAGCCGGCCGTGGGGGCTTGGCTGTGCGCATCCGGCAGCCAGGTGTGCAGCGGCACCATTGGCATCTTCACCGCGAAGGCGAGGAAGAAGCCGAGCATGATCCACCAGGCCACTTGCGGGTCGAGTGCGCGCGCGGTTTTCAGCAGCTCGAAGTAGCCAAAGCTCCAGGCACCCGTGGCCTGATGGTTGAAGAACACCAGCGCCAGAATCGCCAGCAGCATGATGAGGCCGCTGAACTGGGTGAAGATGAAGAACTTGGTGGCCGAATAGATGCGCCCCTTGCCGCCGGGGATGTTGTGGCCCCAGAGCGCGATGAGGAAATACATCGGCACCAGCATCATTTCCCAGAAGAAGAAGAACAGGAACAGATCGAGTGCGAGGAACACGCCGACCACGCCGGCGAGATTCCACAAGAGGTTGAGGTGGAAGAAGCCAACGTAACGGTCGATTTCCTTCCACGAGCAGCCGATCGCCATCACGCCCAAGAGGTTGGTGAGGATGATGAGCAAGAGGGCCAGGCCATCCAGCCCCAGATGGAAATTGATGCCGAAGCTGGGGATCCACGCTGCCTTGTATTCAAGGGCGAAAGCAGGTGTGGCGCTGGGCGTGGCGAGCGTGAAGTCGCCGACGAACCACAGCCACACGGACATGCCGAGCACGATGAGCTGGGTGACGAGCGCGATCCAGCGCGGGATGAAGCGGGAATAGCGTTCGGACTGCCAGCTGAGCATGCCCCCCACGAAGGGGATCACCAGCAGCCAGACGAGAATGGTTGGACTCATGTTTTCAGTTCGTCAGGTGTTAGTGCAACGCGATGGCGGCGATCAGGCCAACCGCGCCCGCAGCAGCGGCAAAGGCATACCAGCGCAGGTTGCCGGTCTGGGTGGCGCTGAGCAGGCTGTTGGAGCCGCGCAGCGTGAGCGGGATGAGGCCGATGAAGCCATCGACGATGTCGTTCTTGTTGATGTTGGCTGCCCAGACGAAGGGTTTCACAAACAGCTTGTCGTAGAGCCAGTCAAAGCCGAAGGCGCTCTTCCAGAACTGGCCGATGAGTTTGGTCACGCCGCCGTTGGCGAGCGCGGCGGGGATGTCCGGGCGCTTCAGGAACAGGAACCAGCTGAGCGCGATGCCCGCGAAGGACACCGGGATGGGTAGGTAGGCGATCCAGGCTGGGCCGTGATCGGCACCATGATCGGCAGCCGGCAGCACGCCATCGAGCGGCAGGTGGATGAAGCCGCCGATGACCGCGAACACCAGCAGCACCGCGAGCGGGATGTGGTGGTCGAGCGTCTTGGCACCGTGCGGCTCGTCCTTGGGGCCAAGGCCGTGATGTGCGCCGTGCTCGTCGTGGCCGTGGGCGTGGTGCTCGGCCCGGCGCCAGCGTTCCGGGCCGAAGAACACGATGAAGATGAGACGGAAGCTATAGACGCCAGTGAGGAAGGCCCCGAACAGGCCCGCGATCCACAGCGCGTAGTGACCGCCCAGATAGGCCTCGTGCAGGATCGCGTCCTTCGAGAAAAAGCCGCTGGTGAGCGGGAAGGCGCAGAGTGCGAGTGTGCCGATCAGCATGCACCAGTAGATGAAGGGGATGTGCTGGCGCAGATTGCCCATGCGGAAGATGTTCTGCTCGTGGTGCATGGCCAGAATCACCGAGCCGGACGAGAGGAACAGCAGGGCCTTGAAGAAGGCATGCGTCATCAGGTGGAACACGGCGGGCTGGTAAGCGCCCACGCCCTCGGCCAGGAACATGTAGCCGATCTGGCTCATGGTCGAGTAGGCGAGGATCTTCTTGATGTCGGTCTGCATCACGGCGATGAAGCCCGCCATGATGAGCGTGAGCGCACCGATCACGCCCACGCATTGCAGCGCGAAGGGCGAGAGATCGAAGATCGCGTGGGTGCGGGCAATGAGATACACGCCGGCCGTCACCATCGTCGCCGCGTGGATCAGCGCGGACACGGGCGTGGGGCCGGCCATTGCATCCGGCAGCCAGGTTTGCAGTGGCAACTGGGCGGACTTGCCCACGGCACCACCGAGCAGCAGCAGTGCGGTGACCGTTGCCATCGTCGCACCGACGCCATTCACCACCGGCCAGGCGGCGGGGGCGAGCACGGCGAGTTCCTGGATGTTGAGGGTGCCGAACTCCTTGAACAGGATGAACAGCGCAATCGCCATGAAGGTATCGCCGACGCGGGTGATGACAAAGGCCTTGCGGGCGGCAGCGCCATTCGCAGCGTCGTGGTACCAGAAGCCGATCAAGAGATAAGAGGCCAAACCCACGCCTTCCCAACCGAAATAAAGGAACAACAAGTTGTCGCCGAGCACCAGGAACAACATGCTCGCCACGAACAGGTTCATGTAGCTGAAGAAACGCGCAAAGCCCGCATCGCCGCGCATGTACCAGCTGGCGAACAGGTGGATGAAGAAGCCCACGCCGGTGATCACGCCCAGCATGGTCAGCGACAGCGCATCCAGATGCAGCGCGAAGCTGGGCTTGAAGCTGCCGACGCTCATCCATTGCCAGAGCGTGATGACGACGCTGCCGCCCTCCGGTGGCTTGCTCAGGAAATCGAAGCCGACCAGCAGAGTGGAGAGTGCCGAGATGCCCACCGAGCCAACGCCGATGACGGTGGCGAGGTTCTCGGAAATCCGGCTGCGCGAAAACGCCAGCAGGATGAAGCCGAGCAGGGGGGCGATGAAGGTGAGGGGCAGAAGGTGGGTCATGTGCATTAGCCCTTCATCGTGCTGGCCGCATCGATGTCCAGCGTCTTGAAGCGGCGATAGAGCGAGATCAGCAATGCCAGGCCCACCGAGGCTTCAGCGGCCGCGAGCGTGAGGATGAGGATAAACATGATCTGGCCATCGGCGTTGGCCCAGCGGCTGCCGGCGACGATGAAGGCGAGAGCGGCGGCGTTGAGCATCACTTCCAGCGACATCAGCATGAACAGCA
>Ga0255236_1000008_pt1 | contig 22982 bp, 22 predicted proteins | sample ColtaT_7_FD_183687 | JGI IMG/M metagenome (GOLD analysis project Ga0255236, IMG submission 183687) | Metatranscriptome of freshwater microbial communities from Columbia River, Oregon, United States - Colum_Cont_RepB_8d (Metagenome... | ecosystem: Environmental > Aquatic > Freshwater > River...
CGACGCCACACCATGTCCGCACTCGTGTTGCCTGATCTTTCCAGCCTGCCAGCTTCCGGCCCCTTGTTCTGGAAAGCCGCGCTTTCGGCCCGCCGCAAGCCAGGTGAAGCGCCAGAAATCCCCGCCAACACGGTGACGCTGAAAAACCTCGTGCTGCAGGGCGAGCACATTGCGGCCTACAACAAGGTCTGCGAAATCCCGGAGGGCTTGCTGGCCATCACCTACCCGCAAGTGGTGGCTGCGCCCCTGCACATGCACGTGATGACGCAGAAGAACTTTCCGCTGCCGCTGGTGGGCTTAGTGCATCTGCGAAATGTCATTACGCAGAAAGCCGTGCTGAGCGCGGGCACGCCCTATGACGTGCGGGTGCAGGTGGGTGAATCACGGCGCAGCAAGCTCGGCGTGGAGGTCGACCTGCTGACAGACTATCTGGCCGATGGCGAGGCGCTGTGGAGTGCGACCACCACGGTGCTGTACCGCATCAAGGACAAGCAGCGTGGGCACAAGGCGCCGCCGCCGCGTTTGCCTGCTGCGGTCACTGCGCAATACACGCCCTTCAACGCGCCAGAGGACATTGGCCGTCGCTACGCGCCAGTGGCGCAGGACTACAACCCGATCCATCTCCGGGCGATCACTGCAAAGTTTCTGGGCTTCGACCGCGCCATTGCGCATGGCATGTGGAGTGTGGCGCGCTCACTGGGTGTCATGCTGCCGACGTATGGCATACCGGCCATGCTCAGCATCCAGTTCAAACAGCCTCTGCTGCTGCCGGGTCGGGTGACGCTCAAGCAGGTGCAGAGCGGCGATGGGCTGGATTTTGATCTGTTGGCGCGCGAGGGTGGAAAAACCCATTTGAGCGGGCGATTGGAAGGTCATCTTTGAGCCCTGCTCGGCTAGACTAAACGTCTTCGCTGCGCCAATTACCAAATCCATATCCCGGAGTGCACATGCGTATCCGTAAAGCGGTTTTCCCCGTCGCCGGTCTCGGCACCCGATTCCTGCCCGCCACCAAGGCGAGTGCCAAGGAGATGCTGCCGGTGGTCGACAAGCCGCTGATCCAGTACGCCGTGCAGGAGGCCATCTCAGCCGGCGCGCAGGAACTGATCTTTGTCACTGGCCGCTCGAAGAACTCGATCATGGATCACTTCGACAAGGCCTACGAGCTGGAGGCCGAACTGGCCGCCCGCAACAAGACCAAGCTGCTGGAGACCGTGCAGGAAATCCTGCCCCCCGGCATCACCTGCATCTTCATCCGCCAGGCCGAGGCACTGGGCTTGGGCCATGCGGTGCTGTGCGCCGCGCCGGCCGTGGGGGATGAGGACTTCTCCGTGATCCTCGCGGACGACTTGATCGACGGGAAGCTGCGTCCCTGCCTCGCACAGATGCAGCGCGTGTACCAGGAATACGGCACCAGCGTCATCGCCACCCAGCGGGTGCCGATGGACGAGGTCAGCAGCTATGGCGTGGTGGACACCCAGCCGATCGCACCGGGCCTGGGCGAGATCCGTCGCATTGTCGAAAAACCGAAGAAGGAAGATGCACCGAGCAACCTCGCTGTTGTCGGTCGCTACATCCTGACGCCGCGCATCTTCAAGCTTTTGGAGCGCACCCAGCGCGGTGCCGGTGGCGAGATCCAGCTGACCGACGCCATCAGCGCGATGATCCAGGAGCAGACCGTGCTGGCCTATGAGTTTGAGGGCACGCGCTATGACTGCGGCAGCAAGCTGGGCTATCTCAAGGCCAACGTCGAATACGGTTTGAAGCACCCGGAGCTGGCGAATGATTTCCGCGACTACCTGGTCGGACTGACGCCAGAACTCAAGGGCCCGGAAAGAGCGGAAAAGGCCAAAAAATAATCGAAGTCCCGCAAGCGCCGCACACCAGCGGCGTTTCCTTTTGCGGCGAGGAGCTAGAGACCCCAATGAGCGGCAGCCAGTACATCAACCAAATCGCAACCTCCTCCATTTCCGGCGGCAACGCTGTGTATGTGGAGCAGATGTATGAACAGTTCCTCGACGACCCAAATGCAGTTGACGAGGGCTGGCGGCAGTATTTCCAGACTCTGAATGGTGCGGCCGATGTGCCGCACAGCCCTGTGGTGGCGCGCTTCGAGCAGCTGGCCCAGCAGCCGAAGAAGCTGGTGGTGCAGGGGGCAGCTGCGATGGATGCTGCCGCTGCTGAGAAGCAGGCGGGTGTGCTGCGGTTGATCAACTACTACCGCGTGCGCGGCCATCAGGCTGCCAAGCTGGACCCGCTGGGTCTTGCTGCCATGCCGCTGCTGCAAGATCTTGACCCGGCCTTTCATGGGCTCTCGCCTGCCGATATGGACACGGTGTTCAACACTGGCACGCTGGCAGTGGCCGCTCGTCTGCCGCTGCGCGAGATCATCAAGATTCTGAAGGCGGTGTACACCGACACCATCGGTGCGGAGTACATGTACATCACCGACACCGAGCAGAAGCGCTGGATCCAGAAGCGGCTTGAAAGTGTTGCCTTCGAGCCGAAGCTGACGGCAGAGCGCCGCCGTGAAGTGCTGTTGCAGATGACCGCCGCCGAAGGGCTGGAGCGCTACCTGCACAACAAGTACGTCGGCCAGAAACGCTTCTCGCTGGAAGGCGGCGAAGCCGCCATCCCTGCACTCGACGAAGCCCTGCGTGCGGCAGCACTCGCTGGCGCCGAAGAACTGGTGATCGGCATGGCCCATCGTGGTCGCCTCAATGTGCTGATCAACATCCTCGGCAAGTCGCCGAAGGATCTGTTCGCCGAGTTCGAGGGCAAGTATTCGGCCGACTCGCTGAGCCGTGCCGGTGACGTGAAGTATCACCAGGGCTTTTCGACGGACGTGGAAGTGCTCGGCAAGCGCCTGCATCTGGTGCTGGCTTTCAACCCCTCACATCTTGAGATCGCCAATCCAGTCGTAGAGGGCAGCGTGAAAGCGCGCCAGACCCGTCGTCACGATGAAGTGGGCCAGAAGATCGTGCCGGTGCTGATCCACGGCGATGCAGCGTTTGCCGGCCAGGGCGTGGTGATGGAAACCATGCAGCTGTCGAAGAGCAAGGGCTACGGCACGGGCGGCACGCTGCACCTGATCATCAACAACCAGATCGGGTTCACCACCCCGAATCCGATCGAGGCCGACCCCGGCCACGACTCGCGCACCAGCCGCTACTGCACCGATCTGGCCAAGATGGTCGAGGCGCCGGTGTTCCATGTGAACGGCGACGATCCGGATGCGGTGGTGTTCGTCACGCGCCTTGCGATGGACTTCCGCAATGCCTTCCACAAGGATGTGATTGTCGACATTTGCTGCTACCGCCGTCTGGGCCACAACGAGGCCGATGAGCCTTCCGTCACCAGCCCGGTGATGTACGACACCATCAAGAAGCTGCCGACAACGCTGGCCCTGTACGGCCAGAAGCTGATCGCCGAGAAGGTGGTGTCTGGTGATGAGCCGGCCCAGTTGGTAGCGGCCTATCGCGATGGTCTCGACAAGGGCGAAAACATCGCTCGTGCCACGCTGGGGCTGGTGGGCAACAAGTACACCGTCAACTGGTCGCTGTTCGGCAAGGGCCAATGGCACGATGCAACCGATACCAGCGTTTCGGTTGAGGCCATCAAGCTGCTGAATGGCAAGCTGCTGACGCTGCCGGAAGGTTTCACCCCCCATGCGCGCGTTGCCAAGATTCTGGAAGATCGCAGCAAGATGGCCGCTGGCGAGCTGGCCATGGACTGGGGCTTTGCCGAAACCACCGCCTACGCCACCCTGGTCAACGAAGGTTTTGCGGTGCGCATCACCGGGCAGGACGTGCGTCGCGGAACGTTCTTCCATCGCCATGCCACGCTGCATGATGCCAAGACTGGCCATAGCGTGACGCCGCTGCGCCACCTCGCCACCGACAAGAACAAGTTCATCATCGTCGACACCCTGCTGTCGGAAGAAGGCGTGCTCGGTTTCGAGTATGGCTATTCGACCACCGACCCTGATGCGCTGGTGATCTGGGAAGCGCAGTTCGGAGATTTCGCCAACGGCGCGCAGGTCGTCATTGACCAGTTCATTGCTTCGGGCCAGGAGAAATGGGGCCGTCTCTGCGGGCTGGTGATGTTCCTGCCGCACGGCTATGAAGGCCAGGGGCCTGAGCACTCTTCGGCACGTCTGGAGCGCTACCTGCAACTCTGCGCCGGCAACAACATGCAGGTCTGCGTGCCCTCCACGCCGGCGCAGATGTTCCATATGCTGCGTCGCCAGATGAAACGCTCGCTGCGTCTCCCCCTGGTGGTGATGACGCCGAAGTCGCTGCTGCGTCATCCCCTGTCGGTATCGACTCTGGATGACCTCACCAAGGGGCGCTTCCAGACCGTGATCGGCGAGGCCGAGCCGCTGGATGCTGCCAAGGTCAAGCGCGTGGTGCTGTGTTCCGGCAAGGTCTATTTCGACCTGCTGCAAGCGCGGCAGAAGGCGAAGATCGACGATGTCGCCATCGTCCGCATCGAGCAGCTGTATCCCTTCCCGCGCGACGACTACAAGGCAGCACTCGCCGCTTTCCCCAAAGCCACCGAAGTGGTCTGGGCCCAGGAAGAGCCAGAGAATCAGGGGGCTTGGTATCAGATCAAGCACCGCCTTGCGGCCTATCTCAGTCGTCAGCACCAGTTGCTCTACGCCACCCGCACGGGTGCTGCGACGACTGCGGCGGGTTACCTGAAAGTGCACAACAAGGAACAGGACGAAGTCGTCCAGGCAGCACTGAGCGGCGGCAAGCCGGTCTGAGCTGCGCATTCGACACCACTCACAAAAGAACAAACGGAGCAGCCCGATGGCTATCGAAATCAAAGTCCCCAACCTGCCGGAATCTGTGGCATCCGGCACCATCGCCACCTGGCATGTGAAAGTGGGTGATGTGATCAAGCGCGAGCAGAACCTGGTTGATGTCGAGACGGACAAAGTGGTGCTCGAAGTGCCAGCCACTGCGGATGGCGTGCTGAAAGAACTGCTGGTGCAGCCGGGTGCCACGGTCACTTCGGGCCAGGTGCTAGCGGTGATGGAGGAAGGCTCGGCCCCGGCTAAGGCAGAAGCACCAGCCGCCAAGGCCGCAGCACCTGCTGCTGCGGTGTCAGATGACGTGCAAGGCCCCGCCGTACGCAAGCTGCTGGCCGAGCTCGGCCTCACGGCCGAGGGGATCCCGGCCAGCGGCAGGGGCGGTCGCCTGACAGTTGAAGACGTGAAGAGCTTTGCCGAAAAGGCGAAAGCTGCACCCAAGGCGGAGATTGCAAAGCCCGCTGCCCCTGCTGCGGCTGTCTCAGCTGCGGGCCCGCGCGAGGAGCAGCGGGTGCCGATGACGCGCATCCGTGCCCGCATCGCCGAGCGTCTGAAAGAGGCGCAGAACACCGCAGCCATGCTCACGACTTTCAACGAGGTGGATCTGACGGCGGTGGATGTATTGCGCGCCAAGTACAAGGAAACCTTCGAGAAGGCGCATGGGGTGAAGCTGGGCTACATGAGCTTTTTCACCCGCGCAGCCATCGAGGCGCTCAAGCGCTATCCGCTGGTCAACGCTTCGATCGATGGCAATGACATCGTCTATCACAACTACTACGACATCGGCATCGCAGTTTCGAGCCCGCGCGGGCTGGTGGTGCCTATCGTCAAGGACGCCGACCTGCTCAGCCTGGCCGGCATCGAAAAATCCATCGCCGCTTTTGGCGCCAAGGCCAAGGACAACAAGCTGACGCTGGAAGATCTCACCGGCGGTACCTTCAGCATCACCAATGGCGGCATCTTTGGTTCTCTCGTGTCCACGCCCATTCTCAACACGCCGCAGAGCGCGATCCTTGGCATGCATGGCATCAACGAGCGGCTGCTGGATATCGAGGTCAATGCCGACGGCACCGTGAAGCGTGTCAAGAAGGCCAAGATGATGTGGCTGGCCCTCACCTACGATCACCGCATCATCGACGGCAAGGATGCGGTGATGTTCCTGCGTACCATCAAAGAATGTCTGGAAGACCCGGCGCGCCTGCTGCTGAACGTCTAGTTGTTCGTATCTGTAGCCGCCCTTTTTTCAAGGGTGGTCAATCCAAGCCATTGCCACAATGGCATCCAAAGGAGTGAACCCATGTCCCGTTTGTCTGCCTGTTCTGCAATGCTGATGGCTGTGAGCGCCGCCTTCCCCGTGCATGCGCTGGAGTCGGAACTCAACCTCAACACCTACCTCGCCGGTTCGCTGCGTCAGCTCGACAGCGATTTCGAGACGGCCGAAGACGACTTTGAAGGCACTAACAATGCCTCACGCGTGAACCTCAATGGTTCGGTGAAAAACGAATACGGCAAGTTGTTCGCGGCCTATGAGCGCGGTCTGCGCAATGACAAGAATGGCATCGAGCAGGTGCGTCAGGTCTATGCCGGCATCGACACCGGCTACGGCCAGTTGGTGGGCGGCAAGAAGGCCAGCGAGTACCGTCTGGTGGGCGAGCAGCTTGATCCGTTCTACGACACCTCAGTGGTGGGGTTCAACGGCCGTGCGCACAGCGAAGGGGCCAGCTACGGCCTGTCGAACCTCACCAATGGCTTTTCCCGCAATATGGTGGCCTACAGCACGCCCATGCTGTTCGAGCGCCTACAGCTCAATGGTGCGGGTTTCTTCAACGACAAGGATGCCCCCAACGACAAGACCGACTACGGTTTCGGTGCCCGCTATAGCCAGCCTGGCCTTGAAGAAGGCGCCATGCTTACTGCAGGGGTGCAGTACCTGAAAATCGAGAATGCTGCTGCTTTTGCGGCAAGTAATCTGACGCGTTCCGAGATGCTCGCCGTGGGTGGTTCTCCTGGCCCATCGGCTAGCATTCGTGTCTACGGTGCCTACACCGCGCCCAAGTATAGCCTGGCTGTCTCGCTGGAACAGATCGACGTTGATGCCGAGCCGGAGGCCCGCGAATACTTCTATGCCGCTGCCACCTATGCAGTGGCAGAGAACACCCGCATGGCGTTGAGCTATGGCCGCCTGGAGTTCAAGGCGGGCAGCCCTGCACTGTCGGGTGATGGCGTCAGCTTTGGCGTGTTCCAGAAACTCGGCAAGTACATGAATGCCTATGTTGCCGGCCGCAAGGTCTACCTCGATGGCCCCGGTGACACCAGCTCGCTGGCGGCTGGCGTGAGCATCAATCTGGATGCCAAGCTGCTGCCGACCTTCTCGGTCTCCGGCCCCGGTTTCGGCCCGCAGTAAGGCAAAAGCGGAAAAGGATTGCTGCCGTTGCGCAGCTAAAATGGCGGCAGCAAATCCAGCGAATCTTTGAGGAGTTTCAAGTGAGTGCAAGCGATCAGAACGGCGTCTGGGATGTCATCGTCATCGGTGGCGGAACGGGTGGTTATCCCGCTGCCATCCGCGCCGGACAGCTCGGCATGAAGGTGGCCTGCATCAATGCCTGGCTGAACCGTGACGGCAAGCCCGCCTATGGCGGCACCTGCCTCAATGCCGGCTGCATTCCCAGCAAGGCTTTGCTCGAATCGAGCGAGATGTTTCACAAGGCCAACCATGAGTTGGCTGTGCATGGGGTGAAGGTGTCGGGCGTGGCAATGGACATCGCCGCGATGCAGACCCGCAAATCCAAGATCACGTCCAGCCTGACCGGCGGCATTGGTGCCCTGTTCAAGGCCAATGGCGTGGCGGGGATGGAGGGCTTTGCCAAGCTGCTCGGCAAGGGCAAGGTGGAATACACCAGCCATGCCGGCGAAAAAACCGTGCTGGAGGCGCAGCACATCATCGTGGCCACCGGTTCTGAGCCGGTCAATCTCAAGATCGCGCCGTTTGATGGCAAGCGCATCTGCGATAGCTGGGATGCCCTCGACTTCACCGAAGCACCGAAGCGCCTCGGCATCATCGGCGCTGGCGTGATTGGGGTGGAGCTGGGTAGCGTCTGGGCGCGGCTCGGCAGCAAGGTGACGATTCTTGAAGCCTTGCCAGCGTTTCTGCCAATGGTCGACAAGGCCATTGCCACCGATGCGCAGCGGCAGTTCGGCAAGCAGGGTCTGGAGATCCGTCTCAACACGAAAGTGCTGGGCGCCAAAAACACGGGCAATGAAGTGGTCGTCGAGTTCGAGACGGCCGGCGAGAAGAAAACCGAGAGCTTCGACAAGCTGATCGTTGCAGTTGGCCGCAGGCCCTACACCGATGGCCTGGGGGCGAAGGAGATCGGGCTGGAACTGGATGCGCGCGGGTTCCTGAAAGTCGACAAGCACTACCAGACCAACATCCCCGGCATCTACGGCACGGGCGATGTCATCGGCGGCGCGATGCTGGCGCACAAGGCGATCGAAGAGGGCGTATCACTGGTCGAGCAGCTGCACGGCGAGAAGACGGAAGTGAATTACGACACCATCCCCAGCGTGATCTACACCACGCCGGAAGTCGCCTGGGTGGGCTTGTCTGAAGAACAGGCGAAAGAAAAAGGCCATGAGGTCAAGGTGGGCACCAGCCCCTTCGCAGCCAATGGCCGTGCCAAGGCGCTGGAGGCGGCCACTGGCACCATCAAGGTGATCAGCGACGCCAAGAACGACCGCATTCTGGGTGTGCACATGGTGGGCCCCTATGTTTCTGAAATCCTGCAATCCGTTGTGGTGGCGCTGGAGTTCGGCGCGACCACGGCCGACCTGCAACTGACCATGCACGGTCACCCCACGCTGGCGGAGGCGCTGCACGAGGCCTACCTCGCTGTCGATGGTCGCGCCATCCATGCCATCAACAAAAAGAAGGCTGCCTGATGAAAAAACTGCTTGCGGTTGCCCTGCTTGCCACGACCTCGCTGGCTGTGCAGGCCGAAGAGGCCAGTTTCAGCTTGGGCGAAGACAGCGTGCGTGGCTACTTTGCCGGGCCGCTGTCGCGGTTGTTTTCCGGCACCACCGGCCAATACGATGCAGGCTTGATTTACCGGGATGAGTCGGCTGATTTGATGCTGGCGCACCTGGGCCTGCTGGCCACGGGCGATATCGGGGCCAAGGGGGTTGCGGGCGGGGCCGGGCTGGGTGCGCGCTTGATCCTTGCCGACTACGGCAATGTCACGGGTGCTGCATTTGCCCTGGGTGGTCAGTTCGATCTGCGCCTGCCGACCTTCGAGCGCATCGGCCTCACGGGCTATGGCTGGATCGCCCCCGGCATCACTTCGCTCAGCGAGGTCAAGAGCTACAGCGAGTTCGCACTCGATGTCGAGTTTGAGGTAGTGCGTGCCGCAGCCGTGTTTGCAGGCTATCGCCGCGTCAATGTCGAGCCGGAAAATGGTGGGCCCAGCAAGGCGGATTCCGGCCCGCATATCGGCCTGCGCCTGACTTTCTAAACTCGTTCTAAATCCAGTTTCACCAGAGAGAGACGCAGATGGGACGTGGCCCCAGCATTGCCGGACGCAAGGGCGTTGAAGACGCCAAGCGCGGTGCGGTTTTCACCAAGTTGATTCGCGAGATCACGGTTGCCGCCCGCACTGGCGGCATCGAACCCGCAGGCAATGCCCGCCTGCGCATCGCCATTGACAAGGCGCATGCGGTGAGCATGCCCAAGGACACCATTGACCGTGCGCTCAAGCGCGCCAGCGGCGAGGGTGCCGATGCCACACAAGAGATTCGCTACGAGGGTTACGGCCCTGGCGGCGTGGCAGTGATGGTCGATTGCATGACTGACAACCCCACACGCACCGTGGCTGAAGTGCGCCATGCCTTTACCAAGAACGGCGGCAACATGGGCACCAGTGGTTCGGTGGCCTTCCAGTTTGCCGAAGTTGGCGAGCTGATCTTCGAGTTGGGCGGTGCAGTGACCGAAGACAAGCTGATGGAAGTAGCGCTGGATGCCGGTGCCGATGATGTGGTGAGCGACGACGGCTACTGCGATGTCATCACCTCGCCTGCGGCCTATGAGACCGTGAAGAAGGCGCTGGAGGCGGCTGGGCTGAAGTCTTTGCAAGCCGAAGTCACCATGCGACCGGCCAATCGCGTGGCGGTCGAAGGCGATGTGGCCGAACAACTGCGGAAGATGATCGACATGCTCGAAGACCTGGACGACTCGCAGGACGTCTACCACAACGCAGCGCTTTGACTTGCGCCGTCATCAGGCAGGCCTGATCCGCCATGGGCCGCCGTCTCAAATCGCTTGATGAACTGCGGCGCCCTGCGTCAGTGCCGACGGCGCGCGCTGCGGTGGGTGCTTCGACCGCAGTACGCATCCTCGGCATTGACCCCGGTTCGCGCATCACCGGCTGGGGGGTGATCGAGGCGCGTGGTGCCAGACTCACGCACATTGCCCATGGCTGTATTCGTGCCGGTGATGGCGATTTACCACCACGACTGGCCGCCATCTACCAAGGGCTTTCGGCGGTGATCGCCGAGCACCAGCCCGTGGAATACGCGGTGGAAGAAGTATTCATGCGCGTCAACATCGGCACGGCGCTGATTTTGGGTCAGGCGCGTGGTGTGGCGGTGCTGGCAGGTGCAATGGCAGGGCTGCCGTTTGCCGAATACGCACCCGCACAGATCAAACGCGCCCTGGTTGGCAACGGCCGTGCCGACAAAGCACAGATCCAGCACATGGTGAAGCTGCTGCTGAAATTGCCCGGTGCAAAAACCGATGAACTGACGGCCGATGCGGCCGATGCGCTCGCCATCGCCATCTGCCATGCCCATGTGCGTGGCACCATTGCACACGGCATACAGGGAAGATGGGGATGATCGGCAGACTCACTGGAAAACTCGCACTCAAGGCACCGCCCCAACTGCTGCTGGACGTTGCAGGGGTCGGCTACGAGATCGAGGCGCCCATGTCCACGTTTTACCGCCTGCCTGCCGTTGGTGAAGCCGTGGTGCTGCACACACATCTGACCATTCGCGAGGATGCGCATCTGCTGTTCGGATTTGCGACGACGCAGGAGAAAAGCCTGTTCCGCGAACTCATCAAGCTGAGCGGGGTAGGCCCCAAGCTGGCATTGGCCGTGCTCTCCGGCATCGCCGTCGACGAGTTCTGGAACCTGGTGCGCAGCGGCGATGCCGCAAGGCTCACCAAGCTGCCGGGCATTGGCAAGAAAACCGCCGATCGCATGTTGCTGGAGTTGCGCGAAAAGGCGGGAGCCAGTGACAGCGTCAACGCCATCAGTGGTGCCGCGAACACGCAGCCTGCGACGCCGCTGGCAGAAGCCCGCGCTGCACTCGAAGCCCTGGGCTACAAACCCGCCGAAGCAGCACGGTTCACCGATGCGTTTCCCAGCGAGGGCTTGAGCACGGATCAGATCATCCGCGAAGCGCTGAAACGCGCGGTGCGCTGAGCTGCCGAAGGATGAGACACTGCGCCAACCATTGCCGATTGTGCCGCTGATGTCCGACCGCCTGATTGCCGCTGCACCTGCCTCCACTGAGGAAGATCGCATCGACCGCGCCATCCGCCCACAGCGGCTCGCCGATTACGTCGGCCAAGCGGCGGTGCGTGATCAAATGGCCTTGGCGATCGAGGCTGCACGGCGGCGGCAGGAGGCACTCGACCATGTGCTCATCTTCGGCCCACCGGGTCTGGGCAAGACCACGCTTGCGCACATCCTTGCTGCCGAGATGGGCGTCAATCTGCGCGTGACCAGCGGCCCTGTGCTGGAAAAAGCCGGTGATCTCGCCGCGCTGCTCACCAATCTCGAACCGCGCGACGTCCTGTTCATCGACGAGATTCATCGCCTGTCGCCGGTGGTGGAAGAAGTGCTGTATCCCGCGATGGAGGACTACCAGCTCGACATCATGATCGGCGAGGGCCCGGCCGCGCGTTCGATCCGTCTCGACCTGCCTCCGTTCACGCTGATCGGCGCGACCACACGCGCTGGCGCACTGACTTCGCCGCTGCGCGATCGTTTCGGCATTGTGCAGCGGCTGTTGTTCTACGGCGTTGATGACCTTACCCACATCGTTGCTCGTTCCGCCGGCATTCTCAATGCTCCGGTTGCGGGCGAAGGCGCGCGGGAAATCGCACGCCGCTCGCGTGGAACGCCACGCATCGCCAACCGTCTGCTACGGCGCGTGCGTGACTACGCCGAGGTGAAAGGCGAGGGCATCATCACCGAGGCCATGGCCGCTGCCGCCTTGAAGATGCTGGATGTCGACGGTGAGGGCTTCGATCCGCTCGATCGTCGCTTGCTCAGCGTCCTCGTGCAGCGTTTCGATGGTGGCCCGGCAGGAGTCGACAGCTTGGCAGCGGCGCTAGGCGAGTCGCGAGACACGATTGAAGATGTGATTGAGCCGTATCTGATCCAGCAGGGGTTTCTCGAACGCACACCGCGTGGCCGTGTGGCGGCACTCAAGGCCTATCAGCACCTAGGACTGACAGTGCCCAGACGTGGTGTCGAGCTGTTTTGAGAGGCGAGCCATGCCCTGAATCCGCACCTGATGAATCGCTGTGACGATAGCAGGTAGATGTGGGTCACGCATCCGGTCGGTTGTTTGGCTTCAAAGTGGATTCATTTGCCCGGCGATCAGGTCATAATGTGGGCTTCGAGAGTTCTCACCTGCCGATTCAGATCCAATCAAAAATGGCCACCAGCGAAGGTTTGTCGTTTACCCATCTCATTCTGCAGGCCAGCCCTCTGGCGCAGCTGATTCTGCTGCTGCTGCTGCTGGCATCGGTCCTGTCCTGGGCAGTGATCCTGACCAAGCGCAGTCTGCTGGCCCGCGCCGGCAAGCAGGCGACTGATTTCGAAGGCCGCTTCTGGTCCGGTGGCTCATTGGGTGACCTCTACAACAGCCTGGGTGATCCGAATGAAGCCGAAGAAGGTGCGGCGGCGATCTTCAAGGCAGGTTACGAGGAGTTCACTCGCCAGCAGGCCATGCTGAGCCGCAGCAATCCTGAAGATGCCTTGGCCAGCGTGCAGCGCCAGATGCGCGTGACGCAGGTGCGCGAAGTGGAGCGGCTGGAAGGTGGCCTGTCATTGCTCGCTACCGTTGCCTCTGCCAGCCCTTATGTCGGCCTGTTCGGCACCGTGTGGGGCATCATGTCAGCCTTTATCCAGATCGGCGCGGCCAAGCAGGCCACGCTGGCGCAGGTTGCGCCCGGCATTGCCGAGGCGCTCATCGCGACTGCGATGGGCCTGTTCGCGGCCATCCCCGCCATGATCGCCTTCAACTTTCTCACCGGCGGCGTCGAGCGTCTGGAAACCCGCTACCACACCTTTGCAGAAGAATTGGCTGGCATCATTGAACGCGGCTTGCGTAGCCACGGCCAGCAGGGCTGAACATCATGGCCATGCGCTACACACCGGGTCGCGCCGGCAAGCGACGCCTCAATGCCGAAATCAATGTCGTGCCCTATATCGACGTGATGCTGGTGCTGCTGATCATCTTCATGGTGACCGCCCCGCTGCTGACGCAGGGCGTGCAGGTGGAGCTTCCATCCGAGGCTTCTGAGCCGATCAAGCTCGATGAACAGCCGGTAGTTTTCAGCATCAACGCCAAGGGCAAATATTTTCTGGACATTGGCACCGATACCGATGAGCCGTTGGCCGATGACGATGTGGTGCAGCGCGTCGGTGCGGTGCTGCGCAACAAGCCGGAAACCGTGATCTTGATCCAGGCTGATCGCAATGTGGATTACGGCCGTGTTGCCAAGGGGATGAGCCTTCTAAATGCGGCAGGTGCCAGCAAGCTCGGTTTCCGTATGGATCCGTCTGACCAGGCACCCATACGCCAGTGAGCGCGCCGGACGCACACCCGGACAGCAGCCTGCTGCCCGTCAATCGCCGCCAGCTTGGCATTGCGCTGGCGGGCCATGCCTTGCTGGCTGCCTTTCTGGTATTTGGCGTGCAGTGCAGCAAGCTGCCAGAAGAAACCGTGATGCAGGCTGTACTGCTTGAAGAACCCGTGCTCGGCGAAAAGCCGGTGACGGTGGAAGAAGCGGTCAAGCCAAAACCGCCTGAGCCGAAGCCAGCACCGCCCAAGCCCCAGCCGCCCAAGCCGACCCCGCCGCCACCACCACCACCTAAGCCTGAGCCGCCTAAGCCAGAGCCGCCAAAGGTGGATCCAGAAAAGCAGCGGCAGGAAGCCGAGGCTGCCGAGCAGAAGCGTCAGGCCGAGGCTGCCAAGGCGGCCGCCAAGCGTGAGCAGGAGCAATTGCTGGCCAAGCAGCAAGCTGAGGAAAAAGCACGCGTGGCGGCTGAAAAAGCTCAGCAGGAGGCTGATGCCAAGGCCAAGCGCGAAGCCGAGGAGGCTGCTAGAAAGGCTGCTGATGCAGCGCGTAAAGCAGCTGAGGAAGAGGCCCGCCGCATTGCCCTTGAGCAGGAGCGCCAGCGTCTCGCCGCCATAGAAGAAGCCAAACGCCAGGAAGCTGAGGCCATCGAAACTGCCAAGCGGAGAGAGGCCGAGGCCATTGAGAATCAGCGCAGGGCGGAAGAGCGAGCCCGCCAGGAGGCACTTGCGCGCCAGATTGCGGCTGAGGAGGCTGCGCGGATGGCGGCGGTCAGGGCGAGTGCGCAGAAGCTCTGGGCGGCTGCCATCGCCGAGTCGCTGCGTCGTAACTGGCTGCGGCCGACAGATAGTCAGGGCAGTTTCCAGTGCTCCGTTAACCTGCGCCTGTTGCCAAACGGTCAGGTCGTGAGTGCGAAAATAGTCTCCAGCTGCGGTTCGATGATTTTGGATGATTCCGTCATCAAGGCCGTCTACAAGGCTTCACCGCTACCATTGCCGACGGAACCGACTGCATTCGTCCCCGATCTCACTATTCGCTTCCGACCCTGATCGTAAGAGAATGCGGCCTGTCTTTAAGTATTCACCGACCTGTTGTTGACCCATGAAACTTCTCAGTCGCTATTTTCTCCTGAGCCTCGCCCTCTTTGCCGGACTGGCACAGGCACAGCTCGTGATTGATGTTGAGGGCGGTGATATCGGCGCCACGCCGATTGCGATCGTGCCGTTTGCCACTTCACCGGATATTGCTTTCGATGTGGCGCAGATTGTGGACGCTGATCTGGTACGCACTGGTTTGTTCCGCAGCATCCCACGCGCCGATATGCTGGAAAAACCCAGCGAGCCCACCAAAGTCGACTATCGAAACTGGCGTGCAGTGGGGATGGACAACCTAGTGATCGGTTCTGTCAGGCGCAGCGGCCAGAACATTGTGGTGCGCTTTTTTCTGATGGATGCGACTCGTGGCGTGCAATTGCTGGGCTTTGACATGCCGGCAGTCACACCCGACCAGATGCGTGTCGTTTCACATCAGATTGCAGACCTGATCTACGAAAAGCTCACGGGTAACAAAGGCTATTTCAATACCCAGATTGCCTATGTCACGGCCAGCGGTTTTGGGCCCGGCCGGCGCTTCGAGCTAGTGGTTGCTGATGCTGATGGCTACAACCCTCGCAGCATTGCAACTTCGCGTGAGCCGCTGCTGTCGCCAGCTTGGTCTCCGGATGGCAAGAAGCTGGCATTTGTCGGCTACGAGCGCGGTCGCTCCTCGATCTATGTCAATACCCTTGCAACCGGCGAGCTGAAGAAGCTGGTATCCGAGAAGGGGATCAACGGCGCGCCAGCCTGGTCTCCGGATGGCAGCAAGATGATCGTCACCCTGTCTTTCGAGACCAATCCGGATCTCTATCTGATCGACCTTGCAAGTGGTGCTCGTCGCCGTCTCACCGAGCATTACGGCATTGATACAGAGGCTGCGATATCGCCAGATGGCTTGCAGGTCGCCTTTACCTCTGACCGGGGGGGCACGCCACAGATTTACCTCATGTCGATTAATGGGGGTGAGCCGAGACGTCTCACTTTTCAGGGTAAACAGAATCTAAGACCACGCTACGCGCCCGACGGTAAAAGCCTGGTCGTGGTGAATGCGGAGGGTGGTAAATACACGATCGCTTCGGTGGACCTGCAATCAGGCGCTACACGCGTGATTACCGATGGCCCCCAAGATGAGAGCCCCAGCTTTGCCCCCAACGGCACCGTCGTAATCTATGCCACCGCAGGGCGTTCAAACCCTGAACTGGCCACGGTGACGACGGATGGTCGTGTACGCCAGCGCTTGCGTCAGCCCGGTGAAGTCAGTCAGCCGGCTTGGGGTCCCGTCACGCGCTAGTCTGTCAAATGGTTTCTGCTTGCATGAATGTTGCCTTCCACTGGTTTTAGCTTGTACGTAATTTTTTAGTCCCAAGGAGTTTGAAGTGAAAAACAATCTTGCCCTCGCAGCCATTCTGGCTGCTGCTTTTACCGTCAGTGCATGCGGCAGCAAAGGCCTCAAAGAGCTGCCCCCGCCCCCCGGCTCCGACACTTTTGACTCAGGTGTCTCGGGCAGTGGTCTGGGTGGTGCAGGCGTCGGCGCTGGTACCGGCGTTGGCGGCTCTTCGATCATCGCTGGCGGTTCTGCTGGTTATGACCTCACGGCCAAGACGGTCTACTTCGCTTACGACAGCGCTGAAATCGACACCGCTGGTCAAGGCGTGATCACCAATTTCAGCCGCTATCTCAGTGCTACGGCGGGTGCAAAGCTTCGCCTCGAAGGTCACACGGACGAACGCGGCTCGGCCGAATACAACGTGGCGCTGGCCGAACGCCGTGCGCAGACCGTGGCACGCGAGATGAAGGCCGCAGGCGTGACCGACGGTCAGCTCTCCATCGTCAGCTACGGCAAGGAGCGCCCCGCCGCACCAGGTTCGACCGAAGAGGCCTACGCCAAGAACCGTCGCGTCGAAATCGTCCAGCCTTGATTCTGGCTGGGTAAGGTGTTCCAGATGAAATTGCTACGCGTTGCCGTCCTGCTGGCTGCCGCAGTCTCTGCGGCGGCTTGTACGCCATTGACCCGCACGGGAGAGCAAGCGCTCTCACCTGAGGAAATCCGCACGCGTGCCATCGAGGGCAAGCTGACGGAGCTGGGCCGTCGCATCAATGCAGCGGAGAACAAGGACGAAACGAAGGTGCAGGAGGACGTTCGCAAGCTGCGCGGCGAACTCGAACGCCTCCGGTTTGATCTGGACACCGAAGTGCGACGCAGCAAGGATTGGGGCAGCGACGTCGAGCGCCGGCTCCTGAAGCTGGAAGCACAGCCTGGCATTGCGAGTGCAGACGCTGTGGTTGATGGTTCTGCCGACTTGTCAGCACCGGTGGTGCCGCCAATGGTCTACGCGCCGCCAGCGCCTGCCACCACGGCGACGGCTGCCGAAGAGCAGGCGGCTTATCTCAAGGCTTTTGAGTTTCTCAAGGCTGGCAAATACGACAGTGCCATCTCTGGCTTCAATTCCATGCTGGGCAAATGGCCGCAGGGCAGCTTTGCCGATAACGCTTGGTATTGGCTCGGTGAGTCGCAATATGTCAAGCGTCAGTACAAGCAGGCGCTGGACTCGTACGCGGCGCTGATCGAGCGCTTCCCTGCCAGCCCGAAGGTGCCGGATGCCTTGTTCAAGAGTGGGTTGACCCAGGCCGAACTCAAGCAGACAGACCAAGCCAAGGCCAGCTGGCGTCGCGTGATGAAGGATTACCCCAATTCCAATGCGGCCGGCCTCGCTCGGCAGCGTCTGGCGCAGACACCCTAAAGGCTTTGAACGCAGTGGCTGCGGACGATCTTTCCCTCGCGCCGCAGGCTGCGGCAAATGCGGCAGCGCGGCTGAAGATCACCGAGGTCTTCTGCTCGCTGCAGGGCGAGTCCTCCTCAGTGGGCTGGCCGACGGTTTTTGTGCGACTCACAGGCTGCCCTCTGCGTTGTGGCTATTGCGATACGGCGTATGCCTTTCATGGTGGCGAGTGGCGCCACATCCCTGAGTTGCTGGAGACCGTGCGCGCATTTGGTGTGCGCCATGTCTGTGTGACGGGTGGTGAGCCGCTGGCGCAAAAAAACTGCCTGCCCTTACTGACAGCACTCTGCGATGCCGGTCATGCCGTGTCGCTGGAAACCAGTGGCTCCATCGATATTGCTGCGGTCGACTCAAGGGTGAGGCGTATCGTCGACATCAAGACGCCAGGCTCTGGCGAAGTGGCGAAAATCCGCTGGGAAAACCTGCCGCTGCTCCGCTGCACGGATGAGGTGAAGTTTGTGCTTTGCTCGCGCGACGATTACGAGTGGGCTCGTGAAGTGATCACTGAGCATGGGCTGACCGCAGTGTGCGATGTGCTGTTCTCCCCCAGTCACCATCAGCTCAAACCGCGCGAACTGGCGGACTGGCTGGTGGCTGATCGCCTGCCGGTACGCATGCAGGTGCAGCTGCACAAACTGCTCTGGGGCGAGGAGCCGAGCCGGTGAGCATCAAGAAGGCAGTCGTGCTGCTCTCAGGTGGACTGGACTCTGCGACCGTGCTCGCCATGGCTCGCGCCGAAGGTTATGAGTGCCATGCGCTGTCCGTCGCTTACGGACAGCGCCACAGTGCCGAACTGCAAGCGGCCGCGTGCGTGGCCCAGCGTCTGGGTGCTGCCAGCCACAAGCACATCCACGTCAATCTCGATGCCATTGGTGGCTCGGCGCTCACCGACCGTAGCATCGCGGTGCCAGAGGTCGAGACGACTGGCATTCCCGTCACCTATGTGCCGGCACGCAACACGCTGTTTTTATCGCTGGCGCTAGGGCAGGCGGAAGTAGTGGGCGCACAGGCACTGTTCATTGGCGTCAATGCAGTTGACTACTCAGGCTATCCCGACTGCCGGCCGGCATTCATCGAGGCCTTCCAGCATCTTGCATCCGTGGCGACCAAGGCGGGCGTCGAAGGAGCGGGGTTCAAGATTCACACACCGCTGATCGCGCTGACCAAGGGGGAAATCATCCGCCGTGGCACCGCGCTCGGTGTTGATTTTGCCGAGACGGTTTCCTGCTACCAGGCCGATGCTGATGGCCGCGCCTGCGGGCGCTGCGACTCCTGCCGCATCCGCCGCGAAGGCTTCGTTGCAGCCGGATTGACGGATCAGACACGCTACGTCTGAACCGTGTAGCCGCTACCCTAAGGGATGACCAGAACCTATTCCCGCATCGTCGGCACCGGTAGCTACCTTCCGGCGCGCAGCGTCAGCAATGCCGAGTTGCAGACCACTATCGAGACCAGCGATGAGTGGATCGTCTCCCGCACTGGTATTGAGTCGCGCCATGTCGCGGCCGATGGCGAGATGACCAGCGACCTCGCATTGCAAGCCTGTCAGCGGGCGATGGCGGCTGCGGGGGTCGAGGCCAGCGAGGTCGACCTCATCATCTGCGCCACCACCACGCCAGATATGGTGATGCCCTCCACCGCCTGCCTCTTGCAGGCCAAGCTGGGTGTGACGAAGGGCGCGGCATTTGACGTTCAGGCGGTTTGCACCGGCTTCATCTACGCACTGGCGCTGGCCGACAAGCTGGTCGCCAGTGGCGCGCACCGCTGTGCGCTGGTGGTGGGGGCTGAAGTGTTCTCGCGCCTGCTGGACTGGAGTGATCGCCGCACCTGTGTGCTGTTTGGCGACGGGGCTGGCGCAGTGGTGCTGAAGCCTTCTGATCGCCCTGGCATCCATTCAAGCCACCTGCACGCCGATGGCGCGCTGGCCCACATCCTGCAAGTCGATGGCGGCATCGCCAATGGCGTGTTGCGCGGCAATCCCTTTGTGCAGATGGACGGACAGGCGGTCTATCGCACCGCCGTACGGGTGCTGGCCGAGTGTGCCCACGAGGCGCTGGCACACAATGGCATGCAGGTGGCAGATGTCGACTGGCTGGTGCCGCACCAGGCCAACATTCGAATCCTCAACACCGCAGCGGAAAAGATCGGACTGCCGACTGAAAAAGTGGTTGCTACCGTCGCACGGCAGGGCAATACCTCTGCGGCCTCGGTGCCGCTGGCACTGGATGCCGCCGTGCGCGATGGCCGCATCCAGCCCGGCCAAACGGTGCTCATGGTCGGCGTCGGCGCTGGCATGACCTGGGGTTCGGTGCTGTTGCGGCTCTAAAGGGTTTCTCATGCAGCTTGCCCTGGCCCCGATGGAGGGGCTCGTCGATGACATCCTGCGCGATATACTGACTCGCGTCGGTGGTGTCGACTGGTGTGTTACCGAGTTCATTCGCGTCAACGACACCTTGCTGCCAGCCTCGGTGATCCGCCGTTTTGCACCCGAACTCGCCGGTGGCGCGAAGACCCGCGCCGGCACGCCGATGCGCGTGCAATTGCTGGGCTCTGATCCCCAGTCACTGGCTGACAATGCCGCCCTTGCCTGCACACTGGGCGCGCCGGTGATCGACCTCAACTTTGGCTGCCCTGCCAAAACCGTCAACCGCTCGCGCGGTGGTGCGGTGCTACTCAAGGAGCCGGAATTGCTGAACCGCATCCTGCGCACCGTGCGTGCAGCTGTACCCCCACAGATCCCCGTCACGGCCAAAATGCGCCTAGGCTTCGAGAACACAGACAACGCGCTGGATTGTGCCCGCGCCCTTGCCGATGGTGGTGCTTCGCAGATCGTGGTGCATGCCCGCACCAAGACCGATGGCTACAACCCACCCGCGCACTGGGAGTGGGTGGCGCGCATTCAGGATGTGGTGCGGGTGCCGGTGTTTGCCAATGGCGAAATCTGGAGCGTCGAGGACTGGCGGCGCTGTCGTGCCATCAGTGGTGCGCGTGACTTCATGCTGGGGCGTGGCCTGATCGCCCGCCCAGACCTCGCTCTTCAGATCAGAGCCGCCGCCGAAGGGCGCGAGGTGATCGCCATGCCCTGGGCGGCAGTGCATGCACAGTTGCAGGATTTCTGGCAGCAGCAGCGAGAATCGCCCCCGCGCTTTGCTCCGGGGCGACTCAAGCAATGGCTGGTCTGGCTGGCGCGCAACTACCCACAGGCTGCGGACTTGTTTGCCCGCGTGCGGCAGCAGAATGACTGCGAACTGCTCGATCGCATGCTCGCTGAAAAGCCAGTCTGATAACATCCACAGACATCATCAAAACACCAATTGAAAGAGCAAAAGTAATGGCAACCGTCAGCACCAACGAAATGAAGTCCGGCGTCAAAGTCCTCATCGACGGAGAGCCTTTCGCCATCATTGACAACGAATATCGCAAGCCCGGCAAGGGCCAGGCCACCAACTCCCTGAAGGTGCGCAACCTCAAGAATGGCCGCGTGATCGAAAAGACCCTCAAGTCTGGCGATACCTGGGAAGTGGCCGATGTCGAAGACGTCGAACTGCAATACCTCTACAACGACGGCGAGTTCTGGACCTTCATGGATCCCGTCAGCTTTGAGCAGACCATGGTCGCCAAGGGACAGATGTCGGATGCGATCCAGTGGATCAAGGGCCAGGAAACCTGCCGTATCACCCTCTGGAACGGCGCGCCGCTACAGGTCATGCCACCCAACACGGTGGAGCTGGTCATTACCGAAACCGACCCCGGCCTGCGCGGTGACACCTCTGGCGGCGGTGGCAAGCCCGCCACGCTCGAAACCGGTGCGGTCGTGCGCGTGCCGCTATTTGTTCAGCAGGGCGAGGTCATCAAGGTCGACACCCGCACCAGCGATTATCTGGGTCGCATCGGCAAGTGACCGTCCTCGCTTGAGACGGTCATCCCTGCGAAAGTGGGGATCCAGCGATTTACGCTTAACCCCAAGCGCGTCCATCGAGACGCGCTTGTCATTTGGAGAACTTGAAATGGCAGCAGCAGACGACCGCAAAAAGGCACTGGAAGCCGCGCTCTCGCAGATCGAGAAGCAGTTCGGCAAGGGCGCGATCATGCGCATGGGTGTGGATGACCGCCCTGATATCGAGGTCATCTCCACCGGCTCGATCACCCTGGATGCCGCGCTCGGCATTGGCGGCGTGCCGCGTGGCCGCGTGGTGGAAATCTACGGGCCGGAGTCATCCGGCAAAACCACCTTTGCCCTCCATGTCACCGCGCAGGCGCAGAAGGGCGGTGGTGTCGCGGCTTTCATCGACGCCGAGCACGCGCTTGATGTGACCTATGCCGAAAAGCTCGGCGTGCAGGTGGGCGATCTGCTCATCTCGCAGCCTGACACCGGCGAGCAGGCTTTGGAAATCGTCGACATGCTGGTCCGCAGCAATGCCGTGGACTTGATCGTCGTCGACTCGGTGGCCGCCCTCGTGCCCAAAAATGAAATCGAAGGCGAGATGGGTGAGGCGAGCGTCGGTGTGCAGGCGCGTCTGATGTCGCAGGCGCTGCGCAAGCTCACCGGCAGCATCAATCGCAGCAAGACCACGGTCATCTTCATCAACCAGCTGCGCATGAAGATCGGTGCGATGATGCCCGGCCAGTCGCCGGAAACCACCACGGGCGGCAATGCGCTCAAGTTCTATGCCTCCATGCGCCTCGATATCCGCCGTATCGGCGCGATCAAGAAGGGTGACGAGGTCGTCGGCAACGAGACCAAGGTGAAGGTGGTCAAGAACAAGCTCGCCCCGCCGTTCAAGCAGGTGACCTTCGAGATCATGTATGGCGAGGGCATCAGCCGCGAGGGTGAGCTGATCGACCTTGGCGTCGAGCACAAGATCGTCGAGAAATCCGGTGCCTGGTTTGCCTACAAGGGCGAGAAGATCGGTCAGGGCAAGGACAATTCAAAGGTTTACCTCAAGGAGCACCCGGAGGTCGCTGCCGAGATCGAAGGCTTGCTGCGGGCCAAGCTGCTGCCGCCGAAAGTGCCAAAGGCCGAGTAAGTTTTTCTGGCCATGATGCGGCGCAAGGCATCTGACGAACCGCTCTCGCTCGAAGCCGCAAAACTCAAAGCAATGCGGCTCTTGGGGCGGCGCGAACATTCGGCACGTGAGCTGGCCAGCAAGCTGCGGCAGGGCGGGGTGGAGTCTGAACTCAGCGCCGAAGTGGTCGAGTCGATGGCCGAAAACGGCTGGCAGTCTGATCCCCGCTTTGCCGCCAGCCGCATCCAGAACCGCATCGCCCAGGGCTTTGGACCGATTCGCATCAGTGCCGAACTGCGGGTGGCCGGTTTGCCGGATGCCTTGATCCGGGAGGCGATGGAGGCCGCTGCCTGCGACTGGACCACCCTGTGCGTGGAGACCTATCAGCGAAAATACCGGCAGCAGGCGACTGACCGAGCCGAG
>Ga0255236_1000013_pt1 | contig 20785 bp, 16 predicted proteins | sample ColtaT_7_FD_183687 | JGI IMG/M metagenome (GOLD analysis project Ga0255236, IMG submission 183687) | Metatranscriptome of freshwater microbial communities from Columbia River, Oregon, United States - Colum_Cont_RepB_8d (Metagenome... | ecosystem: Environmental > Aquatic > Freshwater > River...
CCCAGTAGGCCCGGTTCTGCCAGCGGGTTACGGAACAGCGCCTGCAACACGACGCCGCATTGCGCGAGCGTGGCCCCGATGGAAAGCGCCAGCAGCATGCGCGGCAAGCGGACTTCGGTAATGACCGTATTCGTCCATGTCTCAGGCGAGGGACGGCCAAGCCCAAGCGCTGCAAGCAATTGCACCAGCGAGATGGACGATGCCCCTATGCACAGACTGGCCAGCGCCGTGGCAAGGGTGAGGGCTATACCAGCGAGGATGAGGCGGTTGCGACGCATGGCGGCATTATTGCCGCCATGCCGTATTCCGGCATTACTTGTTGAGAATGAGCTTGTCGTTGCGGGTGAGCTTGAGGCGGTATTCCTCGCCACGGTGCTCGATAATCAGCTCGCAGCCATTGCGGAACAGGTCCTCGCTTTTCAGGCGAGTCTTTGAAGGTGCGGGGCGCACCGAGCCCAGAATCGGGAATAGATTGGGGCGTTGCAGGCTGAGGGTGGTCATGGCGTGTCCTTAACCAAGTGGGCGACTTTCGCAGTTAATAGGAATTATTCGCATTTGTAAACTGCCTGACGCTGATTTCTGCGCTAGTGCGCGGATCAAGCCTGTCAGCCGCCGCCCGCTGCTATACTGGTTGGCCCGCGAATGTGGCGGAATTGGTAGACGCACTGGATTTAGGTTCCAGCGGGGCAACCCGTGCGAGTTCGAGTCTCGCCTTTCGCACCAGCGAAACGGGCCAGCCGAACGTCCTGACGGACGTTCAGCCCGTTTCGCTTAGGCGCTTGAAGCGGAAGCACCACTGCATTTCGATCGTTCCGCTGCCTGTTTTACGGGCCTCAATCCCAGCCAACAAACCACCATCATGCAAGTCCAACTCGAATCCCAAACCGGCCTCGCCCGCAGCCTGCGCGTCCAGATCCCCGCTGAGCGGCTTGAAAAGGCCGTCGCCGAGCGTGTCAAGCGCATGGCTTCGCGCGCCAAGATGCCGGGCTTCCGCCCTGGCAAGGCGCCCATGAAGATGATTGAGGCGCAATACCGGGACGCCGCTCGCTACGAAGTGATGAACGACCTCGTGCGCGATACCTATCCTGAGGCTCTCGACAAGGCCCAGGTCCAGCCGGCCGGTTATCCGCGCTTCGAGATTTCCGGTGAGTCTGCAACGGGCTTTGAGTACACGGCGCATTTCGATGTTTACCCGGAGATCCAGCTCGACAAGCTCGACACGCTGGCGGTGAACCGCCCGGTGGTCGAGATCACCCCTGCCGATGTCGATCGCCTGATCGAAAATCTGCGCCGTGCGCGCAAGAGTTTCACCGATGTGAGTCGCGTGGCTGCCGAAGGCGACCAGGTGACGGTTGACTTCATCGGCAAGCTCGATGGCGAGGCTTTTCAGGGCGGCAAGGGCGACGATGTGAGCTTTGAAGTCGGTGCCAACCAGTTCCTGCCCGACCTCGAAAAAGGCATGGTTGGCCATGGCGTCGGCGAAACATTTACGGTGGATGTGAGCTTCCCGGCCGACTACCGCGCCGAGCCGCTCAAGGGCAAGACCGCGCAATTCGAGGTCACGCTCAAGGCCGTCAAGGAAGTCGTGCTGCCTGGCCTGGACGACGTCGAGTTTCTCAAGGGCCACGGCATCAGTGCCGAGCAGGGCGAGCAAGGCCTGCGCGCGAAAAGCCTCACCGCACTGGAGAACGAGCGTAGCAAGGCCATCAAGGCGCGCATCAAGGCGCAGATCCTCGATCAATTGCTGGCCACGCATCCGATTGACGTGCCGAAGGGCCTGATCGAGCAGGAGCTGCCGCGCCTGCGCGAGGAGGCGGCCAATCGCATGAACATGGGCAAGATCAAGCCGGAGAAGGCGAAAGAGCTGCTGCCAGACCAATTGTTTGAAGCCACTGCCAAGCGCCGCGTTGCACTTGGCCTGCTGATCGGCGAGGTGATCAAGTCGAAGAACATCACGCTCGACGCTAGCCGCGTGGAAACCACGTTGAACGAGATGGCGGCGGACTATGAAGAGCCGGAGCAGGTCAAGCAGTTCTATCGTTCGCGTCCTGATCTGCTGCAAGGCCTGCGTGCGGTCGTGCTTGAAGATCAGGTGGTGGATGCGCTGGTGACTGGCGCTGCCGTCACCGAGCTGCCACAGACGCTGGAGCAGCTCTTGAATACGCAGGCGCCGGCCGCAGCCTGAGCAGATGCCATTCAAGGCGACCGGGTGCTGATGTGCGCGGTCGCCTTTGCTGTTTCAACACTCAAGGAGCGTCATGAATCTTCGTCCGCAATCCAACCTCGTGCCGATGGTGGTGGAGCAAACCGCCCGTGGCGAGCGCGCCTTCGATATTTTCTCGCGGCTGTTGAAAGAGCGCGTGATCTTCCTCGTCGGGCCGATCGACGACATGGTGTCCAACCTGGTGGTGGCGCAGCTGCTGTTCCTCGAATCAGAAAACCCCGACAAAGACATCAGCCTCTACATCAACTCGCCGGGTGGTGTAATCACCAGCGGCATGGCGATCTTCGACACCATGCGCTTTATTAAGCCGGATGTGTCCACGCTCTGCATCGGGCAGGCATGCAGCATGGGTTCCTTCCTGCTGTCGGCCGGCGCCAAGGGCAAGCGCTTCTCGCTGCCGCATGCACGAGTGATGATTCACCAGCCTTCCGGCGGCGCACAGGGGCAGGCGACCGATATCGAAATCCAGGCACGCGAGATTTTGAAGATGCGCGAACAGCTCAATGGTCTGTATGCCGAGCACACCGGCCAGCCACTGGAGCGCATCGAGCGGGACATGGAGCGCGATAACTTCATGTCGGCCGAACAGGCCAGGGCCTATGGGCTGATCGATGCAGTGATCAGCAGCCGAGCACCGGTCGCTGCGGCGGTGTGATCTGGATTGCAGCATACGTGCTGCGTGATATAAAAGTGTCAGCTGCGGTATGGGGCTGTTTGCAGGAGTGAAGGAAGCAAGATGAGTGCAGATACGCGGGGTACCAATAACGGTCGGGTGCTGTATTGCTCCTTCTGCGGCAAGTCTGAGCACGAAGTACGCAAGCTCATCGCCGGCCCCTCGGTGTATATCTGCGATGAGTGTGTCGACCTTTGCAACGACATCATTCGCGAAGAAGTGCACGCCAAACCCCAGATCAAGGGGCTGCCGAAGCCGATGGAAATCCGTGCAGTGCTCGATGAGTACGTGATCGGGCAGGAGCAGGCCAAGAAAGTTCTCGCCGTTGCGGTCTACAACCACTACAAGCGGCTCTCGGCCAAGGGGCAGGCTGCGACAGATATCGAGTTGGCCAAGTCTAATATTCTGCTGATCGGGCCTACTGGCTCAGGCAAGACCTTGCTGGCTGAAACGCTGGCTCGTCTGCTGGATGTGCCATTTGCCATCGCGGATGCCACTACGCTGACTGAAGCGGGTTACGTGGGTGAGGATGTCGAAAATATCATTTCACGCCTGCTGCAAAAGTGTGATTACGACGTGGACAAGGCGCAGCGTGGCATTGTCTATATCGACGAGATCGACAAGATCGCGCGCAAGAGTGAAAACCCCTCGATCACGCGCGATGTATCGGGAGAAGGCGTGCAGCAGGCGCTGCTGAAGCTGATCGAAGGTACTATTGCCCAGGTCCCGCCCCAGGGTGGACGCAAGCATCCGCAGCAGGAGTTCCTGCATGTCAATACCGCCAACATCCTGTTCATCTGCGGCGGTGCATTCTCCGGGCTGGATCGCGTCATCCACCAGCGTCTCGACAAGGGCGGAATTGGTTTCGGCGCCGAGGTCAAATCGAAGTCCGATTCCAAGGCGCTCAATGACACACTGAAGAATCTGGAGCCCGATGATCTCGTGCGCTTCGGTCTCATCCCAGAGTTCATCGGCCGCCTGCCAGTGGCTGCGGTTCTGGAAGAGTTGGATGAACGCGCCCTGATCGCGATCCTGCGCGACCCGAAGAATGCGCTGGTCAAGCAGTATCAAAAGTTGTTCCAGATGGAAGATGTCAATCTGGAGTTCCGTGAGGATGCCTTGATGGCTGTGGCCCAGCGCGCGCGTGAACGCAAGACTGGTGCGCGTGGCCTACGCACCATTCTCGAAAAAATATTGCTTGACACCATGTATGACCTGCCATCGATGCAAAACGTCAGCAAGGTCGTGGTGGATGAAGCCGTGGCCAAGGGTGATTCAAAGCCCATCATTCTCTATGAGAACAAGGAAGTGCCTGCCAAGCAGTCTGCTTGAAGCAACAGCCCCGCTCCCAGCGGGGTTTTTGTTAGGGGCTCTCGCTGCCTTGAATACGTCGTGATTGCCGCAATGCTTCACACCATTCGGCATAATCATGCTGATCACTGGAAACCCGCATGAGCCACTCCAACATCGCCCCTGTCCTGCCGCTGCGTGACGTTGTCGTTTATCCCCACATGGCGATCCCGCTATTTGTGGGTCGCGAGAAATCCGTGCGGGCGCTGTCGGCTGCCATGCAGGACGACAAGCGCATTTTGCTGGTCGCTCAGAAATCCGCTGATACCGACGAACCGGGGGTGGATGACCTCTACAGTGTTGGCACGCTGGCCAGCATCCTGCAAATGTTGCGCCTGCCCGATGGCACTGTGAAAGTTCTGGTGGAAGGTGGCCAGCGCGCGACGGTAAACAAGGTGAGCGAGCACAGTGATTATCTGGTTGCCAGCTTTGAACCCCTAGCGGAGGCCGACAGCAGCGCCACGGAAAACGAGATCGATGCCCTGATGCGCTCGGCCGTTTCCACCTTCGAGCAGTACGCCAAGCTCAACAAGAAGGTGCCGGCAGAGTTGCTGCCCTCACTCACCGCGATGGATGCCGCAGGTCGTCTGGCCGACACCATTGCTGCGCATCTATCACTCAAGCTCGAAGACAAGCAGAAAGTGCTGGAAGCAGGCGACGCTAAGACCCGTCTGGAGTTGGTGCTGGGCCAGATGGAAGGCGAGATCGACGTGTTGCAGATCGAGAAGAAGATCCGTGGCCGTGTAAAGCAGCAGATGGAGAAAAATCAGCGCGAGTACTACCTGAATGAGCAGATGAAGGCCATTCAGAAAGAGCTCGGCGAGGGCGAAGATGCGCCGAATGAGCAAGAGGAGCTGGCTCGCAAAATCGAGAAGTCCGGCATGCCAAAGGCTGCCAAGGACAAGGCGCGCCACGAGTTCAACAAGTTGAAGTCCATGTCGCCGATGTCGGCGGAAGCCACCGTGGTGCGTAATTATCTGGACTGGCTGACACAGGTGCCGTGGAAGGCGAAGACCAAGGAGCGCATCGACCTCTCGGTTGCCGAGGCCAAACTGGACGAAGACCACTATGGTCTCGAAAAGGTGAAAGAGCGCATCGTCGAGCACTTGGCCGTGCAGGCGCGCGTCAAAAAGCTCAATGGTCCGATTCTCTGCCTGGTTGGCCCGCCGGGTGTTGGCAAGACTTCGCTCGGCCGCTCGATTGCCGAGGCACTCAACCGCAAGTTTGTGCGTATGTCGCTCGGCGGCGTGCGGGATGAGGCGGAGATTCGTGGGCATCGCCGCACCTACATCGGCTCCATGCCGGGCAAGTTGGTGCAGAACCTGGCCAAGGTGAAGGTCAAGAATCCGCTGTTCTTGCTCGACGAGATCGACAAGATGAGCCACGACTCCCGTGGCGATCCGGCATCGGCCCTGCTGGAGGTGCTCGACCCCGAACAGAACACCACTTTCCAGGATCACTATCTGGAGGTCGATGTTGACCTGAGCGATGTGATGTTTGTCTGCACCGCCAACACGCTCAATATCCCAGGTCCCTTGCTGGATCGGATGGAAGTGATCCGCATCCCCGGTTACACCGAGGATGAAAAGCTCAACATCACCAAGAAATATCTCACGCCCAAGCAGCTCAAGAAAAACGGCGTGAAGACGGGCGAGCTGGAAATTGCCGATGACGCGATCATGGCGGTGATCCGGCACTACACGCGCGAGGCAGGCGTGCGCAATCTTGAGCGCGAAGTCAGCAAGATTGCCCGCAAGGTGGTCAAGCATCTTTTGACGCATCCTGAAGATCAGCAACTCAAGATCACGGCTGAAAACATTGACCAGTATCTAGGTGTGCAGCGTTTCCGCTATGGCCGTGCCGAGGAAAATAATCAGGTGGGGCAGGTGACGGGCCTGGCGTGGACGGAGGTTGGTGGCGAGCTGCTGACTATCGAAGCCGCACTGTCACCAGGCAAGGGCGTGGTGACGCAGACTGGCTCGCTCGGCAATGTGATGCAGGAGTCAATTAAGGCGGCCTACACAGTCGTGCGCTCACGCGCAAAGTCACTGGGGCTCGATGCTGCGTTCCACGAAAAGCAGGACGTGCATGTCCACGTGCCGGAGGGGGCAACGCCAAAGGATGGCCCCTCAGCGGGTATCGCCATGTGCACGGTGATGGTGTCGGTACTCACGGGCATCCCGATTCGCGCTGACGTTGCGATGACAGGTGAGATCACCTTGCGGGGTGAAGTGCTGCCAATTGGTGGCCTGAAGGAAAAAATGCTGGCGGCACAGCGCGGCGGCATCAAGACGGTGATCATTCCTTTTGAGAACGTGAAGGATTTGGCCGATATTCCGGACACCATCAAGGGCAGCCTTAATGTCGTGCCAGTGCGTTGGGTCGAAGACGTGTTGAAGACCGCGTTGGAGCGTGAGCCTGAGGCCCGTGCTGATCCGCTGCCGGTGGTTGCGCCGACCGTGCCCGATGACAGCGCGCGTGCGCACTGAGCCGCACGACTAGCAGGCCATCTGTTTGCTGTTTCACACAGGGCAGCAGGCACAAAAAAGCCCCGCATTTGCGGGGCTTTTTTTGTGCAACAGCCAGCAGAATCAAAAATCCTGTCTGAGACTGAAGTAACCCAGACGGCCTGGCAGCCAGTACTGGGGCTGGAAGCTGTTGGAAAACGCCGAGTAGGAAATTGGCGGATCGCGGTTAAAGAGATTCTCCATGCCCACCAGCAGTTCGGTTTTGGTGGAGGCAAAGCGGTAGCCGAACTGGCCATCGGTTTTCCACGCGTACTTGATGCGGTTGCGCGGGGTGAGGTTACCGTCCGGATCAATATAGTTGGGGTCTGAACACAGGCCCAATGAAACCAGCGAGGGCTCGATTCCATCATCGCAATCTTCGAACTGGCCCCAGATGATGCGGGTGTTGAGGCTGCCTTGCCAGCCGCCATTGCTCCATTGGATGGAGGGATTGATCTTCCAGCGTGGCAGATCGACCGTGCCAGCCTGTCCTTCACGCGTCAGATTGCCTGAGGCACCCCGCGTCGTGATGGCATAGCTGGATAGGAAGCTGGCACCCGTCACCAGTTTGATACGACCCAGCCCGGCCAGTGCGGTGTCCTTCAGAGGCAGTTGGTAGTTGAGCAGGAAGTCGATACCCGCTGTTTCCACACGCGGCATGTTGGCAAAGCCATTGATCACGCTCACGAGCGAGCCGGTAGTTGGATCGCGGATCACAGAGTCGCAGTAGGTGCGGTTGCTGGATGGCGTGGTGTAGCACTGGTCCAGGATTTCCTGAGCACCCGGCGGATTGATGAAGTTATCGAGTGCGATGCGGTAGTAATCAACTGAAAGATCAAAGCCCTTGATTGCCTCTGGGCTGAATACAAAGCCAGCCGTCAACGAGTGCGAGGTTTCAGGTTCAAGGTCCGGGTTGCCGGTGAATGGCGAGAGGATCTGCGCGGCCACCTGGGTCACACCATCCGGCACGCCATCGGCATCGCAATTCACGTCTGCATTGGAGCCGCTGGTGCGCACATCGTCGTTGGCGCAGGGGTCATCCAGGCCAGGATAGCTGCCAGCATTGCCGAGGAACAATTCACCCACCGTGGGCGCGCGAAATGAGGTTGAGAAGGTGCTGCGCAGCAGCAGGTCCTGCACGGGTTTCCAGCGGCCACCGATCTTGCCGTTGATGGACTTGCCGAATTCGCCGTAATCAGAGACGCGACCGGCGAGGCTCAGACCGAGGTCGCGGATCAGGGTTGCGTCTTTGGCCAGAGGGATATCAAGTTCGACGAATGCTTCCTTCGCCGTAGTGGCGCCATTCGTTGGCAGCGAGGTCAGGCCGCTGGTCGTGTTGTCGATCTGCTCTGGCGAGGGCACATTGGTGTACTTGCTGGTGCGACGCTCGACACCAAAGGCTGCGCCGATTTCGCTGGGCAAGAAGGACACCGGCACGGTCGTTGAGAAGTTCAGGTACAAGTTCGACTGTGCCTGACGGGTGTTGGTGTGGTCGTTGTAGAGGATATAGGCCAGCATTTCCGGCGTGATGCTTCCGGGGCCGCCAAACAGGTTGAGCGGTACACAGGGTGCGACGCACAGTGGCACGTCGTCCGGGATGCCCTGATCTTCACGCGTGTTGTTGGCGGACTCCACATAGTTGCCGACAATGGCATTGCGGATGCGATCCTGACGGAAGTTGTTGAGCAGATTTTGCGACTGGCTGGAAACGCCGTAGCCATAACCCAGTTCCCAGCTGACCGGCAGTGCGGCGAGATTGAAGTCGCCATTGAATGCAGCGGTGCCAAAGCGGGTCGGCACGTTTTGTTGCTGGATGCGCGGGTCGCCCTCGACGATGCGACGCAGCACAGCGCCGCTGTAGAACAGGCCGAGCGCCACGTTGGGATCATTGGTCGGATTATTCGGGTCCAGACGCCCAATATCCTGCGGGCCGCCAACTGGGCTCATGCCGCTGTTGCTGCGGGTGGGGTTGAAAGGATTGCTGGCAGGGATGAACGTCGCCTGGTTATAGGACTGGAACGAGTTCGGCATCAGGCCACCGATGATCGGGCCGATGTCGCCGATGGAAATCGGATGGGGGGCCAGCTGCTGCGTGGACTGACGCAAGCTGTACATGCCCTGAAGATTGAAGGCGACGTATTCGTTGAACTGGTGGTTCAGGCCCAGGAAGGCGTTGTAGGTGCGCAAGGGGGTGGCGAGGTAGTTGGTCTCGGTGAAGTTGTATGCGTCTTCAGCGCCAACATAGTTGCGATAGTCATCCGCCGAGTCGCCCGTAGAGCCCGTGACGCGCGTGATGTCGCAAAGGTTCACAGCGGGCAGGCCGGCGGTCTGACCGGGAATCGGCAAGCCGGGGCTGGGCAAGGTGACGATGGTGCCGCCGCCCACTTCTTCAGGCAGCGTAACTGGCGTCTCGGTATTGACCGCACCGCCGATTACATCGCCTGAAAGGCTGGCGCAACGCGAGGTGCCGAAGTTGTTGGTGGTGGCGTCAGAGGCGACGAACAGGGCGCGGCCTTCCGGCGTGAAGGTGGAGCCGCGCGTCAGACCGGTATTGATTTTCGGCAAGCGTGAGATCGCACGATTACGCGCAAACACCGGTGTCTGGTCTTGAAAGCTGAAGCTGCCGATCAGCGAAGTGCCACCAGCGAGAGTGTCAAAACTGGTGCCGGCCGTGAGGGCATGCAGTTGCTGGCGACCATCTCCCTGTGTGAATGCGCCGACTTGGCTGCTGAGTTGCACGCCATCGAGTTTTTTCTTGGTGATGATGTTGACCACGCCAGTGATGGCATCCGAGCCATAAGCGGCGGAAGCGCCGTCCTGCAGCACGTCGATGCGATCGACGATTGCGAACGGGATGGTGTTGAGATCAACCGAGTTGGTCGACAGGCTGCGCAGACCGCTGATCCAGCGGTGGCCATCCACCAGCACGAGCACGCGGCCAGAACCCAGGTTGCGCAGATCCACTTCAGTCGCACCCGTGCCGCCGTTGTTGATATTGGTATTGAGAGCCGAACCTGCAGAAGGCAGTGACTGCAACACATCACCAATGGTGGTTTCGCCGGTGCGCTCCAGATCCTTGCGAGTGATGCGAACCACGGGTTGTTCGGTTTCGACATCGGTGCGCTTGATGCGTGAGCCGGTGACCTGCACCGCCTCTAGCTTCGTCACGGCCTGCTTTTCCACTGCCGGCGCTGTAGTCTGCTCGGGTAGCGCATCAATGGGCAGCGTAGGCTCTGTTTCAGCAACATTGTCCGGTGCGATCTGATTTTCATTCTGCACGGGGGCATTGGCCTCCGGCGCAGATGCCGGTGTTTCCTGCGCAACTGCTGCCGTTGAAAAAATAGCGATTGCCAATGCGCAGTACAGCGAACCAAAGCCGCGTAGCCGCGGATTCTTAACTTCCATTTAAACCACTCCCAGTTTCAATGTTTTTAGGTTGCCACGATGCACAGGCCTTCCTGCTGTAGCGGTCGTGCCACTCAACTCAATGCAACGCAGTAGTTTCGAAAAGGTTTACTTCGCGAATGCGCATTAACGATCAGATCCAAGTTTTATCCTTGGCTCTGCTTGACTTTTCTCTTGTTCGCCAGGCGATTTCAATCGCCATCAATACAGCGTTTCCAATGGTTGACGCTCGGCAAAGTCAGTTGTTATAAAGGTTTCCGCCGCTGCATTGGCTGCACAGCTTGCGGTCACTGCGACGGTCTGCTTTCTACAGGGACTGTCAATCGACTATTTCGTTAGCTCTTCAAGAGGGGATCTCTTACTTATGAACAAATCTGAACTCATTAACGCCATGGCCGACAAAGCCGAGTTGTCCAAGGCCGATGCCGGCCGTGCGCTCGACTCCTTTGTTGAAGTTCTGGCGAAGGCACTCAAGAAGAACGACAAGGTTTCACTCGTCGGCTTTGGCACCTTTGCCGTGCGCAAGCGCGCTGCGCGTACGGGCCGTAACCCTAAAACCGGCGCTCCGCTGAAAATCGCGGCCAGCAAAAATCCTACTTTTAAGGCTGGCAAGGCGCTGAAAGATGCGATAAAGTAGACGACTCGCTGGGACGCTCATCGGTAAGCGCCCGCCGACACAGTAGTCGTGTAGCGGGTGCTTAGCTCAGCTGGTAGAGCGTCGCCCTTACAAGGCGCAGGTCGGCGGTTCGAACCCGTCAGCACCCACCAAGATTGTAAAGTTGTAAACCGTGTGGAGCGGTAGTTCAGTTGGTTAGAATAACGGCCTTTCACGCCGTGGGTCGCGGGTTCGAGTCCCGTCCGCTCCGCCACACTATTTAGAAAGGGCGCTCGTCAAGAGCGCCTTTTTTTTGCTTTGCGTCCTCCTTACTGCTCAACAAAAAGCCAAAGATATGTTGCAGAACATTCGTGATCGCATGACCGGCCCCATTGTCTGGGCAATTGTTGGCCTCATCGCAGTGCCGTTCGCTTTCGTGGGCATCGAAACATTCCAGGGAGGAAGCAGCGATCCGACCGTGGCCAAGGTAGGCGATCAGAAAATCACAACCTCGCAGCTGGAGGCTGCCTATCAGCAGCGGCTTCAGCGCTTGCAGCAGATGATGGGAGAAAACTTCCGTTCGGACATGATTGAGCCCGCTCGCTTTCGCGAGGGCGTATTGCAAGAAATGGTGCAGGAGACTGCTTTCCAGCAGCACGCACTGAAGACCGGCTATACCGCCTCGGATGCATCAATCATTCGGGCGATCCAGACGATTCCCGCATTCCAGAGGGATGGACAGTTCTCAGCAGAGCAGTATCGTCAGGCGCTGTCCAGCAATGGCATGTCGCCGCAGACATTTGAACGTCAGATGCGCGAGGGCATGAGCCAAGATCAGATCCGCGATGGGGTTCTTGCCAGCGCATTCGTAACGCCAGCCGAGGCCGCTGCTGCCTGGCGCTTGGCGCAACAGGAGAGGTTGTTTACTAGCCTCGTGTTCAAGCCGACAGCCTATGAAGCGGCAATCACCGTTAGTGACGAAGAGATTGCCAAGCGCTTTGCCGATAACAGCGCCGCTTACAAGGCGCCTGAGCGACTCAAACTGAAAACGGTCGAACTTGATCTGGCCAAACTGCCGGAATCACCCGTGCCTGACGCGGCCGTGCTCAAGGCCGTCTACGACGCTGATAGCAACCCGTTCTCCACGCCGGAAGAACGCCGTGCGCGCCATATCCTGATTGCCTTTGGCGCCGACAAGGATGCAGCACAGAAAAAAGCCGAGGCGATCAAGGCCAGATTGGACGCCAAGGCCGATTTCGAGACCGTGGCCAGCGAGACTTCGGATGATCCGGGCTCCAAGAACAGTGGTGGTGATCTCGGTTGGGTTCGCAAGGGGCTGATGACCCCAAAGTTCGAGCAGGCTTTGTTTGGTTTGCAGAAATCTGAGGTCTCCGCCCCCATTGAGACCGAGTTCGGTTGGCATGTGATCCAGTTGGAGGACATCAAGCCTGCTGTGATTAAGCCTTTCGAGGATGCAGCCGTCCAGGCCGAATTGCTCTCTAGCTATCGCAAGCGCGATGCCGAAAGGCGCTTCCAGGAACTCGCTGAAAAATTGGAGCAACTCGCGTTTGAAAATGCCAGCTCGCTCGATGCGGTTGCTCAGGCCTTGGGGGTCGTGGTTGAAACCACAGACTGGTTTACCCGCACCAGCGGTAGCGGCTTCACAGCTAATCAGGCGGTTGTGCAAGCGGCGTTTTCTGACGAGGTGCTTCAAGATAACGAGAACAGCAAGCCCATTGACCTTGGTGACAATCGCATTGCTGTAGTGCGCAAGGCAGAGTACGAGCCTGCACGGGCGCGTAGCCTGGATGAGGTCAGAGAGCAGATTCGCATCGAGATCAAGCGCGCAGGCGCGATCACAAAGGCGCAAGCAGAGGCTGATGCGGTGATCAAGGCTGCTGAATCAGGCGCTAGCCTGCTGGCGTTGGCTGCAGAGCGCCAGCTCAGTGCCGTTGCACCTGGCAGTGTGCGCCGTGATGCACCTGGCGTGGAGAGGGCGGTGTTGACTGCCGCGTTTCGTCTGGCACGCCCCATGGCCGGCAAGGCCAGCATAGGCAAGACAGTGCTGGGCAATGGTGATGTCGTGGTGATTGCCCTCGAAAATGTGAAGGACGCAACGCCAGAGACCGACGACAGCGCGTTCAAACAGCAGACCAGCCAGTTGCGAGAGGCATTGGCAGGCTCGGAGTTCGCGAGCTTCCGCAGTGATCTCGAGCAGCGGTTGGGTGTGGATCTGAAGGCGGTGGCTGCCGCTGAATCTTCAGATGCTCCTGTCACGCCCTAAACAGGAAAACCTCATGAACCTGCCGCTGCATTGGCGCATGTTGATCGCCCTTGCGGCGGCAGTCGCCGTCGGCACGCTTTGCGCGGATTCTGCGTTCGTGCTCAAGGTTTGCGGCATGGTAGGCAGTCTGTTCTTGAGCGCCTTGAAGATGCTGATTGTGCCGCTGATCCTAGCTGCATTGATCAATGGCCTGATCGGTGGGGCAGAACAGGGTGGCCTAGGCAAGCTAGGCGTGCTTACTTTCGGTTTTTATGTCGGCACCGGCTTGCTAGCGATTCTCATCGGCTTGACTTGGACGTCTGTGCTGACGCCGGGCATCGTCGATGGCGTGCCTGCCGCAGGCATTCTCGGACTCTCTGGCGATGCCAGCGCAATCGTTTCAGACGTGCAGCAAAAGGGCGCTGAGGATCTGTGGGGGGTCGTGCTGCGGCTGATCCCCACCAATCCCATCGAAGCTGCAGCCAAGGGCGACATGCTGGGCCTGGTGACCTTCGGCTTGCTGTTCGGCTGGGCCTTGTCGCAATTGCCGCGTGGCCTGCGAGATACCCAGGCGAGTTTCTGGAAGGGCATCTACGAGGCCATGATTCGCATCACCGCACTGGTGATGAAAGCCGCGCCGATTGGTGTTTTTGCCATCGTCACCGGCACAGTCGCCAAGACCGGCATCGCAGCCCTGCAACCACTGGCCATGTTCATGCTCGCGGTGGTGCTTGGACTGTTGACGCATGCCTTCATCGTGCTGCCGCTGGTGCTCAAGCTGGTGGCGCGGGTGCCGGCCTATGCCCTGCATCGGGCCATGGCACCCGCACTGCTCACGGCATTCTCCACCTCTTCATCCAACGCCACCTTGCCGATGACGATGGACTGCATCGAGAACAAGGCCAAAGTGCCGCGCCGGGTCAGTGGTTTTGTGCTGCCGATTGGTGCCAACGTCAACACCGATGGCTCTGCGCTTTACGAGTGCGTCGCTGCAATTTTCATTGCCCAGGCCTATGGCCTTGATCTCAGCTTCGGCGCGCAATTCACCATCGTCGCACTGGCGCTGATCACGGCGGTCGGCGTGGCAGGCATTCCATCAGCGAGCCTGGTGGCGATCACGGTGATCCTCTCTGCCATTGGCCTGCCGCTGGAAGGCGTCGGGCTGATTCTCGCCGTGGATCGCGTGCTGGACATGTGCCGCACCGCGCTCAATGTGCTGGGCGATGCCTCAGCCACCATTGTGGTCGCGAGGCTCTCAGGCGAAGACGGTGTGCTCGATCAGCCGGCGCTGAAGCAAAGTGCCTAATTACTTGCCATCTTCCGTCAGACTCATGCCCATGATGTTGAAGCCGGCATCGACGTAGACAATCTCACCAGTGATGCCGCTGGCCAGTTCAGACGACAGAAACGCTGCGGTGTTGCCGACTTCCTCGATGGTGACATTGCGGCGCAGCGCGCTGGCTTTTTCAGCCGCGCCGAGCATGCCGCGAAAGCCCTTGATGCCAGCGGCTGCGAGAGTTTTGATCGGCCCGGCGGAAATGCCATTGACGCGGATGCCTTCGGCACCCAGTTCTGCGGCCATGAAGCGCACATTGGCTTCCAGCGAGGCCTTGGCCGGGCCCATGACGTTATACATGGGCATGGCGCGTACCGCGCCTAGATAACTGAGGGTGAGCAAGCTGGCGGCGCGACCCTGCATCAGCGGACGCGCAGCCTTGCCCAGTGCAGCGAAGGAATAGGCGCTGATGTCGTGCGCAAGGGCAAAGCCTTCGCGGGTCACGCTCTCCAGATAGCCGCCCTGCAACAGTTCACGTGGTGCGAAGCCGATAGAGTGGATGACGATATCGATGCCGCCCCAGACGTCCTTCAATGCCGCGAATACGGCATCAATCTCACCATCGCGGGTGACATCCATCGGCAGCACCAGCTTGCTGCCAACCGAGTGGGCAAGGTCTTCGACACGCGGCTTGAGCTTGTCACCCTGAAAGGTGAAGGCCAGCTCCGCGCCCTCGCGGGCAAATGCCTCGGTGATGCCAGTGGCAATTGAGCGTTCGCTTGCTACGCCGGTGATCAGTGCTTTTTTGCCTGCCAGAAAACCCACTGTGCTTCTCCTCGGATGATCTCTACTGCCTAGTTCGGCGAACGGAAATGGATTGGATAGTTGGGGTAGACGAATGTTGGTATGTCCTTCGCCCCAAAATTGATCAACTTCACGCGGGCGAGAATCTTGCGTTCCAGATCAGGGTCGCCGAGCTCGCTGAACACCAGGATCACGTCCGAGACACTGCCAGAAGGCTCGATGGTGATCTTGAGGACAACCTTGCCGCTGATCGTGGGGTTTTCGCGCATTGCGCGCTGGTGCATGGCGTAGAACGAACCGGATGCACGATCAAAGGCCAGCTGGATTTCTTCCAGCGTGCGTCCTGATTTGGCACGGGTGCCGCCATCGCCAGACTTGCTGGTGTCTTGCCCAAAGCCCACCGGGCTATCGATGGTGGTGGTGCGGCGCTTGCCCAAACCTTGCCCGCTCTGTGAGCGGCTGACCCCTGCGGTGCCACTGCCGCCGATGCCGCTGGAACCCGCTGCTGCCGCAGCAAGTGCAGCGGCTTCGCCGCCGCCGCTGGCAGCGCCGGCATTGCTGGCAGCGCCCTTTGAGGACAGCACGTTGGGCGAGAGGGTGTTGCTGTCTACGGCATCGCCTTTGTTGCGCAGGTCATTCAGCTGATCGGCAAAGGCGAGCACGCCACTGCGCTTGGCTACATCACGTGCGGTTTCAACAGGCGTGGGGGGCGTCTCTGCCACCGGTTTTTTGACGTCAACCGGCTTCTCGGTGATCTTGGGCGCAGCCTCTTGCGGCTGCTCCTTGCTGTCTTCTTCTGCAGGCGCAGGTTCCTCGATCTTCTCCGCCTTCACGGCATCAGCAGGGGGCAGCAACTCGACCGTGGCAGTGGCCAGATAAGTGCCGCCGCCTTCCTTGAGCGCATCGACCTTGTAGATCGCGCTCAAGATGCCAATCACGAGGAAGGGGACTGCGACGGCCAGCAGCAATCGGCGGAAGCGACGGTCTGCATCTTCAGCAAACTCGTAGCCATCCCAGCGAATCATCAAGGTCTGACTCACTGTCCACCTCGTTTGCCGGAGTGGGAAACAGAGATGGCGATGCGTGCGAACTTCAGCTCACCGCAGGTGGCCAGCACTTTCTTCAGGACGGCATAAGGGATATCGCGATCCGCCATCACGTTGATTTCACCGCGCGTGGTGGCATCTGCTGTGTCGGTGCCCTCGGTGGACATCAAGGTGACTTTCAGCAGCTCTGCGCGCACTGGGGACAGGGGTTTCCCCTCTGGTGCAGCAATAGCCTCGTCGAGTGTCATCACCTGCACGCCCTGAATCAGCACGGCCTGCTTGGTGACCATGATGATCGGGGTGTCGGTGGGTTGATCAATCGACAGCGAAGTGGGCAGGGCCAGTTCACGCGGGCTGCGCAGATTGTCGATGCTGCTGGTGGTCACCAGCAGGAAAAACACCAGCACCATGAACACGTCGATCATCGGCACCAGATTCAGCGATACCACCTCGGCCTTACGCGCGTTGCGACGCAGGATGCGCTTGGAGCGCTGTGACATGCGGCCGCTCATGGCGTGCCCTGTGTCGCAGCCAGCTGCGGCGCATCACCCAGTGAAATGCTGGGGAACAGCGCACGCAGGCTGCGGCCGCCATCAACCGAGGCAACGCGCACGGCATCCATCGTTTGCACCAGCGAGTCGTGCGTGATGGCGGATTCCATCAAGAGGGTGATCTGGGTTTCATCCGGGCGCGCGGTCTTCACGGCCAGCAGGCGCTGGGTCAGTGCAGGGTAGTCGTAGCCTTCAGATGCCGAGCCGAACTGCCCCAGCTGCTGTGTGCCTTCAGTCAGTATCAGCCCGTCGGTTCTCACGGTCACGACCAGTGGTAGGCGGTTGGGGTCTGGCACCGATTTTCTGGTGCTGTCCGGCAGGTCAATGCCCAGAATCGACACGCCTGTGGAGTTCACCAGCAGGAAGAAAACCAGCACCACCAAGATGTCGATCATGGGCACTAGATTGAGCTCGCCCACCTGCTTGCGGCGGCGTTCGCGGCGCAGTACCGCGCGGGCCTTGCGTGAAAGTCCGTGCATCTTTGCTCTCTGGTCTCTCGTCTAGGTGGCTTTAGGCTTTCAGGCCAAGCGCGTTGAGAAACTTCAGGGCGGCCATCTCGATGTTGTCGATCAGATCATTGGTGTGTGAAGACAGCACCGAGTGCAGGATCAGCAGGGGAACGGCCACGCCGATACCAAAGGCGGTGCAGTGCATCGCCTCGGAAACGGCTGCCGACAGCAGATCGGCTTTTTCAGCCGGGTTGACGTTGGAGACCGCCGCAAAGCCGCTGATCAGACCCATCACCGTGCCCAGCAGACCGAGCAGGGTGCTGGCATAGGCGAAGGTGGCAAGGTAGTGGGTGCGGCGTTCGAGAAGGGGCGTGACTTCCATCAGGCTTTCTTCCATCGAAGCCTCAACATCTTCGCGCTTGCTGCTGACGCGCGATCGCGTAATGCCGTGCCCAAAGATGCGACCAATCGGCGAGTCGGAGGCCATGGCAGCCTCTTCAGCGGCCGACAGGTCGCCACGGTTGACGAGTGGAATCAGCTCTGACCAGAGCCGACGATTCTCGGCCTTGGATCTGCCGAGATACAGCATGCGTTCGATTGCAATGGCCAAGCCAATGACGGCGACGGCCAGAATCGGAAACATGAAATAGCCGCCAGCTTGAAAGAAATGGGCAATCGAAGCGAGGAGATTCATCGCGGGTCCTTGAATGAACGTGTGACGTGAAATGTAAAAGGGATTTGCAGCGGGTTACTTGGGCTCCGACGCACGGTTGCCACGCAGGCGCAAGTGGTCGGAAATGGTGTTGTAGTACTCGATCTGACGACGGAAAACGTCGGCATCAATCGGCAGCAACTGTTCTTCGAGAAAGCGCGCCGGGCGATCCAGTTCCGACTCTGGTGCCGCGTTGCGCCATGGGGTGATGTAGAGCCCGATGGGAGATTCGCGATCACCAATGATGGTGGTGCCCGCAGGCTCGGTGGTGACTGAGGGTTGCTCGTCTTGTGCCAGCACTGGCGTGCCAAGCAGGCCAGCGGCAATCGCCAGAGATGCAATGAGCGGCTTCATGATTTGGTGTTCGCTGGCGGGGCGGGTGGCGTGGCCGTGGTGATGGTTTCCAGCGCCTTGATCCACGCGGTGACTTTCAGTTCGCGATTGCCGGTCAGACGCTGGTAATCACGATAGCGAACCAGGGCATCGGCAGGATGATTCAGATAGACGTCGTAGAGAATGCCCAGATTGAGCACGACGGCAGGGTTTTCCGGGTTGAGTTCAAGCGACTTCAGATAAGCCTGCTCGGCACCTGCGTAGTCCTTGTTTTCGCGATACAGCATGCCCAGCCAGTTATAGGCAATGGCATTGCGCGGATTGGCCTGCACGGCACGCAGGAAATTGCCGATGGCCACTGTGCGGCTGTTGGCCTTGGCATCGAGAATGCCCAGATTGGTCAGTGGGCCAGAAAACTCCGGGTGCTCCTTGGCCAGCAGGGAAAAACCAGCACGCGCTTCAGCAAACTTCTTTGCCTTCAGCGCCGCCAGTGCCTCCTCGAACTGGGTGTTGGGATCCTTGGCGGGTGTTTTCAGCTTCGTCTCGGCACCGTCGCTTACCGCCTCGCTAGGACGATCTGGCCGCTCGATGGGCTTGCTGGCGCAGCCCGCCAGCAGCAGAGCTGCCAGCGTAAGCCACAGGGGATTATTTGAGCGTGTCATAACTGTCTCCTCCCACTTCACGCTTGCCATATTTGGCAGGTGACAGCACGCCCAGTGCGGTCACGCTATTGGCAATGGATGTGTCATACAGGCCCTGTCCGACGCGCTTGAGATTGATCTCGTGCGTGCTGATGGCCTTCTCTTCAAAGGGCAGGGATTGCTCTTCGAGCAGGATGTTGTACTGCTCGATTTCTTCGGCGCTCAAACCACGCGGCCGCTCGGAATCGGTCAGCGCCTTGGCAAAGGATTGATACACCAGGCCCAACTCGTAGGTAGATGCCGTGGTGATGTCGGTGTAGCCGTAGGCCGCTGCTTTTTCCAGCGCCTGGATTGCCACCTCAACCGCCGCCTTGCGCTGCGGCAGGCTTCTTTCGACTGGCGCGCTCAGGCGGATGCGACTGGCGTCCTGCGCGCTGATGCGGCCGATGTCGAGTGCTGCCTGTGCGGCGATGGACTTGCTGTGCTCGCTGCGATTGCGCCCGACGGCCTCATCGGCAGCGACCAGTTCGCGCAGCCAGAACAGGTAGCGCTGGTTATCGCCCTGTGCCTTGTAGATGTCGGCGATTCGGCGGCGTGCGTCGATGGCGCGATCCAGCGGGGCAGGGAAGGCGCTGACGTAATACTCGTAGGCCTTGACGGCGTCTGGCAGCCTTGCTGCGGTGTCGAACAGGCTTGCGGCTTGCCAGGCAGCATCCTGACGCACCTCGACGGTTTCAGTGGTGCGCGCGGCAATGCGACGGTAAGCGCCTGCCGCTTCAACCGGCTTGTTGTCCTTGATGTAGACAATGGCCAGTTTCTTGTCCACGTCGGTCAGCAAAGGGCTGTTGAGATAGCGGGCGCGGAAACTCTCCAGCACCGTGGTGGCTTCACTCCAGGCGGAAAGCCCGATCAGTGCTGAACCCGCATCATAGTCGGCAGTTTCGCGGATGGCGGCTTCTGGCGTGACCTTGCCAACCCGCAGGAAGCCATCGGCTGCTGCACGCAGATTGCCTGCAGCCTTGGCGGCTTCAGCCTGCTTGTAGATCGAGGATGCCAACTGCTCAACCACCTGTGCGTAATCTGTATCGGTGGGCAGAGTCAGTTTCAGCAGGTCTGCGTAGGCCAGTTCAGCGCGAGGGAAGTCAGACTGTGCAAAATAGCTGTCGCCCAGCACGCCCAGCACGATGCGCCGCTGCTGAGGCGTGGGGGCTGGCATGTAGGCCAGCACACGCTGCGCAACCGCAATTGCTTGTGTGTCCTTGAGCTCGAATAAGTCCTGCGCCGTGCGGGTCAGCACGGTGACGGCCTGCGGATGAGTGGGGAAGTTCTCTGCCAGCTTGAGACTGGCCTGCACCGCCTGCTTGAGCGCGGCAGGACGTGTTTCAGCCGGCTGAGAATCTGAAAATTTGTGATAGGCAAGCACCGAGGCATTGGCGGCATCCAGCGACAGCGGATGCATGAAATAGCCGTAAGCCGTCTTGTCGAACTCTGCCGCAGCATCCAGCGGCTGGCCGCCGTCTTCCAGTGCTTCGGCGAGCAGATAGTTGATCTCTGGTGCGTTGTTGTCCTGCGGGAAGATCTGGAGGATGCGGCGGTACCAGCCCGCCGAGGTGAGAAATGAGAGCCTGACCGTGGTCTGATCCACTTGCGGCACCTTGGCCCCCTGTTGCGCCAGTGCCTGATAGTGTTTGGCAAGGTCTTCGAGGTGGCCGCGCAGCGCGGTCATCACTATGGGGCTCGGTGCGGTGCTCACCCAATAAGGCATGCCTGGCGCGTAGCTGTTCACGTAGCGCTCTTTTTCGCGCACCACCAGATCGTTGAAGCCACCTTCGCGGTAGACCTCAATTACCCGTGCCTGAAACTGAGGTGCTGCAGCATGCAGCGGGTGCCGTTCAATGAAGGCGGCAAAAGTGCCGGCTGAATCGCTGAAGCGGCGTTTTTCCAGCAGGGTTTCAC
>Ga0255236_1000014_pt1 | contig 20703 bp, 16 predicted proteins | sample ColtaT_7_FD_183687 | JGI IMG/M metagenome (GOLD analysis project Ga0255236, IMG submission 183687) | Metatranscriptome of freshwater microbial communities from Columbia River, Oregon, United States - Colum_Cont_RepB_8d (Metagenome... | ecosystem: Environmental > Aquatic > Freshwater > River...
CAGGCATGTCGTGAAAACGCAGCGCCGCGTCGAGTGCCAGATTGATGGCATTGAACTCGATGTGTGCCACGGCATGGCAGAGCGCAGCACGGCCTTCGACACTGCCGAGCCCACGTGCCGGCACTTCGCGGGGTTTTACCAGCACGGGCCGTGCGGGACGCCCGGCTTGTAGAGGGGTAGCGGTGATCGGCACGATGTGGCTGAGTGCCGATACGCGAGCACATTTCTCGGCAGGGTCTGCACAGAGAAAGGCTTGCAGTGCAGCGCTCATCGCAGGCTCAGGCACACCGCCACTCATGCCTGCCAAGCCCTACACCTTGCAGGGTGACGGTATCGCCCGGCAGCAGCGGGCCAACCCCCGCAGGCGTGCCGGTGTAGATCGCATCGCCGGGCTGCAAGGCCCAGGTCTGGCTCAGGATGCTGATCTGTCGCGCCACGCTGTAGAGCATATGCGCGGTGTTGCCAGATTGACGCAGCATCCCATTGACATGGCAGGTGAACTCCAGCGCCTGCAAGTCCTGTTCGAGAAAAGGCTGGAACTCGCCCAGCGGAGCGGCGCAGTCAAAAGCCTTGGCCAGCTCCCAGGGTTTGCCCTTGTTCTTGAGCTGGGTTTGCAGCTCGCGCAGGGTGAGATCCAGCCCCAGCGTGATGCCCGCGACACAGTCGAGTGCTTCGTCTTGCGTCAGGTCTCGGCCGCCGCCTGTGAGGAGCACCACCAGCTCTGCCTCGTGGTGGATGCTGCCGACGTTTTTCGGCAGCACGATGGGCTCGCCGACCGGCACGATGCAGCTGACGGGCTTCATGAACACGACGCACTCGCCGTCAGGGGCATGGCCGAGGTGTGCGAGTTCGGCGACATGGTCGGCGTAGTTCTTGCCGATGCAGAAGATGCGCGTGACGTTCATGGCAAGGCTCCAAATGACAACGGCTGCACGAGGCAGCCGTTGGTTACTGCAACAAGACTTTAGATGCGCGCTTCGATGCCAAAAGCCGCAAAGCCCTTGCTCTCGAAGTTCTTGCGGAAGGCATCACGCAGGGTGGTTGCGGTGGCGTCGTAGGCAGCCTTGTCCGCCCAGGTGTTGCGCGGGTTGAGAATGGCCGAGTCCACGCCGGGGCAGGACTTGGGCATCTTCAGGTTGAGGATGGGCTGGGTCTCGGTCTCGACACTATCCAGCTCGCCATCGAGTGCGGCCTTGAGCAGCGCACGGGTCACCTTGAGCGACATGCGTTTGCCGACGCCGTACTTGCCGCCAGACCAGCCAGTGTTGAGCAGGATGCAGCGCGCCTTGCGCTCCTGCATCTTCTTCGCCAGCAGCTCGGCGTAGACGTTGGGCTTGTGCGACATGAAGGGGCCGCCGAAGCAGGCCGAGAAAGTCGGCTGCGGTTCGGTCACGCCCACTTCGGTGCCGGCCACGCGCGCCGTGAAGCCGGAGACGAAGTGATACATCACGTCCTTGGGCTCTAGGATCGAAATCGGCGGCAGCACGCCGTAGGCATCGGCGGTGAGCAGCACGATGGTTTCCGGGTGCGGGCCACGGCCATTGGGCATGGTGTTGGGCACGACGCTGAGCGGGTAGCTCAGGCGGGTGTTCTCGGCGATGGAGCCGTCGTTCAGGTCCAGCTCGTCCGGGTGGCATTCCGGCATGGTCTTGCCGGGCAGCGGTGGCACGTTTTCGATGATGCAGCCGGCCTTGCTCATGGCCTCGGCGATCACCGGCTCAGCAGCCTTGTCGAGGTTGATCAGCTTGGCGTAGCAGCCGCCTTCGAGATTGCAGAGGCCGTTGTCGCTCCAGATGGTCTCGTCATCACCAATCAGCTTGCGGCTGGCATCTGCTGAGAGCGTGGTCTTGCCGGTGCCAGAGAGGCCGAAGAGGATTGCGCCATCGCCCTTCTCGCCGACGTTAGCCGAGCAGTGCATCGAGAGCCTGCCCTGCTTGGGCAGCAGGTAGTTGCCGACGGTGAAGATGGTCTTCTTGTTCACGCCGCAGTAGTCGGCGCGACCGGCGACGATGCAGAGCTTGTTGCGCACGTCGATGATGACGGCGACTTCGCTGCGCGAGCCATCACGCTCCGGCTCGCAGACATAGCTGGGCACATTGAGCATGGTCCAGCGGCGGGCATCGACATCCTTCACGCCGACGAGATCCTTCGGGAACATGTTGTCGACGAAGGAGGCATGCGTGGCGTATTCGCCAACGAAGCGGTAGGGCACGGCGAAGTCTGCGTCGCTGCCCATGAAAACGTCCTTCACGTAGAGGGTCGCTTTCTTGTCGTTCAGGTGCTGCGCGAGGCGCTTGATCAAGCCCTCGTACTTGGCCGGGTCGTACTTGCCCAAGTCTGCTTTAAACCAGATCTCGTTCTCGACTTCCGGCCATGCCACTGCGAAGGTGTCCTTGGTGCGGCGGCCGGTGCAGTCTGGGTCGGTGTAATAGACCAGCGGGCCCTTGTCACCGAGCACCGTGGCGAAGGCCTTTTGCGCATTGTCGGGGCCGCCGCGCGTTACACGGCCCTTGTCGTTGGCAATGGCCTCGTGAAACAGCTCGGTCTTGCTGAGATTGTATTTGTAGCTAACGGTTTTGAGCCCGAGAAGTGTTTCGAGATCAGCCTGGTAGGACATTGCAAACCCTTGTGAGAGAAGAAAATAGGCGCGGCAAAAGCCGAGAAGGCGGGCAGGATAGTGCCGTGCGGCATGGGCAGCAAGCAGTGCAGATGAATCGTGCTGATAAGATTTGATAATCAGCCTGCAGACCAGAGCATAGCCATGCGAAAGCCCCCATTATCTCTTTTCGCCGTCTGCTCCGGCTTCCGGCGAACTTTATTGATGGCGGCCTTCGTTATGGCTCCAGCAATCTCAGTGCATGCAGGAAGCGAAGGCGACAGCCATTTTGGTGATCGCCAAGTCGGAAAATTTGGCGATCCGGGCGTTGGACATTTTGGCAACCCCGCGGCCGGATATTTCGATAGTAATCAGTTGCAGAAACCCGCTGCAGATGCTCAGACTTTTGGCAAGGTCTACGATGTCAAACCGCCAGAGGAATCGCCATATATCAGCTTATCCGCGCCGATTGATTCTTCCCCGACGACCAATCCGGACTCGCGGAAATCGGTTGCATCCAAAAAGCAGGCGGGAGCGACAAACGCTAATGATTTAGAACGTTGATACGTCAGTTGGCAACTTGAAGCCGGCAACGGATTCACGCAGCTTGCCAGATAGCACGTTCAACTCGCTGACTGACTCTGCTGTTTGATGCGCAGTTTCGGAGGTCTGGATCGAAACTTCGCGAATGCCCTGCATGGCATTCGCTAGTTGTGTTGTTTCTGCGGATTGGTCGCGCGCAGCGCCGGCAATATCCTGGATTAGCTTCGCGAGTTCCTGTGAGCTGGCCTCAATTCGGGTCAGAGCAAGGCCTGCTTCTTCTGCGCTCTTGGCACCGCTGACCACGTTAGTGGTGGATCGCTCCATTGAGGTAATTGCTTCCTGCGTATCGACCTGAATGGTCTTGATCAGGGTTTCGATCTGCTTGGTGGCCGAGGCCACCTGTTCAGCAAGTTGTTTCACCTGGTCCGCAACCACAGCGAAGCCCCGTCCGGACTCACCCGCCATAGCAGCCTGAATGGAGGCATTGAGTGCCAGCGTATTGGTTTGCTCTGCAATGTCGTCAATCACTTCAATAATGTTGCCGACTTCCTGAGTTGATTCACCCAAACGCTTGATGCGCTTTGCAGTGTCTTGAATCTGCTCGCGGAGGGTGGACATGCCCTGGATGGTGCGGCCCACAGTCGCAGCCCCACTATGAGCGGTATTAACCGATCCCTTGGCCTGCTCTGAGAGCGTCTCTGCGCGGCTTGCCACTGCTTCAAGAGATCGACTGGCAAGACTGATGCTCTGTGTGGCACGCACGATTTCACGCGCCTGGCCTTCAGCCGCAACGCTCATCCTCTCTACGCGCTCGGTAGTGCTGGAAGCCGCAGCAGCGATCTCTACCGACGTGTTGTTGATCGTGCCGACCAGATTGCGCAGGGTCTGCACGGTATAGTTGAGCGAATCGGCAATGTTGCCGGTGAAGTCTGCTGTCACGGTCAACTCGCCGGTGAGATCACCATCGGCAATGTTGGTGATCTCATCTAGCAAAGAAAGAATGGCCTGCTGCTGTTCATGGTCCGCCATGACTGCCGCTGCGGTGCTCTGTCGCTGTGCCTGAGCGCGCAGCGAGACGGACGCGATCAGCAGAATCAGCGCGGCGCTTGCGCTGGCAGTGCCAACCCAAGAAAGAGTTTGCGCAGTAGTCGCGGCTTGGGCAGCGCTAGATGTGGCAGGTTTGGGTTGGCTCTGCGTCGACCGTATTTCTGAGATATAGCGTTCGGTGTACAGCTGACCGCCCGCAAAGCAGGCAATCGCAGTCACAATCAAAAAACCAACTACAGCGAGCAAAAGAAAATCGCGGCGGGATGTTTGATTCTTGCCAGTTGGAGTAGCCATCATTTTCCTCGAATCTGCGCTTAAGCGGCGAGCGTCTGTTTAGCTGCCAATGAGCGCGCTGAGCTTTGCCAGCAACTCGGACTCTTTGACCGGCTTGATCAGATAATCCTTTGCGCCTTGGCGCAAGGCCCACATGCGGTCTGACTCCTGATTTTTGCTACTGACCACCACGATGGGGATTTTCGCTGTGGCAGGGTCTTTTGCGAGTTGACGCGTGGCTTGAAAGCCGTTCACGCCTGGCATAACCACGTCCATGATGACGAGGTCTGGTTTTTCCTTCTGAATACGGTCTAGTGCATCCTGGCCGCTGGTAGCTTCAACAGCCTGATGTCCGGCCTTGATAAGAATGTTACGGATGTTTTGTACGTCCGTGGGTGAATCATCCACGATCATGACACGAGCCATTTTGTTGCTCCCTCAACCTGACGGTTTTGTATTGTGTGGCGACGTTACACGATTCTGTGCGGCGGCGGCAGAACCTGTTCACGGATGAAGGTGCGCACCGCTCGTCCCGTGAACCATTGCCCTGCAAAGGGGGTGTTTTGACCGCGGCTTTGAAGCGTCGATGCTGTCAGTGTCCATGAAACACTCGGGTCTACCAAGACGAGTGACACTGATTCGCCCACGGAAATTCGCGGCGGAGACAGATTCAGTACGGCGGCGGGGCCGGTGCTCAACCGCGCCGCACATTGTAGCGGCGACAGCACGCCCGCCTCCACCAATCTCAGGCCCAATGGCAGCAAGGTTTCAAGCCCTGAGATACCAGGCTCTGTGAGCGGAAAGGGGTTCACTTTCGCATCTGGCTCGTGTGGCTGATGATCCGAGCAGATCGAACCGATCACGCCCTTGGCAAGCGCGCCGCGCAGCGCATCGCGATCATCCGCCGAGCGCAGCGGGGGCAGCACATGCGCGAGCGCATTGAAGCCTTCGAGTGCGGCATCGGTCAGAAACAACTGGTGCGCGGCCACGTCGGCGGTGACTGGCAGCTTGCGTGCCTGCGCGCTCTCGATCAGCTCGGCACCGCGCGCGGAGGACAAGCGCCCGAAGTGCACCGCTGCACCGGTGTCTTCCACCAGCGAGATCCACTGGCGGATGGCCGCGACTTCAGCCGCGACCGGGATGGGAGAGAGCCCCAGCTTAGTCGCCATCGCGCCTTCGTGGGCGCAACCGCCATTGGCCAGTGCGGCATCGACTGCGACCACATGCACGGTCAGCCCCAGACCGTGGGCGTATTCCAGCGCGCGTCGGGCAAGCAGCAGATTGGCCAGCGGCCTCAGCCCATTGGTGACGCCCACCACGCCTGCGGCTTTCAGCGCAGACAACTCACCCAGCGCCTCACCCTGCAAGCCCACCGTGAGTGCGCCCAGCACCCGCACCGCAGCCCCCCCGGCCTGTGCGGCCTTGGCGTGGATGCGATCCACCACGGCGGGGGTATCGGCGACGGGCTTGGTGTCAGGCGGCATCACCAGCGTGGCAATGCCGGCGGCAAATGCAGCCTTGGCCTCGGAGGCGATGGTCGCCTTCGCCGTCGCCCCCGGCTCGCGCAGGCGCGCGGCAAGGTCGATCACCCCAGGCATCAGCCAATGACCCTGGGCATTGATCGTTTCATCTGCCGCAGGGGCGCTGCCAATGTGGCTGATGCGGCCGGCGTCGAGCCGCACATCCGCGATCTTGTCGGTGCCGCTGGCGGGGCAGAGCAGACGGACGTTCTGGATGAGCGTGGAAGTCATTTAGACATCACCTGCAAGGATTTCAGCCATCACCGCCATGCGTACGGCCACGCCGTTTTTCACCTGATCGAGAATCACCGAGCGCGGCCCGTACGCCACGTCGCCTGATATTTCCACTCCACGATTGATCGGGCCTGGGTGCATCAGCAGCACGTCGGGCTTGAGCTGTGCCAGGCGCTCGGCGGTGAGGCCGTAGTCGCGGTGGAACTCGCCGAGAGAGGGCAGAAAAGCGCCGACCATGCGCTCCTTTTGCAGACGCAGCAGGATCACCACATCCACGCCCTCCAGCCCGCGCATCAGGTCGTGCTCCACGACCGGGCCCGGTGCCAGCTGCGCGATGCCGCTGGGGATCAGCGTCGGCGGGCCGACCAGACGCAGGTCCTTCACGCCCAGCGTGGTCAGCGCGTGGATGTTGGAGCGCGCCACCCGCGAGTGGACGATGTCGCCGACGATGGCGACCGAGAGTCCTTCGATGCGGCCCTTGTGCGCCCGGATGGTGAAGGCATCGAGCAGGGCCTGCGTCGGGTGTGCATGGCGGCCATCCCCGGCATTGAGGATGGCCACACCGGGTGCCGCATGCTCGGCAAAAAAATGCGCCGCGCCTGAGGCTTCGTGGCGGATCACGAACAGATCGGCCTGCATCGACTCCAGTGTTTTCAGAGTGTCCAGCAGCGTCTCGCCCTTGGCGGTAGAGCTGGCCTGCACATGCAGGTTGACGACATCCGCCGATAGCCTTACCGCCGCCAGCTCGAACGTCGTGCGGGTGCGGGTGGAGTTCTCGAAGAAGAGATTGACCACCGTCTTGCCGGTCAGCAACGGGTCTTTCTTGAAGCCAATTTCGGCGGCGCGCGCATAGGGCACGGCACGATCGAGCAATTTTTCCAGCAGGGCGCGCGGCAGGCCCTCGGTGGTGAGCAGGTGGCGCAGGTGGCCTTGGGCATCGAGCTGTAGCGAGGGCATCACGGCAGGGTCTGCATGAATTGTTCGAGCAGGATTTTAGCCGCTACGCCGTCGCGATCCCCCTTTTTTACACGACGACTCATTGCACCGCTGGCGCGGGCATCGCGCAGAAAGTCATCCGCCGCACGTGAGGTGTAGCGTTCATCGGAGAAATGCACCGGTAGCGTGCTGCTTGCTTGCAGCTCTTTTGCAAAGCGGCGGGTGAGGCTGGTGATGCGCTGATCCGTGCCGTCCTCCATCAGCGGCAGGCCTACCACCAGCGCAACGGGGCGCCACTCGGCAACCAGCTTCATCACATCCGCCAGTCCGCCGGTCAGGGTCGTCAGCGGCCTTGCGATGCCAGTGAGGGTGTCGCCAACGGCAGTGCCAATGCGCTTCTCGCCATAGTCGAAGGCGAGGTAGGTCGGCACCTCAGGCGTGCCCGGCGTCACCGCCGAGCTGGGTCACATCCACACCCAGCAGGCGTGTCGCGAGTTTCCAGCGATCCGACGGCGGTGACTTGAACAGGATGCGCTGATCCACCGGCGTGTTCAGCCAGCTGTTCTGCATGATCTCGCTCTCCAGCTGCCCTTCGGCCCAGCTGGCGTAGCCGAGTGCGACGAAATAGTGCCCCGGCCCCTTGCCCTCGCCGATGGCTTTCAGGATGTCCTTCGATGTAGTGATGAACAGGCCGCCGCCGATGTTCATGGTGGAGTCCCATTCGTCCGGCCCATCGTGGATGACGAAGCCGCGTTCCGGGGCCACCGGCCCGCCCCAGTAGACCATCGGGTCGCCGTTGAGATCAGCATCCGAGAGCTGCATCTGGCCCAGCATCTCGCGCACTTTTAGTGTCATCGGCCGGTTGATGATCAGGCCGAGCGCGCCTTTTTCGTTGTGTTCGCAGAGCAGGGTGACGGAGTGGTTGAAGTGCTCGTCGTCGAGCGCTGGCATCGCGACGAGAAACTGGTTGCTGAGGTAGTTGTCTTCGGACATGCGCGCAGTATACGAGGCCCTCAGGGTGTGACGGCCAGCCTAGGCAATACTTCACCCTCGGCCAGCGCATACGCCAGCACGCTCAGCACGGCCGCGTTTTCGGCGAGGTGGCGCGGGTTCACCTTGTCGAGCGTGTCAGCGGCGGTGTGGTGGATGGTGAAGTAGTCGCGGCCATCTGTGAGCGGTGCAAAGCCCGGCACGCCGGCCTTGTTCAGCGGGCCAATGTCGGCCCCGACGCCGTTCAGGCGATAGTCGACGATGCCTGCGCCGATCCCCGCCAGTGTCTCGCTGACGGGCTTGAGCAGGGGCAGGGCAGTGGGTGGCACGTTGGCCGCAAAGCCGGTGGGGTGGCCTGCGCCGTAGTCCATCTCGATGGCGGCGACGTGATTGGCGAGCTCGGCGGCATGGGTTTCTGCATAGGTCTTGCCGCCCATGAGGCCGTTCTCCTCGTTCATCCAGGCGATGACACGGATGGTGCGGCGCGGCGTCAGGCCCAGTGCCTTGAGAGTCGCTGCCACGTGCATGGCAGCCGCCACACCCGTGGCATCGTCCTGTGCGCCGGTGCCGAGATCCCAGCTGTCGAGATGGCCGGAGACGATGACGATTTCCTCCGGTTTCTCCCGGCCCCTGAGGTCGGCGATGACGTTAAAACTATCGGCATCCGGCAAGGTTTGCGGAGTCAGCGTCAGCTGCATCGTCACCGGTCCCTTGGCTGCGAGACGTTCGATCAGCAGGGCATCTTCGGCGGTGATGGCGGCGGCGGGGATTTTTGGCACGCCCTCGGCGTAGCGAAGCGCGCCGGTGTGCGGCAGGTGATTGCCGATAGGCCCGGTCGAGCGATTCAGCGCTGCTACTGCACCTAGCGCGGCAGCCTTGGCGGCCCCATTGCCGCGATAGTCCACCGCCGCGCCATAGGCCGCACCCGCTTGGCCTGCAACCGCCATGCGTTCATCGAAAGCAGCGGTGAACAAGACGATGCGACCCGCCACTTTCTCGCGGCCGAGTGACCTCAGTTCGGCGTAGTCGCGCACCGGCAGCACTTCGGCCCTCAGGCCTTTCTTCGGCGTAGCGACACTGCCGCCAAGCGCGGTGATCGCGAGCCGATGCTGCAAGCCTTCGGTGCTGCCTTGCCACTGGGTGAGCGTGGCAGTCTCGATGCCGCGCACCCAGTGCGGTACTTTCACTGGTTCCAGCGACACGTCGAGCCCCAGTGCTTTCAGCTCTGCCGCCACGCGTTCTACCGCCACGGCCGCGCCTTTCGAGCCGGACAGACGAGGGCCGATCTCGTCCGCCAGCATGGCGGTCTGCTGCCAAGCGTAGTCGGAGGCCACGGCGGCATCGCGGATGCGCAGCAGCGTCGGCAGCAGCGTGCCGGTGCTGGCTGATGGAGCTGGCGCATCGTGTGCCGACACCGCACTGCTGACGAGGGCAAAAGCGAGCGCCGCAGCGCGGGTCTTGTTCATGGGCTCAGATGGTTTTCGATGGCGTCGATCAGCTGGCCTGCAATGTCGGTGCCAAACGCCGCATCAATTTCCCGCGCGCAGGTGGGCGAGGTGATGTTGATCTCGGTCAGGTATTCTCCAATCACATCCAGCCCGACAAACCACAGTCCTTTTTCGAGCAGCTTCGGCCCTAGGGCTTCGGCGATGCGGCGTTGTGCGGCGGTGAGCGGCCTTGCCTCGCCACGCCCGCCAGCAGCGAGGTTGCCGCGCGTCTCGCCGGCCTGTGGGATGCGCGCCAGCCCATAGTCGATGGGCGTCCCGGCAACGATCAGCACGCGGGTATCGCCCTCGCCAATCGCCGGCAGATAGCGCTGCGCGGTGATCATCGTGCGGCCATAGTCACTGAGCTGTTCGATGACACTGCCGAGGTTCAGACCCTCCGGGGTGACCCGAAAAATGCCGCGTCCGCCCATGCCGTCGATGGGCTTGTAGATGACATCGCCATGTTCGGCGTGAAAGGCGCGCAGTGCGGCCATATCGGCTGCGAACAGGGTCGGCGGCGAGAAGTCCGGAAACCAGGCGGTCGCCAGTTTCTCGTTGTAATCGCGCAGTGCGGATGGCTTGTTGACGACCAGCGCACCCTGCCTTTCAGCCAGTTCCAGCACCCAGGTGGCGGCGATGTAGGCCGCATTCACGGGCGGGTCGCTGCGCATCAGGATCGCGTCCAGCCCGCCCAGCTTCTGCTCCTGTGCCTCGCCCTGCCAGTCGAACCAGTGCTGCGGGTCGTCCTGCACGGTCACGCGCCGGCCCCGGCCATAGGCAGTACCGTCTTTCACCCAGAGGTCAGCCGTGCCAAATACCAGCAGCTGCCAGCCGCGTGCCTGTGCGGCGAGCATCAGCGCGAAAGTGGTGTCCTTGTAAGGCTTGAAGTCTTCGATGGGGTCGCAGACAAAACCAATGCGCTTGTTCATTGGGCGTCGCTCGCCGTCACGGCAGCTGTTTCGCGTGCGGCGGCCAGCAGGGCGAGACGCGCCACCACGCCGTAGGCATAGAACTTGTTCGGCTCGGCATCGGCGGCGGCGGCGGGCTCCGGGCAGTTGCAGGCGTTGTTGAAAGCCAGCTGGCGGAACTGCGCGCCCGGCGCATTGAGGTTTTCGGTGTTCGAGCGCCCCGCATGCACGCGGTAGAAGCCGCCGACGACATAGTGGTCAATCATGTAGATCACGGGCTCCGCGACCATGTCGCTTCGCTGCACCGGCTCCGCAACCATGTCCGGCGTATCGGCGGCGGCATCGCGCCAATGCTCGAAGGTATAGACGCCCTCCTGGATGATGACGCCGGTGTTCTCCTTGCCCTCTTTCATCGACGACATTTTCTTGCGGGTGTCGCGATTCATGTTGCGGACGTCATCCACGCTCTTCACGGTCATGATGCCCATGCCATAGGTGCCGGCATCGGCCTTGATGATCACGAAAGGCTCGTCCGTTACACCGTATTCGGCGTACTTGGTCTTGATGTCCTCCAGCAGCAGCTCGACGTTGCTGGCCAGGCATTCCTCGCCTTCACGCTTGGCGAAATTGATCTCGCCACAGTTGCGGAACAGGGGGTTGAGCAGCCAGGGGTCGATGCCGAAGCGCTCGGAAAAATCTTCGGCCACCTCTTTGTAGAGCGCGAAGTGCTGGGTCTTGAGGCGGTCGCTCCAACCCAGTTTCGGATGCGGCACCACGGGCTGCTTCAAGCCTTCGAGAATGGCCGGGCGGCCGCCGGAGAGATCGTTGTGCAGCAGCACCAGACAGGGCTTGAAGCCCTCGACAAACACCTGGTCGCCCGCGCGCTGGAGTGGCTCCAGCAGCAGCTTTTTGCCCGATGGCAACTCGAAGGCCTGCGGCTCCGCCAAGCCAGGGATGATCGAGCCGATACGCACCACATAGCCGGCTTTGACGATCAGGTCGCGCAGTGTTGCCACTGCTTCGAGGTAGTAAAGATTGCGGGTATGGTTTTCCGGCACCAGCACGATGCTGCATGCCGAGGGCATCAGCCGCTCAAGCGCCGATTGCAGGGCATGCACCGACAAGGGTTCGAACACTGGATTGAGATTGTTGAAGCCGGCCGGGAACAGATTGGTATCGACCGGAGCCAGCTTGTAGCCAGCATTGCGCAGGTCCACCGAGCAGTAGAACGGGGCAGTGGTGCGGTGGAACTCCTTGCGGAACCATGCTTCGATCTCGGCCGAGCGGTTCAGCAGCGTTTGCTCAAAGCGCAACAGCGGGCCGGTATGCGCGGTGGTGAGATTGGGGACGGTCGGCAGTTGGCTGTCGAACATGGGAGGTCATCCTTCTAAAGGCGGGCTGAGTGCCACCAGTGGGCAGCACACTACCCCAAATAATGGCACCGGCAATCTTTGCAAGGGTGTGAGTGCACGCGGGGTGTGTGATAAAAAGCAGCTAGCCAATTGCAAACGCGGTGGGGCTCAAAGCCTGCATCCAACCGACAACCAGGGAGATGGTCCTTGTCTAATGAAGCTAGCCATGAAAGCGTGCCTATGGCCGCTAAAGTAATGGTCATTGATGACTCGCAGACGATTCGGCGCACTGCCGAAACCCTACTGATGAAGGAAGGCTATGAGGTGATCACGGCTGCCGATGGTTTTGAGGCCCTTTCGAAGATCGCCGACCAGAATCCCGATCTGATTTTCATCGACATCATGATGCCTCGGCTGGATGGCTATCAGGCTTGTGCTCTTATTAAAGGCAATGCTCGTTATGCCAAGACGCCAGTCATCATGTTGTCATCCAAAGACGGATTGTTTGACCGTGCGCGCGGACGCATTGTTGGTTCGGATGAGTATCTCACCAAGCCGTTCACCAAAGATGAATTGATTAGTGCGGTACGGACGCATCTGAAGACCTCCTGAACGCGGCCATGACCGACGCATTGCGAGCCCTTGTGGGTAGCCCTTTCGACCTTTTGGCTGCACAAGATGCAAAGGTGAGAATGACGCGGCCTGATATTGTCCAGCGCCGTGACGATGTCTGGCTGGGATTGGGTTTTCGCATTCGAGATCATTGGTGTGTAGCGCCACGCGAGGATGTTCGCGAAATCATTCCACTGCCCACAATGAGTCGCGCGCCCGGTGCAAAGCCATGGCTGCTCGGTGTTGCCAATGTGCGAGGCGGTATCGTTGCTGTGGCTGACTTGGCGCAATTTATCGGCCTGCCGCAGCAAGCAGCACACTCTACGAGTCGGGTGCTGATCTTTAATTCAATTCGTATGCCAGTTGGCATCTTGGTGGATGAAGTCGTCGGTTATCGCCAATTCAGTATTCATGATCAACGCCATCATCGAATGGCAGAGTCAGCCCAACTGCTGCCGTTTCTGCTCGGTGCGTTTGAGCGCGATCAGCAGGTATGGAACGTATTCAGTCTGCATCGTCTAGCTGACAGCACGGAGTTCGCACATGCCGGCTATTGAATCTAGCCTGCGACTGCCGCTTTTGCTTTCCAATGGACTCAAGTGGCTGGCGCCAGAAGTGGATGCCTCACTGCACCGTGTCCGCCTACTGATTGAACAACAGCAGGATGCGGAAGAAACCGCACTAGAGACCAAGGCTATTTTCGAAGAGCTGGAGTTGGTGCGTGGTGCATTGCAGATGGCAGGCTGTTGCGGTGGAGCCATCCTCGCTGCCGAATTATGCGCTGCTGTGCGTGCTGTTGCTGGCGGCAGTGTAATCAATCCCGCGGGCGCGCTGGCGGCCGTCAGTGGCGCGACTCTGCAACTCTCGGATTATCTGGATTCCCTGCAGCGCGATGAGCCAGATCGCGCAACGGTGTTGCAACCTGCCATTGGTGAACTACGTCTTGCCACTGGCCGTGCGGCAGCCACTGAAGCTGACGTGTTCGTGCAGCAGATGCTGATGCGCTCGCTGCATTTGCCAGTACCCAATGAACCTGATCGAGTGTCGGGAGCGGCGTCTGCAATGGCCGGCAAATTATTGCCCGTGTTTCAGGTCATGCTGCTGCAGTGGTTAAAAGGCGTTGATAGTTTTAATGCACTGTTGCGACTGCGAAAAGTGGGTGACCACATTGCTAACACCGCCGTCATGCCTGACGTGCTGTTGTTGTGGACAGTGTTTTCAGCTGCCTCTGATGCATTAATGACAGCGCCGCCAGTCGAATCGCTTGAGCTGAAGCGTTGCTTTGGACGTATGGGGCAACAGATCAAGCTCCTGGTGGAGCAGGGCGAGGCGGCCGCTGAAGCGGCTGCAGCAGAGATGGCTTGGCGCTTGATGGCACATGCTGTCGTCATCGATGGTTATGAGGGCATACGTTGGCAGGCGCTACGAAAAGCCCTGCCACTCGATTCCGCGCTGCCGATCGAGTCCGAGTTGATTGCAGCCCGACGCAAGTTGCGTGGCCCAAGTACCAGGCTGCTTGAAAAGGTGGCGCAGGAAGTCCGTGCTGAACTGGCGGTCGTCAAGGACAGCCTTGATCTCGCACAGCGTGCTGGCACGCTTTCGTCAGATGCACTTGCCAGCACGCACGATCGCCTGAGCAACATCGCTAACACGCTGTCGCTGCTCGGCTTGTCTCAGCTCGAGCAAGTTCTGCGCAATCAGTGTGGTGAACTCGTGTTGTTAGGTGGGAGTGATGTTCCGCAACAGGCTGATTGGTTGCGTATGGCAACTGCCCTGCTGAGGGTGGAGTACAGCCTTGAGATGTCAATGTTCCGCCCGCTGGAAGTGCGCACTGAAGCATTGAGCAGCAATGACAGCGACTTGATCTACGCTGTTCCACATGCACAGGATCTGCGCGACAGCACCGCAGTGCTGCTGCGAGAAATTCTGGTAGATCTAGCGAAGCTCAAGGCTCAGTTGGATGCTTTCATTGCTGGCGAGTCGCTGCGCGATATTGATGAGCCTGCAGATCTGCTCAATGAAGTCGCAGCAGGCCTAGTAATCTTGGACCGGCAACAGTCAGCAGCCTTGGTTGCTCATCTACACGAATGGTTGCTGCGCAGTTCGCCCAACGCTTTCCGTAACGACAGGGCAACTGCAGTGCGTTTCGCCGATGCGGTTGCCGCGCTGGAGCTGTATCTAGAGGCGCTGCGCGACGACTTACCGCGCCCGGATCTCATGCTGGTGACTCTGAAGGATACGGTAGTCTTTTTCGAAGCAGAGTCCGCTTTGCTTGCGCTGTCGGATGATGAGCAGTACGAGAAAGATGTCTCCACCCCTGATTCATTGAGCGGGCAGCCAGAAGCCTCGCCTGCAGGCGAGATCTGGGCGCAGACACCGGCCGACCAGATTCCGGCTAATGATGGCGCTGAGATCGATTCCGAAATTCGCGCGGTCTTTATCGAGGAGGTGGATGAGGTTAGTGAAACGCTGAAGCGGCTGTTGCCTGGGTTTGCCCGCGAGCCATCGGATTCAGCGCGAATTTCTGACATTCGCCGTGCCTTTCATACGCTCAAGGGTAGCGGCCGCATGGTCGGCGCCACCCGTATCGGCGAACTCGGTTGGGCCGTGGAAAGTCTGTTGAATCGTTGTATTGAAGGCGCCATGCCGGTCAATAGGGCCGTGGTGATGCTGGTTGAGCAGGCGCATCAGCACCTAGCGGGGCTGCGCGCAGAGTTCTGTAGTGGAGTTCTGGCAGTTGAGAATGCGATTCCAGATCAACTGATCGTCCGCGCCCAATATCTGGCCAGTGGGCGTGCGCCGGAGATGGTTGAGGACGATGTGCTTGGCGTGTTCCGTATGGACTCCCTTGACCGTCTGGCGGACATCGAGCGCTGGCTGGCAGATGATGCTTCGCAATTGATCGACCCAGATGCGGCTCGCGCGCTGCATACCCTAAAGGGTTCTGCGTCTGTCGTGAACGCTGACGCGCTGAGCCAGGTTTCTGGAGCCCTCGAGGTTGTGCTCAAACAGTTAATTGCGGCTGATGCGCCTGCGCCGCCGGAAGTGCGTGCAGTGCTGGTCGAGGCCATACCAGTGCTGCGCAATTGGATCTTGAATGCAGGACAGGTTGATACCATCGAGCCAAGAGAATGGCTGTCGCGCATTGAAGCGCTGACCCATTTCTTGCCGCCGCCTGGTGATACAACGAGTTTGGTGCGTCGAGAATCGTTGGTGAATCTCGCCTTTGACAGCCTGCAGGTAGTAGAGCGTCGACTGCATGCTTGGCAATCTCAAGCCGACGGACATGCCTCACTGCTGGAAGCCGTTCAGCAACTTGCGGTGGTCGCTCAGGATTGCGCGCCATTAGTGGTTGGTGCCACGGCGATGGGCGAACGTCTGCAAGCAGGAGACGTCTCCGCAGCTGGTTTCATGCCAGACCCCATGTTCATCAATGCACTGACGCATGCTTTGGAGCAGTTTTATCGCTTCCTGGATGTCTATCGCGAAGGCAGCATGCGTGACAACGGCAAGGCATTAGCGGCATCAATTCGCCGGATTCCGCTTCAAGGCAATACGCTCGCTTCTATTGATATACAGGCGCTGTTGGCCCCGCCGGCCGGTTCAGATCCAGAACTGATCCGGCTGTTTGCCGAAGAGGCGCACGATCTTTTGGCACTAGTTAAGGCGGAGACGCATCAATGGCATGCCGTTTCCACACCATCACCTCTGCTATTGCAGACACTGCATACGCTGATGGGTAGCGCGCGTATCGCCGGTTATGTCGCTCTAGGTGATTTGGTCGGCACTATCGTCAAACGCCTCTCAGCAGCGTCGGTAAATGCAACGGACGATGTCCGTCCTGCACAATCTTCTGACCTGTCCATGGCTTTTTCTACCTTGGAACAGGCCCTCAAAATTTTTGCATCACGGTCTACTCTGACCCAGCCTGAAGGAGTTTCAGCAGCTGCCATCCATGCGGCTGATCCTGAGTTGGCCGGCATCTTTATCGCCGAGGCGGCAGAGATGCTCGAGGCGATCACTGTGGCGCTTACTGCTTGGCGGCAGGACCCGGAGGATCGTGCTGCAATTCGCGCGCTAAACCGTGCTCTGCACACCCTGAAGGGTGGCGCACGCATGACTGGCTACATGCAGATGGGCGATGCCAGTCATGAAATGGAATCCCAGGTGGTTGCGCTGCTACTTGCCAAGCGTTCGCCTACCAATGAGGAGTATGCAGAACTCAGTACTCAGCTAGAAGCACTTGAGCGCATGCACGATGCGCTCTCGCGTGGTGAAACTCCGAGGGAATCGACTGTGGTCGAGTCCTTGCACTCCATCGCTGTTGCCAGTGGCGCTCAATCAGGTGAGCCTCTACAGCCAACGCTCGTGCAAGAGCCATCTGCAACTGCGGTAGTCACGCCTATTGGTTGGGAGAGCAGCCTGTTCTGGTTGCCTCTAGAGGATGCATCCGCTGGCGCCGCCCGGCGAGAGTTGGCTCGTGTGCCCGTGGATGTGCTGGATGCCATGCTTAACGAAGCGGGCGAAATATCGATCTACCGTTCGCGTCTGGAACAGCAAAATACGGCACTGGCGACGCAGCTTGCAGAAATGCGTCAAACCATTGTTCGTCTGCGCGAGCAGTTGCGTCTGATGGATATCGAAACCGACGCACAGATTGCAGCACGTGGCCTGACGGGGCAGACGCCTGCCGATATCGCAGATCATTACGGGCAGGATTTTGATCCGCTGGAGATGGATCGCTATTCACGTATGCAGGAGCTCAGTCGAACGTTGGCTGAGGCAGTCGGCGATCTGGGCTCGTTGCACATGACCATGAATCAGGGCGTCAGTGAAGCGCAGGCATTGTTGATGCAGCAGGGACGAATCAATACCGGCGTTCAGCAGGGTTTGATGGGTACATTGATGGTCCCGTTCTCTCGACAGGTCGCACGATTGCAGCGTGTCGTGCGCCAGACCGCTGAAGATTCAGGCCGCCTTGCAGAGGTCAGCTTCGAAGGCGGGGAGTCTGAGCTTGATCGCAACGTGCTCGAGCGGATGACGGCGCCGCTGGAGCACCTCCTTCGCAATGCTGTGGTGCATGGTCTGGAAGACGCTGAGACCCGCTCGGGTGCCGGCAAGACGGCTGCTGGGATGGTGAAAATCAGCCTGAAGCGCGAGGGCGCACAGCTGGTGATGGAAGTGGCAGACGATGGCCGCGGCCTTGATTTTCTTGGGATCCGCAACAAAGCCATCGAGCGAGGCCTGATGCCACCTGACGCTGAGTTGGGCGATGACGAGATTGCGCGCTTTATTTTTGAGCCAGATTTTTCAACTGCCCAGACCCTCACTCAAAATGCCGGTCGTGGTGTTGGCCTCGATGTCGTCGCCTCAGAAGTGAAACAGCTCGGCGGCACACTTGAGCTAAGGTCTGAAGTGGGTCGTGGTACACGCTTCACTATACGTCTGCCTCTATCGCTGGCTCTATCGCAGGCACTAATGGTGATGGTTGGTGACGAAACCTATGCGCTACCACTAACCGCTATAGAGGGCATCGGCCGTGTGCCAATCATGCTGGCGCAGGCTGCCGGTGCAGGAGCAGACGCAGTATTTACCTACGGTGGACATGACTATCACGTTCGTTCGCTGGCCGAACTGATTGACCGTGCACATGCCTTGCCGGATGGCGCACGTACCGTCCCCGCTGTTCTGGTGCGCTTGGGTGAAGGCATTGCCGGTGGTGAACGCCGTGCTGCCCTATTGGTGGATCAGCTGCTAGGCAATCGAGAAGTCGTCTCGAAAGCGGTTGGTCCCCAGCTCTCGTCGATATCGGGACTTTCAGGGGCCACCATCCTGCCGAATGGTCAGGTTGTGCTGATGCTTGATCCTGCGGCACTAGTCATTGATCGCGCCCGACGCAGATTGATCGCCGAAGCAATGGCGGGGATCCACGCGCCTACGCAAGTGCTAGAGCCAGTCGGACAGCTCATCATGGTTGTCGATGATTCTGTCACGATGCGGCGCGTTGCCGAGCGTCTGCTGCAACGTAATGGTTACCGCATCATCACTGCAAAAGATGGTCTAGATGCTATTGCCTTGTTGCAGGATGAATCGCCGGCCGCAATCCTTCTTGATATTGAAATGCCGCGTGCAGATGGATTTGAGGTGGCTGGCTTTATTCGCAACAACGAACGTATCCGAAACACGCCCATCATTATGATCACCTCACGTTCCGGTGATAAGCACCGTGCCCGAGCCACGGCGCTTGGTGTAGATCGCTATCTGATCAAACCGTATCAGGAAGACCAGCTACTGCATGAATTGGCCGCCTTGCTGCAGCAGAGGGTGATCCGGCCGTGAGCAAAGTGACAGGCCAAGACAAGCAGCTATATTGCGCCTTGATCTCAATTGCGGGTGACACCTTGCTGGTTCCTAATTCCGCCGTGACTGAAGCGATAGGCCAGAGCTTTCTCACGCCGCAAGATGGAGCGCCTCGCTGGCTGGCAGGCACCCTGGAGTGGAATCGTCGTACGCTGATTGCGATTCACTTCGAGGCTCTCAATGGTGGTGCGCCAATGCCGCTGCCTCGACGAGCGCGGCTCGTGATTCTGCAAACTGTAGATGTCAATGGCACTGAGACCCCGCTGGCATTAGTCGCACAGGGATATCCACATTTGGTCACTGTGACCCGAGATGCCATCGTATCGCTGCCGCTTCGCCTCAGCGACGATCCTGCGCTTGTCTTAGCGCGTGTTCGTATTGGCAGCAGCGAAGCGCTGATCCCTGATCTCGAGGAGCTGTCGGAGCGGATGAAGAGGAGCTAAGGCTCGCACTGCCTGTAGTCAATGCACGATTTCGTTTCGATGATGCTCGCGAATCCGATGTCCCTGGTGCGTATGGATTTAAAAGCTTGCCCGTAAAGCGGCGATGGATATGGCACTGTTTTCAATAGTTTTCCGGGCGAAATTCGTTGTTAACAATTTCACATGACCAGTGCAGTGCGCATGTCATGATGCATGCCGTTTTGTGTTGGGGTTGAGCATGGCGATTCTCGAAGCGCGAGGGCTACAGAAAACTTATCCAAAAGCCAAGACGCCAGCAGTTGCAGACGTTTCGTTCGCCGTAGCGCCCGGCATCTGTTTTGGCCTGCTGGGGCCCAATGGTGCTGGCAAATCCACCACGGTTGAGATTCTTGAAGGCGTGCTGCGGCCCTCGGCGGGCGAGGTGCTGTTCAAGAGTGAGCCCATTCACGCAGGGGCGTCGGCCAAGCGCTATCGCGATCAGGTGGGTATCCAGTTTCAGAGCACGGCGCTGCAAGAGTTTCTGACCGTGCGCGAGAACCTGCGTTTCTTCGCCGCGCTGTATCCGAAGATCCGCAGCGAGGATGAGTTGATTGCCGTGTGTCGGCTGGAGGAGTTTCTTGACCGCGACACACTGAAACTCTCCGGTGGGCAGCGTCAGCGCGTGTTGCTGGCGATTGCGCTGATCAACGATCCACAGATCGTGTTTCTTGACGAGCCCACCACCGGTCTCGACCCACAGGCGCGGCGCAATTTCTGGGAACTGGTGCGCGGCATCAAAGCCGAAGGCAAGACCGTGCTGCTCACGACACACTACATGGAAGAAGCCTACGAACTCTGTGACGAGATCGCGATCATGGATCACGGCAAAGTCATCGCTAGCGGTAGCCCACAAAGCCTGCTGGCGAAACACTTCAACGACTCGGTGATCGAGTTGCCCAGCGAGGAGGCTGCCGCGCTCATGGATCGCCTGCCGTTCACCAGCCGAGGTGAACTCTCGGAGCTGACCAGTCACGATGTGGCCGCCAGTCTTGATCAACTGCGCGCGATGGGAGTGTCGCTGGCGCGCCTGCGCATTCGCCCGCGCACGCTGGAAGACCTGTTCATTGAACTGACCGGCAAGGCTTTGCGCGCATGAACTTCAATTTCAAACGACTCGCTGCAATGACCATTGCACGCAGCATGGAGTTTCTGCGTGACAGAGCCACGCTGAGCTGGAATGTGCTCTTCCCGCTGTTGACCGTTGCGGGCTTTGCGTGGATTTTTTCTGGTCCGCAGCAACCGCTGTTCAAGGTGGCCGTATTGCTGCCGCAGGGCACCACGCTGAGTACTGAGCTACACCCCTTTCTGGCGGCGCCTTCTGTGCAGTTTTATGTCGAGCCGAACGGGGCTGATGCGCAGGCCAAGGTAACGCGTCATCGCATCG
>Ga0255236_1000016_pt1 | contig 20427 bp, 19 predicted proteins | sample ColtaT_7_FD_183687 | JGI IMG/M metagenome (GOLD analysis project Ga0255236, IMG submission 183687) | Metatranscriptome of freshwater microbial communities from Columbia River, Oregon, United States - Colum_Cont_RepB_8d (Metagenome... | ecosystem: Environmental > Aquatic > Freshwater > River...
CCGGATCGTAGTGGTGATGCTTGGCGTTGAACTGGGTCGGGTCCGGGTAGGCCGCGCTGGCGACTTCCATCACGCCGTAGATGCCCGGAACCTCGCAGTTGGAGTGATAGAAAAATGCGAGATCGCCGAGCTGCATCTGGTCGCGCATGAAATTGCGCGCCTGATAGTTGCGCACACCATCCCAGGGTTCGATCTGGTTCTTGCGTTTCTTGAGCAGGTCGATGGAAAAGGCATCGGGCTCGGATTTCATCAGCCAGTAGCGCATGGGTTTGATCCAGAAAGTTTGCGGGGAAATCGTTGCAGGCCGCGCTCGGTGATGACGGCGTCGAGACGCTGATCCCAGGGCTCGTGCGGCAGGGTCTGCACCTGCTGCGCCGCATAGCCGAGGCCAATCCGGTAAGGCCGGAACCGGCAGTGCGAAAGCGCGCGGTCGTAGTAGCCGCCACCCTGGCCGAGCCGGGTGCCCTGTGAATCGAACCCCAGCAAAGGCAGCAGCAGCACATCCATGTGAGAGGCGCGCAGCGTGAGGCCCGCGCAGGGCTGCAGCATGCCTCGGGCATGCCTTCGCAGTGTGCGGGTATCGAGTTGACGAAAGCGCATGCCACTGCGCGTAAGCGCTGGCACAAATACGGTGATGCCCTTCGACTGCAATGCAGCGATCAGCGGCGCCGTAGACAGCTCACTACCCATCGACAGATAAATGGCAATGCGGCGAGCATGGCGGCAGTGCCTGCTACGGCTGGCCTGCTGTGTGACGGCGCGAGCAGCACGCTGACGAGCAGCTTGAGGAATGGCCTTGCGGATGCTTCTGAGGCGGTGTCGCAAGCTGCGCTTATCATCGGCCGCATTCGTCATTCAACAGCCCCTGCGCGCTGCGGCGGCCGTGGGGCCACCGCCAGAAAAAGTGTGCCTCCCGCCTGTGCCGTGACGTTCATCACTGACCTTGAGACGAATGTCTCAAGTGGGCGCCGCGTTGGCCGTTGGGCTTCCCACTGCGGGGTGGGCCTGCACGCCAGAACCAAGTAAAGCTCCCGGGGGTTTAAATTAGGCTCAAGGGTTTTGGATGAGGCCCTCGAACACTGCAGGAGACACAGCAGAATCATACACCGCAGGGCTCACGCAGATGCCGAAATGTTTTGATGACGGCGTGCAATCCGCTCAATCGCGGCTGCTGAGCGTGGTGTCGATATCGCGCGAAAGTTGGCGCACGGTTTCTGCGGCCTTGTCATCCGGGGGCAGCACTTTGTCGTCGCCCTTGAGCGTGAGGAATTCGCGGGCCAGGTTGAGCGCTGCCATGACGGCGATTTTTTCCGCACCCAATGCTCGACCGCGTTTCTTGATAGCACTCATGCGGCTGTTCAAGAACTCTGCGGAAGCCACCAACGACTCATGCTCGGCCGGTGGGCAGGTCACTGCGTATTCGCGCCCCATGATCTTGACGTTGATGGTGATCGCATCGGCTGTACCGGCAGCGGGTTTCATGGTGCGGCCTCCTGTTCGAGCTGCCGCAGGCGCTCGACGACACCCTCGATTCGGCGCTTCAGTTCGGCGTTCAGCGCCAGCAGGCGGTCACGCTCTTGCAGGGCGCGCTTTTTCTCCAGCCGCTCCTGCCGGTAGGCCGTGGAGAGGCGCATGATCTTTGCCGCCAGCTGGTCGAGGTCGTCATGCAACATGGAAGCAAGTATACGGATGCCACCCACAAAAAAGCGCCGCCGAGTTTGCACTCGGCGGCGCTGGATACGCGATTACTGCACCAGCAGGAAGAGTGCGCCATCGCCACGGCGCACATGAAGCAGCAGGTTGGCACTGTTCTGAGTGAGCTTGCTAAAGCCTTCCAAGTCGGTGACCGGGCGGCGATTGACGCCGATGATGATGTCGCCTTGGCGCAAGCCCGTGCGTGCAGCCGCCGAGCGTGGTTCGATCTTGGCCACGACCACGCCGCGCGCGTCGCCCTCGGTATTGCTCTCGTCGGCTGCTGCGAAAGTTGCGCCCTGCAGCTTGGGGTGCACCGCGCCGCCAGCGGCCGCACCATCGCTGTCCTTGCCCACCACCACAGTCAGGCTCCGCGGCTTACCTTCACGCAGGATGTCGAGCGTCACCTTGCCGCCGACGCGCAGCAGGCCGATCACGGTGCGGAGCTGGCCGAAGTCGGTGATCTCGCGGCCATTGGCCTTGAGAATGATGTCTTCCACCTTTAGGCCGGCTTTGGCGGCCGGGCTGTTGGGCACGACACGCGAGACCACAACGCCACGAGCATTGGCGAGCCCGAAGGATTTGGCGAGATCGCCATCCAGATTCTGGCCCTGGATGCCGATGCGGCCACGTGTGACCGAGCCGGTTTCGATCAGTTGCGTCATTACGCTCTTTGCGAGATTGACCGGAATGGCAAAGCCGATGCCGATGTTGCCGCCGCTGCGCGAGAGGATCTGGCTGGGCACGCCCACCAGCTCGCCGCGCAGGTTCACCAGCGCACCGCCGGAGTTGCCGGGGTTGATCGAAGCGTCGGTCTGGATGAAGTCTTCGATGCCGGCACCGGTGGCGCGGCCCAGGCCGGAGACGATGCCGGTGGTGGCGGTCTGGCGCAAGCCAAAGGGTGAGCCGATGGCGACCACGAAATCACCCACCTGCAAGCCATCGGAGTTGCCGAGCGACAGCGCCTTGAGGCGATCCGCCTTGATCTGGATGACGGCGAGATCGCTGTCGGTATCCTTGCCGATCAGCTTGGCAGTGAACTCGCGGTCGTCCGACAGGCGTACCTTGATCTCATCGGCATCGGCGACGACGTGGCTGTTGGTGAGAATGTAACCCTTGGCAGCATCGACGATGGTGCCAGAGCCCAAGCCCTGAGCTTCGCGTCCCTGGGGTTGATCGGGGATGCCGAAGAAGCGGCGGAAGTTGGGATCTTCCATCATCGGCCCAAACGGATTTTGCACTTCAACCTTGCTCGTGACAGCGATGTTGACGACGGCCGGCATCACCTCGCGCAGCATCGGTGCCAATGAAGGCACGCCACCGGCGGCAGGCGCTGCAAGCAGCGGGGGGGGGATGTCGGCATGCGCCATCTGCGGCGCAGTGGTGGAAAGCGAGAGCACGGCGGCAGTAATACCAAAGCCCACCGCAGCGGCGGCGAGGCTGGTCTTCAGCAGGGAGTGGCGAGACATCTTGCTAGTGTCCTTTACGAAGAGTGAAAGCCGCACAGCGCGGCAGGCCAATGGACAGCAATCTGTCGCGAACGGTTCCGCCCGACTTTATTTCAGCCGGATATCCGGGTTGGTGGCATAGCGGCCAGTAAGGTTTGCCTCGGCCAGCACGTGGCCTTCGAGCGCTTTGCGCAGGGCTGGTAGGGTAAAGGCACCTGTGACCGGAAGGCTCGCGACATCCAGTGCGTAGACCGTGAACACATAGCGGTGCGGGATGCTGTCGTTGAAAGGCGGACAGGGGCCGTCATAACCCAGGTAAGCACCTTCCATGTTGGCGTCGCCCGCAAACCAGCCGGTGTAGTCGTTCAGCCCTTGGCGGCTGCCATCCGGCCCACCCGGGATGCGCTTGCCACCGGGGATGACAGCGCGTGAGCAGCTGCCTTCCGACAGCTGGGTGACACTGGCCGGGATGTCCACCATCAGCCAGTGCGCGAACTCGCCACGCGGATACTTGGCGGGGATCAGAGTGCCCGGTGTATTGACGTAATCCGGCTTGGTGGCGGGCGCATCGGGGTCGATGCAGATCAGAGCGAAGCTCTTGGTTCCTTCCGGCGCGCCCAGCCACTCCAGCTCTGGCGAAAGATTTTGCGACAGTCGCAGGAAGGTCTTCGGATCCTTGATGCAGAAGCCGCAGCGGCCGGGGATGATGCCCCCATCTTCGAAAGTGTCACTGATGAGTTTCATGGTCTGAGCCTAAAGGTGTTGTTTCTTCTCGCCAGCAGCTTTTCAAGTTACAGCATGAACTGCTGTCGCTGCACCGTCATCGGGCCGCTGGAAAATCCTGTCATCAACTTCAGCAGGCTGAAGTGCAGGCGTTCGGCTAGTGGCTTTTTACGGCGGTAACGCACGGCATAAAGCTCTGATGTGCTTGCGCGATCTAGCAGATAGTCATCACTAGTCTTGAGATCATCGACTAGCTTGATGGAAAGCGCTCTTGTCCCAAACCAGTGCTCACCGGTGGCCACTTTGTCAATGGCGACTTGTGGCCGATGTTCGATCACAAATTGCTTAAACAGTTTGTGAGTGTCTTCCAGTTCCTCTCGAAATTTTTCACGCCCTGCGTCAGTGTTTTCGCCCAGCATCGTCAAAGTGCGCTTGTGCGCGCCCGCCGTATGCAACTCGATGTCGACATCGTGCTTTTTCAGCAGGCGGTGCACATTTGGAACCTGTGCGACTACGCCGATGGAGCCAAGAATGGCAAAAGGGGCAGCAAGAATGGTGTCAGCGACGCAGGCCATCAGGTACCCACCACTGGCAGCTACTTTGTCTACACAGACGGTCAGTCTGAACTGCCGGTCGCGCAGCCGTTTGAGCTGGCTGGCAGCCAGGCCATAGGCATGTACCAGCCCCCCTTCGCTTTCTAGCCGCAGCAGGACTTCATCTCCTTTCTGCAACACTTGCAGCAGCGCAGTGATTTCTTCTCTGAGTTGACTAACGGCGCTAGCTTCAAGGTCGCCATCGAAATCAAGTACATAGACGCGCGGGCGGACCGAAGCGTTTTTCCGCTCGCCCTTCTTGGCTTTGCGCCGGCGCTTATCAAGTGACTTCAGCGCCGATTCATCCAGCAACTCTCCTTCGAGCGTGTCACGCATCCTTTCGAAACGCGTGTTGAGCGGCTCTATTTCAAGACGCTCTGGTGCTTGATGGCGCGCTTCACGAACCGCGCCGAACAGCGCTGCCAGCACAACCAGAAAGGCCACGACAATGGTCGCGGATTTAGCTAGAAAAAGGCCATATTCGAGGAGAAAGTCAATCACAGAGAGTCAAAACCAGTGCATGATGCAAGTGAGCCGCATTGGGGAGGATACGCGCCGCGTTTTTGCTTGATATGGCGTTATTTGTCTATAATTTTATGACGCTGCACATTTTTAAGAATTGCAGCGACATCATTTCACACACGCTTGGAGCTTTAAAAAATGAAAACCGCTATCCGCACCGCGCTTGCGGCCACGCTCATCGGGCTAGCACTGCCGCTGCACGCCGAGGAGTTCATCGACAAGCGCGTCTACGTCTCGCCTATGTTTTCCTACACTTTTGATGAAAAAGACCGCACGTCCGAAGCTGGCTTGGGTGGTTACTTCGGCGTCGGCAAGACGCTCAACAAGTACTGGAATGCAGAGCTGGGTGGGTTTTACTCGCGCTTCAACAACAATCCCGGCGGTGCGGATTGGAAGGATCTGGGTCTGAAACTGGATGGTCAGTTCTTCTACTCGCGCGAGAAGTCCTTCTCTCCTTACTTCGGCTTTGGCGCTGGCGTGCAGAACACAAAAGTCGCTGGCGTTGAGGATACGCAACCGCTGGTGGATGCCGGCCTTGGGTTCGTTTCCTGGTTTGATGTTTCCGGCTACGACATTGGACTGCGCGGTGATGCGCGCTACCGTTGGGCGTTCCTCGATAACATCGAAAACGTCGGTGGACCTGCTGTGCTCAACGAGCCCATCCTCAAAGTGGGCTTGGTGATGCCTGTCGGTGCCAAGGCAGCTGGAGCAGCCGCAGTAACAGCTGCCGCAGCAAAGGCGCTGGACACCGATGGCGATGGTGTGCCCGATGCATTAGATCGTTGCCCCGGCTCTGCGCGCGGTGTTGCTGTTGATGCCAACGGATGCCCTCGCGATGCCTCTGGCGAGCGTCAGTTTGATGATGTCCTATTCGATTTCGATCGTTCCGACGTGACTGCTGCAGGCCAGAAAGTTCTCGATCAGGCGGCTGAAGCGGTGAGCACCGGGGCATCGCGCAGCCTGCGCATCAATGTTTCCGGCCACACTGATGCCATTGGTTCGGATGGCTACAACCAAGCGCTGTCAGAGCGTCGCGCCAATGTTGTGCGTAGCTACCTCGTCAAGAAGGGTGTGGATGCTGGTCGTATTCAGACCTTTGCCTACGGTGAAACCACTCCGAAAGCTGACAATCAGACTGAAGAAGGTCGCACGCTCAACCGCCGTGCCGAGATCAAGACTTCGACTGGCGAGTAAGTCTGCTGACGGTTTGACAAAAACCCCCGCCGATGCGGGGGTTTTTTTGTCCTCCTGAACAACAACTAGAGTTTGTAGGTCGTGTAGAGTCGAAGCGGAGCGAGTTATCCCCCTCCGCATTACCTTTCACAGCCATCCCTATGCCTGCTTACACGCGTCGGTTCACGCTGTTGTTGGTCTGCCTGTCAATCCCCGTTTTTGCAGCGGCGGTGCCGCTGATCGTGGACGGCGATGGCGACATGGTCTCCGACGAGATCGATGATTGCCCCTATACCCATCCTGGCATCAGCGTGGATGCTAGGGGCTGCCCCCTAAACCGGCAAGATGGCGATTCCGATGGGGTGACAGATGAAGATGACAGCTGCCCCTATACCACGGCTGGCGCCATCGTCGATGTGCATGGATGTGCTATCGACAGTGATTTTGATGGAGTCGCGAACGGATTAGATTACTGTCCTCAGACGCAATTGTCCCGCATGGTGGATATGCAGGGCTGCTCTATGGGTGACGAACGCGTTGCGGTCGTGCCTGCCGCCTCCAGAGGTGCGTCGAAAGTGTTGCGTCAGCCTGTTGAGCCGCAACCCGGATGGACTGCACGCTCTAGCCACACTGAATCCAGCACGGCTGAATCACCGCGACTGCTCGTGAAGTTTAGCCATGGCAGCGTGCGGCTTGGCTCAGGGGATCGGGCCGCCATTAAAGCGTATGCCAGATTTTTTGCACGCCGCCTCGCTGCAGATCCGCAGCTGCAACTTGTGCTCAAGGCCAGTGCCGATCGAGGGGAGTCCCAAGCGGCTGCACTGGCAGTTGCGCGAATAGTTGTTGTAAGGCGGCAGCTAGTTGAATTGGGCATCAATATCGATCGCATCGACTCAGAGAAAGGAGCGGCAATGACCCGTGATCAGTCTTGGGTGGAAGTAGTGACTCTGACTCGTTAGTCCGTCTGTGTGGCACTGCGTGCAATGAGTGTTTGGTCAAATTCCGCCGCATTGAGTGGTGCGCCCAACACTCGGACCAGTACGCTACTCAGTGCATCGAGGTGTGAAGGAGTGTCGTTGAGCGCGGGCACATAGCGCAGAGTTCCACCCAGCTGTAAAAAATCATCGCGATACTCCACGGCGATCTCCTCCAAGGTTTCCAAGCAGTCAGCAGCGAAGCCTGGTGCTATCACATCCACTGCGCGGATGCCGCGCGCGGCAAGCGCGGCAAGTTCCACGTCGGTATAAGGCTTGAGCCACTCCTCGCGGCCGAAGCGCGATTGGAAACCCATGCTCCAAGCATCATCTGGCAGAGCGAGGCGTGTAGCCAGCAGCCGGGCTGTCTTGTGGCAGTGGCAATAGTACGGATCGCCAAGATCAAAGTAGCGTTGCGGAATACCGTGAAACGACAGCAACAAGTGCTGAGCACGCCCGTGCTGAGACCAGTGAGTCTCTACGCTAGTGGCTAGTGCATCGATATAGCCAGCATCGTCATGGTAGCTATTGATGGTGTGAATTTCGGGTAGCCATCGGCGCCGCGAGAGTGCCGCGAACACGGCATCCAGTGCGGCTGCTGTTGTTGTCGCCGAGTACTGGGGAAACAAGGGCAGCACGACGATTCGCCGAACGCCTGCTGCGTCCAGCTCTGCCAGCGCTGATTCGATTGCCGGTGTGCCATAGCGCATTGCGAGCGGAACAGGCACAGATGTGCCCAGCTGCGCGGTCAGCCTGCTTGCGATACCTGCCGCTTGTCGCTTGCCAATAGCCACAAGCGGCCCACCTTCGGCAGTCCAGATGGCTTGATACTTCGCAGCCAGCTTTTTGGGTCGGGTGTTGAGAATGATCAGATTGAGAATCGGCCACCACAGTGCCGGCTCGATATCTACCACGCGGGTGTCGGAGAGAAACTCTTTGAGATAACTGCGGATCGCTTTGGGCGTGGGGGCTTCTGGCGTGCCGAGGTTGATCAGTAGAACGCCCCTGCATGGCGTCGTGGTGTGTGCCGCGTTGTTCATAGGATGAGAGTGCCTTTGCATCGGGTGTCGTGCAACAAAAAGCCCCTGCGATAGGGGCTTTTGAGCGCCGTTGCAGGGCTTCAGCCGGCTTTCGGCGCGGCTGCCAGCTTGCTGTGATGACGTGAATACCCAAAGTAGATGGCCACGCCGGCCAGCATCCAGAGTGCGAAGGCCACCCAGGTAAATACCGCGAGATACAGGGTGAGAAAGCCGCAAGCCACTGCGCCCAACAAGGGCACGAAGGGATATAGCGGCACCTTGAAGGGGCGCTTGAGATCGGGCTGGGTGCGGCGCATCACCATCACACCAATGCACACCACCACGAAGGCCCCGAGGGTGCCAATGTTGGCCAACTCGCCGAGCTGCTTGAGCGGCACGAAACCACCCAGCAATACCATGATGGCGCCGGTGATAAAAATCGCCTTCTTGGGGCTGCCGGTCACCGGATCCACCTTGGAGAGAAACGCCGGTAGCAGACCATCGCGTGACACCGCCATCAGCACGCGGGTCTGGCCGTAGAACATCACCAGCATCACCGTGGTGAGTCCGGCAACAGCGCCGACGGAGATGATGCCGGCAGCCCAGGTCTGGCCGATCTGGAGCAAGGCATAGCTCACAGGAGCATCAACGTTGAGCTCCTTATAGCTGACGATGCCCGTGAGCAGGCCTGACACCAAGATGTAGAGCGCAGTGCAGAGCAGCAGCGAGGCAAGAATGCCGATAGGCAGGTCGCGCTGAGGATTGCGGGTTTCCTCGGCACTCGTGGAGACCGCATCAAAACCCAGATAGGCGAAGAAAATCGTCGAGGCGCCGACGAAGATGCCGACGATGCCGAAGCGCGCCGCCCCTTCACCGCCGCCTGAGGCGAGGGCGAAGGCATCGAGCAGGGGCATTTCCCAGGCGAACTTCGAGACACCCGGCACGACTTCTTTCGGCGGGATGAAGGGCAGCCAGTTGGCGGGGTTGACGTGGAACATTGCCACGCCGATGAATAGTAGGATGGCCGCAAGCTTGATTGCCACGATGATGGCGTTGAAGCGGGCGCTGGACTTGGCTCCGCGAGCCAGCAGCAGACCGAGGGTAATGATCACCACTGCAGCCGGCAGGTTGACGAGGCCAGGTTTCAGAGGATCCAGCGGTCCGTGCCGCAAGTAATCCGGCAGCCCGGAGCCGAACGTCGCAATGAGAAAGTCGTTGAAGTAACCAGACCAGCCCACCGATACCGCCGCGACCGCCACGGTGTATTCGCAGATCAGCATCCAGCAGATCGTCCAAGCCGGCAGCTCGCCCATAGTGGCGTAGCCATAACCGTAGGCACTACCGGCACCACCCACGCTGGCTGCCATCTCCGCGTAGGAGAGCGCAGCACAGGCACAGGCCACACCGGCAAGGATGAACGACAGAATGATGGCCGGTCCGGCTGCGGTTGCCGCTGTCTTCCCCGTGAGTACGAAGATGCCGGCGCCGATAATCGCGCCGACACCGAGCATGGTGAGATCGAAGGCGGTCAGGCTGCGCTTCAGACCGCTGTCTGCACCTTCAGCTTGCACGGGTTTGGTTCTGAACAGGCTCATAGTAGTTGATCCCTTGAAGTGATTTGACTGCAGCACGCGAGAAGTATGCCCGTCTGCAAGCACGCATAAAAAAGCGGCCCGTGAGAGCCGCCTTTGGGGTGCCGCGAGGAAACTATCTTTCGACGATGGCAGTGACGCCCAGGCCACCCGCAGCGCAGATCGAGATCAACCCACGGCCACCCTTGTTCTGGTCGATGATTTTCGCCAGCGTGGCGAGGATGCGCCCGCCAGTCGCTGCAAACGGATGGCCCGCTGCCAGCGAGCCGCCCTTGATGTTGAGCTTGGCGCGGTCGATGGAGCCGAGTGCACCGGAGAGGCCCAGCTTGCTGCGGCAGTACTCGTCGCTCTCCCAGGCCTTGAGCGTGCACAGCACCTGGCCTGCGAAGGCTTCGTGGATCTCGTAGAAGTCGAAGTCCTGCAACTTGATACCTGCGCGGGCGAGCATCTGCGGCACGGCGTAGGCGGGGGCGATCAGCAGGCCCTCCTTGCCGTTGCCGGCAAAGTCCACTGCCGAGGTCTGGCAATGGGTGAGGTAGGCCTGCGGCTTCAGGCCCTTGGCCTTGCACCAGTCTTCACTGGCCAGCAGCACGGCGGAAGCGCCGTCGGTGAGTGGGGTGGAGTTGCCGGCGCTGAGCGTGCCGCGACCTGATTTCTTGTCAAAGGCCGGGCCAAGGCTGGCGAGTTTTTCCAGCGTGATGTCGGCGCGCAGGTTGTTGTCGCGGCTGAGCTTGCCGAAGGGCACGATCAGGTCATCGTAGAAGCCGGCCTCGTAGGCGGCGGCAGCTTTCTTGTGGCTTTCAAACGCCAGCTGATCCTGCGCGTCGCGCGGGATGTTCCACTCCTTCACCATCAGCTCGCAGTGCTCGCCCATGCTCATCCGGGTGCGCGGCTCGCCATTGGTGGGGGTGGCGGGTGCCAGCATCGAGGGCCGGAACTTGGCGAGTGTCGCCAGCCGCTGGCCGGTGGTCTTGCCGCGGTTGGCTTCGAGCAGCAGCTTGCGCAGCTTGTCGTTGAGTGAAATAGGGGCGTCCGAGGTAGTGTCGGTGCCGCCGCCGATGCCGGACTCGATCTGACCGAGCGCGATCTTGTTGGCCACATTGATGGCGGCCTGCAAGCCCGTGCCACAGGCCATCTGCACGTCATAGGCCGGAGTGGCGGGCGATAGGCCACAGGAGAGCACCGACTCTCGGCAGAGGTTGAAATCGCGCGAGTGCTTGAGCACGGCGCCGGCGGCCACCTCGCCAAGCGCTTCGCCATGCAGCTGGAACTTGTCTACCACGCCCTTGAAGGCGGCAGTGAGCATTTCCTGGTTGGACTTGGTGGAATACGCCGTGTTGCTGCGGGCGAAGGGGATGCGGCTGCCACCAACGATGGCGACTTTGCGGCCGTATTTCATGGAGTGTTCCGGGCTGACAAGGAAAAATGGGGGAAGCAGATTGTAGCCGCCGCACGGCAGGGGGCTTGAAAGCGGCGGGTCTCTCCCCAACAATTAGCAGCCTCTGGGCGAGAGTGCTAACAAAGAGTGGCGACCCCTCCCAGACTTTCCCGATTATCCAACCCCTCAGGAGCATCCATGAACCTGCGTCCCCTGCACGATCGCGTGATCGTCAAGCGTCTCGAAGAAGAAAAGAAGTCCGCTGGCGGCATCATCATCCCCGACCAGGCCGCTGAAAAGCCCGTGCGCGGCGAAGTGCTCGCCGTCGGCCCCGGCAAGAAGACCGACGATGGCAAGACCATCGCCGTCGACGTGAAAGTCGGCGACACCGTGCTGTTCGGCAAGTACTCCGGCTCGGAAGTGAAAGTCGAAGGCAAGGAATACGTTGTGATGCGCGAAGACGACATCATGGCCGTCTTCACCAAGTAAACCACTGAATTCAAAGAAGGAAACTCAACATGGCAGCTAAAGAAGTCAAATTCGGCGACGACGCCCGCACCCGTATGGTCGCTGGTGTCAACATTCTCGCCAACGCCGTTCGCGTCACGCTCGGTCCCAAGGGTCGCAACGTCATTCTCGACAAGAGCTATGGCGCGCCGACCGTCACCAAGGACGGTGTCTCCGTCGCCAAGGAAATCGAGCTGAAGGACAAGTTCGAGAACATGGGCGCCCAGCTGGTGAAGGAAGTCGCCAGCAAGACCAACGACGCCGCCGGCGACGGCACCACCACCGCCACCGTGCTGGCCCAGGCCATCGTCAATGAAGGCCTGAAGTCGGTTACCGCTGGCGTCGACCCCATGGACATCAAGCGCGGCATCGACAAGGCCGTGGAGGCCGTCACCGCCGAGATCAAGAAGACCGCCGTCCCCTGCAAGGACGCCAAGGCCATCGCCCAGGTCGGCACCGTGTCGGCCAACGCCGATGCCGCCGTCGGCGAGATCATTGCCCGTGCGATGGACAAGGTTGGCAAGGAAGGCGTGATCACCGTGGAAGAGGGCAAGGGCCTCGACAACGAGCTCGATGTCGTCGAAGGCATGCAGTTCGACCGCGGCTACCTCTCGCCCTACTTCATCAACAACGCACAGAGCCAGCAGGTCAACCTCGAAAACCCGGTGATCCTCATCACCGAGAAGAAGATCTCGAACATCCGCGATCTGCTCCCCGTGCTCGAGGGCGTGGCCAAGTCGGGTCGCCCGCTGCTGATCGTGGCTGAAGACGTGGACGGCGAAGCCCTCGCCACCCTCGTCGTCAACAACCTGCGCGGCATCCTGAAGGTCGCTGCCGTCAAGGCCCCGGGCTTTGGCGACCGCCGCAAGGAAATGCTGAAGGACATCGCCACCCTCACCGGCGGCCAGGTCATCAGCGAAGAGCTGGGCATGAGCCTCGACAAGGTGAGCGAGGAAGACCTCGGCCATGCCAAGAAGGTGGTGATCGAGAAGGAGAACACCACCATCGTCGACGGCGCCGGCAACAAGACCAAGATCGAAGCCCGCATTGCCGAGATCAAGGCACAGGTCGAGTCCGCCACCAGCGACTACGACAAGGAGAAGCTCCAGGAGCGTCTCGCCAAGCTGGCTGGCGGCGTGGCCGTGATCAAGGTCGGCGCCGCGACGGAAGTCGCGATGAAGGAAAAGAAGGCCCGTGTTGAAGACGCCCTGCACGCCACCCGCGCTGCGGTGGAAGAAGGCATCGTCGCCGGCGGCGGTGTGGCCCTGGTGCGCGCTTCGGCCGTGCTGGCCACGCTCAAGGGTGCCAACGATGACCAGACCATCGGCATCAATATCCTCCGCCGCGCCATCCAGGAACCGCTGCGCCAGATCGTGAAGAACGCCGGTGCAGAACCTTCGGTCGTGCTGAACAAGGTGGCTGAAGGCAAGGGTTCGTTCGGCTACAACGCCGCCGACGGCACCTACGGCGACATGCTGGAGCTGGGCATCCTCGACCCGGCCAAGGTCACCCGCCTGGCGCTGCAGAACGCGGCCTCGGTCGCCGGACTGCTGCTGACGACGGAAGCGATGATTGCCGAGCTGCCGAAGAAGGACGAGCCGATGATGCCTCCGGGCGGCGGTGGTGGCATGGGCGGCATGGGCGACTTCTAAGTTCGCTGTCGCTGCAATGCTTCAACAAAAGCCCCGGAGCGAAAGTTCCGGGGCTTTTTGCATTTCAGGGCCGGGCATACTTTGCTAATGATCGACACTACCTCTCGACCTTGGCTCGCAGCCTGCGGGCCGTTCCTGCAAGGCTTTGCAGCACGTGAAGGCTTTGAATTGCACACCTTGCTGGATCTGCCGCGCACAATGATCAAACCGGGCGGCGACGTAGCGCGCGAGCTACGAGTTGCGCGGCAGCGGGAGTGGGCGCGCATTGCGGTGCGCGATATGGCCGGGGTGGCGAGTGTCGATGAGACACTCGCTGACCTCAGCCACTTTGCCGAACAAGCCTGCCAAGTGGCACTCAAGGCAGCTACTGTCGCATTGGCGGTGCGCTTTGGCACCCCGCGGGGTGCCAACGGCTTGCCTTCAAGACCTATCGTGCTCGCTATGGGCAAGCTCGGCGGACGCGAGCTGAATTTCTCCAGCGATATTGACCTCATCATCGCCTACACCAGTGCAGGCGAAACGGATGGCCTGCGCCGCATCAGCAATGAGGAATATTTTGCCAAGCTGGTGCAAGCATTCGTAAAGCTGCTGGTGGATCACAGCGAGCACGGATTTGTTTTTCGTGTCGATCTGATGTTGCGGCCGTTTGGCAGTGCCGGGCCAGTGGCGATCAGTGCCGATGCGATGGTCGAGTATTACCAGAATCATGGCCGCGACTGGGAGCGATATGCACTGATCAAGGCACGGCCAGTCGCAGGCGATATCGTGGCGGGGGAGGCTTTATTGGCACTGCTCGCGCCATTTGTCTATCGGCGCTATCTCGACTTCAACGCGATCACCGAGCTGCGCGAGTTGAAGCGCAAAATATCCGAGGACGCCGCAGTACGGCGTGTGACGGCTGATGACCTCAAGGTGGGCGATGGCGGGATTCGTGAATGTGAATTCATAGTCCAGAGCTTTCAGCTGGTGCGCGGCGGGCAGCAGGCGAAGCTGCGTAGCAGCAGTTGGCGTGAGACCTTGGAACGGCTGGCAGAGTATGGTTACCTGCCCCCAGATTCGGCTGCAGCGCTACTCGCTGCCTATCGCCTGTTGAGACGCACGGAGAACGCAGTGCAGATGTGGTCAGATGAGCAGACCCATGCGTTGCCGAGCACCCCTGTGCGCCGCGAGGCTCTGGCCACGGCGCTCGGCTTTGCCAGCTATATCGAATGTGCGGCCGCTCTGACTGCATGCCGTGCTGAAGTGGCCGGTATTTTTCAGGGGATATTTACTGCGCCCGAGCCGCCGTCCACTTCGCCCGCCGCGGCTGCGGCCGCGACACTGTGGCGGAGTGAAGGTCATGCCCCTCCCGCGATCGCCATCGAGACGTTGGCAGAAGCGGGCTATGGTGCGGCTGCAGCGGTCGCCGTGCAGGCAATCTGGATGCTCAAGAGCAGCAGCCGTGTGCGGAATGCATCGCCTGCTGCATCCGCGCGGCTGACCGCATTGATCCCTGAGTTGGCCGATGCCGCACTGAGAGCAGCCACAGCGGACGATACTGTCCTCGCATCATCAGCCTCATCCAACAAGCCGCAGCTGACAGAGACGCATCCAGAACCTGCCAGCGCCCTGGCGCGCACGCTGACGGTGGTGGAAGCCGTCATCGGGCGATCGACGTATCTGACGTTGCTCCGTGAGTCTGCCAATGCCCGTACCCAGCTGTTGCGGCTATGCGGCGCCAGCCCATGGCTGACGGCAGAGCTGGCTCGACATCCAGTGCTACTAGATCAATTGCTGGACGCCCGCGCCCTTTACAACCCACCGGATCGCGCTGCGCTGCGCGAGGGCCTGCTACCGCGGATGGCTGCGCTGTCTGTGGAAGAACTGGAGGCGGCAATGGATTTGCTTCGCCGCTATGTGCGCGAGACAACCCTGCGCATTGCTGCTGCTGACATCGTGCATGCCCTGCCCCTACCGCGAGTTAGTGATTGCCTGACCTGGCTGGCTGAGGCAGCAGTGGAGGCTGCAGTGCGTTTTGCTGAACGCGATCTCGAATCGCGCTATGGGCGATGCCGACGAGCCGATGGCGCGGCGGCAGAGTTTGCTGTGCTGGGCTATGGCAAGTTGGGTGCGCTGGAAATGGGCTATGGCTCAGACATTGATCTGGTATTTCTGCACGATGCTGACCCACCAGATGTAGAAACCCAGGGTGGCGAAAAAAGTCTGACGCAGTCGGCTTGGATGGCGCGCCTCGCACAGCGTGTGATGCATCTTTTGACCACGCAGACGCATCTGGGGCGTGTTTACGAAGTGGACATCGAGCTGCGGCCCAATGGCAACTCTGGACTGCCCGTCGTCTCGACAGGTGCCTTTGCCGACTATCAAACCCGGAGCGCCTGGGTTTGGGAACATCAAGCACTGAGCCGAGCAAGGATGGTCGTGGGTTCGATGCAGATCGAACAGGTTTTTGAGCAATTACGTTATGCAGTGCTTACGGCCGAGCGCGATCCTGTTGCACTGACTCGAGAAATCGCCGAAATGCGCGAGAAAATGCGTGTGCATCTCAACAAGCCAGCGCCAGGCCGCTGGGACATCAAACAGGGAGAAGGCGGCTTGGTAGACGTGGAGTTTCTGGTGCAGCATGCCGTGTTGCTATATGCCGCCGAGCATCCCACAGTCATCCGCTTTACCGATGTCTGGCGGCAGCTCGAAGCGCTTGAAAAAGCCGGCTGCTGGCCCGCCACCAGCGCGTATGCCCTGCTGGATGTGCAGCGTGAATATCGGGCCTGGCGCCATCACGCCATGCTCCGGGGCGAGTCGATGGATGCGCCATCGGATGCATTTTCCACGCAGCGTGCGCTGGTTGCTCGGCTATGGCAGCAGAGCTTTACGGTTTAAGCGCGCCATGCGGCGAGGTCTTGCATGCAATGTCTGAGGCTGGTTTCCCAGTTCGGCAGGTGCAGGCTATAGGTCTGCTCGATGGAGCTCAGACTCAGTGATGAGTTTGGAGGCCGTACCGCCGGGGTCGGATAATCGGCAGTAGTGATGCCGTTGACGGGCACCAGCTTGCACAAGCCCAGCTCTGCGCCCCATTCGACGATGCGGCTGGCAAAGCCATGCCAACTGGTGCGGCCCGCGCCGGTGAGATGCAGCAGCGTCGCGGGCGGCAGGGCGTCGTCCGGGATGCGTGCCAGCAGTTGCGCGGTGGTGTCGGCAATCAGACGGCTCCAGGTCGGTGCGCCGAACTGATCCGCCACCACGCGCAGGCTGTCGCGCTCGCGGGCGAGCTTGAGCATGGTGAGCAAAAAGTTTTTGCCTCGCCCGCCATAGACCCAGCTGGTGCGCAGGATCAGATGGCGACAGCCGCTGGCAGCGATGGCCGCCTCGCCCGCGAGCTTGCTGCGGCCATAGGCTGATACCGGGCCGGTGGCGTCGGTGACTTCGTAGGCGCTGGCCTTCTGGCCATCGAATACATAGTCGGTGGAGTAGTGCACCAGCAGCGCGCCGATGCGGGCGCAGGCGGCGGCCAGCTCGGCGACGCTATCAGCGTTGATAGTGTGCGCCAGCGCGCTTTCGCTCTCGGCCTTGTCGACGGCGGTGTAGGCAGCGGGGTTGATGACCCAGCGCGGCCGATGTGCGGCGATGTAGGGGGCGATGGTTTCGGGCCGTGACAGGTCGAGTGCTGCGCGATCCGGCGTCAGAACGGGGCCGAGGCTGCTCAGGCTACGCGCCAGCTCCCAGCCCACTTGGCCGCTGCTGCCGGTGACGAGCAGCGGCCTCATGCGAACACGTCGGCGTCGAGAAAGCGGCTGGCGATCTGGTCTTTCGCCGAGAGCGAGGGTGCGGCCATGCCGGGGATTTCAGGCCAGGCAATGGCCAGCGTGGGGTCGTTCCAGACGATCGAACGCTCGCTGGCGGCGTGGTAGTAGTCCGTGGTCTTGTAGAGGAAGTCAGCGGACTCCGACAGCACCACGAAGCCATGCGCAAAGCCCGGCGGCACCCAGAACTGGCGCTGGTTGTCGGCAGAGAGATGCACGCCCACCCAGCGCCCGAAGTTGGGGCTGGAGCGGCGGATGTCGACGGCGACATCGAACACCTCGCCCTGCGTCACCCGCACCAGCTTGCCCTGCGCCTGCTGCAATTGGTAATGCAGGCCGCGCAGCACGCCACGGCTGGAGCGCGAGTGGTTGTCCTGCACGAAGGGCGTGGTGACGCCAGTGGCGGCCTTGAAGGCCTCGGCGTTGAAGCTCTCGAAGAAAAAGCCGCGCGCATCGCCGAATACTTTCGGCTCGATGATGCAGACCTCCGGGATTTCGGTGCGGATACAGTTCATGGGTCAGAACACCGGGTTGTCGAGCAGGTCGAGCAGGTATTTACCGTAGCCGCTCTTGGCCAGCGGCTTGGCGAGTGCGGCGAGTTGCTCGCCGCTGATCCAGCCCTGGCGCCAGCAGAGTTCCTCCGGGCAGCAGAGCTTCAGGCCCTGGCGCTTTTCGAGCGTCTGCACGAATTGCCCGGCTTCGATCAGCGACTCGTGGGTGCCGGTATCCAGCCAGGCATCGCCACGGCCGAAGCGCTCGACATTGAGCTGCCCGCGTTCGAGATAGGCGAGGTTGACGTCCGTGATCTCCAGCTCGCCGCGTGGGCTGGGCTTCACGGCCTTGGCGATCTCGACCACCTGCGCGTCATAGAAATACAGACCGGTGACGGCATAGCGGCTCTTGGCCTGCGCGGGTTTCTCCTCGATGCTGATGGCCTTGCCGGCGGCATCGAACTCGACCACGCCATAACGCTCCGGGTCGTGCACGCGGTAGGCAAATACTGTGGCACCGGGCTTGGGCGCAGCGGCCTTGCCCAGACGCGCGACGAGGTCGTGGCCGAAGAACAGGTTGTCGCCCAGCACCAGCGCGCAGGCATCACCATTGATGAACTGCTCGCCGATGATGAAGGCCTGTGCAAGGCCATCCGGCGAGGGCTGCACGGCGTACTCGAAGCGGCAGCCCCAGCGGCTGCCATCGCCCAGCAGGCTCTTGAAACGCGGGGTTTCATCCGGCGTGGAGATGATGAGGATCTCGTTGATGCCGGCCATCAGCAAGGCTGACAGCGGGTAATAGATCATCGGCTTGTCGTAGACCGGCAGCAGCTGCTTGCTCACCACATGGGTGAGCGGATATAGCCGCGTGCCGGAGCCGCCGGCCAGAATGATGCCCTTCATGCTGTGCCCCGTTCGTTGTAGTTGGCGTCGATCCATTGCCGGTAGCTGCCGCTGGTCACACCCTGCACCCAGTCGCTGTGGTCGAGATACCACTGCACCGTCTTGCGCAAGCCGGTCTCGAAGGTTTCCTGCTGCTTCCAGCCCAGCTCGGCTTCGAGCTTGGCGCAGTCGATGGCGTAGCGGCGGTCGTGGCCGGGGCGGTCTTTCACATAGGTGATCAATTTCGCGTGCGGCGCGCCCACGGGGTGCAGCTCGTCCAGCAGCGTGCAGAGCGTAGTCACCACATCGAGATTGGTGCGCTCGGCGCGGCCGCCGACGCAATACGTCTCGCCCACCTGGCCGCGCTCCAGCACGGCGCGGATGGCGCGGGCGTGATCCTCCACAAACAGCCAGTCGCGCACGTTCAGGCCATCGCCGTAGATCGGCAGCGGCTTGCCCGCAAGGCCGTTCAAGATCATCAGCGGGATGAGCTTTTCAGGAAAGTGATACGGCCCGTAGTTGTTGGAGCAGTTGGTGGTGACCACCGGCAGGCCGTAGGTGTGATGCCAGGCACGCACCAGATGATCACTGCCGGCCTTGCTGGCCGAGTATGGCGAGTTGGGTGCATAGGCGGTGGTCTCGCTGAAAGCACCCTCGTCGCCGAGCGTGCCGTAGACCTCGTCGGTGGAGACATGGTGGAAGCGGAACGCCGCCTTGGAGGCATCGCCCAGGCCCATCCAATAGGCCCGCACGGCTTCGAGCAGCACATAGGTGCCGACGACATTGGTCTGGATGAACTCGCCAGGGCCACTGATGGAGCGGTCAACATGACTCTCCGCCGCCAAATGCACCACGGCCGCTGGCTGGGTGTCGCGCATCAAGGCCGCCATGGCCGCCGCATCAGCGATATCGGCCCGCACGAAGCGATAGCGGGGATGGCTGCTGACCGGCGCCAGCGAAGCCAAGTTGCCGGCGTAGGTCAGCTTGTCGACGCAGACGATCCGCCAGTTGGTTTCAGACAGCCACTGGCGGACGACGGCGGAGCCGATGAACCCAGCACCACCGGTGACGACGACTGTCATTTCTGAGAGGAGATTTGAAGGGGGCATCGAAAAGGGCTGGATCAAAGTGAAGATGGCATCACTGCTAGTGTGTCAGCTCACCAGACACAAGCGCCATGCCTTGCTGGCGCTTGAAGGGTCGTGCACACAGCCAGTTAACTCACCGACGTTTCATGAACTCACCTACCCAAGGTGCGGGACGAATCGGGCGGTACCACTTTGATCCGATACCGGCGATGGCTTGGTCTGGTTTAGGCGTGCCGTGAAATACCACGATGCGTGCATCCGGAGGCAGTCGTGGCGCTTGCCACAAGCCGAAAGGCAAGGGTCTTACACAGTGGTGCTTGAAACTGGCGCACCAGGCAGTTGGCCAGTATTCCAGGATCCCCTTCTGTCGCATGAAGTCGGACAGAAACTCCTGCTCATTCCGATATTTCGCACGTACCTCTGCGCCTTTTTCGATCAGAGCGTCAAACAAGTCGTGATGGTGGCCCGCTTCGTAGCGGAATACTGAGGTATTGCCTGTAAAGCTGTTGCGAAGGCGAAAGGGTTTGTAGTCCTTGATCACGCGGAAAGCGCCGGGCAACTCAAACAGTGGGTCAATTGAGTCGACGATGACTACATCGAGATCCATGAAAAGCGTTGGTCCGTATGGACCTTGCAGCCTCTTGGCGAACAGGCCGAGCTTGAGCCAGCCCCGATCAAAACCGCCGCCGACCACAGGCACTGCAGGTAGCGGCAACGTGGAGATGGCCGGATCAATACCGACTGGATCATCTGTGACACACCAAAATCGGAGTTCGCCACGGACTGCAGCCCGCGTCATGCGGTAAAGACAGTTCACGTCCTCTGCCGGGAATTTGGTGCCCCACTTCATGCAGATGACTTGGCGCGGGGTGTTGGCGGGCATGAGGGGCTACAGG
>Ga0255236_1000018_pt1 | contig 19373 bp, 21 predicted proteins | sample ColtaT_7_FD_183687 | JGI IMG/M metagenome (GOLD analysis project Ga0255236, IMG submission 183687) | Metatranscriptome of freshwater microbial communities from Columbia River, Oregon, United States - Colum_Cont_RepB_8d (Metagenome... | ecosystem: Environmental > Aquatic > Freshwater > River...
ATGACGCGGACGCCGCTGGCGGCACCCACCAGCAAGACATCGGCCTTGCGGCGCGCGAACAGGCCGACAGCGACCACGCCGGTCAGCTGGTTGATAGTGGCTTCGAGTGCCACCGGGTTGGTGATGGCGAGGCCATGCACATCGAGGATGACATTGCCATTGTCGGTGATCACGCCTTCGCGCCAGACTGGCTGGCCGCCGAGTGTTACCAGTTGACGTGCCACCAGCGAGCGGGCCATGGGGATGACCTCCACCGGTAGCGGAAAACGTCCCAGCACTGGCACCAGCTTGGATTCATCGACGATACAGACGAAGGTGCGTGCCGCCTCGGCGACGATCTTTTCGCGGGTATGCGCCGCGCCGCCACCCTTGATGAGGTGCAGCTGCGGGTCGGCTTCGTCGGCACCATCGACATAGATGGAGAGCGGGCCGGCGCTATTGGCATCCAGCACCGGGATGTCGATGGCTTTCAGCCGCGCGCTGCTGGCCTCGGACGAGGACACCGCACCGGGGATGTCGTGGCGGTGTGCGGCCAGGGCATCGATGAAGAAATTGACTGTCGAGCCGGTACCGACGCCGAGCACTTCACCCGGCACGAGATATTTCAGCGCAGCCTCGGCCGCCGCCTTTTTTGCTTGGTTCTGATCCATTCCGCTAGCTTGCCGGGTTGCTGGCTGGCTTGCCAGCGCGTGCACCAAATAGCGCGCTGCCGACGCGCACCAGTGTCGAGCCTTCGGCAATGGCGGCTTCAAGGTCGTCCGACATGCCCATTGACAAGGTGTTCAGTGACAGGCCGCTGTTGCACGCGCTGTTGAACAGGCCGCGCAACAGTGCGAAACCGGCTCTGGGGTCGTGACCCGATTCAGTGGGGGCGGGCAGGGCCATCAGTCCCATGAGTTGCAGCCGGGGCAGCGCCGCGATGGCTTGGCAGAGCGCCAGCGCTTCGTCCGGTGCACAGCCCGATTTGCTGGCCTCGCCCGATACATTGACCTGCACGCAGACCTTCAGTGGCGCTAGCGTCGCTGGGCGCTGGGCCGAGAGGCGCTGGGCGATCTTCAGGCGATCAACGCCATGAGCCCAGTCAAAGTGCGCGGCGATCTCGGCGGTCTTGTTGGACTGGATTGGGCCGATGTGATGCCACTCCAGCGCGAGGTCGGCGAGGGCGGCGATCTTGGGCAGGGCCTCCTGCACATAGTTTTCGCCAAAGGCGCGCTGGCCGCTCAAAGCCGCATCGCGAATGCGATCCGGGCTGATGGTCTTGCTCACGGCAAGTAGTTGCACGCTGCTGGCATGGCGCCCCACTGCGGCGGCTGCGCGGGTGATGCGCTGGATCACGGCAGCCTGATTTTCAACAAATGACATGAGTGCTTTGATTTTTCCTTGCTGTGCTGACGTGACTTGGCTACCGTCCAAGCACAGCCAACAGCGCTGACCTCAACACCACAAGGGAGCTTGATTTAATGGCGATGGATATTACCCAGCTGCTCACCTTCAGCGTGCAGCAAAAGGCCTCTGACTTGCACCTGTCGGCAGGCATCGAGCCGATGATCCGCGTCGATGGCGATGTGAAGCGTATCAATCTGCCGCCGCTGGATCACAAGACCGTGCACGACATGGTCTACGACATCATGAACGACAAGCAGCGCAAGGCCTGGGATGAGTTTCTGGAGACTGACTTTTCGTTCGAAATCCCTGGCCTCGCGCGCTTTCGTGTCAATGCGTTCAACCAGTCGCGCGGTGCTGGTGCGGTGTTCCGTACCATTCCCAGCAAGATCCTCTCGCTTGACGATTTGAAGGCCCCGGCCATCTTCAAGGACATCGCCAATACACCGCGCGGCATCGTGCTCGTGACTGGGCCGACCGGCTCCGGCAAATCCACCACGCTGGCGGCGATCATCGACTACATCAACGAGAACGAGAATGGGCATATCCTCACCATCGAGGATCCGATCGAGTTCGTGCACAACTCGAAGAAATGTCTGATCAACCAGCGTGAGGTGCACCGCGACACGCTGGGATTCACCGAGTCGCTGCGATCGGCACTGCGCGAAGACCCAGATGTGATCCTGGTCGGTGAAATGCGCGATCTGGAAACCATTCGCCTAGCATTGTCGGCAGCGGAGACCGGGCACCTGGTCTTTGGCACCTTGCATACCTCATCGGCAGCGAAGACCGTGGATCGCATCGTTGATGTGTTTCCGGCGGCAGAGAAGGAGATGGTGCGCGCCATGCTTTCTGAATCACTGCGGGCGGTGATTTCGCAGTCGCTGCTCAAGCGCAGAGGCGGTGGCCGTGTGGCTGCGCACGAGATCATGATTGGCACGCCGGCGATCCGGAACTTGATTCGCGAGAACAAGATTGCGCAGATGTATTCGGCGATCCAGACCGGGCAGAAGGATGGCATGCAGACGTTGGATCAGTGCCTTAAAGATCTCGTGAAGCGAGGCATGTGCGAGCTGAATGAAGCGCGTGCAAAGTCTGCAGACCCCCGAACCTTCACCGCGATCTAAGGATCAGTTATGGAACGCGAAGCCGCGATCAAGTTGATCCAGCAGTTGTTGAGCCTGATGAAGGAGCGTGGCGGCTCGGATCTGTTCCTGACTGCGGGCTTTCCACCAGCCGTCAAGCTTGATGGTGCACTCACGCCGGTAATGGACAAGCCGCTGTCGCCGGAGAACACCGCTATGCTGATGCGCGCGCTGATGAGTGACAAGCAGGTAAAGGACTTTGAGGCGACCAACGAGTGCAATTTTGCGATTGCACCACCGAATATTGGTCGCTTTCGTGTCAACACCTTTGTTCAGCAGGGGCGAGTCGGTGGCGTGCTGCGCACTATCGAAACCAACATTCCGGATTTCGACAAGCTTGGCCTTCCGCCGGTACTGAAAGATGTTGTGATGACCAAACGCGGGCTGGTGCTGATGGTTGGTGGCACAGGCTCTGGCAAGTCCACTTCGCTGGCAGCGATGATCGGCTACCGCAATCAAAATTCGAAGGGACACATCATCACTCTGGAGGATCCGATTGAATACGTGCACCCACACATCGGCTGTTTGATCACCCAGCGAGAAGTGGGTACCGATACCCATAGCTGGGAGGCCGGGCTCAAGAATACCTTGCGACAGGCGCCAGACGTGATTCTGATCGGTGAAATTCGCACCCGCGAGTCGATGGAATATGCGGTGAACTTTGCTGAAACAGGCCACCTCGTGCTGGCGACATTGCATGCCAACTCGGCTAACCAAGCGCTGGACCGCATCATCAACTTCTTCCCGGAGGAAAAGCGCGAGCAGTTATTGATGGATCTGTCGTTGAATCTTAAATCCATCATTTCGCAGCGACTGGTGCGCAAGGAGAACGGTGGCCGCTGCGCGGCCATCGAGATATTGCTGAACTCGCCCCTGATTGCTGACTTGATCTTCAAGGGCGAGGTGCACGAGATCAAGGCGGTCATGGGACGTAGCAATGAGCAGGGGATGGTCACTTTCGATCAGGCCCTGTTCAGGCTGTTTGAGGGGGGGCTGATCAGTTTCGATGAGGCTCTACGCAATGCCGATAGCCAGAACGAACTGCGTTTGAAAGTAAAGCTTGAATCCAAACGTGCCAGACAGAACCTGCAGGATGATCCGGCTGTGAAAGGCCTCACCATGCTGGAAGAGGACAAAGCAACGCTGCTGCGTCGATAGCGCCACCCCACCAAATCCATGCTCAAGATCCTGCCCTACCTCAAACTGGCGGTTGAAAAGAACGCCTCCGATATTTTCTTTTCCAGCAACGCACCTGCGATGCTGAAGATCGAGGGCGAGATGCTCTCGGTCGGCAAGACATTGATGACCAGTGCGCTGATCCGCGAGTTGGCGGAGAGCATTCTGACTCCAGAGCAGCTCAAGTACTACGACGAGCACATGGAAATAGATCTTGCTACCGATGCGGGTGGCCTAGGTCGTTTTCGCATCAACATCTTCACCCAACGTAACAGCACGGCTATGGTGCTGCGGTACGTGAAAGCCGAGATCCCGACTGTAGAAAAGCTGGGTGTGCCAGAGGTACTGAAAGATCTCATCATGCTCAAGCGCGGGATGATCTTGATGGTGGGAGCAACCGGCTCTGGCAAGTCCACCACACTGGCGGCCATGCTCAATCACCGCAACGAGAATGCTGCAGGGCACATTCTCACCATTGAGGATCCCATTGAGTTCATCCACCCCAACAAGCGCAGCATCATCAATCAGCGCGAAGTAGGTACCGACACTGAAAGCTACGCACGTGCATTGAAGTCATCGCTGCGCGAAGCGCCGGATGCCATTTTGATCGGCGAGGTGCGCGTGCGCGAAACCATGGATGCGGTTATCCAGTTGGCTAATACCGGACATCTTGCGATTTCCACCTTGCATGCCAATAACGCCTATCAGGCACTACAACGCATCGTGAATCTGTATCCAGATGAACTGCGTGACCAGCTCTACATGGATCTATCCATGACGCTCCGTGCCATCGTTTCGCAGCGTCTTGTACGTCGCAAGGATGGGCGTCGCTGCGCTGCGGTGGAGGTGATGATCAACACTCCTTACATCGCGGAGCTAATCCTGAACCGCAAGATCGAAGAGGTAAAAGACGCCATGAGCAGCAGTTCGGACCGCGGCATGCTGACTTTCGACAATTCGCTGTTCCGTCTTTATAACGATGGACTGATCGATATCGAAGAAGCGCTTGGCAATGCCGATTCACGCACCAATCTCGAAGCTAAGATCAATTTCGGGGTCTAAAAGTCATGCCCCCGCTTGCATCTGCAAGGGAGGGACATTATCCTCTGCGCCCGTTTGGGCATCCTGTACCCATGCGGAACGAGGTGGCAGCAGTTTCGCCACTGAACAACTACTAGCCCTCAAAGCGGTATCGGGCCTCACAATCGGAGTTAACAGACCATGTCTACGGTCTTCACAACGTCCACCACGTTTTTCAATGGTGAGACTGCAAAGCGCGACTGGTACATCGTAGATGCCGACGGCCTCGTACTCGGTCGTCTCGCCAGCGAAATCGCTCGCCGCCTGCGCGGCAAGCACAAAGCTGAGTTCACCCCTAATATGGACGTGGGCGACTACATCGTCGTCATCAACGCCGAAAAGGTGAAGACCACCGGCAACAAGTTAAACGGCAAGATCTACTGGCGCCACAGCCAGCATCCGGGTGGCATCAAGTCCGCCACGCTGGGTGAAATGCTGGCCGACCACCCTGAGCGCGCGCTTGAAAAAGCTGTGAAGGGCATGTTGCCCAAGGGCCCGCTGGGCTATGCCCAGTTCCGCAAGCTCAAGGTCTATGCTGGTGCCGAGCACCCGCATACCGCCCAGCTGCCCAAGTCGTTCACCATTTAAGGCGCTTAAGAACATGGCTAAGACCCCCATCCAACAGAACTACGGCACCGGCCGCCGCAAAACGGCTTCTGCTCGTGTGTTCCTCCGCTCTGGCACCGGCCAGATCACCATCAACGACAAGACCGTGCAGGAATACTTCCCGCGCGAAACCGCACAGATGCTGGTTCGCCAGCCGCTGGAAACCGTTGATGCCGTCACCCGTTTCGATTTCATGATCACGGTTGAGGGCGGTGGTCTCTCAGGCCAGGCCGGTGCCGTGCGTCACGGCATTACCCGTGCCTTGATCGATTACGACGAAGCCATGCGTCCTGCCCTGCGTGCCGCCGGTCTCGTCACGCGCGATGCCCGCGAAGTCGAGCGCAAGAAAGTCGGCTTCCACAAGGCACGTCGCGGCACGCAGTACTCCAAGCGTTAATGCGGTTCGACATCTTCATGCACTAGCTACTGGTGCGTGGGGGTGCCAATGCCAAGTCGATAGACTTGGCATCATTGGGAGATCGTCTAATGGTAGGACAACAGTCTCTGACACTGTTTATCTAGGTTCGAGCCCTAGTCTCCCAACCAATCTTGTAGGCCCCGTGATCGCATGATCTTACGGGGCTTTTTTTATGTCTGGGTCATTACATCATTGGTTATGTACTGCCAGCTGAAGCAGAAGCCGTCTACTATTTGAAGCAACAACCCGGGCAGGCCATCCCAGCCTGATTCAAACTAATAAGCCTCTACAAAAGCCAGGGCGCTTCACTTCAATAGGATTGAACACGTTACTCAATGAATTCTGCTTTTCATGTGAATCCTAGCGTGCATACTGCTAAGCCAACATTTCACGGAGCTGATATGCGTTCCTTTTTTTCTGCAGTTTTTCTTGCTTTTTCCCCCGTTGTCAGTTTCGCGGCAGTTGAAAACTACACCGTAGAGCCAAGCCATACTTACCCCAGCTTTGAAGCTTCCCATATGGGCATCTCCTTCTGGCGTGGAAAATTCAATGGCACTACTGGAAAAGTTTCGTTGGATCGTGCCGCCAAGACGGGCAGTGTGGAAATTAGAATTGACGCAAACTCAGTTGATTTCGGTCATGACAAAATGAACGAGCACGCCCGCGGCGAGGATTTCTTTAATGTAGAAAAATTCCCGCTGATTACCTACAAGGGAACCATCGTCTTTACTGGCAATAGCCCAAGTGAAGTAGATGGCGAGCTAACCATGCTTGGGGTCTCAAAGCCTCTAAAGTTGACTATCAATAGCTTTAAGTGCATTCCACATCCGTTCTTTAAAAATGAAGTCTGTGGAGCTGATGTCTCCGGCTCGTTTGACCGAATTGACTTTGGAATGAACTACGCTGCTAAGTACGGCCCGACTCTTGCGAAGCTGGCAATACAGGTGGAGGCGCTCAAAGATATTGATGCAGGCCCTCGTAAATAGCGGTGAAAGTAAATTTTAGACAAAAAATGCCGCAGTCGCGGCATTTTTTAGTTGTCTAACGATCCCGAAAGTGAGTTTCTACTTTCTCATTAAGCCCCTTCACGTCAACAATCACTGTTGCAGTAGGACGTGCTAGCAATCGCGGTATGCCAATTGGCTCACCCGTTTTTTCACAGTATCCGTATTCCTTGTCTTTGATGCGTCGCAAAGCATCATCAACCTTACGTAGAAACATGGCTTCTCGTTCACGCAAACGCAGGTCTAGCCAGTGTTCTTCCTCCGCTGTAGCGCGATCTGCAGGATCTGCAAACACCTCACGCTCATGCAGGCGTTCTTTGGCATCGACTTCACGCTTGAGCACATCGTCTTTAGATTTGACGAGCAGCTGGCGGAAAAAATCCAGCTGCGCATCGTTCATGTACTCACTCTCCGACATACGCCGGATTTCTTCTTCGGTAAGCACTGCGCCTCTTTGACGCTGAACCGGAACGAACTTGGGTTTGGGGCTCGGCGCAGGCTTGGCTGGTTTTGCAAGGGCTACGGCAGCACGCCTAAGTTTTTTTTTTGCTCTTCGTCATCCGGTTTGGGCATTGTCACCGGTGTTGCAACAGGTGCGGGTGCAGCAACTAAAATCTTGCCAACAGGTTTGGTTGCCGGCTTGGGCGCAACCTTCTTGGGCGCAGGCTTCTTGGCGGCCACCTTGGGAGGCGCTAATTTTTTGACTGGAGCCTTTTTAGCCGGTGCTTTCTTGGCAACGACTTTTTTAGTAGTCACTTTTTTCGCAGGCGCTTTCTTGACGGGTGCCTTTTTGGCAGCAGGCTTGGCGACCTTCTTCACCGCTTTCTTGGCGACCGGCTTTTTTGCGGCAACCTTCTTCGCGGCTTTCTTGGGCGCTGCTTTTGCAGTTGCCTTTTTGGCAACGACTTTCTTGGCGGCGGGCTTCTTGGCGACTACCTTCTTGGCAGCGGGTTTTGCTTTTTTCGCTTTTGCTTTCACCTGCGTCTCCCTCATCAAAATACAAAAAATGGCCTTCAATGGTTTGCATTGCTGCGCGTTGCGCTGTGCAGCGATGATTACCGCGTTATAGCACTCGATTTTGCGCACCGTCAATGACATCCAGCATGCATTCCGCACTTGGTTTTCCGGCCGCTGTATGGGCCCCTTCAGCCTCACTCAAAATGCTGCGCGCGCGCGCAGATTTGCTGCGTTCGATCCGCTGCTTTTTCGATGCTCGCGAGATGCTTGAAGTCGATACCCCCGTGCTCTCACAGCACGCCACGGTGGATCGTCACATCGAGAGCTTCAGAGTTGGCCAAGCTTTGTGGCTGCAGACTTCGCCTGAATTCGCGATGAAGCGTCTTCTCGCTGCGGGCGCGGGATCACTCTGGCAGATCTGCAAGGTGTTCCGGCTCGAAGAAGCGGGGCGGCATCACAACCCGGAGTTCACAATGCTGGAGTGGTACCGCACCGGTTTCGACCACCATCAACTCATGGATGAGGTGGAGCTGCTACTGCGACACTGCGGCGTGGAGTCGCCGCAGGCGTTCGAGCGATTGAGCTACCGCGAGGCGTTTTTGCGTCATGCCGGATTCGATCCGCTGGTTGCCAGCAGCACCGAGATGCACACGTGCACAGTTGGCCGATCACCGCCGCCGCCGGATGATCTAGGAGAGTCGCGCGATGCCTGGCTGGATCACTTCTTCGGAAGCATCGTCTCGCCAGCGCTGGGCCATGCATTGCCGTGTTTCGTCTATGACTTTCCGGCCTCGCAGGCGGCCCTGTCGCGCGTGCGCGGCGAGGTGGCAGAGCGTTTCGAGCTGATCTGGTGCGGGGTGGAACTGGCTAATGGCTTTCATGAACTAGCGGATGCCGATGAGCAGGCACGGCGCTTTGCGGCGGATTGTGAGTGGCGGCGCGCAGAGTGCAGGCTGGTGCCGCCGGCAGATCAGCATTTGATCGCGGCCCTGCATGCCGGTCTGCCGGATTGCGCCGGCGTTGCTATTGGAATCGACCGTCTGCTGATGCTGATGCAGCGCGCGCCTGATCTCTCCTCTACTCTGGCATTCGACTGGCCGCGCGCTTAGGCGTGAACGGTGTCCCAGACCATCCGCGCCAACAGCAGGGCAACCACGGCGATGAAAAACAGCCGCACAAAACCGCTGCCGCGTTGTATAGCGAGGTGGGCGCCCAGCCATGAGCCCGCCAGATTACACAATGCCATCGGCAGCGCAGCGCGGTAGAGCACATGGCCTGACGGCAGAAACCAGGCGACTGCAGCTGCATTGGTGGCGAGGTTGACGATCTTGGCGGCAGCCGAGGCCATCAAGAAAGAGAAGCCGAACAGCCCCACAAAGACAAACACCAGAATGCTGCCGGTGCCAGGGCCGAAAAAGCCATCGTAGAAACCGATGATGACGCCCATCGTGATGCCGCAGAGTTGCTGTTGGCGCACTGTCAGTTTCGGTGCATGCAGACTGCCAAAATCTTTCTTGATCAGGGTGTAGAAAAACACTGCGCACAGCAGCGCGATGATCAGCGGGCGCAGCGCCTTGGGGTCGAGGTAGCTGACTGCGCGCGCGCCCAGAAACGAGAATACGAATGCAGTGCCTGCAGTGAGCAGCAGGATGCGCCACGGCAGTTTGACGCGCCGGGCGTACTGCCAGGTGGCATTGGCAGTGCCAACGATGCTGGAGAGCTTGTTGGTGCCGAACAGCGTTGCCGGCGGCAACTCCGGTTTCAGCACGAACAGCGCTGGTACCTGGATGAGCCCGCCACCCCCGACAACGGCGTCGACAAAACCGGCCGCGAAGGCAAGGCAGCAGAGCGCAGCGAGGGTCCAGTCGGGCGTCAAAGAAACTTGCTGACCGCAGACGGCAGCTTGTAGCGCTTGTCTTTGAGGAAGCGGTTCAGCAGCAGGGCCAGCCACTCGCGCGAGCTGGAGAAGCGCTTGAGCACGATGTAGTGGTCTTCACCCTCGCGCTCGATCTCGTAGCGGTCGATGGTCGCAGTCACGCGCTCACGCTCGCCCTTGAGCAGCACCTGGGTCACTAGCTTGTTGTTCTTGCTATCGATGGTGCAATCCTGCACCTCGCCGTACTGGCCAAACTTGTCGTTGACGAATGACTTGATCAGCAGCGACAGCGCACTGTCCTTGGCGCCGCGCGCCAGTGCTCCGAGCATGGGGTTCTCCTGATGTAGTTCTTTGTGTTCGACTACAGCACTTCAGAGGCATGCGCCGCAAGGCGCGAACGCTCGCCGCGTGCCAGCGTGACGTGCCCTCCGTGCGGCCAGCCCTGAAAGCGATCGACCACATAGGTGAGGCCGCTGGTGGTCTCGCTCAGATACGGCGTGTCGATCTGTGCGAGGTTGCCCAGGCAGATCATCTTGCTGCCGGGGCCGCAGCGGGTGATGAGGGTTTTCATCTGCTTGGCCGTGAGATTCTGCGCTTCATCGATGATGATGTAGCGGTTGAGGAAGGTGCGACCGCGCATGAAGTTGAGGCTGCGGATCTTGATGCGCTTGCTCAAGATGTCGTTGGTGGCGGCACGTTCCCAGTCGCCGGCATTGCTGGTCTGCGTCAGCACTTCGAGGTTGTCCATCAGCGCCCCCATCCAGGGCGTCATCTTTTCTTCCTCGGTGCCGGGCAAAAAGCCGATGTCGTCGCCCAGCGGTACGGTGACGCGGGTCATGATGATCTCGCGGTAACGCGGCTCATCCAGCACCTGCGCGAGGCCAGCCGCCAGCGTGAGCAGCGTCTTGCCGCTGCCTGCGGTGCCGAGGATGGTGACGAAGTCGATGTCCGGGTCGAGCAGCAGGTTGAGTGCAAAGTTCTGCTCGCGGTTTTTGGCATGGATGCCCCACACCGGTGTCTTGCCGGTCTGGTAGTTGCGGATCACGCGCAGCTTTGCGCTCTTCTCGCCTTCGATGGCGTCCACCACCATGTCGAGGCCTTCATCCACCGCATCGTCGGCCATGTGCAGAAACTGGTTGACGTGCCAGTCCCTCACCTGTGGGCCACGGATGCGATAGCAGGCACGAGCGCGCTCGTCCTGCCAGCTTTCCATCTTGTCGCCGTGCTTGTCCCAGAAGTCAGCAGGCAGCGTGGTGTAGCCGGTGTAGAGCAGGTCTGAGTCTTCCAGCACCTGATCGTTGTGGTAGTCCTCGGTGTGCACGCCGACGATGGCAGCCTTGAGCCGCAGGTTGATGTCTTTCGACACCAGCGTGATCTGCCGACCCGGATGCTGCCCCTGCAATTGCAGCGCCGTGAGCAGAATGGAGTTATCGGGCTTGTTGCCGGGCAGGATGCCGGGCAGCGCCGCTTCGGTTGGTGTGGTCTGGAAAAACAGACGGCCGCTGGCACTCACGCTGGCTTTGCCGTTGGCATTGCGCTTCGATTGCGTCGAGGGCAGGGCGATGCCTTTCTCGATCTGCGCGTGGTCCTTGTTTGCCACCAGGCCATCGAGCGTGCGGCTCACCTGCCGCGCAGTGCGCGCTGGTTCGCTGGTGCCTTTTTTCAGGCCATCGAGCTCTTCGAGCACGACCATCGGGACGAACAGATCGTGCTCCTCGAAGCGGAACAGGCTGCTTGGATCGTGCATCAGCACATTGGTGTCGAGAACGAACAGTTTTTTCTTGGACATGCTCATGGAGGTGGCGATGGCAGAAAACAAAATAGCCGGGGTCGCGTCAGCAACCCCGGCTATCGGAGGGGACTGCAATAAGAAACAGGAATCAAAGGGTTTTCACAGCAGCCAGCACGGCTTCGGCATGGCCCTTGGCTTTCACATTGCGCCAAGCTTGAGCCAGTTGGCCATTTTCGTTAAACAGAAAAGTGCAGCGATCAATCCCTAAGTATTTCTTGCCGTACATGGATTTCTCGACGATGGCGCCAAAGGCAGCGCAGGCCGCCTCTTCGGTGTCTGACAGCAGCAGGAACGGGAAACCAAACTTTGTGCAGAAGTTGTCGTGTGCCTTGACGCTGTCCTTAGAGACCCCGACGACCTCGGCATTGGCGCTCAGAAACTCCGAATAGAGGCGGGTGAAATCCTGCCCTTCCAGCGTGCAGCCCGGCGTGTTGTCCTTGGGGTAGAAGTAGACCACCAGCTTGCGACCAACGTAGTCTTTGTGGAGTGTCACTGTCTTGCCGCCGCTGGCAGGCAATGCCAGTGCAGGGGTTTTGTCGCCAGGTTGAATACTCATGCTGATTTCAGGTTAGGTCTTGATGGGGTCGAGCATGCCGTCCGCGTTCAAATCGTCGCAGAGATCCATGAAAGATTCGCGCAGCGCCTGCGGGTGCTGGTTGACTGGCACATGCAGCACCATTTGTACGCTGCACATAAAGGCGCCAGTGTGGCCGGATTGATATTTTTGTGAGTTCATCTCTGGCACCAGCACATCTTGTGCCTGGAAGAACTCCAGCAGATGCACCAGCAAGTCGGCCTGCTGCGGCGCGATCACATCGGCGGCATAGGGACGGAAGTCCGGCTTCTGCTCACGTGGGCCGCAGCGCTCGAAGCGCACCTGCAGCTCCAGTTTTTCCGCAATGCCGGGCAGAGCGGTTTCCAGCCGACCCAGCGTACTCCAGTTGCCGGAGACCACCAGGTTGACCGTAAGACGATCGCCCAGCGGGGCCACACGGCAGTCCTCCACCTCACCGCCGCGCTCGCGGATAGCGCGGAACAATTCCAGCGAAATTTGCGGTTTCGGCGGTGCCAGCACCGAGATGCTCAGGTATTCAGGGGTAGGGTTGGCCATGTGTCGTGATCGTGCTGCGAATGCGCAGCGGTATTGAGTGTAGTGGGGATTGATCCCCGTGCAACCGCTATACTGCGGCGCTCCCACCCAATCTCAAGCGCACAAGCAAAACATGACCATCAACGCCCGGCTCGGCGGCAGTATTGTCGCCATCGTCACGCCCATGCAGGCCGACGGAGCCGTGGACTACAAATGCCTCGAAGCGCTGGTGGAATGGCATATCAGCGAAGGCACCGACGGCATCGTTGCGGTGGGCACCACTGGTGAGTCTGCGACGCTGGATGTCGCTGAGCACATGGAGGTCATCCGTCGTGTGATCGCCATCGCCAAGGGCCGCGTGCCGGTGATAGCCGGTACTGGCGCCAACTCGACCCGTGAAGCCATCGAGCTCACCCGCGCTGCTGCTGCGGCCAAGGCCGATGCCTGTCTGATCGTCACGCCCTACTACAACAAGCCGCCGCAGGAGGGCCTATATCAGCACTACAAGGCGATTGCCGAGGCCGTTGCCGTGCCGATCATTCTCTACAACGTGCCGGGCCGCACCGGCTGCGACATGCAGCCCATCACTGTGCTGCGACTCTCGAAGATCGCGAACATTATTGGCTTGAAGGAAGCGGTTGGCACCATCGAGCGCCGCGCTGCCTTGCTGGCCCTGCCGCTTCCGGAGGACTTCGTGCTGCTGTCTGGTGATGATGAGACGGCACGCGAAGCGATCCTGGCCGGTTTCAAGGGCGATATTTCAGTCACCGCCAATGTCGCGCCGCGCCTGATGCACGAACTCTGCGCCGCTGCCAGGGTCGGAGATGCCGCCACGGCCGCGCAGATTGATGCGCAGCTGCTGCCGCTGCACCAACACCTGTTCGTTGAACCCAATCCCATCCCCGTCAAGTGGGCACTGCATGCCATGGGTCGCATCCCGCCGGGTTTGCGACTGCCTTTGGTGCCGCTGTCCGCCGCCTGCGAACCCACCGTGTGCAGCGCACTTCAAGCTGCCGGAATCTCTGCATGAAAAACATTGCGCTGCTCTCCATCGCCGTCTCGCTGCTCAGCGCCTGTGCCAGCACGCAACGCTGCGAAGCCACCGCCGATTACCGCAAGGCAGCCGCCATCCCGCCCATCAAAGCGGCTGAGGGTTTGGCTTTGCCGGAGTCGCCCTCGGCACTCAAGGTGCCCAACCTGACGCCTGCTGCGATCACTGCTGCCCAGCAACCGGGCCCCAAAAAGGGCAAGGGCACGGCCTGTCTCGACTTTCCGCCTGAAATTGCGCCGACGGATGCTGCAAGCATCGACGCAAAAAGCTAAAATCGACGGATGGACGGGTGTCCGAGTGGTTTAAGGAGCAAGCCTGGAAAGTTTGTAAACGGGTAACCGTTTCGCGGGTTCGAATCCCGCCCTGTCCGCCACCTTAGAAAAGCCCTTGTAAATTAAACACTTGCAAGGGTCTTCTAATCGCAAGTAGGACAACAAGGTAGGACAAAAATAAGCCCATCGAGGGCGGATTTTTGACCCTTGCATACCACTTGCAGCAGCATCCATCAGGCATCTTCTACTTCGTCCTGATCGTTCCCAAGCACCTACAGCACCAGCTTGGCCGCAAGGTCATCAAGCAATCGCTGGGAACACGCAATCCCACAGAAGCAAAATTGCTGGCCTACGCGGGCTGGCTGCTTACCATCTGCCAACGTTCAGAACAGGGGCAGGGACGAACTTCAAGAAAACGCTTGAAGCTCTACAGCAGGGCAAGGGCAATACCTACACCATCACCAACCCGCATGGCTTCATCATCAAGGCATCTTCAGCGAAATGTCAGCAGCTTGCGTTCGGTCGTCTCAAGGTGTCCGTGCTCGTTAAAGCTCTGCAGTGAGACTCCGCGAGTGCCATAGAGCAGCTTGGTAAGGCTTGTATTGGCAATATGCCAGTTGAAACCGAAGGCCTGTTGGGCAGTAAGCCCTAGCAGTCGCTGCACGGTGACGCCGATATAGCCACCAGAAGTGAAGACCAGTGCGGTTTTGCCGTGGCCAATACGTTGGATTAGGTCATCAAGGGCACCGCCGCAGCGGCTGTGAAACTGCGGCCAACTCTCTTCATACTCGTGGTCATGCTCACCGCAGATCCAGCGGGCGATGGCGTCCTCGAAAAACTGCTGAAAGGCTTTTCTGTGGTCGCCGGATTTGGCTAGTTCCGCCTTCATCACACTCTGGTCATGAAAATCTGGCCGGTGTGCCTTGACGATGGCTTCGAAGGCGTATTCGTTAAAGCCCTCATGCTCGATAACCGGGATGTCGATCCCCATCGCGGCCATGCAGGTTTCGGCGGTTTCGCGGTGGCGGCGCATGGTGCCGCGCGCCACTGCATCAATGGGGCCAAGCCGCGCCATCAGGTGTTTGCCAACAGCATGCGACTGCTCGAAGCCGAGAGGACTCAACTGGTCGTAGTTGCTGCTGCCGAAACTCGCCTGCCCGTGGCGAACCAGAATGATGGTGCCCACTATTTCGAGTAACCGCGCTTGGCGAGTTCGATGCGGGTGATCACGCCCTTGTGCACTTCATCCGGGCCGTCTGCAAGGCGGAGGCTCCGCGCCTGAGCAAAGAAGCCAGAGAGCTGGGTATCGCGGGACATGCCCATGCCGCCGTGGATCTGCATCGCCATATCCACCACCATCTGCAACACATTGGGGGCGACCACCTTGATGGCGCTGATCTCGGTCATGGCCGGAATTGCGCCGACCTTGTCGATTTTCCATGCGGCATACAACGTCAGCAGGCGGGCCTGGTCGATGGCGATGCGAGCCTCTGCCACGCGCTCGCGGTTGCCGCCCAAGCTCAGCAGCGGCTTGCCGAAGGCGGTGCGGCTCATGCCGCGATGGATCATTAAATCCAGCGCCTGCTCAGCTGCGCCAATGCAGCGCATGCAATGGTGAATGCGGCCCGGCCCAAGGCGGCCCTGGGCGATCTCGAAACCCTTGCCAGGGCCGGTGATGATATTGCTAGCGGGCAGGCGCACATTGGTGAAATGCACCTCACCATGGCCATGCGGCGCGTCGTAATCGCCAAATACCGGCAGCATGCGCTTGATCTCCACACCGGGTGTGTTAAGCGGCACCAGCACCATCGTGTGCTGACTGTGACGGCCTAGACGGTCGTTGGGCGTTAGGCCCATGAAGATGCCGATCTTGCAGCGCGGGTCACCCACGCCGCTGCTCCACCACTTTTTGCCATTGAGCACCACTTCATCACCATCAAGCAGGGCAGTGGCCTGCATGTTGGTAGCGTCTGACGAGGCGACATCCGGCTCGGTCATGAAAAACACGCTGCGGATCTCGCCCGCAAGCAGCGGTGTCATCCATTGAGCTTTCTGTTCTGGGGTGCCGTATTTCCACAGTACTTCCATATTGCCGGTGTCAGGCGCATTGCAGTTAAAAATCTCCGGTGCCATCAAGCTGCGGCCGGTTTCTTCGGCCACCAGTGCGTATTCCTGTACCGACAAACCACCACCCAGAACTGGGTCTGGCAGAAACAGGTTCCACAGGCCCTCTGCCTGCGCCTTGGCTTTCAGCGCCTCGACGTGGTGCGGGATTTTCCAGCGCTTCCAGTCGCCCCCCACATTGGCATCGTGGATTTCATCCCAGTGCTGTTTCTCGATGGGCTGAATGTATTCGCGGATGAAGTGACGCACCCGCTTGACGATGTCTTTGGCTTTAACGCTGGGCTCGAAGTCCATTTGCTTTCTCCTCGTGGTTGATACCGCGCAGTTTGCCGCAGGCAGCCGACCAACGGCCATTGTCGTGGCGACTGACGAAAAATAATATTCGTCACATGCGCAGTGCCTCCATTACCCAGCCCGAAGTCCGAAAGCAGATCCTCGCCACTGCCGAGCAACTGTTTCGTGCCCATGGCTATGGGCGTACGACGGTCGCCGACATCGCGCGCGAATGCGGCATGTCACCGGCCAATGTCTACCGCTTCTTCGAGAGTAAGGCGGCTGTCAACGAAGCGATCACCGAGGTGCTTCTGGCCGAGGTGGAGGCGCGCGCCCAGAGCATAGCGGCAGAGCACCGAGCCGTGGCAGACCGGCTTCGGTTGATGCTGCTGGAAATGCATGGATTTGCGTTGGAGCGCTATCTCAATGAATCCAGCGTGCATGAGTTGTGCACCAAGGCGATGCACGAGCAATGGGGTGTGATCGAGGCGCATATCCAGCGTGTGCGAGCACTGACCAGGAGTCTGATCGAAGAGGGGATGAAGAACGGCGAGTTCGCCAAGGGCGATCTTGATGCCGTGGCGGGTGCGGTACACAACGCCATGCTGCCGTTCTGCCACCCGCAGGTAGTGGCCGAAAACTTTGCCAAGGACCAGAAGCGGCAGGCCCTGCAGATGGGCGAGTTTCTGGTGCGGGCGCTGAAGGCTTAGCACAGAAATCAGCACCAGATGCTGACGATTGCCGAATAACGTCATTATCAAGTCATGTGGTTGCAAGAGCGAGATTACAAATGAAAACGCATCAACTCCGCCTCGTTTTGCTGGCACTGCTGCCAAGCTTGCTGGTGGCCTGCAAGCCGACACCGGTGCCGCTTGAGGATGTTCGCACCGTGCGCACCATCACTGTGGGAGCCACGCCCACTAGCGCCGCCAACACCTACGCGGGTGAGGTTCGTGCACGCTATGAATCCACACTTGGCTTCCGCGTCGCCGGCAAGCTGATCTCACGCCAGGTGAATGTCGGTGAGCAGGTCAAGGCGGGGCAGGTGCTGGCGAGGCTGGACCCCAAGGATTTGCAGCTGGGTGATGCGGCTGCTGTTGCGCAGGTCGCAGCAGCGCAGTCGCAGTTCACCGTTACCTGGAACGATCTTGATCGCGTGAAAGGTCTGCATGCCAAGGGCTATGCCAGCCAGGGCGAGCTGGATCGCTTTACCACCCAGTATGAAGCCGCCAAGGCACAGCTCGAAGCGGTGAAGGCTCAGCGTGACCAGATCGCCAATCAGGCCAGCTACTCGACGCTCACGGCCGATGCCGATGGCGTGGTCACCGCCGTGCTGGCTGAGTTTGGCACGGTGGTGGCGGCAGGTCAGCCAGTGGTGCAGCTTGCACACGGTGGAGCCATCGAGATCACAGCGGCTATCCCGGAAGACCGAGTCAACACGGTGCGCAAAGGCATGGCAGTCCAGGTTTCGCTGTGGTCGGGTGGTAACAAGAGCTACCCCGGCATGGTGCGCGAGCTTTCGTCCGCGGCTGACCCTCTCACTCGCACGTATGCGCTTCGCGTGTCGGTACCGAATGCGCCGGCAGAAATGAAACTGCGCATGACCGCCTCGGTCACCATCCCGCTCGAAGGCCTGCCTGACTTCATCCACATCCCGGCAGCATCCATGGTGACGCAGGGCGGCAAGGCCGGCGTCTGGGTGTTTGATGCCAAAGCGGGCGCGGTGGTCTTTCGCGCGGTGGAGTTCGCCGGTGTACAGGGTAACGAGGTGCTGGCAGCTGCCGGTTTGAAGGCCGGCGATGTAGTGGTAACGGCCGGTGCAGCTTTTCTAAGCGAAGGCCAGAAAGTGAGGCCGATGGGCGCGCCACAGCCAGCCGCCGCCACGCCAGCAGTTGCAGGTTAAGGGGTCGCGCGCACCATGCAAACGCCCGTCCGCAGTGCCGGCTTCAATCTCTCGCGCTGGGCTATCGAGCACGGCAATTTCACCCGTTTCATCATCGTGCTGCTGATGCTCGCGGGCGTGCTGAGTTACTTGAAACTGGGACAGAAGGAGGACCCTGACTTCACCTTCCGCGTCATGGTCGTGCGTGCCTATTGGCCTGGTGCGACGGCGGCTGAAATGGCGCAGCAGGTGCTCGATCCAATGGAGGCCAAGCTGCAAGAAACGCCTTGGCTCGACAAGCTGCAAAGCTATGCCAAGCCGGGCGAGGCGGCAGTGCTGGTGTTCGTTCGCGAAGATACGCCGGTCAAGGAGGTGAAGAACGTCTGGTACCAGGTGCGCAAGAAGATCAGCGATATTCGAGGCACCTTGCCTAACAACATGGCCGGGCCATTCTTCAACGACGAGTTTGGTGACACTTACATCGCCATGTATTCGTTCACTGCGGATGGCTTTGATTACGGCGAGCTGCGCGATTACGTCGATCAGGCCCGCAGCGGGTATTTGCAGGTACCGGGTGTCGAAAAGGTCGAGATCCTCGGCCAGCAGGAAGAAAAGATTTTTGTTGAGTTCAGCTATCGCAAGTTCGCTCAGCTGGGCATCAGTTTCCAGCAGCTGCAAGCTGCACTGGCGGGCTACAACACCATGACGCCAGCGGGCGTGCTCAATACTCCTGACCAGGCCATCTTCGTGCGGGTGGCTGGCCAGTACGACTCGGTCGCGGCTATCGAGAATACCCGCATCCGTGCAGGTGAGCACAGCATCCGTATTGGTGATTTCGCCACCGTCAAACGCGGCTACGAAGACCCACCACGCAGCAAGATCCGGCATCAAGGCAAGGAGGCGATAGCGATTGGCGTCGTGATGCGCAATGAGGCCAATGTGCTGCATGTCGGCAAGGGCTTGGAGATTGCCACCGCCCAGCTGCGCAGCGCCTTTCCGGTCGGTATCGAGGTGAAGCAGTTCACGGATCAGCCAAAAGTGGTCGATCAGGCCGTCGGTGGCTTTGTGAAGGCGCTGCTCGAAGCCGTGGTGATCGTGGTCGTGGTGAGTTTTCTCTCCCTTGGCCTGCGCACTGGCCTGGTGGTGGCGTTGACCATCCCGATGGTGCTTGCCGTCACCTTTCTCATCATGGATGCGCTCGGTATCCAGCTACAGAAAATCTCGCTCGGCGCTCTGGTGTTGGC
>Ga0255236_1000020_pt1 | contig 19086 bp, 16 predicted proteins | sample ColtaT_7_FD_183687 | JGI IMG/M metagenome (GOLD analysis project Ga0255236, IMG submission 183687) | Metatranscriptome of freshwater microbial communities from Columbia River, Oregon, United States - Colum_Cont_RepB_8d (Metagenome... | ecosystem: Environmental > Aquatic > Freshwater > River...
TAAACCAACAAAGCGGACTTTCTAACAATCTTGTATACCTGAAACTATATATTCAAAATACTGATTATTGACAGGATTTGCTGGCCAAACACTAGATGCTACAGCACATACCTGTTGGGTTTCTTGTGCTTCTATAGTTGATACTTTTATAGTTTGATCAAGACAATCTACATACCAATAGTCAAATGCATCTGTGAGAGCTGTATTAATAACATCATACTTTACACAATCACAGCATGATATAACTCCTGGTGTTACTGTATATTTAAAAGCTTCCGGTCCATCCCCTCCTGCACACACATTAATAGCATACTGAGATCCACCCCACAACTGATAAGTTTGTCCGTTGTTATTACCTTGACAATCAGGAACTGTAAATGTTCCACAGTCATCAACTGATGACACTTCTATTTGTGGAAGTACAGTATCACAAAGTTCAATTACAGAAACCTCTGTAACAGCTACTTTATTAAGAACATCAGTTGTTGTAGAATCCCCATAGATAGAAAACACAGTGCTACCAAAACAAGTAAGAGTTATAGACAGCGGCCCATCATAATCTGGGTCACCAGAATTTAATTCTATAACATATGTATTTGGTGAAGGTGTGCCTGGGCTAAACAAACCAGCAGCAACTATAAACCTCACTGTTCCTGATCTAGCTTGTACTACTACTTTTTCAAAATTAATCAAGTAAGTTCTGCCTGGGGTTAAAATATTTTGAGATATTTGGCCACCTGTAGGTCCATAAGTAGGGATATTATAATAAGGAACATTTGATAGATTTATAAGCCAACTGTCTGGTGATGGACTTACAGTCCAATCAACAAGACCATTAAGAAACTGTCCATCAATTACAAGTTCATTACTTTCACATGCTGGAGGTGGGGTGATGTCAACAGATATCATGTTTGGCAAGTAATACCCCTGTCCAGGATCATCAATTGTAATACTTTCTATACTACAAAAATTTTGTCCTTCCTCACACAGCATGTTAACTGTTCCAGTAAAACCACTTCCATAACCTGATAAATCAGTTACAGTTATATCAGGCACTACACCAACAGGCCACCCATACCCTGGCTCAATAATAGAAAATTCTGCAATCCCGGATTCCTGACATTCTATGTTGTATGTAGTACACGGAGAGCTAGGAAAAGTAGCCGTAAATAAAACTCTATTTATAACTGAGCCTTGTTCAATGCATACAGGCTGAACGTATCCCTCTACTGTAGAGCCGTTACACCCAACCTCCTCGGGAAGATTTTGAAGACAAAGTTCAAAGTCTTCAAGTTCTATTGTTACTGTTTTTGGAACTCCTACTACTGATGGAGAGTCGTCATTATAGCAACAATAGGATGCCAGAGTTGTCCTAAAACAAATTCTGTGATTACCGGGATAATTTGGTGTGTATGTTACTGTAAGTATTGCTGCCATTTATATTGGTTTTATATACAACAGGGTGTACAGAACTCAAGTGTATTAACAATCAAAGATACAGAGGTGCATGATCTTTCTGGGCAAATAGCAGTAACTCTTATTCTATACTGAGTATCTGATGAAAGCATACCTATAATAGCTTGATTGGTAGTTTGCTGAGGAAGAACTGTCCAGCTAGGAACAGATATATCATTGAGTTTGTACTCAACAATATATCCAATAGCATCAGCTACAGGATCCCAAGCTACTGTAATAGTAGTATCTGTTTTAGATGCTACATATAAATGTGTGGATGATGTACAAGCCATAATTATGTGGTAATATAAGTAAATGTAAAGGCAAATATGTTTGAAAAATTAGCGGGAATGGTAGTATCTGTTGTAAAAGATATGTCTATATAAGATTGAGTTCCTGTAGTTCCTGTAGTAAAATTTACACTAGCAAAATAAGTTGTGCTCCTAAATGTTCTCCATGAAAACACAAGATTTCCTGCTTGAGAGAAAGTGTAATTAGATGGAAGATTTACCCTAAGTGATTTAGTGGTAGCTGCTTGCGAAGAATTCCAACTAAAAGTTATAGTTGAATTTACAGTTACAAGTTTTCCATAAACAGAATAAGTGCTAGTACTAGCTGAGGTAGAACTGAGAGTAGCAGGAGTCCATCCTCCCAAAGTTGGACTAAATACGGCTGATACAATATCTACTTCATATATCATTCCTTGGGGAGTATCAGAAGGCTCTACAGCTAATGCTCTAGCAATTGTTGATCCTCCAGCAGAAGGGAAAGCAAAAAGAGCAGTAGCGGCACCATATGCGCTAAAGTTATGCTGACCGCTAGGATATATTGTATGTCTTACTGTTTCTGTTCCTGAATTAACAACTGTAGCCTCATATTGAGAACTAGTAACAACATTAGGTGAAACATAACCTATCTGCCCTTTCTTATTAGTTCCTCCATAGAATCCTATTGTAGCACCTTCACCAGGACCTGAAGCATTCTTAGATACTTTTATAATTTCTTGTTTCGCTGCTGTAGTATTTGTTGTACCAAACACACCAGCATAAGATGTTGTTCCGTTTCCAACAGCTTCAGCAAATACTCCAATACCTAGTCCTGTTACAGATTGAGCAAACACCCCTATACCATCTGCAACAATAGTATATCCTTTCACACCCTGTCTTCCTCTACCAAATATGCCTGCAATTGCATCTGTAGCACCCGCAGCAGATATACCAACAATAGCATGTCCTTTACCAGTTGATTCAGAATAAATAACACCTGTCGGAGCAGAATCAGGACTTGCATCTGTTATAGCAGTTGCATAAATAGCACCTTCCGCTGCAGATATTGTATTAATTGCTCTTATTGCTCTACCTGTGCTATTTGATGTTACAACTAAATCTGCGTCACCAGCACCAGGAGTACCTTTTATAAACAAGGTATTTGCATTAGCATTTATAAATCTGTCAACTGTAAATGCTGCAGGACCGTCTGTTGGTGACCCAAGCTCTATTTCATTTGGATTAGCAGTAGTATCTTTCCATAAACCTTGATCTGCATTTACTGTTCCAGCACCACCTGTTGCACTGATAGTTATAGTGTCTGTTGTAGAGTTAGTTGCAATTGAAATTCCATTACCTGCTACAAAACTTAATGTATCAAATTGTGCATCAGGAGTTAAGGACGTCTGTGCAGGAAGTGACCCACCAGGGGTTGGGACAGCAATTGTATACCAAATATTTGGACCAGTAATAGTTGTGGCACCACCAACTGTAGTTATTGAAATATTACTACCTGCGCCTGTTACAATTGATGTAATACCAGAGCTTGCAATAGTAAGAGTATCATTAGCAGCACTTCCTGTAAGAGTGATACCGGCACCTGCAATAAACCCTAAAGTATCGGCTTGAGTATCTGGGACAAGAGGTCCACCTGATGCTGTTCCACCTGAAGCTGTAATATTTATATTACCCCATGAATTAGCAAGAGTTGGAAGATTGGCATCTATTTGAATTCTATTACTTGAATCAGATCCAGTAAGCGTGATGTTGTTACCAGCAACAAGATTTAAAGTATTTGCCCCTACTGTATTAGGAATTACGTTAGCATCTCCAGTAACAACTCCTGTTGTTCCTGCACCGGCAGCCATTGCTATAGTACTCCAGTATGGGAAAGCTGTTGCTGAGCTACTTATTGTTAAGACATTACCTACAATACTAGTACTTATTGTACCGGTTCCCACAATACTCATTGCAACAGGAGAAGCAGAAGTAGCAAAAGCTGTAGCATCATATGTTCCACTATTAGAAACAATTCGGCTTATTGACCTACCTGCTATTTCTATAACTTTACCATCTGCTGCATCTACACCTAACAAGAATGCTAATGTTCCTGTAACAGCACCTAAACCATAAGCACTAGCGACAATTATACCTTTATTAATATCTACTCTTTGGTTAGCATCATCAAGTTTTATCCAAGTATTATTTCCAGAAGCAGCACCAATTTGAATTGTTCTTGCTGATGGTATAGCTTCATAGAATGTTTGGTTAGCAGTAGTATTCCAGGTTCCTACCTGCGTAATTTTATTATTAGCAGGAGTAGCCTGAGAAAGTAAAATCTCTTGTCTAAGAGAACCTGATCTACCAATATAAAACTTAGGGTCAGCAGATGTTGTATTATTAATATAAAATCCTGAGTAAGTTGTTAGCGCTGTTCCACCTACTCCTGAGAAAATAAATGCTGTTGCGGGTAAATTAGCTGTAGCTGGATTGGTACTTGTGCTAGCTCCAAAAAATCCTACTTTTTGAGCACTAGCATCATCTATTTGGAAACCAATATCAGTAATATAACCGGTATTGCTATTGCTCAATCTATAGAACTGACCGTTCATTCTAACATCAGTACTTTCAATGAGTGGTCTAATAACATCACCTACATTTCCTGAGCCTAATCTTATTGAACCATCTGCAGCATGAGTATGTAAACCATTTAATACAGAAACTGTACTGCCCGTTGCAGATATTTGAATGCCACTTCCACTACTAGTTACAGTTATGCCTGGATTTCCAGCAGTAATATTACCAATACTAAAACCACCAGTAGAATTACCAATAAGTATTTGACCTTCTCCAGGAGAAGTTGTTAAGCCGGTACCTCCACTAGTTACATTAAGTGATCCACCTAAAACAACAGCACCATTAAGAGGTCCTGTTGTAGCAGAGCTAACTAAACTGGTAACTGTAAATCCTGTTGAACCAGGAGAGAAAGTGGTAACTGGTGTTTGTACTGTATAAGTATCTTGACCAGTTTTTACAATATATGGCGGTAATGCTGTAACTGCACCTCCACTTACTGGAGGATTTACAGGCATTGCAGCCGTCATCAATGTAACAAGGTTAGCAATTGCTGGACCTATGTTCAGTAAGTATGTAGAGTTAGTTGCTTTGTTAGCTGTAAATACCCCACCTGCACTATTTACTAAAGCAACAGATGTATTAGTTAAGCCAAGTCCATTTGCACCAATTACAATTTGACCATCATTTACAGTAGGTAATGTTTGGAAACTATAGCTTGTTCCGGAGAATACCATTACCCCAGTTCCTGTTACTGCACTTACTCCTGTACCATCTCCAACAAGAACACCGTTAATACTTGTTCCAACAGTAACGGCAGGAGTAGTTGTACCATTGGCAACACCTACAGTAAATCCATTAGCATTTACGCCAGATACATTACTTACTGTTCCTGTGCCTGCTCCACCAGAAATAACAATTGTATTAGGAGAACCACCATTAGTAATGGTAATTCCAGTACCTGCTTGAATATTTAAAGTCTCATTCCAGATTGTTGGAGTATATGTTGCAATCGTACCACCTGAAATATTCTTAGTTACAAAATTTAAATACTTGTCTGGACCTGTAACAGTTATAACATCACTAGCTGGAGAAGTACCATTTGTAACACTTGTAGTAATACCATCTGCACCTACTACACTAAATGCCGAGTTGTAAACATCAGCACTTGCGCTTCCAGAATCAGCTGAGATCTGGGTATATGCATTCTGACCAGTAATATTAATTGTAGCTGATGGACCGGTAGGATTTGTTACAGTAGCTGAAGCACCATTAGATAATGTGCCAATTGAAATATCCTGAACACCAGTTCCACCTGTTCCAGTTGAAAAGTCTGTAGCCCAGATATTACCATTTGAATCTATACCAAGATTAAATCCTGAATTAGATGAAAGATCAGTTGCCGATTTATAAATGGCTCCTGCAGCATATCTATCAAATTTAATTTGACCAGGAGTTAGTGACCAAGCTCCACCAGGACCAGAAGTGCCACCACCAAGAATAGTAAATTGTGTTTGGGTTATAGCATTATTTACACCTTGAATTTCAAACTGAGATGTTCTACTAGCATTTGTAGAATTAAACCACCTGGTTATAAATCGGTTAGAATCTTGGTATGCAAATGTTGAAGTAAGAAGTTGAAAGTCAATAGATCCCCCCATATTATTTATTACGGGGAACTGGCCAGCACGAAGTATCATGTACTTCTCAACAAGATTAGCTGTTATATTAAGCGGATATCTTGTAATTCTAAGTGGGATAGTATTTGCGGATTGAGAAGTTATATCTATACCTACATATCCTTCAGAATTAGTTATGTCAAACACGGATATCCCTGTGCTATTTCCTTCCACTGGATCAACAGGACCATTAGCAATAGTTACAGCAAGACCAATATTAGCTGTAGTGCTTTGTATAACACGTATTCCAGTTCCACCACCCGCTCCTGTTTGTTGAACATTAAGGGCTGTACCTTCATTTCCAGTATTTATTATTTGAACAGTACCTAAATGATCATCAGCTCCTTGACCCTCAAACAGCAATCCTGAAAAATCAGTATATACATGCCTGTCTTGCGTAAATGGTATATCAGAAATAGATAAAGCTCGTGTTGGTGCACCTAACTTAAAGACATCAGAGTCATCCCATACACCTTCATCACTAGTATATGTAACAATAGGTGTAACAAGAGAAAAGCTAACTGCCCCTCCACCTAAATCTGTAACACCAATATCAGCACTGGTTGTAAAGTTTAGCAATGATGCACTAGAGAATGGAGAACCATCTACTTCAATTGCAAGTCCCGCAGCTGTAGTTTCTACTACATTACCAGATGCATCTACTCCAAGAATGTAGGTTGCTGGATTAGCAAATGTCCCTACACCATACTCATGGAATCTAATTTCACCGTCCCCTTTAAAAGTAGCAGACGGTTGTAAACTACCTGCATTAGTTGTATCTATTCTAAATTCTACATCACTAGAAGAAGAAAGAATAGAGTTTAACACTATGCCGTCTGCTATAAGAGATCCTGCACCATCTGTTCCAGGAGACATTATAATAGATGTACCTTCGCCTACTGAAGCAACTCCTGTTGTATTTTTCCAGATGTAAAGAACACTATCTATAGAGTTATTGGAAGATCCCGCAGCATTAAGAGAAAAAGAACTATTTGATAAAGAGTCTACCTGCAAACCGTGACCAGGGTCTGATTGAAAACGCGCAGCATAAGACAAAGCCCCTGTACCTGCATTGGTTACTTCCAAAGCATATGTATCATTACCTGTAGTGTATGCTAGCACAGCTGGATTATTAACCCCAGTAAATGTTCCAGCATAAAAAGTACTATCAGATGCTACAACTAATGGGGCATCTGTATCTATTGGAGTTGCGCCATCTTGGATCAGTCTTAGAATGTTAGATAAACCAATCATTTCTAAACGGTGAGTATCTGTATCTACCTCTCTGTCCTCCATAAACTTGATGGTAGAACCAGACCCAAGAGGAGCACCAAGCATAAATGTTTCAGGTGAAGATGTTGTTTCTTTCCAAACACCTTGATCCCCATTATAGTCTGAACCAGTAATAGTTACATCTGCGCCTAAACCTGAGGCGGTAACTGTAACAGCGGTGCCAATAAAATTAAGGAACTCTGGGTTAATTACTACAGAACTACCCTCTTCTTGAACATCAAGTTGGGTTTGATAAATAGGAATATTTAGATCTCCTGTTAAAGGATTGTATGTAGAAGCACCACCAGTATCATTTGTAGTAAGATTGATTGCAGGGGCATCAGCATCAATAGTCACCTCACCATTGATTTCTGTTAGTGTTATACCTGTTCCTGCAATAAGGTTTAAAAGTGTTTGACTTCCATTATCAGATCCATTTGTTTGGAATGTTGGACCATCTATAGTTACATCCCCACCAACATTTGTAAGTGTGATGCCATTACCCGAAACAAGATTTAATAATGTCTGATCAGCATTATCTGAACCATTTGTTTGAAGTAGAACACCAGTAATAGGCATAAACTCTACTTCACCTGTAGCACTATCAATAAGTGTTAAAACATCATTGTTGTTTTTAATATTATACAATGGTGTTTGAACTCGGATCATAGTTGGGTCCAAGAAGATTCTTGTACTACCAGTGCCTACTGATTCAATAGCAACTTGACTACCATCTACCTCTATACTATTATCACTTGGCCCTCCAGTAGACAAAAGCATTGCTCCAGCCGCAGCACCTTCAATATCAACTCTATTTCCCTGAAGGAACATAGCATTTGTATTGTTTATTTCAAATCTGTACTGTGATCCAGCAATGTATGTATCATGAATAAGTGGTGCTCCAGGAGCTGTTTGAGAGCCTAACTGAAAATTATTAGGATCTGTAGGATCAGGGCTAAGACCATTATCTACTGTATAAACATTAGCGTCAACATCTATAGTAACAGAGCCACCTGATTCTGTAAGTGTTACTCCAGATCCAGCAACTAGATTTAGTAAATTTTGAACACTATTGGGGGTACCGTTAGTTTGGAATTCAATTGGATCTGGAACAGAGGGAAATGTTTGAAGATTACCCTGACCATCTATATATTGAAGTGAGGTTCCGTTTCCATTGAATATAAACTCCCCGCTATTTTGAATTGGTCCACCTGCTATAGTAATAGCATTACCAGGCCATATAGCATTTATTGATGTAACTGTACCGCCACCTGGAACTCCACCAGGCGCATCTACGCAGCCTGGATTAGTAACCAAAAGTATCAGTTGTTGTACGATACTCTCAAGTGATGATCCTGGTTGAATGCCTGCATCAGCAATACCATCATTTAGAAATATACAAGCCGCGTCCATAAACTCTGAACATCTTACTGGTTGAGGGCAAGATGTGTCAGGAGGACAAGTATATACTTTAGGTGTAGTATAAGCTGAGTCTTTGCAACCACAGCTAGTTTTTACGGACCCGCATTTTGAACAACTCATATCTTTTATTATAAATTATTTATCGTATTATATTTCTACAAGAGGCATGGTGGCCGTACATGTTATTTGAGGATTGCTTCCCTGCTGAATTAGAATTACTACTGTTCCACCATCTATACAATTATTTGCTACTAGACCTGGATCTGTAAACTCTTGGCTTGGTGGTGCTGGACTACCGTAATTCCAAGTTCCTTGTGGAAGAGGTAAGTTGTTAAGAGCGCCTTGCCAGTTAGCATATATACCAGTCAATGGAGCAACTGTACCGCAAGCTGTACCATCTACAATAGGAGTAATAATTACAGTATATGTTGTAGGAATAGTACTGGTGAATACAGGTGTTCCTACTCCAAGTGTTACTCTTGGTGGTTTATCATTACCGTCATCAATAATGTAACCCTGCCAGTTAAGCATATTAGAACACCAAAGATTGTTTACTACAATAACAGATGCTGAAGATGTACACGGTGTGGTTGATGCTCCATTTACAAGTGAAATTGAAATATTCACTGTAAAGTGGGTGCTCGATGCAGATAAAGGATTACCAATTGCTATAGCAGCAGTAGGAATTGAGCTTGGATTCTGAATCCAGTTTAAAACATCACTTTGTTGGGTGTACGTACTTCCTGCATTATCTGTTACAGTAATAGTACCTGTTGTAATGCCAGGAGGATATGTCCATCCGGCAGGTATTGTTCCTGTAAATGTAGGTCTTATAAAATAGTTTCCAGATACAACAGTTACATCACCTTTTTGAATACCCCAGTTAATTACATCACAGCCTGATGTACCACCATCGCAACATGCAGTTAATTGTGCCTGTAAATTAGCAATAGCCTCATTTTGATTACAGACAATCAGCCATAAATATTGTACGGATTGAGGAAGGTTTGTTGGGGATTCTATCCAACCAGGTATTTGAGCATATGTTGCAGGTGTGCCTGAAGTTGTAGAATCAGTTCCTGCAACACACTTATAACTTAAAGCTGTATTAGTATCATTTTGACTACCGGATGAACTTTGTAATGCACAAAATGCAGCATCAAGTGCTACAAGATAACTTATAACAGGTGTTCCTGCACCAGTACCAACACACAAACTAGCAGGCATTGTTAAATCACTACCAGATCCATTACAGCAATTATTCTGAATATTAGTTACTGCAGATTCTAGACTTGTGACTCTAGATTCAATAGATGATATGGTTGTTAGGATTCCACAAATTTCATTTGCTATTAAGATTACATAGTCTCTTAGTTGCAAGGTAGCTGTAATATTTCCTAAAGCATCAGGTCTCTGTAAACATTGAGCAACGGGTACTTCACAATCAGGACAACCTGTGCCGCCACCAGATGTAGCAGGAATTTCATATAGTGCGCAAATTCTATCAATTAGGAGCTGAATAAGTTCCTGAAAATCTTTTGGACTAGGGCAAATAGGATTAAAGCAAGTAAGATCATAAGCACTTACATCTAGATATTCTAGGATAATGCAAAGTCTTTCTGCAAGCTTAGCTGTAACATCACTGACTGTATCTCCTTTGCAAAGTTTAATGCATGGAATATCAGGTCCCTGCCAGATTACGCAGTTTGAAGCTATTGGGTTGCAACCTTCTTGGGTATCATTAGCTTTTATAGGAAGTGCCATATCTTTAATTTACTTAATTTTTATCTAATTTCAAAAATTATACGAAGGATCCTTGCCCAATAACATCTTCAGCTGGAAGACATGCAATAGGTTCTGGAGCTGGACATGGGTCAGGACATTCCTCAACTACAGGTGGAGCACAGGTTACAGGTGGATTTATCCTTGAGTAATCCGATAATTCTTTTCTTATCCAAAGTTTTTCAAAGTCTACCTCTCCACAACAATTTTTTAAACCATACCGAATGCCAGTGAATAGTTTATAATAGTTATTAGCAAAAGTAGTATTATCTTTTATCTCGCATTCAGTGTCTGTGATATGGTAAAATATCTTTACAGGCTTAGGTAATACTCTTTCAAGCGGGGGTCTAGGATCTTCTCCCAAACAACATGTGCAATCACCAGAAGCATTCTGAACAGTTACATATTCGCAGGGACAACCTGTTAGCTCAGTATAAGGTCCATAAACAGTATAGCAGTTACCCGGATATTCTTCAAGGGTTACCACCATTCCCACATAAACTAAAAGATTAGATGAAGTAACAAGTAAAGTATCAGGTGATTCTTTTATATCTTCTACATCATCAAAAGTTCCAGTATACCTACAGTTTGACAATACATATGCTTCTGGAGGAGTGGGGCACTCACCAGATCCTGTTGCGTTTAAATTTCTGATAAAATCATCATATAGTACTACAGGTGCTTCATAGCATTCCGGACAGTATATATATGCAGTGCATACCTCAATTAGAGTATAATGTACATCAGGAAAATGTACTGGATCATTTATCTCAAGAACAAGACCTGCTTGTGAAGATAGGAAAAGATCAACATCAGAATCGCGAGTAGCCTGGATGTAAACTAGTTCATCCTGATTAACACAACTCCTGAAGGTAAAACATTTATTTCCTATCATTTCTTTTAGCAGTTTTTAAATAAGCAACACTCACAATTTATATAAGTATCTTCTATTTCTACTGTATAAATCGAGGTTTCACATGATGTAATAGAAGTCATACTAAATTCACTTGCATCTGTGTCTTCCCAAAGTCCAGTATAGGGACAATCAGTACTTAGTAGACTATAAGAAAGTAGTGTATCTGTGTCAATGTTCCAAACTTCCCAGCGATTTTCTTCAGCATTAAATGCAATTAAAATTCTTTCATTTTTATTAGTTTCAATAGTATACTGATTTTTACCATTTAAAAGAACAGGAGATCTTTCAACTCTATATGTTCTTAAACCAGACACTTTAGAAAAAAGCCTAACAGAAATGCAATTACATGCTTCAGCTTCTACTATAAAACATGCTCCTGGAAATCCTTCAACACTTATAGTTTGACCTAAGTATTCTGTAAGATTAGTATCGGTCAATATAAAAGATTGTTCATTAGAGCAACTAGTTAGATAGAAATATGTTCCTAAACAATCTGGACATGTGTTATAAGTAGTCGGATTTATAGTTAATACTTGAGGAGTATAATCAGGATCTGTATTTCTTATAATTGTCCAGCATTCTCCAGGATACTCAGCTAAAGTTACAACTCTGTTAGGATTTACATATTGAGAGTAATCTTGAACAGTGTACAGAACTACAGTATTATCTCTACAATTTATAAGCTTGAATGATAAACCACACTCTACGCATGTACTATAAACTTGGTCAACAATTACTGTTTGAGGATTAGGGGCAATGGTATCTGATTCAGAAATTGTAAAGCAAGTATCTTCACCTTGAATTGTTATAACTTGACCCAAGTAAGAACTCATGTCAGTATCCGTTATAATAGTAGTATTCGGAGGTTGACAATCTGTAAGAATATAGTTGCACTCTGTTAGAGGTAATACCTCTGTACACAAACAATAACCCAAGTTATCGCTACCTGGGACATCTGAACATTCTTCAGGACAAGGAGATGCCGGACTAAATTGTGCCTCTAAACCTATAACAAGTTGTTTTGCAAAATCACCTACTGTATTAAAGTTTCCAGCATCATAATAATACGGCTGCCCATCATCATTTAAACTAGGATAATACTTTGTAGTTCCTGGACAATTCCGATTTATAAATGCACTTTCCACATCTTGTCTTTCGCTATCTTCTCCTACTACAAGAAGCATGACTTTAGAAGGTTTCCCTGCTAAATCTGCTTTTACTTCATCAGTAAGTGCAATCATACCACAGTAGTCATTTATACCAGAAACTATTGTAGTATACCCTAAATCGGTAAGATTTGCGTTTCCAACACCATTACCATCAGTGCATGTAATAATTACATTTTGTGCACTAGGTCTTAAGTTTGCTTGAGTATGGAGAGCCCTAACAGATGCTGCAAAACCTACAGCATGTTGAGTTCCACCGGATGCTTCATATCCTGCTGCAGTACAAGCGGGATTAACATATGGTTGATCTTGTGTTGTTGGATAAATTATACCATCCAGTGCCTCTTTTAATAGATCAACATCACCAGTAAAATCTTGCTGAAGACAAGATGTAGAATTCCATAAAACAATTGCAATCTTTGTGTTTCCTGTTATAAGACGCTCAGCCATTTCATCTATAAACAGTTTTAGAAAAAGAATCAACTTTGTTCTTTCATCATTCTGAGCATTGGATATACTTCCTGATGTATCTACATTTAATACAATGTTGAATGGTATTGCAGAACTTGGTGTGGCACACTGATTTGTTACTGTATCATAAAAAGAAGGAGGATCGCAAAGAGGACCACCTAATGTTTCTCTTTCACAATTTATAGTAGGATTAGAAGGACTACCTACTGATACTTCTTCAAACCCATCAGGGCATGTTCCACACTCATATGCAATAGATGTATCAAAACCTACAGTTCTACCACCAGTTGGATATATACTTGCTAAAGTTGTTCCACCATCAGTAGATCTGTATATTTCTGAATCAGTTCCTACAAATGTGCATATAGTATTTTCATCAAATATTGCAATACCTGGATAAGAAGCAGTACCTCCAAATCCTGCATTTCTTTGAGTAAGTGTAGTGCCACTATCAGATGAATAATAAACGGCACCAGATGTTGTGATTAAATATACTTTTGATGGGTCATTGCCTACTTGACTCATCATGGCACCTACTCCAGAAGCAATTTCAGTATTATCGTAATTCTGGGTTATTATACCTAATAAAGCATAATCAGTCTCCCATATACCATCGCCTTCCGTAACTATAATTACTTTATCTGCATCTAGATCAGCATGAATCGCTGTAACATCTGACACTGCTAAGAGGTCTATAGCATTAACCCATTCATACCCTCCATTTGTTGTTCTCCATATTCTGGATCTATTAAAACCAGTTGCAAGATCTTTAAAATAAACAGCAATAAATCCAGAGCTACTATTAGTAAAATAAACAGCCGTTATTGTAGGTGGAAGTGCTGGATCATGTCCAATTGCTAATTCAAGAGGTACATCTGTAATTGTTTGTGCAAAACTAGCACCTCCGTTATTGGATAGGGCAATTGTTCCACCAACAGATATAATACTATCTAAGTCCTTATAAAAAAGTCTCCAAGACTGATTTGTATAAACATTAGTAAATGATTCACCTCCATCTGTTGATCTGCTTATACCTGTGTCTGATGAAACCAAAACTTGGTTTGAATCATAAGGGGCTGCTGCTACAGAGGTTAATCCACCTGCACTTAATCCAGCAGCTGTTGAATTAGTCCAAGTTAAACCTAGGTCACTAGAGACATATAATCCAACAGGACTAGAGTTTGTAGTTAGCGCGTATGTTTTTACAATTGACATTTATTTATAATTTGTCTTTTAGTGTAGCGTCATTTACAGTAGGTGCCTCATCTGTTTGTTTTACGGATGCTGATACACATTTTGAGCATCCGAGTTTACCATTAGGAAGTTGTCTTTTCTGACATCCGCAACTCATGGTTGCTCCACAATTTGGACATTTAGACATAATATGTTGGTTTTAAATTAGTTACATGAATCGCATCCACAGCTGCAGGCAAGCTTATCTAATCTTCTAACTACATAGTTATAGATATCCATACCTTGTCTAGGGTTGTGGCAATATTCTACTTTAGCTTTTGCTGCTTTAAGCATAGTAGTAAGCAGCTGAATTTCTTTAACCTTTTCTTTTAGCGGACCAGTTGGCTCACACGCCTGCAGGTCTAGACAACAAAGAAGGTCATTAATTTTGTTAAGAGCATTTGTAATCCTAAGATGATTGTATTCTACAAATACTGTATCATAAGGTTTTACAGCATACTTTACAATATACACTCCATCTGAAAAAGCATTATAGGTATTTCCACAATTTGTGGTTTGAAGTCCTATATCACAAGTGCTAAGATTTAAAAGAAAGCCCTCATTCATTGAAGTATATTCATAGCTTGTAGTAAAACCTGGAGGAGTAATCCACAACTTAGGACATTCAACAGGTGCTATGCTGCTATAAATACTAGCATCAACAACCCTGAAAATACAAGCTGTCAGGGTATCTGGTATATCTAGGGCTAATTGATGTTTTTCCATTGTATTACAAAAATAAAAAGGGAGAGGAGAGTTTAGAGCTCCCTCTCCCGTTTTTAGTTATTATATTTAAAATTAAGGTGCTGGTTCTGGGAAAGATGGGCAGTTCAAACATGGATCTTGGAAAGCTCCAGGATTTGGCTGATCTCCAGTAGTACTTGGAACAGTAACTGTGCAGGCAGCAGCACATTCTTGTGCCGTAAATTCTACACAATCAGAACCTTGTGCAGTTGCAATCCAACCATTAACTGCAGTTACAAATCCACTTGTTGCACCAGTAGCTTCTGTATCGGCAGTGATGATTTCCAACAAGTACTGGTCATTATCAAATGTGCCAGTAGGATTGTTGAAACGTGGAACACTGTGCTGAAGATAGTAGCGGTAGTACTGGCTTCCTCTGCTGATAGTATTAGTTACATCATAACCTTGAGTAATCTCACGGATACGAAGATCTCTACCAGTATAGAAAGGTGATTGAGCATATCCTTCTGAAAGAATCAATTCACGAGTAATGTTTTCACCGAAACCAGTTCCCTGAATTGGCAAACAGCTATTCAATACACAAAGACCAGTGAAAGCACATGGATCACCATTGAAGTCTACTTCAGAAGCGTAGAGTTTAACTGGCTCAATATATGAAAGTACTGAATCATTTGGATAGAAAGTACAGTTACCAAACTGAGTGTCTACATAAGCACCAGTGATCATCATACCAGCACCCAAACCTTCGTAAGGACCAGCAGGTGAAGTATAAGTACTCCATGCTGGAGCGCCAGCAGCAATTGCTGCATTGTAAGTAGTTTGGTTGTAAGCTACACCTTCTACAACATTTCCAGCAGTATTAAAAATAGAAATCTGGATAAATGGAGCAATCAATGGGCTGCTCATCAAAGCATTTGCCCAAGCAATGTATACTGTAGTTGGATCTACTGCTGGTGGAGTTTCTCCTTCAGCAAGAGTTGGACAACAACCAGTGTAAGCCATTGCAGTGTAGTAAGAGTTACGGCTCAAGAAACGAAGAGCAGGTGAACCCTTCAGATCCACACGGAGATAGTAGTTATTTCCGCAGATGAAATCTTTTTCACAGCTAGGAGTTGTCGCTGGAGCAGTAAGAGGATCATCAGTTACTCCAATAGAAATTGTAGCCTGCTGAGGTGTACATGGAGGAACACCATAGAATGCTGTGATATACTTTGGGTTAATAAGCTTAGACTTGCTAGATTCTTGATAACCACCATGGAATGGTCCAATCTTATCATTCTGATAAAGTGAACCAGCCACAAGTATAAGAGGACAAGCTGCAGCAGTTGGATCAACTGTTCCTGCACCCCAGTCTCTAGGATCAATAAAACCAAACTGACCTTTGGTCAATTCATTTGACAGTTCTCCACCATCAACATAACCATTTACGATTGATGTTGGGCCATTCTGTCCATTAAATACCTTGTGAAAGGCATGATTAAAATAAGCCATTGTTTTTAAAAATTAAAGGTTACAAACAAAAATATATAGTTAATATAGGAAATTGTTGCACAACTTCCAAATTATTTCAAGAAAATAAGTTTATACTTAGTGCTGTTGATCAATGACTTTACATTATCTAAGTCATTAATAATCTCAGAATGAGAACATACTTTTTGCATAGCATTTACTTTTTCATATAAGCTATTCAGAAAGCTTACACATTCTGCCGCACTAGTGCAAGAGACTTGTTTACCAGCCGGAATATCCAGCAATTTTTCAGTTGCTCCTTGATAAGACTCAGCAATATTATCTGCTAAGTCACCAATACTATCATAGAATCCACCCATAGCTGTATGAGCAGCATATGAACCAGGACCGGTAATTTTAAGATGAGCTTTGTGTACAGATGTAACCGCCTCTAAAAAGTCAGAAATCAATGCTCCCATATCAGGGGATTCTGATTTAGATGCTGTTGGAGTTGACGCCTTAAGGGGTCTTTTTAAAACATTATTCATCATTATGTATTTGTTTCTGATTGCTGAGAAGTTCTAGAATATTGGTTAAATGACTCAATATCCGCTGCTAGGATTGATGCCGCAGAGTCTACTAGGATCTCAGCAATATCATCTCTAAATTCACAGGGCACATCTACACCTGTAATAGCTCCTGTGTAAGGATCACCACAACCTAAAATTTGTATTCTTTGTGGTTGACGGTAAAAGAGCAAACTAGCACTGTCTACTTCAAAATCTCCACCAGTATATATTCTGACAGAGTTATCTACTATGGTACAGAATGTTTCTGCCCACTCAAAATTAGGTCTCCTTAGTTCATCTCTAAGAAGAATGCTACTGTTTACTTCCTCTACCAGATAAGCAATTATCTTTTTTGGTTTATCACAGCAATCTTTAGTTGCCATCAAATCCAACTTATGAAATTCCAGGTAGTTATCTGGAAGAGGATTAGTAAAGTAAAACTCAGATCCCTTTGTAATACTAGGTTTAATAGTAGTAAGGAGATTCTGAAGATCATCTACTTTTCTCACAGTTTGTTCAGCACCCTCTTGAGACATGTTTCTACCCATAATCTGTCTCCGGCACCATTCAATCTGTGCCTTGTTAAAAGCCTCAACCATCTGCCAGCATTCTATGTTATCATAGTCTGAGCTAGCAAGCTTGTTAAGCCTTTGCTGAATTTTTAATCTGAGGGTACTGTTAAGCATTACTTAGCTTGTTTCTTTTTGCGAGCTGGAGATACAGAAGCTGGTGTATTACCACCACCTACACGACCACCTGCCTTCTTCTGAGCTTCATTAATCTTAACACTTTTAGTAGTGCCAACACCTTTAGAGCCAGCTACTTTTTGAACAGCTTGATTACCATTCAGTTTTACATAAACACCACCTGATTTTCTCATTTTATATATAGTTTAAAAGTTACTTTTTCTTAGCCATTTTCTTAAGAGTAATAGCAAGTGCCTTTCTCTTAGGAGTACAAGTAGATTTAGTCATAGGCGTACAATATCCCTTGTGTGCAGGATTGATAGCTTTCTGAATCCACTTTTTATCTTTTTTGGCTGCCATTATTTTTTCTTTTTGGGTTTTATAGCACCACCATTTTTCTTTTTAACCGGCTTAGCGCCAAATCCTGGATCATATGTAGATTTACCACCTACTTTTCCAGGACGAACAGAAAATCCAGGATCAATGTTTTTTGATGTGCCACCTACCTTTTCAGGTTTAGCACTGAACCCAGGATCAATATTTCCTGATCTTCCTCCTACACTTTCGGGAGTTTTATAAAAATATGGATCTCCTTTTTCAAGTGCTTTTCTTATTCTGTCAGCTGCACTTCCGTAGCCAGTGGTATCTTTTGGAGCAACAGGAGTCATATACCCCTTGCGTTTAACTTCACCCCGTGACTGATATTTTTTTAGCTTCTTTTTCATTACTTCTTCTTTTTAACAGTATCACCTTTTTTCATCATAGTCTTTTTAGAAGTAGCGCCACCTTTTTTATATTGTTTCATGATGTCTGCATCAAGCTTGGTGCCTGTAAGAGGTGGTGCAGCAGCTTTCATTCCTACAGTAGGATTACCATACTTAGTAGTATGCGCTTTTTCTAGAGCCGCTTGTTGCTTACCCGTACCAAAATATTTTATTCCTCCATATGCAGGATTTGATTGAGCAAGAGTATCACTAGGACTTGCACTTGGATAATCAGCAAGATAATCTTTCATTGTGTAATTACTAACCTGGCTGCCAGATTTGTCTCCCTGAAATCTCTTGAGAGATTTTTTTGCACCCCCTGCTTTCATTTTAGTAGTAGATGATGATGTTCTTTTAGAAGAACTAGCGGATAATTTTTTTGCCATTTTATTATTTATTTTTTAGACTTTACATTTCCACCTTTTTTCATTTTACCAGCGCTCTTTTTAGCACCTACAATTCTATCAGCAGCAGTTGGCTTAGGATTATTATCTACATTTGCTTTTACTGAAAGCATTCCAAAACTAGTAGATCCACCTTTACCGTACTTTTTCATAGAACCACCACAAGACATACATTTTTTTGCCATAGTATTACTAATTTAAATTAACATTTCCACTTTCTAAGAGATTTGTTGATTCTGCTATCAGGATCATTAGCTGTTTTACTAGAAGTCA
>Ga0255236_1000021_pt1 | contig 18932 bp, 17 predicted proteins | sample ColtaT_7_FD_183687 | JGI IMG/M metagenome (GOLD analysis project Ga0255236, IMG submission 183687) | Metatranscriptome of freshwater microbial communities from Columbia River, Oregon, United States - Colum_Cont_RepB_8d (Metagenome... | ecosystem: Environmental > Aquatic > Freshwater > River...
GTGCATCCCATGATCCAGCTTGAAAAATCGAACCACGGAAAACTCGCCTTCACCGTCAAGGTGGGCCGCAATGCCTTCACTGCCGATGTGTCGGAAACGCTCGGCGGCGATGATCTGGGGCCCGATCCGCACGACCTGCTCGATGCCTCGCTGGGCGCTTGCACCGCCCTCACTGTGATGATGGTGGCGCGCCGCAAGCAGATGCCGCTGGACGATATTCGCGTTGCCATCACCCATGTCGAGGCCGATGGTCTCTACAGCCTGCATCGAGCCATCGAGTTCATTGGTGCGCTGACGGCCGAGCAGCGCGACTACCTGCTGGGCATCGCCAACAAATGCCCCATTCACAAGGCATTGCAGGGTCACTTTGCGGTGACGACCGCCCTGGCCGCATAAAAAAAGCCCAGCACAGGGCGGGGCTCTGGTGTTGCTTGAAGCCAGCTCAGACGATCTTCATCAGCGTCTGCACCATTTTCTTCATGAAGTTGGAATACGGCGGGAAGAAAATCTTGGCGATCATGAAGCGCGTGCGCACCACCGAGCGTTCGTGGCTGAAGGCCTTGAAGCCGAAGATGCCATGCGCCGCACCGATGCCGGAGTTGTTGACACCACCAAACGGCAGATTGCCATGCAGGTAATGCACCACGGTGTGATTGATGCAGGCACCGCCAGAGGTGGTTTCTTTCATCACCTTGGTGATGTTGTTCTCGTCCTTGCTCCACACATACAGCGCCAGCGGTTTGGGGTTGGCGTTGATCTCGTCGATCACGGTTTGCAGCTTGCTGTAGCCAATGATTGGCAGCAGCGCGCCAAAGATCTCTTCAGACATGATCTTCGCGTCTTTGGGGATATCCGTCAGCAGCGTCGGGGCGACCCACTGGTCTTCGACATTGCTGCCGCCACCCGCCAGCACCTTCGCGCCCCTGGCCTTGGCGTCATCCAGCAGGCCGGCCACACGCTGGGCATGGCGCTGGTTGACGCTATGGCTCAGGTAGGGCGAGCGGGATTGCTCGGCATCCGTCGCGCCATAGCTGGCCTTGAGTGCAGCGCTGGCTTTTTCGACGAAAGCGGTTTTTACCGATTCGTGGACATAGATGTGATCCGGCGCGATGCAGGTCTGCCCGCCATTGGTGAACTTGCCCCACAGGATGTTGCGCGCCGCCAGATCAAGGTCAGCGGTTTCATCGACGATGGTCGGTGACTTGCCGCCGAGTTCCAACGTGACACTGGTGAGGTGCTTTGCCGCAGCAGCCATCACCACCTTGCCGACGGCCGGCGAGCCGGTGAAGAAAATGTGATCGAAGGGCAAAGCCAGCAGTGCAGTGGACGTGGAGGCATCGCCCTCGAAGATCGCTACTTCATCTTCGGTAAAGGTCTCCTTCACGATCTTCACGATCACCGCAGTCGTGTGCGGCGTCATCTCGCTGGGCTTGAGGATGGCAGTATTACCGGCGGAAATCGCACTGATCAGCGGCACGAAGCAAAGATTGACGGGGTAGTTCCAGGGGGCAATGACCAGGCAGCGGCCGCGTGGCTCGAACTGGATGTAGCCCTTGAGCCCGCCCGTGAGGATGGTCGGCCAGACGCCCTGTGGCTTCATCCTCTTTTTGGTATGTCTGATGGCGTCATTGGCTTCGGCAATCACGGGCAGAATTTCCGTGAGGTCGACTTCAACAGCCGGTTTCCGGAAGTCCTTGAACATGGCTTCCTGCAATGCGGCGCTGTGGGCCAACACGGACTCTTTCAGCTTTTTGATCTTTGCGACACGCTCATCGGCGGTGGAGCGGCGCAAGCGGATGGCAGTATCAAACTGCTTTTCAAATACACGGCGCACTTCGGCGTCGAGCGTATTGGCGCCCGGCATTGGCAACACGGCTGCGGTCATCGTGATTTCCTCGTAGGCCCCATGAACAGGGCGCTATTGAACGAGCGGCGAATATACACCGCAGGTCGAAATCAAGGGGGTAGCGCGGTTGGCGCAAGGATTGCCTTGCAATCTGTACGTAAAGAGCGGCAAGTAGTTTTGGGTTCAAGGCGGCATCAGTAGACGTAAATCAAGCTCAACTGTGACGTGCACGACAGTTGAAAGTGCGATAACTTACAACCTAGCGTCTAGAATTGCCGCCAAGCGGTAGAGAAACGTCGGTTGCCCGGGATGGCAACCTTGATCAAGGGCATGATGTGATGGCACCAGAAGCTTCCAGACAGGTTGGCAGAAGGGCTCCCCGCAGCGGGGTGGTCTTCATGCTGCTGGTCGCCAGCATGGCCTCAATGCTGCCGCTCTCGGCGCAGGCCGGCGCAGCCGACGAAGCAGAGCTTTCGCTCGGCACGGTGGTCATCAACCAGACGCGCAGCGCTGCAGGTCAGGAGTTCTATCGCCTGTTTGCAGCCCAGTGGGCCGACTATAGTTTTGGCCGCGCACCCAGCCTGCGGATTTTTGAGTTGCCGTCGGCGCGGTTTGGTTCGCAGATCACCATATACATGAGCAATGCCAAGGTGATGCAGGCCTTTTTGCCATTCAATCACGACCGCATTCGTGCACTGGCCACGCAGGCCTCTGCTCTAACAGCGCAGCGCGTCGCCGAGGTTCAAGCCAATGCGCTATTTGGAAGCGAACCGGACTTAGGTCCGGATGAATTCAACTGAAACCCCCTAGGTATTTGAGGATCACCCACATGAAAACCCATTTCGCTTTCGCCCTCGGTGCCTTGCTGGCTGCGACGACCGCACAAGCCTCAACCTTGGTGTATACGCCGGTGAATCCCGCATTCGGCGGTAACCCCGCCAACGGCATTGTTCTGCTGAACGAGGCTCAGGCCGAAAACCGCACCAGGGACCCTAACGCGCGCGACCCGCTGGACCCCATTGGCGGCGGCTCCGGCAATACGGCGCTTGATCTCTTCAACCTCGCGCTGCAAAACGCCATCTTGAGCCGTCTGACTGCGGCAGCAGTCAGCGGCATTGTGGGCCCCACTGGCGAACTCACGCCGGGCACCATTGAAACCACCAGTTTCAGCATTGTCATTGCCGATATCGGTGGTGGTTTGTTGCAGATCACCACTACCGACAAGCTGACTGGTGACTCCACGACATTTTCGATCACCAACGTGATCCCTTAAATGTCGGTGGATGGTCTCATTTGATGTTTTTTGCGGTGCCGTTTTTCTTATGAGTTGCGCTACTGAGAAGTGCCGTTGGCGTAGCTGGATCTATGAAGCATATGCGTGTTGGCTGCTGTGGTCGTAACCCCGTTCAAGCATTGTCCATTTCAATCTAAATTCTTTTAGGAGTTTCCATGTTTAAGAAGTCTTTTATCGCGGTGGCTGCGGCTACTTTTGCCGCCACCAGCGCCTATGCGCAATTGCCCACTGCCACGGTGGCTGATATTGATCAGGACGGTTCTCTCAACACCGCCACCATTTTTCAGGATGGCGTGACCAATTCGGTGGTGTCGGTTGATCAGATCGGTATCAATAACTTGGTGAACCGCTACGCTGTAGGCGGCCTGCAAGCCACCCAGGACGGTAGCGTGCAGAACACCTTGGCTATCGTGCAGACCGGCAACAGCAACCTGGTAACCCCTTTCCAGGACGGTGGTCAGGGCAACTTTGGTTTCGTGACCCAAACCGGCAACAACAACGTGGTGCAGTTGCTGCAGTTTGAGGGTCTCAGCAATCTGGCCACTGTGACGTTGTCGAACTCGTTCTTTGAAACGGTGCTCGTCAACCAGGGCGGCTTGGTCGATAGCAACAACGTTGCAACGATCAACTTCACCGACACCGACAATGCCATCCGCGCTGGCATGGCAATCATCAACCAGCAAGAAAACATCGGCACCACCGCAACAGTGACCGAGACGGATGTCTCCAATTCGATCTCGCTGGTTCAGCAGAACACGCAGGAGAACAGCTCCGCCACCATTACCCGCGTCAACAGCTCGCTGGATGATGCCATCATCACCCAGCTCGTGAGCACCGATGCCTCTGCCACCATCAACCAGAACAACAATCTGGGCGCTGGTAGCACCAGTGTGACCATCTTCCAGTACGGCGTGGGTCCTGTGTCGCTGGGCGGCAACACTGCCTCGGTCAACCAGAGCTTCAGTGAGGGTGCGGCGGTCAACGTGGCGCAGGCAGACCGTACCAACGGGCAGAGTGCCACGGTGGTGCAGACCAACATGACGCTGGCTGCTATCAACGTCATTCAGGATGGTATCGCTTCGAGCACTGCAGTGGTCTCGCAGATTGGTGATGCGGGCCTGAACGACACGGTCAGCGTGATCAACCTCACCCAGATCGGCGCAGGTGGTCACACCGCGCTGCTGGACCAGATCGATGCTTCCAACTCCATGATCATCGCGACGCAATCTGGCTCGGATGCTTTCCTCGACGCCTTCCAGACCGGCGATTACAACGAGCTGTACTCCGACCAGTCCGGCAACAGCGTTGATGCCACCGTGAGCCAGACGGGTGTTGGCACCTCGCCTTTGCTGAAGAACATTGCCACGCTGACACAGTCTGCAAATAATGTGGCCGCTTTTGTGACCCAGAACGGCTTTGGCAACACCGCAACGATCAACCAGTTCTAAACTGTTTGGCTGTTGTCACGCGTTGAAAAGGCGGGGGCTGTTCATGCAGCCCCCGTCCTGCAACAAATAAAACTTGCCAGGATACGAATCCAATGCTGCATCGCCCACTTGTCGCCGTAATTGCCGCACTGACCCTGCTCGCTTCCGGGTGCGCTGTGCATCAGCCCCTGGGTTCTTTCAGCGAGGCAGAGCTAACCCCTCAGACCCGTGCAGGTGCTGACATTGCTGCGTTTCCGCAGCCCAAAGGCAAGATTCCAGTTGCCATCTACTCTTTCAAAGACCAGACCGGCCAGTACAAAGCCAGCCCTGGTAGTTCGTTTTCTACTGCTGTCACACAGGGTGCGACGGCAATCCTCATCAAGGCGCTCAAAGATTCGGGCTGGTTTCTGCCCGTTGAACGCGAAAACCTTCAGGACATCCTCACTGAGCGCAAAATCGCGCGCGCGCTTGAGCAGCCCACCGCCACGCCTGCGCCGCCGCTGCGCAACCTGACCCCGCTGACGGCAGCTAATCTGATCATCGAGGGCTCGATTATCGGTTACGACGAAAACGTCAAGACTGGCGGTATCGGTGCCAAGTACTTCGGCATTTCACTTTCTCAGCAGTATCGCGTTGATCAGGTGTCGGTCAACCTGCGTGCTGTTGACATCAACACCGGGCAAATCTTGGAGTCTGTCTCGACTTCGAAGACGGTCTACTCGATCTTGCTCGATGGCGGCGTCTACCGCTTCATCAGTTTCAAGCGCCTGCTGCAGGCCGAAGTGGGCGTGACGGCAACCGAGCCTGCGGCGATCGCCGTTGAAGAGGCCATCCGCACCGCTTTGGCACATCTCATTGTGCAGGGCATTGGCAACCGTCTGTGGACGGTTATGAACCCCGCAGACCTCGATGCACCGATTCTCAAGGAATACATGGACAGCTACACCAAGTCTTTGGCGCCTGTGGCCGGTGAAAGCGTTGCCCCTGTGACTGGCTTGCAGGAATCCCCTGCGGCGCCGGTGCCTGCAGAGCCTGTCCCCCCTGTTGAGGTCGTGCCTGCTGCGCCGCCTGCCGCCGCTGCGCCCGCCCCTGCTGTTACTGCCGATGTGCTCAAGGGCCCGGATGAGACCCTGCTCGCGCGCTACACCAAAGCCAAGGCAGAGGTTGATGCGGCTTGTACCCGCAGTACCGCTTGCAGTGACTGCAAAAAGACGCCTGTTCAGGGCTCTGACGCGTGCAACACCTGCTGGAACCGCGTGAAGCGCTGCCGCGCAACCCGCGCCGAATTGCAGTTGGTTGAGCAATTGATGGCAGCCAGCAAGGCGCCCTGAAGCCCATGCACAAGCCGCAGGCTCTTCTGAAAGGCGTCATCCGCATTGCGGCTGCCGCTTGGCTGCTGCTGGCAGCCGGGCCTGCCGCAGCCCAGCCACCAGCCCCACCCGTGGGCGGGCTGGATGCTTGGGCGGAGCCGCTTTATGCCACGCTAACGGGCACCAATTTTGACAACTACGCCATTGCGCAGCAGACCGGGTCGCTTCATGCGCTGACCATTGATCAGGCCATAGATGCGCTTGGCCAGAGCAATCTGGTGATTGCATCCCAGCAGGGCGTCAACAATGAGTTGACCGTCAAGCAGATCACGGGGGGGGGCAATATCGCACAGGTCGAGCAATTCAGCTCTGACAATGTGGCGTTCATTGAGCAATCCTTTAATGATGTGGCCACGGTGAGTCAGAACGGCAGTAGCAACATGGTTTCCATCATCGAGACTGGTGGCAACAACTCGGTCACGGCGCGGCAAAACAACAACAACAATTCACTCACGGTGATCGCCCCTGGCAATTTCTCTTTTGCCATTACGCAGGGCGGCAACCACTCGGTCGTAGTCAACGGCTCTCCCTGAGCGATTGCCGTCGGTCGAGCCAAAGGCAGATGGCAGCGCAGGCCGGTCGGCACGGTTGCTGCATTCAGACCAAATGGCTCAACCGGCGCCTGCGTGCTCAGTACGACACACCCTCGCGGCACAGCCGGCGGCTTTTAACCAATGAACGCAGGTTTGGCGCGTTACCCAATAAAATGAAAGGCTTGGGCTCAAACCTGCCGGGGCAGATTCACACCACACACATCACGGCACGCCGCGTGCTGAGGGACGAAAACTTCGCTCAGTACGCAGTGGCCTTCATCGCGTAGAACAACTATGAGCAAAACGCTTTCAGCGGGCGGCACCAAAAAGCGCAAGATGCCCCCGGAGCGCGAACCCAACACCATGGTCGCCTCAGCTGAAGTCGCGCAGGTCAGCAATGCCACCGACACGGTTGAAGCCAGTCGGCTGGCAGTTGCCGAGGGAGACTCCCCCCTCTGGCCCGCCCAGGAGCAATTTCATGTAGACCGTGCAGTCGATGCCGGCGAAGTGGCCCTGATTATCGGCTGGACCAAGGTCGCAGCGCGTTTCGAGCTACCCACTGCTGGCGCGGTGACCCAGTTTCCAAGGCCAGATGTTGAAGCCTTTGACCCCGAGAGCTGCGGTTTTGCCATCGCTGTCAGCAAGCCGCGCGAGGCTCAGTCGGTGCAGCTCAGTGGTCTGCTCAATGGCAGCACCCTGCCGCTGACCATTTCACTCAACTCGGATATCAACCAGCTCACCGCTGCGTACAGCGATATTGTGCCCCGCGTGCCTATGCTCATGCCGCTGCTGGCCAAGGCAGACCATATTGCAGCCACGCTCGAACAGGCGTTGAACCAATGCAAGGGCGAATTCGTAGCAATGGGGCATATTGATGCCGTCATTGGGCTCGATGGCATCTCTACCACCGTCTCCGGCTGGGCATTTGCAGGTGCTGAAGTCACGTTCTGGCTCTCGGTCGCCAACCGTCCTTGGCAGCCCATACAAAGGCAGCACCGACTGGATCGCCCCGATGTCAGCTCGGCGTTTGCAGAGCACAAGGGGCTGACCTCCAATGCCGGATTTTTGAGCGCATTGCCCTACTGCGTGACCAAAGAAACCCCGCTGAGGATCGTCGCTGCAAGCCGAGCCGGCTTCAAGCTGCTTGCTGCTGCGCAGGCGGGCGAGATCCTGGGCGATGTGTACGCGTACTCCGAAAGGATTTTTCAGTTTGGCAGCCCACAAAACGACTTTGTGGCCCGACTCGCAAACATTGACGGCCAGCACGTGGCCACTGGCATTGGCCAGCGCGTCAAGCAGCGCAAGCAGCAAACGGCAATCACTCAGAAAGCATTTGGCCGGGCCAGCAAGCCGCAGGTATCCATCATCGTCCCAATCTACGGGCGTTACGACTTCATCGAACACCAGTTGATCGAGTTCTCGCGCGATGCCGATTTCACCGGTGGCCGCTGCGAACTGATCTACGTCATTGATGACCCCAAACTCGTTGCTCCCATTCTCGGCGATGCCTCTCTGCTATTCGATACCTATCGCGTGCCGTTTCGGCTGGCCTGGACCGGCACCAACATGGGCTACAGCGGGGCCAATAACCTAGGCGCTTCACTGGCCACTGCCGATACGCTACTGCTGCTCAACAGCGACATCATTCCGCTGTCACCCCTGTGGGTTTCTACCCTTTACACCGCGCTGCAGGCCGACGCCAAGATCGGCGCCCTCGGTGCAAGACTCAAGTTTGCAGATGGCAGCATTCAGCATGTGGGCATGGAGTTTCGCTTTGACGACGCTTTGGGCGTCTGGCTCAACATGCACCCCTCAATGGGGCTGTGCCTCAATGAAATCACCGACGCTGCAAAGCAGGTCAAGCAAGTTCATGCCGCGACAGGCGCTTGCCTGATGGTGAAGGCAAAAACCTACCAGGAGGTGGGTGGGCTGGACGAGGAGTATCTCTATGGCGACTTCGAAGACTCTGATTTCTGCCTCAAGCTGCTCGAAACCGGCAGAACGATCCATGTGCATCACGGCGTTAACCTGTGCCACCTCACCCGGCAATCGCTCACCTCACTGGGCGCCGCTGATTTTCGCGGCAAAGTGGTGCTGTACAACGCCTGGCGCCATAGCAAGCGCTGGCACGAAAGCATTTCAAGACTGATGGCTGCGGCCTGAACCCGACAATGAAGAAAAACGGAATCCTGGTCATTTCGCATGGCCACCCCGATTTTGATTACGGCGGTGGCGAAGTCGCTGCCTACAACCTGTACGAAGCCCTTCGTGATCACTACCCCACTGAGAGCGTGACGTTTCTCGCCCGCATCGAAGACGGGGAGGTTGGCTCGATACGGCCTCGCCGCGTGGGCGAGTATTTGTGGTCGCACCGCATGCGGGATTTTTTTCTGTTCACGAGCAGAGAAAAAAATAGCCTTCAACGGTTTGTCGAGTTCATCAAGTTCGCTAGTCCGCGTGTCATCTTCATGCACCATTACGTGCACATCGGGCTTGAGATCATCCCGCTGATTAAAGCCAACCTGCCTGACTGCCGCATTGTGCTCACGCTGCACGAGATGCTGGCCATCTGTAACAACAATGGGCAGATGGTGAAGACTGGCAGCAGTGCCCTGTGCTACGAAAGCAGCCTCGACGACTGTGCCCGCTGTTTCCCTGGCAAGTCGCGCGAAGACTTTTGGCTACGCAAGCATTTCATCACCCGTCATTTCGAAGCGGTGGATCACTTCGTCAGCCCCAGTCATTTTCTCAAAGACCGCTACGTCACTTGGGGCCTGCCAGCCGAGCAGATTCGCGTTATTGAAAATATTCACCCCAAGCGTCAGCCCTTGCCGCCGCGTCGCCGCGACCGCAACCAGCCCAACCGCTTTGGCTACTTTGGTCAGATCAACCCCTACAAGGGCATTTACCTGCTGCTTGAAGCACTCAAGCAAATGTCGGAAGACGACCGCGCCACCGTGCGGCTCGAACTCAACGGCGCCAACATCAAGTCGCAAACACCAGAGTTTCAAGAAAGCTTCAAGAAGCTGGTTGAGCCACTGGTAGAAGAAGGCGTGGTGGTTATGCGTGGCCCCTATGCGCGGCGCGAATTGCAGCATCGCCTGCAGTCGGTGGACTGGGTGGTGATGCCCAGCGTCTGGTGGGAGAACTCCCCCATGATTATTCAAGAGGCGCTGGGCTATGGCCGCCCTGTCATCTGCCCTGCAGTGGGCGGCATGGGCGAAAAAGTGGTCCACGAAAAAACTGGCCTGCATGTGCCGTCGAGCAACCAGTATTACTGGACAGAAATGCTGCGCACCGCTGCGCAAAACATGACTGGCTGGAACCGCCTGTATGAACAGCTGGCCGACTACGGCGTCATTGCACACGATGATGCGCTGGCTGCACACATCGAATTGGTTGGTTAAGGGGGCGCATTGAGCGCAGTAAGCTGCCAAAAACAGACTGGTCTTTTCGAGAACGTGAATCGTCTCGATGAGGTTGCGCGATGAAAATACTCGTCGTGGGTGGCGCGGGCTACATCGGCGCGCACATGGCCTTGTGCCTTTCCCGCGAGGGGCATGAGGTAGTCGTGTGCGACAACCTTTCAACCGGGCATCGGCAAGCCCTGCGCTACGGCAAGTTTTATCAATGTGCCGTGGGTGACCGTGCCGGGCTAGATGCCATTTTTAGTGCCGAGCGCATTGATGCCGTCATGCACTTTGCCGCCAGCTCGATTGTTGCCCACTCAGTAGCAGACCCGCTCAGCTACTACCGCAACAATGTGGTGAACACCGTGACGCTGCTCGAGGCCATGTGTGCTCACGGCGTCCGCAAACTGGTGTTCTCATCCACCGCAGCGGTCTATGGCGAGCCGCAGCAAGACATCATTGATGAATCGCACCCACTGAACCCCATCAACCCCTATGGCCATTCAAAGGCCATGGCCGAGCAACTGATTCGCGACTGCGCCAGCGCCTATGGCCTGCGAGCAGTGGTGTTGCGGTATTTCAACGCGGCAGGGGCTGACGAGTCAGGCGACATTGGTGAGTCTCACCACCCTGAAACACATTTGATCCCCCGGCTGCTCAAGCGTGCCCAGGGCGAAGCGCTCGATGTATGCATTTTTGGCGGCGATTACCCCACTGTGGATGGCACCTGCGTACGTGACTATGTGCACGTTAACGACCTTGCGAACGCCCATCTCAAAGCCTTGCATTATCTCGATGCCACGCCGGGGTGCTCGGTGTTCAACCTGGGAGGCGGGGTCGGGCACACCGTCAAGCAGATTGTGGCCGCAGCAGAGCAGGTATCTGGCCAGCGATTGAATATCGACGTTGCACCCCGCCGACCCGGCGACCCAGCCCGATTGGTGGCCAGCAACCGCAGTGCCCGCGAGCACTTGCAGTGGCAGCCTCAGGTCGCCTCCATTGAGCACATCATTGCCTCGGCCTGGAAATGGCATCAGGCCCCACGGTATTGATTGATGCCGCAGAGCAACGCCTAGTCAGATCGGTCGTGTTTGCAGTGCGGTGAAAGCGGGATAACCAGAAGTTTGAGCAGCGCGCACAGGAGGAGGCGAGATGACGGTAGACATAAAAGGCCACATAGATGCCTGCACCAACGGCCTGCTGCAGGGCTGGGTGCAGACCGCTGATGGCAGCCAGAAAATCAACATCCGCATTGATGGCTTGCCTGCACTGGAGGTGGTGGCCAACAAATACCGCGGCGACCTTGAAGCCGCCGAGGTGCTCGATGGCCACGCCTCGTTCAGCGAGCCCCTGCTGCCCACGTATCTGGATGACGCAACACATCTCGTCGAAGTGTTTGATGCCGCCACTGGCGTGCTCATGGCTCGTAAGGAGATCCTGTTTGAAAAAACCGAGAAACTGAAGAAGCTTGATGAGTCGGTGTTGAGCTGCTTTGGTAACCAGCAGATCCCTGCCAGCAGCCGTATCGCCATACTCTGCGGCTACGAAAAAACCACCCGCCTCGCTGCCAGCACCGAGCACCACATACAGTTGCTGAAAAGCCATGGCTTTTTTGTGGTGTTTGTACTGGCGGTGGACAAACACACCGGGCCACAAAAGCTCACGGCATCTCAGGCGGATCTCATCATTGTTCGCAAAAACGCGGGCTATGACTTTGGCTCGTGGGCCTGTGGCTTCTACAAGCTAAGACAACTGGGGCTAGTCGATTGCGCATACTTATTGCTGATGAACGACAGCATGCTGTGGACAGGCAAACCGCTGGACGCCCGCTACCTGAGCCTGAGCCACGAGGGTGCAGAGTACGATGTGCTCGGTGCGGTGGAGAGTTATGAGTCCACCCGCCATTTGCAAAGCTACTACCTGCTGTTTTCAGCTGCCGTGATTGCAGGCTGCCACCTGGATGCGTACCTGCTGTACACGGGCCCACTGTCAAACAAAAAAGAAGAAGTCATCGTCAACTTCGAACTGCGCTCTGCCTCCTTTTTTGAAGATCGTGGCCTGACCACCCATGCCATCAACGACTACGAAAGCCTCGCCAACGAGTTTGTGCACAGCTGCAATGCGCTGATACCCGCCGACTGCAACATAGACCCCAGCGACAGCGACCTGAGCTACGACGAGCGCCTGCTGGCAGGCTGGTACCACAACGTGCATGTCGGTAAAACCGTCAACCCCTCGCACGTGTTCTGGCAGGCCATCGTCGAGCGAGGCTTGCCATTCATCAAGAAAGAGTTGCTCTTTAAAAACCCGGCAAATATTCCTTTTCATGGCCAGATCCAGCATCAGCTCACCCCGGCCAGCATGCAGTCCGTGAGAGACCACCTGCGGCACGCGGCCAACCCCTTGTTCCCGATCATTGGCGCCCCACGCCGCGCCCACCAGCGCAAGCCTGCCAAGAATGCTCGAACAAGCTGAGTCGATGCATTGCAGCCACAGGCCTTACGCTGTATCCAAACCCAATGGCGCAGGGCTTTAGAACGCACCACCACATAGCGAGACCATCTTGAGCAACACACAGGACCCCATTGCCAGCGCACGCCGCACGCTGGAGATTGAACGCGATGCCATTGCCGCACTCAGCGGCCGCATTGGCAATGATTTTGTCAAAGCCTGCACCCTGCTACTGCACTGCAAGGGCCGCGTCGTGGTGACCGGCATGGGCAAAAGCGGACACATTGGCGGCAAGATGGCTGCCACCCTGGCCAGCACCGGCACCCCCGCGTTTTTTTGTACACCCGGGCGAAGCCAGCCATGGCGACCTGGGCATGATCATGCGCAATGACGTGGTGATTGCCATCAGCAACAGTGGCGAAACCGCTGAGGTGCTCACCATCCTGCCGCTCATCAAACGCATGGGCGTACCGCTGGTGGCCATGACCGGCAAACCTGGCTCAACCCTGGCCAAGGCCGGTGATGCCCACTTGGACGTGAGCGTGGCGCAAGAAGCCTGCCCCCTCAACCTGGCCCCCACCGCCAGCACCACGGCCACCCTTGCCATGGGCGATGCCCTGGCAGTTGCCCTGCTTGAAGCGCGTGGCTTTACGCCAGAAGACTTTGCGTTTTCACACCCCGGCGGGGCCCTGGGCCGCCGCCTGCTGCTCACGGTGGGCAGCCTCATGCAAAAGGGCGAGCGTCTGCCGCGCGTAAAAGCCACCGATGCCCTCACCACCGCCCTGCTGCAAATGACCGACAAGGGCTTGGGCCTCGCCGTGATAGTCGACGACACCAACAACGTGCAAGGCGTGTTTACCGACGGCGATCTGCGCCGTGTGCTCGACAGCGGTATCGATGTACGCAGCGCCCGCGTAGGTGAAGTGATGACCGCCGGCGGCAAGCGCATTGTCGCTGATGCGCTGGCCGCAGAAGCAGTACAGAAAATGGAGGCCGGCAAGATCACCGCGCTACTGGTATGCGATGCCGCCGGCAGCCTTCAGGGAATCATCCACCTGCAAGACCTGCTGCGCGCAGGGGTGGTGTGACATGAGCCAGCCCACCGCGCTGGAGCGCGCCAAGCAGATCCGCTGCGTCATTTTTGACATCGATGGAGTCATGACCGACTGCAAGCTGTACCTCACCCACGATGGCGAAGAGATAAAAGCCGTCAACGTGCGTGATGGGCTGGGCATCAAACTGCTGATGAAGCACGGTATTGATGTGGCCGTAATCTCTGGCCGCCCCAGTGCAGCCATGCAGAAGCGCCTTGAGTTTTTGGGCGTGCCACATATCTGGCTGGCGACCGAAGACAAGCTGCCCGCGTATAAAACCCTGCTGGCCAAGCTGAACCTGAGCGATGCCCAGTGCGCCCACATGGGCGACGACACCCCCGACTTGCCTTTGTTTGAGCAGGTTGGCTTGGCACTGGCACCGGCAGATGCCCACCACAAAGCCAAGACGGCCGCCCACTGGGTGAGCCAAGCCAGGGGCGGCGACGGCGCCATCCGCGAAGCGGTGGACTTTATTCTGGAAGCACAGGGAAAAATCTAGCCAGCGCCCAAGACATGGCAAGCACATTGCCATGTCAAAGAGCATTCGGTTGGCTGAGTTACACTGCCGTTTTACTGTCAGCAGGCTAAAGCCATGTTGCAGGCCCGCAACTCACATTTTGGAAACCCGAGCGCATGATTCAGAAACTATTGGGACGCCCTGTTGGCATTGAGCACCCCATTTTCTTTATTGCTGGCCCAGACACACTTGAAAGCCAGCAGCTGGCACTGGATGTAGCAGGGCACATCAAGCCCATTGCTGATCGCCTGGGCATCCTCTATGTGTTTAAAGGCAGTTTTGACAAAGCCAACCGCAGCTCGCACAAGAGCTACCGCGGCCCCGGCCTTGAAGGCGGCCTGAAGATCATGGAGGCCGTGAAGAAACAGATTGGCGTGCCCGTGCTCACCGACGTGCACGAAGACACCCCGCTCGGCGAAGTCGCCAGCGTCATCGATGTCATCCAGACGCCTGCTTTTTTGTGCCGGCAAACCAATTTCATGCAAAGCGTGGCCAAAACCGGCAAGCCCATCAACGTGAAAAAGGGGCAGTTCATGTCCCCTTGGGAGATGGGCAATGTCATTGAAAAAATGACGGCAGTTGCGGAGCACAATTTTTTTCTGTGCGAGCGTGGCTTTAGCTTTGGCTACAACAACCTGGTGGCCGACATGCGCGGCTTGGCCATAATGCGCCAGTATGCCCCGGTGGTGTTTGACTCCACGCACACCGTGCAATTGCCGGGTGGCCAGGGCAATGCCAGCGGCGGCATGCGCGAGATGATCCCCGTACTGGCACGCGCCGCCATGGGCGCGGGCGTTGCAGGCGTGTTTCTTGAAACCCACCCCACGCCCGACACCGCCCTGTGCGACGGCCCCAACTCGCTGCCGTTGGCCGATGTTGAAGGCCTGCTGGAAACACTGGTTGAAATCGACGCGATATCGAAACGTTTTATTAAATCGCGCAAATCGCTGTAAATCCGAAGGAGAGGATGGCGCAGCGCGGGCAACTCTGCGCCATTGTCACCAAGTCACAACGCCAAAAATTGTTAACGCCATGACGGCTCAAAAAACAGTACTGCTTTCAACGCCCACCAGTGCAACCGGCTCACTGTGGCGCATCGTGCAAGATTTGGCCCCCAAGCCCATCAAGCCCTGCGCTGCCATTGACCACTACCTGCGCAAAGGTGCGGCACTCAACGACATCAACAGCAACCCGCTGCCAGATGGCTTTGACATGTACCTGTTCAACCAGCCTCATGTGTTCAATTTTGACCAGAACCTCGACGACGTCAGGTTCATCGTCAATTTCAGAGACCCGCGCGACCTCTGCTGCAACCAGTACCACTGGGTATTTGAGCACCCAGTAGCACCGGACATGCAAGAGAAAATGGAACAAACGCGCACCCGGGTTCGTGAAGCCGGTATTGATAAGTATTGCCTCGACGCGAACATTGCATTTTTCTACAACAAGATCATGCAACTGTTTGAAGTTGTGCCGCGCGAAAAGATCCTGGTTGTGTCGTACGCCCAGATCTGCCTAGTGTCAGACGAGCTAATGGATCGTCTGGCCACATTCCTGGGGTCAACTGCAACACCGGCGCAGATTGAAGAAATCAAAAAACGCGAGTTTCCATCTGCCTTGCAAGACAACCCCGGCTGGGCATCTGGCAAATGGGTGGGGGCTGACGTGCTGCCTGGCCGTGCGCGCATAGAACTGAAGCGCCCGACCTACTTGAGCCTGTCACAGCGCTACTCAAAGATTCTGAAGTTCATGCAAGACAACGACCTGCCTGGTCTGGCGGCCATCTACCGATAGCAAGCCGAGATGGAAAACAATAAGCCCCCAGCGGGAGTAGCCATACCAGAGATAAAGACGGCTGCAGACTTCTGGCGGCATGTGCAAAGTCCTTCAACGCGGATCAAAGACGCCAACCTGCAACGCGAGCTGTCACTCGACGCCGCACGCCACTTCAAAGACCCATTGGTTCGCTTGGCTGGTGTCACCGTTCATAGCTACCGAGTACTCGAAAAGGAGGTGCCTTCCGAGGCTCTGTACCAGGAGCTGGTTGCCATCACGCATGGGGCCATCAGTCATTACCCTGAGCAGCCGGGCTTCCAGCAACTGCGCTGGTTGGTCAGTGCCAATATCAGCCTGTGCTCGGTGGAGATTGCCCGGGGCGACCTGTCAGCCGCATTTGATCGCGCCATGACCAATGTCGCATGGACAGAGCATGCCCACGGCTTAGGGCAGGTATTTACCAATGTGATCAAATCATGTTTGCTGGCCATAGCGCTGGTTCACCTGCAGGGTGAAAAAGAGCCAGCGGCGTACGAAACCTGCCATCGGCAAGCCAGCAAGCTTCTTGAGTACAGCGCCCGCGTGCCACAGCACTACTCGTTTGCTTCGCAATTTGCGTATGAAGAACTGGCGAGCGTCTACAACATGCTGCGCCAGATTTTTCGATGGAATCAGCTGTATCTGGCGTGCAGCGCCGCCGGCCGGTCGCCACAAGCCGACGCCGAGCTTGCTGGCTTTGAGCCCAAAGCCCTGGGCGGCTTCCTGTTCAAACTGCTGAAGGGCGAATTGCCCCCCAAGTCGACTGTCTGAGACCGCAGCCAGTTGCTTGCTGGGGGCGCCCAAGCATCATCACAGGCTGCATGTCGAAACTACCTGGATGCTCATTTCGATTTCCCTCGCCCATGACCGATTCTCTGCCGCTGCGGATTTTTGAGGACGAACATCTGACCGTAGTGCATCGCTCTGGCGATGCATCGAAAGCAGTTTTTTTGGTGTTCGGGCCAGTGGGTTCGCATGATCCTAATGCCCTTTGGGGTGAAGCGGCCTTTCGCAAGAACGGGCTAGAAGCCTATTTCTTTGTGCCCCGCACGCCAAACTGGTACCCCGCCGAGAGCATGGAGAGATCGCGTGCGGCTCTGGCGGCACATCACCATAGTGAGGGGGGGGGGCGTCGACGAATTGCCTATGGCGTTTCTGCCGGTGCCTATGCCGTACTACGCTATGGTTTAGCGCTGGGAGCCGACTATGCGGCCGCCTTTTCGCCCCAGCATTCCATTGCTCCTGCTGATGTTGGAGACTTCGACCAGCGTTATGAAAAATACTACGTCCCTAAGCTGCATGACTCCATGCAGCTGGACAAGAGGCATCTGACGGGTTTGCGTGGTGCGGTCTTCTACGACCCCTGGCACAAGCATGATCGTCGGCATGCTGAATGGATTCTTGCGAAAGCGCCAGGCTTGCAGCGCGTGTCATGCCCAGCAAGTAACCATAGGACGATCAAGGTTTTTACTGAGTCTGGTCGATCTTCGGTGCTGCTGCATTCGATCCAGGTGGCGGCTACCGGCGCAGACCAGCTGGTCGTTTACAAGAGTATTTACCGAGAGTCCCGCCGAACGTCTGCCACATACCTGTTGGGCATGTCGTCGATTTTGCGGCGCAAGTCAAAGCATTCGAGAGCACACTGGAGTATTCGGTACGATCTGGAAGCTTGCCGCACAGCCAATGATCTAGCCGCGCAACTGCGTATTGCCAGTCACTTCGTCGCCGCAGGCGACACGCTGCAGGCCGATGAATGGATCGGCAAAGCAGAGCAGCACCCGAAGAAGCAGAGCAGTCTCGCGCCACTGGCGCGGCTCCATGAAAAGCGGGGGCGAATCGATGAGGCTATCGCCCACTACCACATTCATTGTGGGCGCTACCTAGGTGATATCGACAGTGTCTGCCGCCTGGCGACGCTGCTCGCAAATGGCGATCACGTGCAACAGGCCATAGCTGTGTTGTCCAAGGCCAACGTTCGTCTGTCGCCCACGCTTACGAGCGCAACGTTGGTGCGTTATGCCCGGCTCAAATCAAGGCTGCAGGGGGCGGTGGAGGCTCTCGCCGTATTGCAGCAACACGAAGAACGCTTTGGTGAAGCACCGGAGTTTCAACGCGAACTAGAGGCGCAAAAAAACAAAGTCGCCAAAGCTGCTATCGGCAATGTGCCCTTGTGTGCGGGTCAACCTGTTGTGCAGGTTATAAGCAAGCGTTCGGCCGTAACAAACGATCCAACGCTGGTTTTCAAGGTTCCGAGTGGCCACTTCTTTCTGCAGAACGACAGTTGTGATGTCATGGGGCAGCATCAACGCAAAGTCGTATTCAGTGACGCCGTCATTGCGCACTGGCAGCACTTGCTTGCCGAGCGTGGGCGGTGGCTTGGGCAGAAAAACATTCCTTACTACTTTCTGATCGCTCCAGACAAGCAGACGGTGTACTGGGATGAACTGGCGAAAGATGTGCCCGACTATCGAAACGCTTTGAAGATATTTGAAGGACCGTTTGAAAACGTCAGTGTGATCGATCCCTCCCAAGCCCTGATAGAAGCGCGATCTGGTGGTGATGTCTACCCGCATACCGACAGCCACTGGGATGCACGTGGTGCGTATGTGGCTTACTGCGCCTTGATGCAAGCAATCAAAGGAGAGGATGTCACTCTTTTGGCGCCGGGCACCCACTTCCAGTGGATGCCCCACGACAGTGCTGGAGATTTGGGCTGCAAGCTGAGTCCCCCTGTCGTCAGCGCGCATTACCGCCTGCGACGTCAGGCCATGCATGCAAAAGCCGTCTTTGATAATGGCATGCCGGCAAACGGGCGTATGCGGCTGTGGATTAATCCGGCCGCGGTGGGCAAGTGCCTTTTCTTTGGCGACAGCTTTTCCTACCCCATTGCACAGTATCTGGCGGAGCATTTTGGTTTGTTGCTCCACGTGCATGGCACACACTTCGATGCGAATCTAGTCAGCGAGTTTGAGCCGGATCAGGTCGTCTCAGAAGTCACCGAGCGATTCATGGTGTCTGCACCCATGATCGAAGACCATGAGCCGACAGAGCTGATTTATCTGCGCAAAATGAAGCGCGGCGACGTCGCCCCCGAGCAGATTCGACAGATGCGACTCACACCGCGCCTTGATGGGTTGGCTGCCGCCGCGTGTGCGCCGCTATACCGACGCGATCA
>Ga0255236_1000035_pt1 | contig 16902 bp, 8 predicted proteins | sample ColtaT_7_FD_183687 | JGI IMG/M metagenome (GOLD analysis project Ga0255236, IMG submission 183687) | Metatranscriptome of freshwater microbial communities from Columbia River, Oregon, United States - Colum_Cont_RepB_8d (Metagenome... | ecosystem: Environmental > Aquatic > Freshwater > River...
CTCTGGCTGGCATCGACGACGCTGGGCGCGATGAACTTGCGGTCGAGCAGGCGCTGGTTGTTATCAAGATCGAGTTTGGCCATGGCCAGATCAGCCCGTGCCTTTTCAGTCATGGCGCGCTGGCTATCAACCTGTGCCTGCTGATTGCGGGTGTCGATACGTGCCAGCACCTCACCACGCTTCACGGCCTGCCCCTCGCGCACATTCACGCTCAAGAGCTCGCCCGAAACCTTGGACTTAACCGTCGCCTGCACCACCGGTGTGAGCGAACCGGACAACGGCAGCACCCGCGACAGCGCACGCGTTTCGACCACGGTCACATCAGCAGCGGCCAGCTCAGTCGGAGGCGGCACGGGCTCGGCCCCCTGCTCAGCCGTGGCAGTGTCCTTACCGCAGGCGGCAAGGGCAGAAAATGCGGCAGCAACCAGCAGCGTTTTCAGACTGACCAATACAGCGGCGCGGGTCTCGACCGAGAACATGAAATCTCCCTAAGTTTCTTGTGTGATGGCGCGCATTGTCGCGCGGTTGGCACTACGGCTTCGATACACCACGTGCAAATAACGTTTAGTCCGCACGGCTTGCCTTAAAATGCCGCGCTTTTTCCCGCCGCAACCCGGAGCAATACCAGTGGAACTCACCCTCGCCCAGCGCGTCAGCCGCATCAAGCCCAGCCCAACATTGGCCGTCACCGCCAAGGCAGCAGAGCTGAAAGCCCAGGGCAAGGATGTACTTAGCCTCGGCGCGGGCGAGCCGGACTTCGACACGCCCCAGCACATCAAGGCCGCTGCACAGAATGCGATGGATGCGGGCTTTACCAAGTACACCCCCGTGGGTGGTACGCCGGGCCTGAAGAAAGCCATCGTCGAGAAGATGCGGCGCGACAACGCGCTGGACTACAAGCCAAACCAGATCCTGGTCAGCTGCGGCGGCAAGCAGAGCTGCTACAACCTGTGCATGGCCTACCTCAACGCCACGGACGAGGTGATCATCCCTGCCCCGTACTGGGTGAGCTACCCCGACATGGTGTTGCTGGCCGATGCCACGCCGGTGATCTTGGCCACCACTGCCACCACCCGCTTCAAGATCACGCCTACGCAGCTTGAAGCCGCCATCACGCCGCGTACGCGGATGATCTTCTTGAACTCGCCCTCAAACCCCAGCGGCATGGCCTACACCAAGGCTGAGCTGGTGGCACTAGGCGAGGTGCTGCGCCGCCACCCGAACATCCTCATCGCTACCGATGACATGTACGAAAAGATTCTTTGGACGGCCGAGCCCTACAGCAACATCATCAATGCCTGCCCTGATTTGTATGACCGCATCATCGTCATCCATGCGGTGAGCAAAACTTATTCGATGACCGGCTGGCGCATTGGCTGGGCCTGCGGTCCGGCCAAGCTCATCACGGCGATGAACGACATCCAAAGCCAGAGCACCAGCAACCCCAACTCCATCGCACAGGTCGCTGCAGAAGCCGCGCTCAGCGGCCCGCAGGATTGCGTGGAAGAAATGCGTGTCGCCTTCAAGCGTCGCCACGACAAACTGGTGGCTGATCTCAACACCATCCCAGGCGTCAGCTGCCTGGCCGGTGATGGCACGTTCTACGTGTTCCCCAACGTAGAGGGCTTGATGGCCAAGCTCGGCTGCAACACCGACCTGGAGCTCAGCGACAAGCTGCTCAACGAGGCGTTGGTGGCCATCGTGCCGGGCTCCGCCTTTGGTGCGCCGGGCCATGTGCGCCTCTCTTTTGCCACCAGCGACAAGGTGCTGGAAGGTAGCGTCGCACGCATCAAGGCAATGGCGGGCTGATGTGTAGCCCCTTTATCGGGGCTTCTTCAGCGTGGTGACATCGAGGTAGCGCGCCACAAACGTGGACTCGAACTTCTTTGCGCCGGTGTGCCCGATGGGGTCCACCACGTTGACCCACACCGTGCCGCCGCAGGACTGCACCCAGCGCTGGCAGAACGATGCGTCTTCGCTGAGGTAAACCCCGTCCTTGTTCTTGAGCGCCTCAAAGCATTGAAAAATGCCCTGCCCCGGACCAAAGCTCGAATACGGTGACACCGGCTTGCCCACCCACAAATCGGCAAAGACTTCTCGGAGCTTCACCACTGCCGCTTTCTGGATCAGCATCAACCCAGTGCCTGCCATCGTGGCCTCGATAAAGCGGCCGGCACGCAGGGTGATCGTGTTCTTGCCGCCCTCGCGCTGTTTGAGCAGACTTTTTCTCAGGTCGCCCTCAAAGACGAACTCCAAAGCGGAGGCCATCGCCGTATCGAATTGCTCATGCTTTCTGAACGCCGCATGGGCATTCTTGAAATCGATCGTTCGCTTGGGGTAAGCCACCGCGGTGACCGGTTCGTCCAGCGCCAGCATGGCCATCACAGTGTCCGCATCGAACGACATGTCGGCGTCGACAAACAGCAGGTGCGTAAAGGGCTCCAGCAGCAGGCGGGTCGCGAAGTAGCTGCGCACCTTGTCGACCTGTGCAAAGCTGATCAGATGCAGATCCACCTCTACACCCTGGGCTTTCAGCTTGGCCTCAAGCCGCCGTATCGAGGTGAAATACTCCACCGTCACAGTGCCCCCATAGCTGGGGGTTGCAATCAACAGCTTCTGTTTCTTCGTCACTCTGAAACTCCATCAACCTCAACAGAAAATTCGATCGATACTCATCCAGGTGACTTGCACGCAAACCACATTTCTGGGCACCAGCTCACGAGAAAATGATTGCACTGTGAAGTGCATGACATCGGTGAGCAGCAGTATGACAAAGCAAGCACGGTACTGAGCACATCGCATTGCACACGAACCCATGAGTGAACAGCCAACCGCCCTGACAACGCTCAAAGATGCGCTGAATCAAAGTAGTCAACTGATCCAGCATGGCCAGTACGACAAGGCGCGACGATTACTACTCACTGCACATGCGGCGGCGATGCAAGCTGGGCTTTCCGACAGGAATGGCGACATGCAGCGCCTGCATTACCAGCGATTGCGCATTGCCCCTCACTGGTGGAGCACCTTGGCACACCCCAAGGGGACGAATTTGCGTCGCTGCCGTGGGACAGACGCTGCTTTTGTCGCGGCCTGCTATGCCAATGCTGACTTTGCACAGCGCTATAACCGGCAAGCACCGTGGACAGGCGACCTCGCTAAAGCGCTCGACAAGGCAGGCCGACAACCGCCGCTCGATAGCGGCCTACTGCAATGGATTGTGTGTGACGGCGAAACACCCATTGGACTGGCCTCACTCAGCAGCATCAGCGCCACCAATCGCAAGGCCGAGTACAGCATCGGCTTTGCAGAGCACACTAGGCTCGCTGCCCAAACCATGGGGCGCGCACAGCTGCTCTTGCTGCACTTTGCCTACTTTGTGGCCGGGTTCAACAAGCTTTATGCCTACATCTATGCCGATAACAGAGCAGCTCTCGACAACGGCATTCACCTTGGCTTTCGTGAAGAAGGCATTTTGCGCGACCACTACTACCTGCCACCGGGGCGCTATTTCGATGTGCACGCCATTGGTCTGACCAGGGCGCAGCTACTTGCGAGTCCTTTCACTCTCAAGCTGGCACGCCGCTGGCTGGGGGTGGATTGGCTTGCGCTGGCTACAGGCCCCGCAAAAACTTAAAACACAGCCTGCTTGATCAAGTCCTTGTTCATCCCCACCGCCCATGCCAAGGCAACGACGAACTGCAGATGGGGCTCTGCAATGGCAGGCAGGGGCATCAGCCGCGTTTGCGCCGCCCCCTCGGCCAGCACGATCCACTCAGCCCCGTCATGCATCTGCACGAACACCGCTGGGCCGCCTTGTTGCAGGTGTTCCTGCAGTGCAGGTGTCTGCGGGTCAGCGGCGACCAGGATCTGCCTTGGGGCCTTGATCACCTTGCGCATGGCCAGGCACCAGGGGTCGGCGGCGTTGAGCACCACAGCGCGTCTGGCGCGACTCAGCACCTCGGACTTTCGCTGGGCGCGCGGCTGCACTGTGCCCTCAGCACCCTGCGCCACGTTGAGCACGGCCACTACGTCGTAGCGGTCACAGGGCTGGCCCTGACGCGCAAGGCTGTGTTCCGGGATTTCCAGCACCGCCGCCTGCACCGAGGGCTCCTGCAGTAGAAGCCGCGCACCAGGCAGGCCCGAAAGTTTGGCATCGGCTATTCGCGCGCTGCCCGCCCACACGCCCTGCTGCGTACTCAAGCCCGCGTGCCGACCTGCGGCCAACCAGAGCCGGTGCAGCTGCGTGGCCACTTCACTCGCGCCCTCGCTGCCGGTGATGGCAACGGTGGGGATGCGCGCAGGCGTCTTGCGGAACAACCAGTCCAATATCTCGCCATTGATATCGCGCTGCGGCGCGCCCAGCCAATGCGGCCTGAAGCCGGGCTGCGAATTGACCTCGATCACCACGCCGCCCACCTCGCGCCAGGAACGCGAACTATCCGGGCACAAAAAGTCGATGCCTGCCAGGTCCACACCCACCAATTGCGCGGCACGCTCGGCCAGCAGCTTGTTATCGGGATGCAGCTGGGCCGTGACATCAATGGCTGTGCCGCCCGTGCTGATATTGGCTGTACCGCGCAGGCAGACGAAGCGCCCCGCAGCCGGCACGCTCTCTGCCGTCAGGCCCGCTTCGCTGAGGCAGGTTTGCGCCTCGTCATCGAGCGCCATCGTGATCAACAGGCTCTGCTTCGCTTCGCCACGACGAGGGTCCTGATTGGCCAATGCCACCAACTGCGCCACTGTTTTTTCGCCATCGCCCGTCACGCCGCCGGGGATGCGCTGGGTCGCCATCAGCATCTGGCCATCGAGCACCAGAATCCGGTGATCATGCCCTTCGACATGTCGCTGCACGATCACCCCGCGCTGGCTGAGCTTGGTCGAGGCATCAAAGGCTTTCTGCAAGGCCTCTGCATCGCGAATGCCTGTCACCACACCTGCCCCCTGGTCAAGGTCGCGTGGCTTCACCACCACCGGCCAGCCCAGCTTTTCAGCCACAGCCAAAGCCTGTGCATAAGTGGCACAGAGCTGTGATTCGGCAATAGGGATCTGCCCCCGTGCCAGCAGGTGGCTGGCCAAGTGCTTGTCACGCGCCAAGCGTGCCGCGATCTGGCTGGTGCGCCCGGTAAAGCTGCTATCCAGCCGCTGTGCATGGCTGCCCCAGCCCACCGTCAGCAGCTGCAAGTCCACCGAAACCGGCATGCCACGGGCATGTGCCGCCAGCGCAAAGCGCAGCGCATTGGGCGACAAGCCACTGGGCTTGGCCTTTGCCAGCCACGCATTGATTTCGCTTTGCACCGTCGTGGCCTGCGCCTCCATTGCGGGGGAGGCAAGCCAAGTCAGCAGCAGGCGCAGCGCGAGTGGCATGGCATTTTTAAACACCGTTTGTCGCTGCCAAGGCAGCGCCACGCGCACGCCGTCATCGTCATAACCTGTAATGCGTCCCTGCCACACGGCATCGCCAGCCATGCGCTGCAACATCACGGTCAACGCCACCGCCCAGGCCGCCAGCTCGTGCGCTTGAACCCGATTGGCCAGAAACGCCTGGGGCCAGGCCTCGCTGCCCACACCAAACAGCGACTCCCCCGCCACCAGAGTGGCCACTCTTTGCCGCAGCTGGCTCACCTGCTGCGCGGTGAGCGTCGTATCGCCCACTTGGCCGCCCCATTGCCAGCGACAGCTCGCGGTAGGCTCGGCTAAGCCCGCATGCGCACCCGATGTCATGCGCAGATTCTGGATTTTGATGGTCTCGGGCATGGATTGCATTCAATTCAGGTTAAAGGCCCAAACGGCGCTTGGCATCGAGAATGCCCTGCTCGTCGAGATTGGCGCGCTCCATGACGCGCAGGTCTTGCTGCTCAGCCTCGTTCACGATCGCGCGACCACCAGCGACCAACGGCCATTCGGCACCCGCAGCCTGCCAGCAGGCTGGCCGTGCCAGCGCGCTGAAAAGCCACGCCAGTCGCTCTGCACGCTCGCCAATGCGCGCCCGCACCGACTCGCGTTGCACGCCGAGGCTCGCAGAGAAAAGCGCGGTGTCATAAATGCTGTGAAACAAGCCAGCGAGGCAAACCTCATGGGCCGCATTGCGATGCTTGAGCAGGGTGTAAAGCCCCCAGAGATGCTGCAGCAACGTACGACCGGAATGAATGATTTTATGTGCGCCAACCTGCTCCAGATACGCCACATGGGCTGACTCAGCCTCAGTCATCGGCGGGCGATAGCCAAAAAACGACCCATCGCCATTGGTCGCCGCCAGCTTCACCACCAGCACCACCCGCAAGCCTTCAAAAGCCTTTGAGAGCGGACGCGGCGCATGCAGCTGGTGCGAGGGGAAACTCAGCAGGCGGTTGGGCGCCGGCAGCACCGAGGCGGCGATATCGCCCTTGTCGTTGAACACCACGGTTTCGCCGCACCACTCCGGCTTCCACTCCGCATTCAGATACAGCACGGCCGTCAGTTCGCCGGGGCGGTCGGTATCGGTATGCGGCCAGCCATCGGTGCCGTAGGTGTGGGCGTTCAGGTAGAAGCGCAGCACTTTGGTATCTGGCGACACCAGATGCGTATGCAGCCAGTCCAGGAACAGTGAAAACGCCTTGACCGGGTGCTTGCGCACCTGGGCTGAGACATCCGCCGTGTTGTCCTTGCGGCCATGCCCGACTTCGTGGTGCCAGTAGCGAGTATTAGGGTTTGAGGGCGTGTTCCAGCCAAATTGCCAACCGATATCACGGCTCGCCTTGAGCAACTCTCGGAACAACTGGGCAGGCAGTGCATTGTTGAACACCTGCACGGTGCCGTATTCGATGCGTCTGGGTTTCACGTTGTACGTCCAAGCCATAAAAGAACGCCCCCGGCCTTGCAAAGCCGGGGGCGTTGGATACCAATCAGTCAGTGCTACCTGTGCTCGACCCAAAGCACAGGCGACACGCGCCCCTTAGGTAACGACGGGGTCAATCGGAGCAACGGTGGTGTGATAACCCGTGAACTCGCTCACCAGCGTAACGCCCGCCGTGCCGACCAGCCCCGTCATTTCGATCACGAGATCGCCCGTGGAGTAGCTGTCCGAATCACCGTCCGCCTCGATGTAGGCGTAGGTGGTACCGTTGAGCTGGAAGATCGACAGACCGTAGTCGTCATCGTTCTGCGCCGCGATCACGTCGAGGAAGGACGAAAGTGGCTCAGTCGAATCGGTGCCAAAGCCGCGCACCGTGGCGTCTTCGTCAACGAACACTTCGAACGAGCCGCTGCCGTTCAAGTCGAATACAAGCCTGTCGCCTGCAACATCCACAGCGTCCGTCTCGTCATAGGTCGTCAGGGTGAAGTCGGTGATGACATCCAGAGTCGACACTGGCACAGCAGGGGCCATCGGATCTGGCGTGAAGGTGGAGTCTGAGGTGACAAAGTCGCCGCAATCGTTCTCGAAGACGTAGCGGAAGATGTCAGCACCGTCGCCACCCGTCAGGGTATCGGCATCTCCGCCACCGTAGAGGCCGTCATCGCCTTCACCGGCCACGATGGTGTCGTCGCCTTCACCGCCACTGAGTCGGTCGCCACTGAAACCACCCTTGACGAGAGCCTGCACCATAGGCACATCACCCACCCACACCATGGGCTCAACCGCTGCCAGCGAGTTACCGGTGATCTCATCATCGCCAGAGCCGCCGGTGAAGTAGAAGCCGCCGCTGCCGCCGGTGACGGTGAGGTCGTTCTCGGCATCAGAGGCATCAATGGCCACGAAGCCGGTGGCGCTGGAGGCATCCACCGTCTCCAGCTTGCCGCCCTCTTCGCCCAGCTCCAGCACGATGCCGGGCTGGAAATCTTCGCCAAAGAAGTCGAAGGTGCCCGTCACATCGCCGTCGCCAATGATGTTCAGCGTGACTAGATCGGTCGCCACCAGGGTGCCGATCCTGAGGTCGCTGGCCACATCCTCGCCAAAGAAGGGATCCGTCACAGCCGAGCCGGTATTGATGGTGATGGTTTCTTCGTCGTTTGCAACGAGGGTATCCACAGAGTAATCGTAGCCAAGACCAAAGTCTTCACCCCAGAAATCGACAATCTCCGCCGCTCTTGCCGCAATCGTCAGGCTGTTGGTGCTGTTATCGATCAGGCGATCAATGGTCACGATGCCGCTCTCATCGCCACTGAATCCGGCATCTTCACCCGTCAACTCCATCAGACGCAGGGTGGTCACCGAGCTGCCCACATGCGTGAAGCTGACATTGGCGCGTGCGTAGATATCTTCGCCAGAGAAGTAGCCGCTGGTACCACTGACATCTTCGCCGCTCGCAACAAAGGACTCTTCACCCGTCACCTGCAATTCGGTAAAGGTGCTGTTGCCGGCAAATTGCAGCAGGTCAACTGTCACTACCTTTTCGTACAGGCTCTCAATTGTCCCTGTTGCGCCATCGGCGACAAGGAAGTCGCCAACATAAATCTCATCAAAGCTGGCCGAGTAGCTGGCGCTGTACAACTCGCCTTCGCCTTCGGTATTGACGCGCAGCGCCTCGAAGTTGGTGACACCAGCCACCGTCTCGGCACTGACGCCATCGAGCTCGTTGGCTGCCAGCACTTCGGCATCCAGCACGTTGGTGGAGATTTCGATCACGTCGAAATCAGCGCCGCCGTTGATGGAATCCAGGCCCTCGGTATCCGCACCGTTTCTGGAGTTTTCGCCGTTGAGATACTCGCCTGCAATCACCAGGTCGTCGCCAGCACCGGCATCCACAAAATCGCGGCCCGCGCCGAGAATGATGGTGTCGTCGCCCGCGCCAGCCAGCACGGTGTCGTCGCCACTCTCAGCTTCAAACTTGCCGGATGACAGCAGGTTGATGGTGTCATTGCCAGCGCCGCCGACCATGAAGTCGTCGCCCTTGCCGCCAATCAAGGTGTCATCGCCCATGCCGGCGTTGATGTAGGCACCCAGCCCGTTCTGGCCATCGTCGGCTTCGTAGAAATCACCATTGATGGTGCCCAGGGTGACGCTGGTGAACAGCCCACGGTTCTGGCCCGCAGCCTCGGTAAAGGTGGCGGACTCGCCGGTGCCCGACGCCACTAGGCCACGCACGTTGTAGATGTTGGCCGGTTCGCTGGGGTGACAGATGCCCAGGATCAGGCCCTCGTCGTCAGCGCGCAGCTGTGCACCAGTCAGCTCATAGGTCAGATTGCCGGCGGCATCCAGCACCGGGTTGCCGTCTGCACCCATCACCACCTGCTGCTGCTGGATGCGAACAGCCAACCCATCGCCCACATCCAGCACCTTGCCATCGCCCACCTGACCAGAGACAAAGCTGACGCGGATCTGGTTGCCGGATTCAAGGCCGTTGATTTCAATGCGGTCGTAGGCGTTTTCGGTTTCGTCAGACTCGCTGACGAACTGCATCACCGAACCCGACATTTCGAGCACTGAGGGGTCAGCCTGCGCCGTGTTGATCTGGTGTGCGCCGCCGTTGATGTCGAACGTCACCATGTCCCGGCCAGCGCCGGTGGTGATGGTCGCAACCGACGCGGTGAACGTCATGCCGCTACCCATGCCGTAGTCGTCACCGATGGTGATGTGGTCGTCGCCATCGCCAGTGGCGACCGTGACGAGGCCGGCTTCAGCCGCGATTTCGCCCAGGGTCACATAGACGTCGCCGTCGAGTGCTGAGGCATCCAGCGTTTCCACCGAGGTCAAATTGGTGAAATCGGTGTCTGCAAAGGTTGCAGAGGTCGTGCCAGAGGGTACGGTGTATTCGATGGTGTCGGTGCCGCTGCCACCGTCAATGAAGGTGCCAGAGGTGCTGCTGCTCAGGCTGACGTTGACAAAGGTGTCGTCGCCTTCACCGGTGCTGAGGTTCGCTTCCAGCGCGTAGAGATCGGTGACCGTGATGGTGTCGTCGCCCGCGCCAGTTTCCACCGTAGCAATGCCCGCCTCATCGGCTTGCTCGCCCAGCGTGACCGACACGCTGCCGCTGAGGCCGGTGGTATCCAGCACTTCGACGGAGGTGACATTGGTGAAATCAGCATCAGCAAACGTGGCCGAGTCGGTGCCGGAGCTGCTGAACGCCAGGGTGTCGGTGTCCTCGCCACCATCAATGGTGGTGCCGGAGGTGCTGCTGCTCAGGCTGACGTTGACGAAGGTGTCTGCGCCTTCGCCAGTGGCGAGGTCTGCGCTCAGCGTGTAGCCCTCCACCATGGTGATGGTGTCGGAGCCAGAGCCGGTCTCGACAGCATCAATGCCAGCCTCAGCAGCCTGTGCGCCCAATGTGACCGAGACGCTGCCGCTGAGGCCGGTGGTATCCAGCTCCTCGACGGAGGTGACATTGGTGAAACCGGCATCTGCAAAAATGGTGCCCGACTCGGTGCCCGAGCCGCTGTAAACCAGCGTGTCTTCTTCGCCGCCGCCGTCGATGAATGATTCTTCACCAAGGCCGACATTCACGATGGTGTCGTTGCCACCGCCGGTGCTGATGGTGCTATCCAGCGTGTAGGCGTCGGTGGCGGTGATGGTGTCTTCGCCAGCACCCGTGGTGATGGTGCTGAGGCTGGCCGAAGCGGCCTCTGCGCCCAGCGTGATCGAGATATCCGAGCTGCTGCTTGAAGTGTCCAGCCCTTCAATTGAAGTGAGATTGGTGAAATCAGCGTCGTCAAACGTGCCGGGGGCAGAGAACTCACCGAACACCACGGTATCGGTGCCGCTGCCACCATCGATGATGCTGCCGGAGGTGCCGCTGCTCAGATCGGCGTCGATAAAGGTATCGTCGCCAGAGCCGCCAGTGACTGTGATGTCCTCATAGCCCAGATCCACCGTGAGCGCCCCCGTGAAGGCGGATGCATCAATGGCAAGCAGTTCGGAGCTATTCGCATCAATGTTGAGATCCGTCCCGCCGGTGATGGTGAGCGTCTGGATGGGGATGAAGCTTTCGCCTACGTCGTCGAAGATATCGTTGTCGAGGTCGATGTCATCAACCACATTGGTACCGCTGCCAGTGGAGTTCAAGGTCAGCGTCGTCAGCAGCACATCACTGTCGATCTCCAGCTCACCCAGGTACACGTTGCCGCCTAGGTTCACTGTGAGGCTGGTCACATCGTCGCCAAGAATATCCAGTTCACCCACGGCGGCGTTGGCACCGAGGGAGACCGTCACCTCTGCCAGATCTTCGCCATCAATGCCCAACTCACCCAGCGCAACGTTGTCACCCACCGTCACGGCTGTGGTGGCGCTGTCACCGACGACATCGATGTAGATCGCGTCGAACTCACCTTGTGCACTGACGATATCCACAGTGACGCCGTCGTTGATCGCCAGACCCAGATCATTTTCCAGATTGGTCACTGAAACAGCCTCAAGACCAATGGCACCAGACAGGTCGAAGGAGCCGCTCGATGCTTCCAGCACCACATTTTCCACGCTGGTCAGGACAGGGAAACTATCTTCACCAGAAAACGAGCCCGTAAAAATCAAGGTGTCATTGCCACCACGACCATCGATGGTGTCTTCACCCTGGGCAACGGCATCTTCACCGCTGTTGTCGGCCGTGAAAGTATCGTCGCGCTTGCTGCCCACGAGTGCGTCAATTTCGGTGGTGAGCGCACGCGGGCCAATGTCGTTTTCCTCGCCGATTTGCGCCACCTGGTTGGCCACCACAAAACCAGTCGCGACAGCGGCAGCGGCACCTGCCACAAACAGGGCGGGGGTGGAAAAACCAACCGGCGCGAAGCCAAACAGACCGGTGCCGGGGGCTGCTGCGGCCACCAGGATCGGGCTGGCATCGCTGGCAAAAACGCTTTCGGCGGTGGCCAGCATTTCGGCGGTGATCACGGGGGCGGCATCAGCAGCAGCCTGCGCCGCTTCGGCGGCAGCCAGCTCTTCCTTGTGCTTGGCCAGCGCGTTGAGGCGCTTCTGGTCGAGCTTGGTGTTGTTGGCAGTGTTTGAGCGATCAGCGGGTTGCTTGGCCATGATTAATCCTCTCGTGGAATCGTTGTTTTGAAGGTGTTTTGAAGTTGAAGAAATTGCAGAACGGTTGTGGTGTTCTGCAACGGTGTGTCTGTGTTCCGCCCCAGCATTCACTGGTATGCGGGGCTCGGATAGTCGCACCGGCCAGCGGGCAGGTCAACGCCTTTTCAGCGTCAGAAAAAAGTCTGGTGTGATTGAGCGAACGATCGTCCGGATTAATGTGCGGTCGGTCACGCTTGCGGCTGGCTGATGGTCAGCATCTACGGGGCTTTCAGCGCTCAACCAGGGCTTCGGCCTGCGCGCGGCGCAGGGGCTTGAGCAGGTACTGCATCACGGTGCGTTCGCCGGTAATGATTTCTACCGTCGCCGTCATGCCGGGCAGTACTTCGATTTTCTGCTGACGCGCCTCGGTGGGCGGGTCGATCAGCAGGTGCACACGGTAGCTGGGCTCTTCGTCCTTGCCGGGGTTTTCGGCCTCCACCGTATCGGCACTGATATAGCTGAGCTTGCCCTTGAGCGAGCCATAGATGCTGTAATCGTAGGCATCAAGCTTGACGTTGGCGGGCAGGCCCAGCCGCAGAAAGGCGACATCGGCAGGGCCCACCTTGGCCTCGATCAACAAGGGCTCGTCACTGGGGATGACCCGCATCAGTTCATCGCCCGCCCGCAGCACGGCACCCACGGTGGTGATGCGGATATTGTTGACGGTGCCATTCATCTGCGCGCGGATGTCGGTGGCGTTCAGAGCCTCGCGGCGCTGGGTGAGCAGCTGCTCGGCTTGCTCCAACTCGCTGCGACTCTTGGCCAGCTCGCTTTGGGCCTCTTGCCGGTAGGCGTTGCGTTTGTTGACAGCACTGGCACTGAGCTCGCTGACCTGCCGACGGGTGCGGATCACCTCGCTCAAGCCGGCATCACCGGTGGCTTGCAGGGTTTCCAGCGCTTTGAGTTCTTGCGTGGCCAACTGCACGCTGCGGCTCAGCGCGCCCTGCTCTTCGCGCTGCAATTGGACGCGGCGGTTATAGAGGTTTTGCTGAGACTGGATGATGTCTGGATACGTTTTGCGCAACGCGGCATCAAACTGCGGCGTGATCCCTTCAAGTTCGGCCTCCAGCCGCTGCACGGCAGCGCGCAGACCCGCCACCTTGCTGGCGACCTCTTCGGCACTGGCCTGAAAACGCACGGTCTGCAACTCGGCCAGCAGGTCGCCCTCCTTGACCTTGTCGCCCTCTTTCACCAGCAGACGGGCCAGCACGCCACCATCGACGATTTGAATGACCTGCGCGCGACTGGACACCACCACCTTGCCGCGTGCGCGAATCTGTTCTTCCAGCGTGGCCCATGAGGCCCAGATGGCCAGCACAAGCAGTGTGGAAATACCCATCACCAGCACGCGCTTGGAGCGCCGGGTATCCAGCGGCGCGGTGCGGGCGAAGAGTCGGTCTGTCAGGTTCATGCCGCTGCACTCCGAGTGGTGGACGGCTGCGCGGTTACGGCCGCCACGCTGGGGGGCTGTTGCATGCGCACCACCTGCTCTGCCGGGGCATCGGCCTTGATGCTGCCGTTTTCGAGTAGCAGCACGCGCTGTGCGAGGCTGAGCCAGGCCGGGCGGTGCGAGGTGAAAATCACCGTGCACTCCTTGGGCAGTGCGGCAATCAGCTTCACCAGAGACTCTTCTGCATCTTTATCCAAACTGGCCGATGGCTCGTCGAGCAGCCAGACCTTGGGCTGCTGCAGGATCATGCGGGTGATACCCACCAGCTGCCGCTGCCCGCCGGATAGCCCTGCACCGCCTTCGTGAATGCGTAGGTTGAGGCCTTCGGGGTGGCGGCCCAGCGTGCGGGAGAGTCCGGTTTTTTCCATGGCGGCGAGGATGGCCGCTTCGTCTGGCACCGAAATGCCGATGGTGAGGTTTTCGCGCAGCGTGCCAGAGAACAAACGCACATCCTGCGGCAGATAGGCCACGGTTTCGCGGATCCAGCTAGGGCGTGCACGCTGCAAATCGAGTCCGGCAAGCGTGACCTGCCCCTCGTTGGGTGTGGCAATACCCGCCAAGAGCTTGAGCAGCGTGCTTTTGCCGCTGCCGTTGTGGCCGATGATGGCGATGCGCGATGCGGCCTCAATGTGCAGCTTGGCAATTTCCAGCTGCGGGTTCTTGGCCGAGTCGTAGGCATAGCGCAGGTTGGAGACGGCATAGCGCAGCGGTGCCACGCGAGTATTGGCCTGCCGGGTTTCGTCTTCGTCGCTGGGCATGGCGAGAATCTCGTTGAGCACCTTCAACGCATAACGCGCGTGGTGCCATTGCAACAGCAACTGGGTGATCTGCCCGATGCTGCCGAGGCTGCGGCCCGCCAATATCGAGCAGGCAATTAGCCCGCCGGTGGTGAGGTTGCCGGCGTGGATGACGTAAACGCCGACGATGATCACCGAGATGTATGCCACCTGATGGCAGAACCCCAGCGCAAATTGCGCGTAGGAGGTGACCTCCCGCAGCTCGCCACTGACCTTGCCCATGGTACGGGTGGATTGCTGCCAGACATCCGAGAACTGCGGCTCGGCGGCATTGGCTTTTACGGTCTCGCCTGCCGATACCGCCTCGAACACCAGCCCCAGCCGGCGTGCTGAACCATCGGTTTCGGCCTGCTGCAATTGGGCAATCGGGCGATAGGCCGCCAGACCAATGCCAATGCTGACCAGCAGAAAAACCAGCAGCACCAGCGCAATCGGCCCACCAATCAGCCCCACCACCACCAGGAAGATGGCAATGAAGGGGAGATCTGCCAGCACGAACATTGTGGTGGAGGTAAAGAAGTTCTTGATCGACTCGTAGTCGCGGAACTGCGCCACCAATGAGCCGACGCGTGCCGGGCGACGATCCAGCTTGAGGGCCAGCAGCTTCTCAAAAAAGAACAGCGACAGCGCCTCATCTAGACGCAGGGCCGAACTCTCGACCAGCCGCAAACGCAGCAGCTTGAAACCCAGCTCAATAATCAGCGCCAGCAACACGCCGCTACTCAGCACCCACAGCGTAGCCTCGGCAAAGTTGGGCACCACGCGGTCGTACACCTGCATGGCAAACAGCGAGGTGCCAATGGTGAGAATGTTCATCGTCACAGAGGCAAGGCCCACCTGCATGAACAGGCCGCGATGATTCTTCAAAGCGGTCTTGATGGCCGCCGTAGCAATGCCCTGCTCTTTTTCGACAACCCCCACTGGCTCAGGCGCCAACGCAGGCGGCACCGGCACCAGTGCCGTCAGCTGCGCAGGGTCTACCGCCGTTGGAGCAGCGGTGATCCACATGATGTCGGCAGGCGTGTCGTCATCCGCCAGCTTCAGCAGTAGGCCCACGGCGTGATCGACCACTACCCACGCCGGCAACTGCCCTGCGTGCAGCAGGTGCAGGGGCACTGCATTGCTGGCATGGCGCGCAAACAGAATGGCCCAGGCGGTGGCAAGCTGCGCCTGTGCATTGCGGGCAGAGACCTGCTTGAGCGCGGTTTCAACTTCCAGACGCGAGGCATGCAGGCCGCGACGCGCTGCCATTTCGAGAATGGCGTTGGCGGCATCCGCCGGACGCAGGGCGGGGCTGTCACTCATGGGGCGCTTCCTTGGGTCTGCAATCCGGGCTGCTCAATGGTGGGCGTCAGGTACTCTTTCAAGCCCAGACGCTCCCACTGCAACGATTGCAGGATCAGCTTGAGGTTGGTTTGCCAGTAGCCGCGCTGAAGATTAGCGAGCTGCAAGCGGGTTTCATGCGCCTCGCGCTGCGCGTTGAGCAGCTCGATCCACGACTTGCGCCCCACTTCAAACTGGCGGCGATAGCTGTCGACCAGCCCGGTGGAGGCATTCGCGGCACGCTCCTGCGAAGCGATCTGTGTAGCAAAAGTGAGCAACTGCGCAGTATCAGTGCGGAACTCGGCTTGCAGCGCGGCGCGAGTGGCATCCAGCTTGCGCTCGGCCGCCGTCACGCGCGCCTGCTCTGACTGCGCGCCCTGATACGCCCGCAGACCATTGGTGGTCTGGTACTGCGCCACCAGCAGTGTGGCGTTGTTGCTGGGGTCAAACCGCGTGCCGTCCAGTTGCTCGCGGTGCTGCACCGAAATCTGCGGCCAGAGGCTGGCGCTGGTGCCGGCCGCCACGGCCTTTTGGATGCGGATGGCGAGTTGATCAGCCTGCATCAGCGGATGCGCTTCGAGGTTGGCGGTGAGCAGCTCAACATCCTCTGCACGCAGGCGCGCCTTTTCATCCGGCCAGGCCAGTTGCGCTGGCGGTGGCGCGCTGAGCAAGCTGCTGAGGCGCGAGCGCGCACCGATGCGCCGCGCCCGAATGGTCTCGCGGCTCGACTCCGCCTGGCTGAGGCGCACATGCGCGGTTTGCACATCGGCCTCTGGTGCCACGCCATTTTCGGCGCGGCGCTCGATGGTCTGCAACGAACCTTTCAGCTCGGTGATGTAACGATCGGCGAGCAACAACTGTGCATCGGTATCGAGAATGTCGAAGCAGGCCGCAATTGCCTCCGCAGACAAGCTCAGGCGCACGCCCGTCAGGTTGGCCAGCGCAGCGGACTGCCGCTGCCGTGCCTCATCCACCTGCGCGCGGGTCAGGCCGCCATCCCACAGCGGCTGCACGATGGAGAGCGTGGTGCTGCCATTGTTGGCCTTGTCTGCCACCGCCGTCTGCACTTGCAGATAGGGGTAATAGCCGGCCTTGGCCTGCGATACCGAATAGCCGGTGGCTGCCAGCTCGCTGGCAGCCTGCGCCACCTGCGGATGCGTGCTGAAAATGCGGGTGAGCACCACTCCGATGCCCGTTGGCAGATCAGCGGGCTCAGGCGCGGACACACTCAGCGACTCATCCAGCTGAGGCCCCTCTTGCCCGGAGGCCGTGACGGAAAAGCCGCACAGCGAAAATGCAGCCACAAATGCCAGCAGGCCGTGAACACCATTATTTTTACGCATTGACCCTGCCTGCAG
>Ga0255236_1000044_pt1 | contig 15860 bp, 10 predicted proteins | sample ColtaT_7_FD_183687 | JGI IMG/M metagenome (GOLD analysis project Ga0255236, IMG submission 183687) | Metatranscriptome of freshwater microbial communities from Columbia River, Oregon, United States - Colum_Cont_RepB_8d (Metagenome... | ecosystem: Environmental > Aquatic > Freshwater > River...
AGTACTTGTCCACGTTCAACATCATCACGCTTAGTGCCACGTAATAAAACACCTACGTTGTCACCCGCACGACCTTCGTCTAATAATTTACGGAACATTTCAACACCAGTACAGGTGGTTTTAGTTGTATCATGAATACCCACGATTTCAACTTCATCACCAACGTGAACAATACCACGTTCTACACGACCTGTTACTACTGTACCACGACCAGAAATTGAAAATACGTCTTCAATTGGTAATAAGAAAGGTTTATCAATATCACGCTCTGGTTCTGGGAAGTATCTGTCCATTTCAGCAACTAATTTCTCAACTGCTGGTACGCCGATTTCGCTGGTGTCGCCTTCTAATGCTTTTAAAGCAGAACCGATAACAACAGGAACATCGTCGCCAGGGAATTCGTAATAGCTTAATAAGTCACGAACTTCCATCTCAACTAATTCTAAAAGTTCTTTATCATCAACCATATCCGCTTTGTTTAAGAACACAACGATGTATGGAACGCCTACCTGACGAGCTAAAAGAATGTGCTCGCGAGTTTGTGGCATAGGGCCGTCAGCTGCAGAACATACTAAAATCGCGCCGTCCATCTGAGCAGCACCAGTGATCATGTTTTTAACATAGTCAGCGTGTCCTGGACAGTCAACGTGTGCATAGTGACGGTTATCAGACTCATATTCAACGTGTGCTGTAGAAATAGTAATACCACGAGCTCTTTCTTCTGGAGCAGCGTCGATTTGGTCGTAAGCTTTCGCTTCACCACCGAATTTCTTAGCCATAATTGTTGTGATCGCAGCAGTTAAGGTAGTTTTACCATGGTCTACGTGGCCAATTGTACCTACGTTAACGTGCGGTTTTTTTCGTTCAAATTTTTCTTTTGACATAATATATACCAACCATTCAGTTTATTGTTTCTTAACAATAGCATCAGCAATATTAGCTGGTGCCTCAGCATAGCGTGCAAATTCCATTGTATAGGTTGCTCGGCCTTGTGTTGCAGATCTTAAGTCTGTTGAATATCCAAACATTTCTGCTAAAGGTACTTCTGCACGAATTACTTTACCAGCAGGAGATTCATCCATACCTTGAACCATTCCACGACGACGACTCAAGTCGCCCATGACGTCACCCATGTAATCTTCTGGAGTAACAACTTCTACGCTCATAATGGGTTCTAATAAAGCAGGATTAGCTTTCATAACACCTTGTTTAAATGCCATAGAGCCTGCAATTTTAAATGCCATTTCAGAAGAGTCGACATCATGGTAAGAACCGTCAAATAAAGTAACTTTAACGTCTACAAACGGATAACCAGCGAGTACACCATTTGCAAGTTGTTCTTGAATCCCTTTATCAACAGCAGGAATGTATTCACGAGGTATCACACCACCTACGATTCCATTTTCGAATTCATAACCTGTTCCACGCTCTTTCGGCTCAAGTTTAATAACAACATGACCGTATTGACCGCGACCACCAGATTGACGAACGAATTTACCTTCTTGTTCTACCGCGTTTCTTAATGTTTCACGATATGCGACTTGTGGTTTACCTACGTTAGCTTCAACGAAGAATTCCCGTCTCAAGCGATCCACAATAATTTCTAAATGAAGCTCACCCATACCTTCGATAATGGTTTGGCCAGATTCTTCATCTGTATGTACACGGAAAGAAGGATCTTCTTGAGCTAATTTCCCTAAAGCAATACCCATTTTTTCTTGGTCAGCTTTAGTTTTAGGCTCAACAGCTACTGCAATAACAGGATCTGGGAAATCCATTCTTTCTAAAGTAATAATGTTTTTTTCATCACAAAGTGTATCACCAGTGGTTACAGCTTTTAAGCCGACACACGCAGCAATGTCACCAGCTTTCACTTCTTTAATCTCTTCACGAGAATTCGCATGCATTTGAAGTAAACGACCAATACGCTCACGTTTGCTTTTCACTGGGTTGTAAACTGTATCACCAGATTTTAAAACCCCTGAATAAACACGAATATAAGTTAAAGTACCAACAAATGGGTCAGTTGCAATTTTAAAAGCTAAAGCAGAGAAAGGTGAATCATAAGATGTTTTTCTTGAATCTTCTTCACCATCATCGTCAACACCTTTAACAGGTGGAATATCTAATGGAGATGGTAGAAAATCAATAACACCGTCTAATACAGCTTGAACGCCTTTATTTTTAAAAGCAGAACCGCAGTAAACTGGTACAATATCGTTTGCAATTGTGCGTTGACGTAATGCAGTTTTGATTTCTTGCTCAGATAGTTCTTGACCATCTAAATATTTATCCATCAAATCTTCATTAGATTCAGCTGCAGCTTCAACGATGTGATTACGATATTCTTGACACATATCTAACATGTCAGCAGGAATGTCGATATATTTAAAGGTCATCCCTTTGTTATCTTCATCCCAGAAAATCGCTTTCATCTTAATTAAATCGATAACGCCTTTAAATTCTTCTTCAGCACCGATTGGTAATTGAATAACAACAGGGTTTGCACCTAAGCGTTTCTTAATTTGTTCAACAACGCGTAAAAAGTTAGCACCCATACGATCCATTTTATTAACGAATACGATACGAGGAACGCCATACTTGTTAGATTGTCTCCAAACAGTTTCAGATTGTGGTTCTACACCCGCTACAGAGTCAAATACGACCACTGCACCGTCTAATACACGAAGAGAACGTTCTACTTCAATCATGAAGTCAACGTGTCCTGGGGTATCAATAATATTTACACGATGTTTTTCGTATTGTTTGTCCATTCCAGACCAGTAGCAAGTTGTTGCTGCAGATGTAATGGTAATACCGCGTTCTTGCTCTTGAACCATCCAGTCCATCGTTGCAGCGCCATCATGCACTTCACCGATTTTGTGAGATGTTCCTGTATAGAACAATACGCGTTCTGTTGTAGTGGTTTTACCAGCATCTACGTGCGCGGCAATACCAATGTTACGATATAAATGAAGTGGTGTAGACACGTCATGATCCCCTAATTAGTTCCAACGGAAGTGTGCAAAGGCTTGGTTTGCTTTAGCCATACGATGAGTTTCTTCGCGCTTCTTAACTGCAGCACCACGGCTTTCAAAAGCTTCCAACATTTCTGCAGCAAGTCTTGAAACCATACCTTTTTCACCACGGTTACGAGCAGCTTGAACCATCCAGCGCATTCCTAAAGCCATTGAACGTTTTGGACGAACTTCTACAGGAACTTGGTAAGTTGCACCACCCACACGGCGTGATCTAACCTCTACAGTAGGACGTACGTTATCCATGACTCTTTCGAATAAATCTACAGCGCTTAGGTTTTTTAATACTTCTTCACCTAATTCTTCAGCTTTCTTAGATTTTTTCATTAACTTTTGAAATTCTTCTAAAGCGCCATATACAATGCTTTCAGCGACAGATTTTTTACCGTCATTCATTACAACATTGATAAATTTAGCGAGAACTTCACTCTTAAATTTTGGTTCAGGCAGAACAATTCTAGCTTTTACCGACTTTCTTCTAGGCATAATTTAAATTCCTGAGGTTATTTTTTATCTTTAGGTTTCTTAGTACCATACTTCGAACGACCTTGTTTTCTATCGTTCACACCAGCAGTATCTAAACTACCGCGTACTGTATGGTATCGAACCCCTGGTAAGTCTTTTACACGACCACCACGAATCAAAACAACAGAGTGTTCTTGAAGGTTGTGACCTTCACCACCAATGTATGAACTGACTTCATAGCCATTAGTTAAGCGAACACGCGCAACTTTTCTTAATGCCGAGTTAGGCTTTTTAGGAGTGGTTGTGTATACACGTGTGCACACGCCACGTCTTTGTGGACATGCTTCTAATGCAGGCACGTTACTTTTACGTTTAATATCTCGTCTTGGTTTTCTAACCAATTGGTTAATAGTTGCCATTTAATTTTAGCTCCGAACGATCGAATATTTTAAAAAAACATCGCATGGACAAGGAGGCCGAATTTTAATCGACCTCTGCCCAAATGTCAAGTTTTACACTATTGAGGTACAAATTAGTTACCTTGGTGTCTGCTCTGCATTTAAAGCTTCACTCAGTGCATGCTCAACATCACTTGCGGTTAAAGAAGGAGTAATAGGCTCATTTGCCGTTTTTCTTGCTCTCTTCTCTTTACGTTTTTTATGATAGGTATAACCAGTTCCCGCAGGAATTAATCTACCTACCATTACGTTTTCTTTTAAGCCTCGCAACTCATCCATTTTTCCACTAACCGCAGCCTCGGTTAACACACGTGTGGTTTCTTGGAACGACGCCGCCGAAACAAAGGATTCTGTAGCTAAAGAAGCTTTTGTGATACCTAATAAGATTGGGTAGCCACGAGCAGGTTCTTTATTTTCTTCCTTCATTTTGTCATTTTCTTGTAGGATTGAAACTTCTTCAATTTGCTCACCTACTAAGAATTTAGTATCGCCTACGAAAGTGATTTCTCTCTTTCTTAGCATTTGACGAACAATAATTTCGATATGTTTGTCATTAATTTTTACACCTTGTAAACGATATACGTCTTGTACTTCGTTAACAATATAATTCGCTAATGCACCAACACCCAATAATTTCAGAATATCATGTGGGTTCGGTGGGCCTTCTGCAATCACCTCACCTTTTGCAACGTGTTCACCTTCAAATACTGAGATATGACGCCATTTTGGAATCATTTCTTCATGAATTTGATTGTCAGGTCCAGTGATAATCAGACGACGCTTACCTTTAGTTTCTTTACCAAAGCTTACTATACCAGAACTTTCAGCCATTACTGCAGAATCTTTTGGTTTTCTTGCTTCAAATAAATCCGCTACGCGTGGGAGACCCCCGGTAATATCGCGAGTTTTTGTTCTTTCTTGTGGAATCTTAGCAACCACATCACCAGCTTGAACCAATTGATTATCTTCAATATTAATGATGGCATCAACAGGTAAGTAGTAATGAGCAGGTACTTGTGTACCTGAAATGAACAAATCATTTCCTTTCTCATCCACTAATTTAATCATTGGTCTTAGTTCTTTACCGGTGGAACTGGTTCTTTGCTTCGCATCAATAATAACAATACTGCTTAAACCAGTCGCTTCGTCAGTTTGTCGATTCATGGTAATACCTTCCATCAATTCAACAAATTGTACACGACCTGTAATCTCAGAAATAATTGGGTGAGTATGTGGATCCCAAGTTGCAATAACTTGTCCAGCTTCACAATTGTCTTGGTCTTTAACTGTTAATACAGCACCATATGGTAACTTATATCTTTCACGTTCACGACCAAATTCATCAGAAACAGTTACTTCACCAGAACGAGAAACAGCAACTAAGTTACCATTTTCTTGTTGTACCGTTTTCATGTTCTGTAATTTGATAGAACCTTTATTCTTCACTTGAATATTGTTCGCAGCAGATGAACGCGATGCCGCACCTCCGATATGGAAGGTACGCATAGTTAACTGTGTGCCGGGTTCACCAATTGATTGAGCAGCAATAATTCCAACTGCTTCACCAATATTCACTAAATGTCCGCGAGCCAAGTCACGACCATAACAAGTAGAACAAAGGCCAAAACGAGTTTCACAAGTAATCGGTGAACGAACCATCACTTGGTCAACACCTTTCTTCTCGAGAATATCTACCCATTTCTCATCTAATAAAGTGCCTACCGTAACCAGGGGGTCCGAAGAAGAAGGGATAAACACGTCTTGCGCAACCACACGACCTAATACTCGCTCGTGCAATGGTTCTACAACGTCACCACCTTCAATTAATGGGGTCATTAAAATGCCGTTAACAGTGCCACAATCCATCTCAGTAATGACTACGTCTTGAGCAACGTCAACTAAACGTCTGGTTAAATAACCTGAGTTCGCGGTTTTTAAAGCTGTATCAGCAAGACCTTTACGAGCTCCGTGAGTAGAAATAAAGTACTGGAATACGTTCAAACCTTCACGGAAGTTCGCAGTAATAGGTGTTTCAATGATCGAGCCGTCAGGCGCCGACATCAAACCACGCATACCCGCTAACTGTCTAATCTGAGCTGCAGAGCCCCTCGCTCCAGAATCCGCCATCATAAAGATAGGGTTAAAGGATGGTTGGGCAGACCTATGGCCTTTTGCATCTTCAACTTCTTCAGTCGCAATATTCGACATCATCGACTTTGCAACGATTTCAGAAGTTCTTGACCAGATATCAATAACTTTATTATAACGCTCACCGTTAGTCACTAAACCAGAACGGAATTGTGCTTCAATTTCTCTGACTTCGTCATAAGCTTGGTCGATGATTTTTGATTTATCTTTTGGAATTTCCATATCGTCAATACCAATCGAAGCTGCTGCTCGAGTTGCGTATTTAAAGCCCATGTACATCAATTGATCAGCAAAAATGACTGATTCTTTTAAGCCATTGTGACGATAACAATGATCTAATACTTTAGAAATTGCTTTTTTCGTCATCGGTTTATTAATTAAATCAATCGACATGCCTTCTGGTAGGATCGTTGAGAAAATTGCACGACCAGCAGTAGTTTCAACGATGCGATAATTTAATTCGGACTCATCTTTTGTCTCAACAGGAATGCGTAATTTAATACGTGCATGTAAATCAATAATATCCAACTCATATGCATTGAGAACTTCATCAGGAGAAACATAAGCTGTACCTTCCCCTTTAGCATTCATTTTATCTCGAGTTAAGTAATAAAGACCTAATACAACGTCCTGGCTCGGAACAATAATAGGTTCACCATTTGCTGGTGACAAAATATTATTGGTCGACATCATTAAAGAGCGAGCCTCTAATTGCGCCTCCAACGTTAAAGGTACGTGAACCGCCATCTGATCTCCGTCGAAGTCGGCGTTGTATGCGGTACATACCAATGGATGCAATTGAATTGCTTTACCTTCAATTAATATAGGTTCAAACGCTTGAATACCTAAACGGTGTAATGTTGGTGCACGGTTTAAAAGAACAGGATGCTCGCGAATCACTTCTTCAAGGACGTCCCAAACAACAGGCTCTTCACGGTCGACCATTTTTTTAGCAGCTTTGATGGTGGTAGCTAAACCACGGAATTCTAACTTACTGAAAATAAAGGGTTTGAAGAGTTCTAAAGCCATACGTTTTGGTAAACCGCATTGGTGTAAACGTAAGGTAGGGCCAACTACGATAACCGAACGTCCCGAATAGTCTACGCGCTTACCTAAGAGGTTTTGACGAAAACGACCTTGTTTACCCTTAATCATATCAGCTAAGGATTTTAAAGGACGTTTATTGGTTCCAGTAATCGCACGACCACGACGACCATTGTCTAATAAAGCGTCGACGGCTTCTTGAAGCATACGCTTTTCGTTACGAACGATAATATCTGGTGCAATTAAGTCTAATAATCTTTTTAGACGATTGTTTCTGTTAATCACTCGACGATATAAATCATTTAGATCTGATGTTGCGAATCGTCCGCCATCTAGTGGAACTAAAGGACGCAAATCAGGTGGTAAAACAGGTAGAACACTCATTATCATCCAGTCTGGATGATTACCAGATTCTTTGAATGCTTCAAGTAGTTTTAAACGCTTAGTAATTTTTTTAATCTTGGTGTCAGAGTTTGTGACAGGTAACTCTTCACGCAATGTTTTGATTTCTTCATCAACATCGATTTCTTTTAATAAATCACGAATCGCTTCAGCACCCATGCGGGCGTCAAATTCATCACCATGTTGTTCTAAGGCTTCAAGATAAGCTTCGTCATTTAACAATTGACCTTTTTCAAGCTCAGTCATGCCTGGATCAATTACAACAAACGCTTCAAAATAGAGCACGCGTTCGATATCTCGTAAGGTCATGTCTAATAACAAGCCGATACGGGATGGTAATGATTTTAAGAACCAAATATGTGCAACAGGGCTCGCTAATTCGATATGACCCATACGTTCACGACGAACTTTTGCTAAAGTGACTTCTACACCGCATTTTTCACAAACAACGCCACGATGTTTTAATCGCTTATATTTTCCACATAAGCATTCATAATCCTTGGTAGGCCCGAAAATTTTAGCGCAAAATAAACCATCTCTTTCAGGTTTAAATGTACGGTAATTAATCGTTTCAGGTTTCTTTACTTCGCCATATGACCAAGAACGAATAAGTTCAGGAGAGGCCAAGCCGATTTTAATTGCATCAAATTCTTCAGCATAACCTTGATGTTTAATCAAACCAAGTAAATCACTCATTACCGGTTTTTTCTTCATGGGTTCGTTTATTAAACTAGCCAAGTTTAGTCTCCCATTAAATGAATTAATAAAAAAATTAAAAAACTAAAAAGCGCAGGAGCCTAGCTCTTGCGCTTCAATATTTATTCGTGACTCAGATCTATATCAATACCGAGTGCTTTAATTTCTTTTAACAACACGTTAAACGATTCTGGCATTCCAGCATCCATTCTGTGATCTCCATCGACGATGTTTTTATAAATTTTTGTTCGTCCATTCACGTCGTCAGACTTCACAGTTAACATTTCTTGTAATGTGTAAGCCGCACCATACGCTTCTAATGCCCATACCTCCATCTCACCAAAGCGCTGGCCACCAAACTGAGCCTTACCGCCTAATGGCTGTTGAGTTACAAGACTATAAGAGCCTGTTGAACGAGCATGCATCTTATCGTCTACCAAGTGGTTCAATTTCAACATGTACATATAACCGACGGCTACAGGATTATCAAACTTGATACCAGTTCGACCATCAATTAATGTTAATTTTCCACTTTCAGGTACATCAGCAAGTTTTAACATTGCTTTGATTTCAGCTTCGCTTGCGCCATCAAATACAGGCGTTGCCATTGGCACACCGTTTCTTAAGTTTTGAGCGAGTTCAGATAGTTCCTCATCTGAAAGTAATTGCAAATCAATGCGTTTCTTATCATGGTTGTAAATCTTATCTAAGAATTCACGAACCTCTGATAAAGGTGCTTTGTGATTAAGCATGCCATCAATCTTGTTACCTAATGCTTTTGCAGCAAGACCTAAGTGTGTTTCTAATACCTGTCCAATGTTCATACGAGAAGGTACACCTAATGGATTTAATACGATATCTACTGGAGTACCGTCTTCCATGTATGGCATATCTTCCATTGGAACAACAACAGAAATAACACCTTTGTTACCATGTCGACCGGCCATTTTATCACCAGGCTGAATACGACGCTTAACGGCCATATAAACTTTAACAATTTTTAGAACACCAGGTGCTAAATCATCACCTTGTAATATTTTCTTACGTCCATCATTGAATCGTTTTTCAATTTCTTTTTGTAATGATTCAGATTGACGTGATAATTGTTCTAAAGTAGCACTTGTTTCATCATCAGCGACACGAATATCAAACCATTTTTGACGTGGGATGTCATGAAGCATATCAGATGAAATGGTTGCTTTAGGTTTTAAAGGCGCAGGACCACCAGCACAAACCTTGCCAACGATTAAGTCATGAACTCGAGAGAAAATATCTTCCTCGCGTAAACGTCTTTCATCTTGTAAGTCTTTACGTATTTGAGCTAGGTGTGCTTCTTCAATACTTTTAGCACGAGCATCTTTTTCGATGCCATCACGGGTAAAAATTTGTACGTCAATAACTGTACCATTCATACCAGAAGGCACGCGTAAAGAACTATCCTTAACGTCAGATGCTTTTTCACCGAAGATAGCACGTAGTAATTTCTCTTCTGGAGTCAGTTGTGTTTCACCTTTAGGGGTTACTTTACCGACTAAGATATCTCCAGCGCGAACTTCAGCACCAATATATACAACACCTGATTCATCAAGGTTAGCTAGAGCAGATTCACCAATATTAGGAATATCAGAGGTGATTTCCTCAGAACCCAATTTAGTATCACGTGCAATACAAGTTAACTCTTCAATATGAATAGTGGTGAAACGGTCATCCCGAGCAATTCTTTCTGAAATTAAGATAGAATCCTCGAAGTTATATCCGTTCCATGGCATAAATGCGACTAATAAGTTTTGACCCAATGCCAACTCACCAAGATCTGTACATGGTCCATCAGCTAAGATATCACCACGTTGAATCACATCACCTTGATTAACAAAAGGCACTTGGTTCATACAAGTATCTTGATTTGAACGGAAGTACTTAGTCAGGTTATAAATATCTACACCAGTCTCACCCGCAGTTGTTTCTGAAGGATGTACTCGAACGACGATACGTGAAGCATCGACTAAGTCAATTACACCACCACGTTTTGCAACAACGGCCACACCAGAGTCAGCAGCTACAGTACGTTCCATACCTGTACCAACAAATGGCTTTTCAGCACGTAAAGTTGGAACAGCTTGACGTTGCATGTTGGAACCCATTAATGCACGGTTGGCGTCGTCATGCTCTAAAAATGGAATTAATGACGCAGCAACAGATACGATCTGCTTTGGAGATACGTCCATGTAGTTAATTTTATCAGGCGTAGTCAACAAGAATTCATTCTGGTGACGGCAAGGTACTAAATCAGTTTGAATTTTACCTTCTTTATCTAAAGGAATATTCGATTGAGCAATATATTGGTCAACTTCTTCAATTGCAGATAAATAAACAATATCATCTGTCACTTTACCATCAATAACCTTACGGCAAGGTGTTTCAATAAAACCATATTTATTAGTTCTTGCATAAACCGATAAGGAGTTAATTAAACCAATGTTTGGACCTTCAGGTGTTTCAATAGGACAAACACGACCATAGTGTGTAGTATGTACGTCGCGGACTTCGAAGCCAGCTCGTTCACGTGTTAAACCACCTGGCCCTAAGGCTGATACACGGCGTTTATGAGTCACTCCAGATAATGGATTGACTTGGTCCATAAACTGAGATAATTGGCTTGATCCAAAGAATTCTTTAATCGAAGCCGAGACAGGTTTGGCATTGATTAAGTCTTGTGGCATCAAATTTTCAGATTCAGCTAAGCTTAAACGCTCTTTAACTGCACGTTCAACACGAACCAAACCTACTCTAAATTGGTTTTCAGTCATCTCTCCAACGCTTCTAACACGACGGTTACCGAGATGATCGATATCATCGACAATACCTTGTCCGTTACGAATGGCAATTAAAGTTTTGATAACATCTAAAATATCTACTTTTGTCAGCGTGCCTGGACCTTCATCGTCGGTACGACCTAAACGACGATTAAACTTCATACGACCGACTTCAGACAGGTCATATCGCTCAGTTTCAAAAAATAGATTTTGGAATAATGCCTCTGCAGCTTCTTTTGTTGGTGGTTCACCAGGGCGCATCATACGATAGATTTCAACTAAGGCTTCTAATTGTGAAGCTGATGAATCCACACGTAAGGTGTCTGAAATATAAGGACCATTGTCGATATCATTGGTATATATAATTTCGAAATCGGCTACCTGGTTTGCTAAAAACTTCTCCAGCAAATCATTAGTAATTTCCACGTTTGCTTCTGAAATCACTTCACCAGTTGTTTGGTTAATTATTGATTTGGCAAGCACTTTATCAGTTAAATATGAAGCAGGAACAACTAATTCAGTCATACCATATTTTTCCATCATTTTTACTTGACGTGCGGTAATTCTACGGCCTTGTTCAACAATCACTTCACCTGTTGCTTGATGAATAATATCAAATTGAGCAATCTCGCCACGCAGGCGCGAAGGAACCAGGTCTAAATGAAATTCGCCTAAACGTATATGGCAGCCAATAGTAGAGAAAAACTCAGATAAAATTTGTTCCGTATCATAGCCTAATGCACGGAGGATGACAGAAACAGGTAGCTTACGACGTCTATCAATTCTAGCAAATAAGCAATCCTTGGGGTCAAATTCAAAATCTAACCATGAACCACGATAAGGAATAATACGAGCAGAATATAATAATTTACCCGACGAATGTGTTTTACCTTTATCATGCTCAAAAATTACACCAGGAGAGCGGTGCAACTGCGATACAACAACACGTTCTGTTCCGTTGATAACGAAAGTACCTTCATCAGTCATCAGAGGTAATTCACCCATGAACACGTCTTGTTCTCGAATGTCCTTAACTGGCTTTGGTTCACCAGGAGCATCCTTATCAAAAACTGTTAAACGTACTTTTACTCTCAAAGGAGCGGCATATGTTAAGCCTCGTAGCTTACATTCACGAACATCAAATGGTGCCTCACCAAGTGAGTAAGATACGTATTCCAGTCTCGCATTACCAGAAAAGCTTGCAATTGGAAAAATAGATTGAAATGCGGTGTGCAAACCCGTTTTCGAAAAATCGGTATTAGAATGACCGGTACCAATGAAGTCTTGGTAGGAATTTAATTGAATTTCAAGGAGATTCGGGATCTCGATTTGGTCATTCTGTTTGCCAAAGCTCTTGCGAAATCGTTTTTTTTCAGCGAAAGAAAAGTTAGGGTGAGCATTTGCTTTGGTCATATTTAATCCTCTGTCAGATGATCAATGTCAATTTACAATTTTAAAAAACACTTAACCCAGGTGTGCTAAACACGCCTGGGTTATAGAAAAAATAGAGAATAAAATTATTTAATCTCTACTGTAGCACCAGCTTCTTCAAGTTGTTTCTTGATAGAATCAGCATCAGCTTTAGAAATGCCTTCTTTAACAGAAGCAGGAGCTGCTTCTACTAAATCTTTAGCTTCTTTTAAGCCTAAGCCAGTGATGGTACGAATCGCTTTAATCACTTCAACTTTCTTGTCGCCGAAACCGGTCATAACTACGTTGAATTCAGTTTTTTCTTCTACAGCAGCAGCGGGAGCAGCAGCAGCAGCAACTGGCATAGCGAAAGATGCAGCTGAAACATTGAATTTTTCTTCCATTGCTTCGATTAAATCTACAACTTCCATTACAGACATACTAGCGATGGCTTCTAAAATATCATTTTTTGCAATAGCCATTTAAGACTCCTAAATATAAAAAAATTACACGACTAGAATACTATGCAACGATAGTATCTTTTATAGCAAGCATTGTTCGAACCAATTTTGCTTTAGGCTCAGCAATTGTGCGTACCAATTTCTCAACTGGTGAACGCATGACGTATAGTAACTTAGCAAGAGCTTCATCACGGGTTGGTAAGCTTGCAATTGCTTCTAAATGTTCTGCACCATATGATTTACCACTAACAGATAATGCTTTGATTTCTAATTTATCAAAATCTTTCGCATAACCTTTTAACAATCTAGCGGCGTCACTGGGCGCTTCCATCGAGAGGGCAATAAACAAAGGACCAACTAATTTGTCACTTAAGCAGGCAAATTCGGTATCTTCGAATGCGCGACGAGCTAATGTATTTGGGACTACTCTCAAATACACGTCAGCTTTACGAGCGGCCGATCTTAAATGAGTCATTTGATTCACTGTTAAGCCACGATAGTCAGCAACAACTGCTGACACAGCCTTTTTCGCTACTTGATTAACTTCTTGAACAACTTGTTTTTTAGCAGCTAAAGACAATGTCACGTTACGGACCTCCTTCGTTAACAAATCCTAGTGGATTTGTGAAAATGGTGCGTGTTATTTACACGACACCGTCTGCGCAGGGTATTAAGCGTTAGCACCTGCGGTCTTCGACGGCACCGATTAATCAATGCCGTGAAAATTTTTTAAATGGTGGATTATTTTACACTGATAAAGAAGATAGATCAAGCGTTAATCCAGGACCCATTGTAGAAGATAAAGATACTTTCTTAATGTAGACGCCTTTGGCAGTTGTTGGCTTCAATCTCTTTAAATCGACTAACAATGCATTGATGTTTTCTACAACGTCTTCAGGAGAAAAGCTTACTTTACCAACTGGACAATGAATAATACCATTTTTATCTGTTCTGTATCGAACCTGACCTGCTTTTGCATCACGAACGGCATTTTCTACGTTCATGGTCACAGTACCTACTTTTGGATTTGGCATTAAACCGCGTGGGCCTAATATAGTACCTAATTGACCAACGATACGCATTGCATCTGGTGTTGCAATAATAACATCGTAAGGAATTGAACCTGATTTAAGCTCTTCAGCTAAATCTTCAAAACCAACGCGGTCAGCACCAGCAGCTTTTGCTTTCTCAGCCATATCACCTTGTGCAAAAACAGCGACACTGACAGTTTTACCAGTACCTTTTGGTAACAAAGTTGAAGAACGTACAACTTGGTCAGATTTACGAGGGTCAACACCTAAGTTGATAGCCACATCGACACTTTCATTGAATTTTTTTGATGCGAATTTCTTTAATACATCAACAGCATCTGTTGCTTTGTAAAATGTATTAGGTTGAACAGTTTCGCGAATTAATTTTTGGTGTTTTGTTAATTTAGCCATGATTATTCTCCCATCTCAACATCAACACCCATACTACGTGCAGTACCTGCAATAGTGTTAATCGCAGCATCTTCAGAAGCAGCGGTTAAATCAGGTTCTTTGGTCTTAGCAATTTCTAATAACTTCGCACGAGTAATCTTACCCACTTTTTTAGTGTTCGGATTAGAGCTACCGCTGGTTAAACCAATTGCTTTTTTAATTAATACAGAAGCTGGAGGTGTTTTTAACAGGAATGTGAATGAGCGATCAGAATAAACACTGATAACAACAGGAATGGGTAAACCAGGCTCTAAATGCTGAGTTGCAGCATTGAATTCTTTACAAAAACCCATGATATTTACACCACGTTGACCTAATGCAGGACCAACAGGTGGACTTGGGTTCGCTTTACCAGCAGGGATTTGCAGCTTAATATAGGCTTCAATTTTTTTTGCCATTTTTGACTCCTCAATGTGGGTTAGCGTCAACAACCAATTTGTTGACTCCCCTGTTTACGAAAATTAAGTTTTCTCGACTTGACTGAAATCAAGTTCTACTGGCGTAGAACGTCCGAAAATCAAGACAGATACTCTTAACTTACTCTTCTCGTAATTTACTTCTTCTACTACACCGTTAAAGTCCACAAAAGGACCCTCTTTAACGCGAACCATTTCACCAGTTTCAAATAAGATTTTAGGTTTCGGTTTGGTTGCGCCTTCTTCAACTCTTCTTAGAATAGAATTTGCTTCTTTTTCAGAAATTGGAGTAGGTGATTGGCTTGTTCCACCAATAAAACCAAATACACGGGGTATAGAACGAATCATGTGCCAGGTTTCATCATCCATTATCATTTGGACAAGAACATATCCTGGGAAAAACTTACGTGTGCTTTTTCTCTTTTGGCCAGCTCGTATTTCTACAACTTCTTCAGAAGGAACAACGATCTCACCAATTTTATGAGCTAAATTTTGCAATTGCGCGCGCTGCATAATTTCACGCATGACGAAATTTTCATAACCTGAATAGGCATGCACAACATACCATTGCATTATCTTTTGTTCATCCACGGTCTATCTCACCCTAAATGTGTTAATTTAGCAATTAACCAAATCATGACATTATCAAGCAGCCATAATATAACGCCGGTAACTGCAACCATAATTATAACAATCATTGTTGTTTGAATTGTTTCTTGTTTTGTAGGCCATACAACCTTTTTGGCCTCATTATATGAATCCATGATCAGCTGTTTCAGTTCAACACCTGAATCAGTCAACATAAATGATAACAATACCAAAGCAAACCAACTCACCCATACAAATAATTGTAAAGATGAACTTAGATTAACATAAAACTGAAATAAAAAGTTACTAATAGTTAAGAAAACTATAAGCACCCATAAAAAATTGTTTTTTGTTAGCATGTGGTTTCTTTTTTTAAAGGGTTGGCAGGCCAGGAGGGGATCGAACCCCCAACCTGCGGTTTTGGAGACCGCCGCTCTGCC
>Ga0255236_1000045_pt1 | contig 15756 bp, 28 predicted proteins | sample ColtaT_7_FD_183687 | JGI IMG/M metagenome (GOLD analysis project Ga0255236, IMG submission 183687) | Metatranscriptome of freshwater microbial communities from Columbia River, Oregon, United States - Colum_Cont_RepB_8d (Metagenome... | ecosystem: Environmental > Aquatic > Freshwater > River...
CTGAAGAAGATCCGACCTTCCGCGTGCATACTGATGAAGAAACAGGTCAAACTGTTATTAGCGGAATGGGAGAGCTTCACTTAGAAATTATTGTAGATCGTTTAAAACGCGAATTTAAGGTAGAATGTAATCAAGGTGCTCCACAGGTGGCCTACAAAGAGGCTTTAACTGGTAAGTTTGGTCACCGTGAGGTTTATAAAAAGCAAACGGGTGGTCGTGGTAAATTCGCTGATATAGTTTTTGAAATTGGTCCGGCAGATGAAACGCACACAACTGGCTTGCAATTTGTCAATGAAGTTGTGGGTGGTAACATCCCTAGGGAATTTATTCCATCTGTTGAAAAAGGATTTAAAGCGTCTATGGACAATGGACCTCTTGCAGGTTATCCTATTGATGCTATGAAAGTAACTTTAAAAGATGGTTCTTACCACGCAGTGGATTCTGATTCCCTTTCTTTTGAGGTTTGCGCTAAAATAGGTTTCCGTGAGGCTGCTAAGAATGCCAAACCTATGTTATTGGAGCCTATAATGAAAGTCGAAGTTGTTACTCCTGATGAAAATATGGGTGATGTTATTGGAGACTTAAACAAACGTCGTGGACAGTTAGAGGGTATGGATAGTCGTGGAGGAGCTCAAGTTGTAAAAGCAAAAGTTCCATTAAGCGAAATGTTTGGATACGTTACTTCATTACGTACAATTACTTCTGGTCGTGCTTCTTCTACAATGGAATTTAGCCATTATGCTGAAGCCCCAAGAAACGTATCTGATGAGGTAATTGCTAAAGTCAAAGGAAAATCACAACAAGAAGCTTAATAATTTAATCGTTCTTTATTACTATGAGTCAAAAAATTAGAATCAAGTTAAAATCTTACGACTTCAATTTAGTTGATAAGTCTGCAGATAAAATTGTCAAAACTGTAAAATCCACCGGTGCCGTTGTTAGTGGTCCTATTCCATTGCCTACACACAAGAAAATTTTCACAGTATTGCGTTCCCCTCACGTAAATAAAAAAGCTAGAGAGCAATTCCAATTATGTTCTTACAAAAGACTGTTAGATATTTATAGTTCGACCTCGAAAACGGTAGATGCTTTGATGAAATTGGAGCTTCCTAGTGGAGTAGAGGTTGAAATTAAAGTCTAACTTGTTCCTAATAAAATAAATATTTTTCTAATTTAAATTAATAAACAAATGTCTGGTATCATAGGTAAAAAAGTAGGAATGACCAGTGTTTACGATGCTGATGGTAGAAACATCGCCGTAACGGTTATCCAAGCTGGACCTTGCGTTGTAACTCAGGTTAAAACTGCCGATAAGGATGGTTATACGGCTGTACAACTTGGTTTTGATGAAAAGAAAGAGAAGCACACCAGCTCTGCTCTGCAAGGTCATTTTAAAAACGCTTCTACAACTCCTAAACGTAAGTTGGTAGAGTTTGAAGGTTTTGATGATCAAAAAAATATAGGTGACACCGTAACTGTTGAAATTTTTAGTGAAGGTGATTTTGTTGATGTCGTGGGTACAAGCAAAGGTAAGGGTTTCCAAGGTGTTGTTAAGCGTCATGGTTTCAGTGGTGTTGGAATGCAAACCCATGGTCAACACAACCGTCTTCGTGCACCTGGTTCTATGGGAGCATCCTCTTTTCCTAGTCGTGTATTTCCTGGGATGCGCATGGCTGGTCGTACCGGTGGATCTAGAGTAAAAATTCAAAATCTCCAAATTGTTAAGGTTTTGGTTGACAGAAACTTGATACTTGTGAGTGGCGCCGTACCTGGAGCTAAAGGGTCTTACGTATTAATTGAGAAATAACATGGAACTTAAAGTATTTAACATCTCCGGTCAGGAAACTGCCAAAAAGGCAACCTTGAATGATGCAATTTTTGCTATTGAGCCTAACGATCATGCCATTTATTTGGATGTGAAACTTTATTTGGCAAACCAACGTCAGGGTACTCACAAGGCAAAACAAAAGCATGAAGTAAATTATTCTAGCCGTAAGCTTCATCGTCAGAAAGGTACTGGTGGATCTCGTAAGGGTTCAGTAAAAAGCCCTTTATTCCGCCATGGAGGTCGTGTGTTTGGTCCTCAACCTCGCGATTATTCTTTCAAATTGAATAAAAAGTTGAAAGCTTTAGCTAGAAAGTCTGCCTTGTCATACAAGGCCAAAGACAATGGAATAACTATTGTAGAAAACTTTACTTTAGATACTCCAAAAACCAAACAATACCTCGATATTTTAAAAAATTTGAAGGTTGATAACAAAAAATCATTGGTAGTGCTTGCAGAATCAAATAAAAACATATATTTGTCGTCCCGAAATTTAGGGGGTACAAAGGTTGTAATCGCTTCAGAATTAAATACTTATGACATTTTGAACGCTAATAATCTTGTTCTTGACGAAGGAAGTTTGACGATTATTGAGAATATTTTGACCAAATAAGAGTAAAAATGGATATCATTATTAAGCCAATTATAACTGAAAAGCGTACGTTAAAGTCGGAGAAATTAAACGAATATGGATTTGTAGTTAATACAGATGCCAATAAGGTTGAAATCAAATCCGCAGTAGAAAAGATGTATGGTGTTACAGTTGAACGTGTTAATACTTTAGTTACTCTCGGTAAAATGCGCTCTCGCAGCACTAGGTCCAAAGTTTCTTATGGTAAGAATTCCAATCTTAAGAAAGCAATTGTTAAGTTAAAAGCGGGTGATTCTATTGATTTTTTCGCCTCCATTTAAAATAATAGATCATTAACGATAATTAGAAGAAATGTCACTCAGAAAATTAAAACCTGTAACACCTGGTACCCGCTTCAAGATGGCGAATGGTTTCGAGGAGTTAACAGCCTCTAAACCAGAAAAGAGCCTTTTAGCTCCTGTAAAAAAATCTGGTGGTCGGAATGGTTCCGGTAAAATGACTATGCGCTACATTGGTGGAGGTCATAAAAAGCAATACCGTATTATCGACTTTAAAAGAAACAAATTTGGTATTATAGGAGAAGTAAAAACTATCGAGTACGATCCAAATCGTTCATCACGTATTGCTTTGATTCAATACCCTGATGGAGAGAAACGTTATATAATCGCTCCTAACGGTTTAAAAGTTGGGCAAAAAGTAAATGCTGGTGCTGGTGCTGTGCCTGATTTGGGTAATGCTCTTTATTTAAGTGAAATCCCATTAGGAACTACCATTCACAATATCGAGCTACGTCCAGGTCAGGGTGGCATTCTCGCCAGAAGTGCTGGTTCTTATGCTCAGTTGGCAGCGCGTGATGGAAAATATGCTACTATAAAACTTCCTTCTGGTGAGACTCGTTTGATTTTAGTTACTTGTTTGGCTACCATTGGATCAGTTTCAAATCCCGATCATAACCTTGTAGTTTCCGGAAAAGCAGGTCGCAGTCGTTGGTTAGGTCGTCGTCCAAGGAATAGACCAGTAGCAATGAATCCTGTTGATCACCCAATGGGTGGTGGTGAAGGTAGAGCTTCAGGTGGACATCCACGTTCACGTAAAGGTATTCCAGCTAAAGGGTATAAAACTCGTAAGTTGAAAAATGCATCTAATAAATATATTATTTCAAGAAGGAAAAAATAAGAATCAATGAGCCGTTCACTAAAAAAAGGTCCATTCATAGACTCTCACCTCGAAAATAAGGTGATGAAAATGGTCGAATCTGGAAAGAAAACTGTAATCAAAACATGGAGTCGGCGTTCAGTTATTTCTCCTGATTTTGTTGGCCAAACTATCGCTGTTCACAATGGCAATAAGTTTATCCCTGTTTATGTTACAGAAAACATGGTAGGTCATAAATTGGGTGAATTTTCTCCTACACGTATTTTCCGCGGTCATGCCGGGAATAAAAAGAAATAACTCATAGTACTTTAAGAAATGGGTAAAAGAAAAAAATTGGCAGCAGATGCCAGAAAAGAAGTAAAAAAGAAAACAGCTGTAGCTGAGCTTAATAAAGTTCCTACTTCTCCGAGAAAGATGCGTCTTATGGCTGATCTAATTAGAGGTAAGAAAGTTGAACTTGCTTTAAATATCTTAAAGTATAGCTCTAAAGAATCTTCTAATCGTTTAGAAAAATTACTACGTTCAGCTATTGCTAACTGGCAGGCTAAAAATGAAGGTGCCCGTTTAGAGGATAGTGGATTATTTGTTAAAACGATTTTCGTTGATTCCGGTTTTCAAATGAAGAGAATCCGTTCTGCCCCTCAAGGTCGTGCACATCGTATTCGCAAGCGTTCAAATCACGTTACCATCATTTTAGATACAAACATTACAACTAATTAAGAAACAAGAATGGGACAAAAGGCAAACCCGATTGGCAATAGACTAGGAATCATCCGTGGATGGGATAGTAACTGGTATGGTGGAAAAAAGTACGCTGATAAGATTGTCGAGGATGATAAAATTAGGAATTACTTAAAAGCCCGTCTTCCTAAGGGCAGTATTTCTAAGATTATCATTGAACGCACGATGAAGCTTATTACCGTTACGATCAATACTGCACGTCCTGGTGTTATTATTGGTAAAGGAGGTAAAGAAGTAGATAAGTTGAAGGAGGAGTTGAAAAAGCTTACTCAAAAAGAAGTACAAATCAATATTTTTGAGATTAAACGTCCAGAATTAGATGCCAGGCTGGTCGCAGATAGTATCGCTCGTCAGTTGGAAGGTAGAATTTCGTTTAGGAGAGCTATAAAAATGGCTATTGCTTCTACTATGAGAATGGGCGCTGAAGGTGTCAAAATTAAAACCAGTGGTCGTTTAGGTGGCGCTGAAATTGCTAGAACAGAAGGATATAAAGAAGGTCGTACCCCATTGCATACGTTTCGTGCTGATATTGATTATGCAACTGCAGAAGCGCATACTACCTATGGTCGCATTGGTGTAAAAGTTTGGATTTGCAATGGTGAGGTATATGGCAAAAGGGATTTGAGTCCAAATATTGCTCTTTTAGCTCAAAAAGCTGCATCTAATATCAGCGGTGGAAGCGATAGAAGAGATGGTGGAAAAGGTCGTGGAAATGATCGTGGAGGCAATAGAGGTGACAATAGAGGTGACAGACGCAACAACAATAACAAAAAGAATTAATACGATAATTTTAGACTTGGATTACAATGTTACAGCCTAAAAAAACAAAGTTTCGGAAACAGCACAAAATGAAGATGAAAGGTAATGCCACTCGTGGGCAGGAGCTTTCTTTCGGTTCATTTGGAATTAAAGCATTAGAAGGTGCATGGGTAACCTCTCGCCAACTTGAAGCTGCTAGGGTTGCCGTTACTCGTTTCATGAAAAGAGAAGGTCAAATTTGGATAAAAGTTTTTCCAGACAAGCCTATAACTAAAAAGCCATTAGAAGTTAGGATGGGTAAAGGTAAAGGTGCTCCTGAATATTGGGTTGCTGTGGTTAAACCAGGTTGTATAATTTTTGAAGCCGAAGGCGTTCCGATGGAGACTGCCAAAGAAGCCTTAAGGTTAGCGGCGCAAAAACTTCCTGTCGTTACTAAGTTTATTGTAAGAAGGGATTACGCTGAAACTGTTGGTTAATTTCTTAAAGAAAAGTAAAGCAATGAAAAACGAACAAATTAAAGAGCTTTCGACCGACGAGTTGAAAGATAGAATTCTGGAAGAAAAGGCACAACTGAATAGGTTGAAACTTAACCATGCCGTTTCACCAATTGAAAGTCCTGCCAAATTAACGCATACCCGTAAAACTATTGCCCGTTTGATCACTGAAATGAACAAACGTTTGGCTACTAATAATTAATAAGATGGAAGCAACCGGTACAATTGAAAGAAATTTACGCAAAGAAAGAGTAGGAGTTGTTGTGAGTGATAAGATGGAGAAAACTATTACTGTTCTTGTTGAGCGTAAAGTTAAGCACCCGAAATATGGTAAATTTGTGAAGACTAGTAACAAATTCCACGCTCACGACGAAAAAAGTGATGCCAATATCGGGGATACCGTTAAAATTATGGAAACCCGTCCTCTAAGTAAAACTAAATGCTGGAGATTAGTAGAAATTTTAGAAAGAGCCAAGTAAGATGTTACAACAAGAATCAAGACTAACAGTAGCCGATAATAGCGGCGCAAAAGAAGTTCTTATCATCCGTGTATTGGGTGGTACAAAAAGAAGGTATGCTTCAGTGGGCGATAAAATTGTCGTAACAGTGAAAAATGCTTTACCATCTGGAAATGTTAAAAAAGGTAGTGTTTCCAAAGCTATTGTTGTCCGTACAAAAAAAGAAGTCCGTAGAAAAGATGGATCATACATTCGATTCGATGACAATGCTTGCGTTTTAATTAACCAGGCAGAAGAAATGCGTGGTACGCGTATTTTTGGTCCTGTAGCTCGTGAGTTAAGAGAAAAACAATTTATGAAGATTATCTCATTGGCTCCTGAGGTTCTATAACAAGTACTAATAAAGAAGGAATATGTCAAAGCTTAAATTAAAAAAAGGCGATATTGTTAGAGTGACTACCGGTAACGCTAAATCTTCACAAGGTAAGATTTTAGAAATCAATACTGAAAAATTAACAGCTATTATTGAAGGTGTTAATATGGTTTCAAAACATACTAAGCCCAATGCTAAGCATCCACAGGGTGGTATAATAAAGCAGGAAGCACCGGTTCATCTTTCTAATTTGAAGTTAGTAGATCCTAAAACTGGTGAACCTACTCGTGTAGGAAGAAAAGTTGTGGATGGAAATGTTGTTCGTTTTGCAAAAAAATCTGGGGAGGTAATAAAATAATGTATACACCACGTTATAAAAACAAGTACAAAGACGAAGTAGTTCCGGCTCTGAAAGCTAAGTTCAACTACTCCAGTGTAATGCAGGTTCCTAAATTGGAAAAAATCGTTATCAATCAGGGTGTTGGTATAGCTGTATCGGATAAAAAACTTATTGATAATGCTGTAAAGGAGATGACAACCATTACAGGTCAAAAAGCTGTAGCCACTCTTTCTAAAAAAGATATTTCCAACTTTAAAGTCCGTAAAGGAGTTGCGATAGGTGTAAAGGTGACACTCAGAGGTGAGAGGATGTATGAATTCCTTGATCGTCTTATTTCCGTGGCACTGCCTAGAATACGTGATTTTCGCGGTGTCAGCGCAAAAGGCTTTGATGGCCGTGGTAATTATACCTTAGGTATAACTGAGCAAATTATTTTTCCTGAAATCGATATCGATAAGGTGAATAAAATAATGGGTATGGATATAACCTTTGTCACTTCTTCTGATAGTGATGAACAAGCACGAGAGTTATTAAAAGAATTTGGAATTCCCTTTAAAAAATAAATAAATGGCAAAAGAATCAATGAAAGCGAGAGAGGTTAAAAGAGCCAAACTCGTTGCAAAGTATGCCGAAAAAAGAAAGGCTTTAAAAGAAGCTGGTGATTATCAGGCATTGGCAAAATTGCCTAAAAATTCTTCTAAAATCAGATTGCATAATCGTTGTAATCTAACAGGAAGACCCAAAGGATACATAAGACATTTCGGCATAAGCCGGATAACCTTCAGAGAGATGGCTCTTGCAGGCTTAATCCCTGGAGTAACAAAAGCTAGTTGGTAATAAAATTGAAAAGAGCAAAATGACAGATCCAGTTTCAGATTATTTGACTCGGTTGCGCAATGCAATCAAAGCCCGCCACCGTGTGGTTGAGGTTCCATCTTCCTCTCTAAAGAAGAATATTTCTAAAATTCTATTAGAGAAAGGTTTCATTCTTGGTTACCGTGAAGAAGGTGAAGGTGTTATCAAAACTTTAAAGGTAGCACTTAAGTATGATTCCAATACCAAACAGCCTGCTATTGTTGGTTTGCGTCGAGTTAGTCGTCCAGGATTGAGGAAATATTCTGGCGCTACGACTCTTCCGAGAGTTATTAATGGCTTGGGTGTTGCAATTATTTCAACCTCCAAAGGTGTAATGACTGATAAAGAGGCTAAAAATCTCAACATTGGTGGTGAAGTTCTTTGCTATGTTTATTAATTTTTAAGAAGTATAGAAATGTCTCGAATAGGAAAATTGCCCATTTCTTTACCAGCAGGTGTCTCTGTGACTCTGAGTGGTGATGTGGTAACCGTTAAAGGTGGTTTGGGTTCCCTTAATCAAAAATTGACGCATGGAATTACCGTTGCTATCGATGGTAGCGTGGTTAAAGTAGAGCGTCCGAATGATGAAAAACAAACTCGTGCCAGTCATGGTCTTTACAGAGCACTTTTGAATAATATGATTGTTGGTGTTTCAAAAGGCTTTACAGTAAGTCAGGAATTGGTGGGTGTCGGTTACCGCGCTGCCAATACCGGAAATCTTTTAGAATTGACCCTTGGCTACTCTCACAACGTAACGTTTGATTTACCTAAAGAAATTCAGGTTGAAACAAAAACTGAACGTGGTAAGAATCCAATTATTACCATGAAATCCCATGATAAGCAACTTTTGGGAGCGGTTGCGGCAAAAATTAGATCCCTGCGTGAACCAGAGCCTTACAAAGGAAAAGGTATACGTTTTGTTAATGAACAATTGAGAAGAAAAGCTGGTAAATCAGCTGGTAAAAAATAATTGAAAAATGGCAGTAACTAAAGAATTTCGCAGGAATCGCATTAAAATGCGTATCCGTAAAGTGGTGAGTGGGACCGCTGAACGTCCAAGACTCACTGTTTTCAGAAGTAATAAGGGTATTTATGCCCAGTTAATTGATGATGCTTCAGGTAAAACAATCATTGCCTCTTCCTCTGCTGAAAAAGGGGTAGCTGATGGTAAAATGAATAAAGTTGATCAAGCAAAAGAAGTAGGTAAATCAATAGCTCAAAAGGCAACAGCTGCTGGTATTTCCAGTGTTGTTTTTGACCGTAATGGTTATTTGTATCACGGACGTATAAAATCATTGGCAGAAGCAGCTCGCGAAGCCGGACTAAATTTCTAATAGCATGTCATCTACAAACGTAAAGAGAGTAAAATCAAGTGAAATTGAACTGAAAGACCGCTTAGTGGCTGTTCAGCGCGTTACAAAAGTAACAAAAGGTGGTCGTACCTTTTCTTTTTCCGCCATTGTTGTTGTTGGTAATGAAAATGGTGTTGTCGGATATGGTTTAGGTAAGGCTAAAGAGGTTTCTGAGGCTATAACCAAAGGCATTGATGATGCTAAGAAGAATCTTATAAAGGTGCCAATTATTAACGGAACTGTGCCTCATGATCAGGAAGGAAAATTTGGTGGTTCTTTAGTCTTTTTGAAGCCTGCGGCCCACGGAACTGGTGTTATAGCTGGAGGTGCTATGCGTGCTGTTCTCGAAAGTGTGGGGGTAAAGGATGTACTAGCTAAATCAAAAGGAAGCTCAAATCCTCACAACGTTGTAAAAGCGACTATTGAGGCTTTAGCCCATCTTAGAGATGCCTACACCGTAGCGAAGCAACGTGGAGTTACCACCTCCAAAGTATTTAATGGTTAATCGAAAAGAAAAATGGCAAAAATTAAAATTACCCAAGTTAAAAGCGGTATAGATCGTTTACCAAATCAAAAGAAAACTCTCAAAGCTTTTGGTTTTAATAAAATTGGCCAATCTGTTGAACTTGAAGCCACACCTCAGATTATGGGTATGGTTAAAGCTGTGCAGCATCTAATCAAAGTTGAAGAAATTTAAAATTCTATATAATTATGAATTTAAGTAATTTAAAACCTGCAGAAGGTTCTACTCACAAAGAGAAAAGAATAGGTCGTGGACAAGGTTCTGGACGCGGTGGAACATCTACTCGCGGTCATAAAGGCGCCAAATCGCGTTCCGGTTACTCTAGTAAAAAAGCTCATGAAGGCGGTCAAACTCCTTTACAACGTCGTTTACCAAAATATGGCTTCAAAAACTTCAACCGTGTTGAATATAATGGAGTTAATTTAGATATTCTGCAAAAGCTAGCTGATTCTAAAGGTATTTCTGAATTTAATTTGGAAGTATTATCTGCCAATGGATTAGCCTCCAAAAATGATCTAGTTAAAATTTTAGGTCGTGGTGAACTTAAATCCGCTATCAAGGTAAAAGCTCACAAATTTTCTGATTCTGCTAAAAAGGCAATTGAAGCTGCTGGTGGCAGTATTGAAACTATCTAAGCAAACATGAAGTTTATAGATACCATAAAAAACATTTTCAAGATAGAAGAGCTCCGAAATAGGATTCTTCTGACCCTTGGCTTTATTTTAATTTATAGAATTGGTTCGTTTGTGGTCTTACCTGGTGTAGATCCTTCTCAACTAACTCAACTCCAAAAGCAAACTGAAGAAGGTATTTTAGGTTTGTTAAACATGTTTTCCGGAGGAGCTTTCAGTAACGCTTCTATTTTTGCATTAGGCATTATGCCTTATATTTCGGCATCAATTGTATTGCAGCTATTGGGTATGGCCTTACCCTCTCTTCAACGGCTTCAAAAAGAGGGTGAAAGTGGAAGAAAAAAGATTAATCAATACACCCGCATTCTCACTGTTATAATTACTGCTGTTCAAGCTCCTGGGTATCTTGCTAATTTAACTTCACAAATTTCAACTTCCGCTATTTTGATGGACAGGACTTTCTTCTGGATTAGTTCTATTTTAATTCTAGTAGCCGGTACAATGTTTGTTATGTGGTTAGGTGAGAAAATTACAGATAGGGGAATTGGTAATGGTATTTCTTTAATCATTATGATTGGTATTATTGCAAGACTTCCATTTGCAGTCGGTGCAGAAATTGATAGTAGATTGAGTGGTCAGGGTGGTCCTGTTATTTTTTTACTTGAAATAGTTTTTTTGCTGGCAATTATCGTTGGTGTTATTTTACTGGTTCAGGGTACCAGGAGGATTCCTGTTCAAGTTGCAAGAGCAGCAATTTCTGGAAGAACTGCATTACCACAGGGTGGTTCACGTCAATTTATACCTCTTAAGCTGAACGCTTCTGGTGTTATGCCTATAATTTTTGCTCAGGCGATAATGTTCCTGCCTATAACTTTAGCTGGATTTTCGGATTCAACCGCCAACAAATTAGTAATGGCTTTTGCCGACAATACTGGATTTTGGTACAATTTGGTTTTTGGAACTCTTATTGTATTGTTCACATATTTTTACACTGCCATTACAATTAATTCTAATCAAATGGCGGATGAAATGAAAAGATCAGGAGGTTTCATCCCTGGTATCAAACCAGGACGAAAAACAGCAGAATATATTGATACGGTTATGTCGCGTATAACCTTACCTGGGGCTATTTTCCTTGCCTTGGTGGCTATTATGCCTGCAATTGCTATGTTGGGAGGTATAAATAATCAGTTTTCTCAGTTTTATGGTGGAACATCGTTGTTGATTTTGGTAGGAGTTGTCTTAGATACCTTACAGCAAGTCGAAAGTCACTTGCTAATGAGGCATTATGATGGTTTAATGAAATCTGGTCGTATAAAGGGGCGTTCGAATAACGCACCTGTAAGTATGCCCAGTTAGTTTTCAGGATAATAAAATTGAATGGGACAATTTTATCTGAAGACTAAGGAAGAGATTGAGAAGATTAGAAAAAGTTCTTTACTTGTAGGTGAGGTATTAGCAGAAGTGGCAAAATTAATTGCTCCGGGTGTTAAAACCAGCGAATTGGATAGGGTAGCCGAGGCTTATATTAGAGATTGCAAAGCAATTCCTGCTTTTAAAGGTTATCGTGGTTTTCCGGCTAGCTTGTGTATTTCTGTTAATGATGCCGTTGTTCATGGTATACCGGGTAATTATGCGCTTAAAGATGGTGACGTTATTTCTGTGGATTGTGGAGTAAAACTAGATGGTTGGTACGGAGATAGTGCTTATACTTTCGGAGTTGGTGAAATTGATAACAATGTAAAACAGCTGTTAAAAGTTACCAAGGAATGTCTTTACAATGGAATTAATTACGCAACTCCAGGAATGAGAATTGGTGATGTTGCTTATGCCGTTCAATCGCATGCTGAAAAACATGGTTATGGGGTTGTTCGTGAATTGGTAGGGCATGGAATAGGAAGAAATTTGCATGAAGAACCTGAGGTTCCTAACTATGGAAGGCGGGGAACAGGTCCTAAGTGTTTGGAAGGAATGGTTATTGCAATTGAACCAATGATTAACCTCGGAACTAAAAATGTATATACCAAGGATGATAAATGGACCATTGCCACAAGCGATGGAAAATTTTCAGCTCATTTTGAGCATACGGTATGTATTAGAAAAGGCGAAGCGGATATTTTATCAAGTTTTGCCTTAATTGAAGAAGTAGAAAAAAATAAAATTAAATAATTTGAACGAATGCCAAAGCAGTCGTCTATAGAACAAGATGGATCAATTATAGAAGCACTTTCCAATGCTATGTTCAGAGTAGAATTGGAAAATGGTCATATAATTACCGCCCACATTTCTGGTAAAATGAGGATGAATTACATCAAAATTTTACCGGGAGATAGGGTTAAAGTAGAAATGTCACCATATGACTTAACTAAAGGAAGAATATCATATCGCTATAAATAAACTTGCAAACAAATGAAAGTTAGAGCATCTATCAAAAAACGTAGTGTAGACTGCAAAATTGTTCGTCGCAAAGGCAGACTTTACGTTATCAACAAAAAAAACCCTAAGTTTAAACAACGTCAAGGGTAGAATTTTTTAATTAAGAAATAAAGACAAAAAACAATGGCAAGGATCTCTGGTATTGATTTACCAAAAAACAAAAGAGGAGAAATTGGCTTAACCTACATTTATGGTATTGGTCGTGTATCTGCTCAAAACATCTTGGAAAAAGCTGGTGTTGATTTCAATAAACGTGTTTCTGAATGGAACGACGCTGAACTAGCTAAAATTCGTCAGGTTATAAATGATGAATATAAAGTGGAAGGTGCCCTACGTTCTGAGGTTCAACTTAACATCAAACGTTTGATGGATATCGGCTGCTATCGAGGCGTTCGCCATCGTCAAGGCTTGCCGGTTCGTGGTCAAACCACTAAGAACAATGCACGCACCAGGAAAGGTAGAAAGAAAACTGTCGCTAACAAAAAGAAAGTAACTAAATAGTAACTTGATATATAAAGATTAGTTAAAACTAACTGTAATTTAGAAATGGCAAAAGCACAACAAGGAGCCGCTTCGGCGAAAACGGCCAAAAAAAGAGTAGTTAAAGTAGATGCTGTAGGTGAAGCCCACATCAATGCTACCTTTAATAACATTATTATTTCTCTGACAAATGTTAACGGAGAAGTTATTTCTTGGAGTTCCGCTGGTAAAATGGGATTCAGAGGTTCTAAAAAGAATACACCTTACGCTGCACAAATGGCTGCCGGAGATTGCGCTAAAGTAGCTTTCGACGCAGGTTTAAGACGTGTTAAACTTTTTGTTAAAGGTCCTGGTGCAGGAAGAGAGAGCGCTATCAGAACAATAGCAACCGCAGGAATTGAGGTAACAGAAATCATCGATGAAACACCAATACCTCACAATGGTTGTCGTCCTCCTAAAAAGAGAAGAGTTTAATTAATTGATTAAAGAGTAATAACTTAATAATTGGAAACCCTATTAGTTTCCTAGAATAAATATAACAATGGCAAGATATACAGGTCCTAAAACCAAGATTGCTCGTAAATTTGGAGAAGCTATCTTCGGAACTGATAAAACGTTCGAAAAGAAAAACTATCCTCCCGGAATGCATGGGTTGGCTAAGAAACGTAAAAAAGTTTCTGAGTATGGTGTTCAATTGGCTGAAAAGCAAAAAGCAAAATATACGTATGGCGTTTTAGAGCGTCAGTTTGCTAAAACCTATGATCGTGCTGTTCGCATGAAAGGTGTAACCGGTGATAATTTGTTTAGACTATTAGAAGCTAGACTTGATAATGTAGTGTATCGTTTAGGTATTGCACCAAGTCGCTCTTCTGCTCGTCAGTTGGTTGGTCATCGTCACATTACTGTCAACTCTCAGGTGGTTAATATAGCCTCTTATTCTGTTCGTCCCGGCGATAAAATTGGAGTTAGAGAAAAATCTAAATCTATGGAAGTTATTGTTAATTCTCTAGCAGGAAGTAAAAGAAACCAATTTACTTGGTTGGACTGGAACCATCAAGATATGGTTGGGACATTCGTGAGTTACCCTGAAAGATCTGCTGTTCCTGAAAATATTAAAGAGCAGCTCATCGTAGAATTGTATTCTAAATAAAACTGAACTATTATCGTTTTTGTTATCCTAATACACCCAAATGGCTATTTTAAATTTCCAAAAACCCGACAAAGTATTAATGTTAAATTCTACTGACCGTGAAGGTGAGTTTGAGTTTCGTCCCCTGGAGCCAGGATATGGCATCACTATAGGCAACGCCCTGCGCAGAATTCTTTTGAATTCTTTGGAAGGTTTTGCTATTACCTCTATACGTATTGAAGGTGTGGATCATGAGTTCTCTACTATCAAGGGCGTAATAGAAGATGTTACTGAGATCATTTTAAATTTGAAACAAGTTCGTTTCAAACGTCAAATCGAAACTCAGGATAGTGAGAAAATTACTGTACAAATTGCTGATCAAACTCAGTTTTCGGCTGGCGATATCGGAAAATTCTTAACCGGATTTCAAGTTCTTAATCCTGAATTAGTAATTTGCAATTTGGAGAGTTCTGTCAAATTTAAAATTGACTTGACAATTGATAAAGGTAGAGGCTATATCCCAGCTGAAGAGAACAAAACAAGCAGTGCGCCTGTTGGTACAATTTTCATCGATAGTATTTATACTCCGATTAAAAATGTGAAATATACGATTGAAAACTATCGTGTTGAGCAAAAGACCGATTACGAAAAACTTATTCTTGAAATAAAAACAGATGGTAGTATTCATCCTAAAGAAGCATTGAAAGAATCTGCTAAAATTCTTATTCATCATTTTATGCTTTTCAGCGATGAGAAAATTACTCTTGATATAGAGGAAAAGCCCGCGACAGAAGAATTCGATGAGAATTTGATGCACATGAGAAATCTATTAAAAACTAAATTAGTTGACTTAGATCTTTCTGTTCGCGCCCTTAATTGCTTAAAAGCTGCGGATGTTGAGACCCTTGGTGATTTAGTTTCTTACAATAGAAATGATCTTTTGAAATTCAGAAACTTTGGTAAGAAATCTTTAACTGAATTGGATGATTTGGTTAATGCTAAAGGTTTGCACTTCGGAATGAATGTAACTAAGTATAAATTGGATAAAGATTAACGCTTACCTAATTTATTGTTGAAATTAATTGATTAGATAAAATGAGACACGGAAAAAAATTAAATCATTTGGGACGCACTTCTTCGCACCGCAAAGCGATGTTGAGCAATATGGCAGCTTCCCTTATTAAACACAAACGTATAAATACTACCTTAGCTAAAGCTAAAGCGCTTCGTGTTTATGTTGAACCACTAATTACTAAATGCAAAGAAGACAGCACTCATAACAGGAGAACAGTATTTGCTTACTTGAGAGATAAAGATGCGGTTACTGAATTGTTTCGAACTGTTAGCCCTAAAGTTGCCGATCGTCCGGGAGGATACACTAGAATCATCAAGATGGCTAACCGTCTGGGCGACAACGCTGAAATGGCTTATATAGAATTGGTCGATTTCAATGAATTGTTGTTGGCTGTAAAAGCAGAAAAAGCAGGTGCAAAAACAAAAAACACCCGCCGTGGTAGAAGTTCAGCTAAAAAAGTAGGACCAGTAGTTTCGGCTCCAAAATTGGAGGATAAAGCTTCTGTTTCGGATGAAACAGCACCTAGTGAAGACTCAG
>Ga0255236_1000063_pt1 | contig 14596 bp, 10 predicted proteins | sample ColtaT_7_FD_183687 | JGI IMG/M metagenome (GOLD analysis project Ga0255236, IMG submission 183687) | Metatranscriptome of freshwater microbial communities from Columbia River, Oregon, United States - Colum_Cont_RepB_8d (Metagenome... | ecosystem: Environmental > Aquatic > Freshwater > River...
AAGCTCGGTAACGGCTACTACACGTTCAATGAGCGAAAGTTTGCGATCACCACCTTCATGTTCGGGTTCCTCCCGCTTTGGGTTGGTATGATCATCCTGGGAACCTTCTTGCGAGGCCCAAACTGGAACATCTTTGGGATCTATGAATTCTGGGACGTCCACAAACTGGAAGCACTGAATAACGTCAATTTGTCGGAGTACTTCTGGTACAGTTTTGGGCAACCGCTGCCCATGGCCCCAGCCGACTCGGACTTTTTGACTCAAAGTTTCTACATTTTGAAACGTGAACTCGTTGGATTTTTGGCGGTTGCTGTTTATCTCGGTGTAATGCCAATGGTCATGGCGATGACCGTATTCCGAACGTTTTTCATTCGCATGGGCTTTGTGCGATATATGGTGTTCTCGAACTTGGTGCTCATGATGGCCGCGTTGCCGATCAAGATGGTGCTCCGCTGGGCCGTCAACTTGAAGTACTTCATCGCGATCCCAGAATGGTTCTTCAACGTCTAATCAGTTCTTCGTCCGCCAAACAGGACTCATCAGACCCATAGGGACTTATAGGACTCATGCCTGCCACAGAAGATTTCGTCCGTCCGCTTCCGAAGATGCATCGCGTATTCGCGGTCAGCATGGTCGTGCTGTTCGTGGCGACGCTATTGATGATGTATTTCGACCATCACGATGAGTGGCGCGTTTATCAGCGGCAGTTTTTTCGCATTGAAGCAGACAAGGTCGAAGCCGAAGAACAGGCTCGTATCGCGAGCACCGGAGGCGAACAAGGTTACGCCGATAAGCTCAAGGAGCTGAAAGATGCCAGTAACCAACGGGGCGCGGAACTCAAACAGGCGGTTACGAACCTGGCGGAGTTGGAAGCGGAAGTAAAAGCTCTCGATAACGATTACGGTATGAAGATGCGACAGGTTCGCGAGAAGCGCGCGTTTCGCGACGTTGCTCGTGCGAACTATGACCTCGGAATTCGGGACCAGTTAGAAGACAAGCTTCCTGGGCTTAAGGAAACCTTCGATTCACTTCAGAAGGAAGTATCTAACCTGGAAGATGAGCTCGATGTGCGTGATGCGGCTCGAAACAAGGCCGTCGCAAATCTGAAAGAGAAAACGAAGGAACTCGACGCCGCCAAAGGCGCAATCAAAGCCTTCGAAGCCGACATGGTTCGCTTGGAAGCAGTTAAGAACAAAATCGCTCCGTCCGACCCAGTTAGATCGTTCAAGCGTTGGCTGATGGAGCAACCGATCGTTGATGGGTTCAACTCGCACATGAAGATCCAGCAGGACTGGCTGCCGGACATGAAGATCACTTTAGGAATGGCAAAGACCGCGCGATATGACCGTTGCCGGACCTGTCATCTCGGAATTGATCGAGTTGGTCCTGGGAATGTTCCGGACTTTCCCCATGGCGATGGAACTGAGGGAACTTATCCGCATCCGTTCTCCACGCATCCTCGTATGGATGTGTACCTGTCGGCCTCAAGCCCTCATCCGCTGCCCGAATTTGGTTGCACATCCTGCCATGACGGCCAGGGTTCGGCGACTAGCTTTCAGAATGCGTCTCACACCCCAAATGATCCACATCAAGCACATGAATGGGAGCACCAGTATGGTTGGTTCAACAACCATTTTTGGGAATACCCGATGCAGCCTGCACGGATGCGTGAATCAGCGTGTATCAAGTGCCATCATTCCGTTGTCGAACTCGGCGTGAATCAAAAATTTGGTGCAACAGCGCCGAAGGCATACGACGGTTGGCAACTGATCAAGAAATACGGTTGCTTTGGTTGTCACGAAGTCAACGGCTTCGATTCTGGCAAGCCAATTGGCCCTGATCTACGACTTGAGCCTCAGACGGCAGAAGAAGCCAAGAAGATTGCTGAAGATGCAAAGGCAGTTGCAGGCACGGAGCGCAAAGTAGGACCAAGCTTGCGGCACGTCGCCAGCAAGACAACTAAGGAATGGTTGACTCATTGGACTGAAGAACCAAAGCGCTTCCGACCGACGACAAACATGCCACAGTTCTTCAATCTGACGAACAACAACGACGCTCATGGTCAAAAGTTTTCCAAGATCGAACTCGCCGCATTAGCGCATTACATGTTCGACAAGTCGGAGCCTCTGAAGCTCGATCCGGTTGGGGATTACAAGCCAGATGCTCAGCGCGGTGAATTATTCTTCGCGCAGAAAGGTTGCTTGGCTTGCCACAGCCATGATGCCGAACGATTCAAAGGCAATCAGGCCGACTTCGGTCCGAACCTCAGCAAAATTGCTGCGAAGATTCGTCCTGGCAAAGAAGGGTTTGAATGGCTCTATACCTGGATCCGCGAACCAGAGCGGCATCACAAACGCACTCGCATGCCAGACTTGTTCATCGACCCGTTCAAACAGGGTGATGCTCTGGTCGATCCCGCCGCCGACATTGCTGCCTATCTGTTGAAAGATGGACCGCAGAAATACGAAGCAATCGAAGTGACCGACACCGAACTTGACGAACTCGTCGAATTGCTGTTGACGCGACGTAAGACTGTTACACCAGCAGACGCTAAGAATGTGATGCAATCTCGCAATTACCTGAGAGCGCGCGTTGGTGAGAAGACTTTTGACGACGCTGGCAAGGACCAAACCAAGTACGCAGCCGCTATCGATGTCGTTAAAGGGGACGAAATCGAATTGATCCCGTCAACTCCGGGGGCCGAATTGAGTGACGATGAATGGCGCAAGCGAAAGATGAATTATCTTGGTCGCGTTACCATCTCACGTTACGGATGCTATGGGTGTCATGATATCCCCAACTTTGAAACTGCTCGTCCAATCGGTACCGCGCTGCAGGATTGGGGCCTCAAAGATCCATCGCGTTTAGCACCAGAACACATCGAAGAATTCCTTCACCATCATGGTGAGCCTGATGGGAGTTCAACGCGTGAGCGTGTTGAAGCGGCGATCAAGAAGGCGAAAGCGGACGACTTTGATAGTCCAGAACAAAGAGAGCAAGAATTGGGTGCCGCGTTCTTCTACGAAAGCTTGGCTCATCATGGGCGAGCGGGCTTCATCTGGCAGAAGCTTCGTGATCCACGCAGCTACGATTACGAGAAAATCGACACGAAGTTTTACGATGAACGACTTCGAATGCCTAAGTTCCCGTTGAACGAGAAAGAGATCGAATCAATCTCGACGTTTGTTTTGGGACTCGTTGCGAGACCTCCCGCAGAGAAGTATCAATACCGTCCGAAGGGGGCTGAGCTTGCAAAGGTTGAAGGTGAGAAGCTTTTACAGAAGTTCAATTGCACCGGGTGCCATATGGTCGATCTTCCTGAGGTCGCTTACGGAGTGAAATTGGACGAAGTTCAAGCATCGGAACTTGGTGCTGGCGACCATCCTGAAAGTTTAGATCTGCTTAAGAAGCTGAAACCCGCTCGTAACGGACTGACGAAGTTCAGCCACCACGTTAAAACCGCTGAAGGAACTGAGAATCTTCCCGTCGCAACGTTTCGAGGGACCGTTTCCTCCCGTCCAGGTCCGGACGATGAGCCAGACGAAGCGGAATATGGATACGACCTCTGGGAGACATTGGACTTGGGCGGAAAGGTGCTTTTCCCCGGAGCACGCATGTTGGTTCCTGCCGCTCGTTTGGTTTCCGAAAAACCGGCTCGTGGTGGTCGATTTACGGAATGGCTTGTGGAAGATCTCATGAAGTTGAGCCCGGACAACAATCGTTTTCTGTCCATGCAAATGTCGCCTCCTCCGCTGTATCTCGAAGGGTTGAAGGTTCAAACGTCTTGGCTGCATTCATTCTTGAAGAACCCGTATCAGATTCGTCACACGACTGTGATGCGGATGCCCCGATTCAACATGAGCGATGCGGAGGCACAAGTTCTCGCGAATTACTTCGCCGCCAATGACGGGGCGTCATTCCCGTACCAAGAAATTGAAGAACGTCAATCGGCTTATCTTTCGGCCAAAGACAAGGCCTTCGGTAAAGATCCTGATGGCTACTTGAAGGAGTCTTGGCGTGTTGTTGGAGCGCCGATTTGTAGCAAATGCCACGCAGTTGGTGGCCGCGAATACAAATCGACTGACCCGAAGAAGGATATTCGGGGGCCAAATTTGGATCACGTTTCAAATCGCCTGCGTCCTGATTGGTTGATGTTGTGGTTGTACAAACCAAGCTTCATCACACCTTACACTTCAATGCCGGTCAATTATCCGCCAAACCAAAAGCAGTTCCCGGAACTCTTCGGGGGTGACGGAAAGACTCAAACAATCGCGATCCGCGATGCGTTGTTGAACTACCACCGTTTGATGGAAACCGAAGGGCGATTGCCCGCTCTGCCTGATGGAGCATTAGCCCCCGCGGCTGACGTGAAGCCTACTGAAACGGATAAGAAATAGTTGAGTGAAGACATGAAAATGAACGTCTCCATAAAATCGTTGTTCGCACTGGCCGGCTGGGCTGTCGTATCAGCCTCGGTGACGGGCTGTGGCAAACTGGAGTCGGGCGCACATGCAGAGCCGACGATTCGTCTGAAGTCTGCTGAAGCTGTTGTGGCAGCAATTCCCGGAGCAAGCGGTGACAAAGTCGAAGTAGCGAACACGGGGGATAAGGGTGGCCCCGGTTCATTCCTCGGTCGAGTTACGCTGAAAGGTAATAACCCAAATCAAACAGTGATTTTTGAGAAGGGTAAATCGAACAAAGATGGTTCCGTTTGCGCCGCAGATGGTTCCATTGTTAGCGAAGAATTGGTCGTTGGAGATGATGGTGGAGTCGCCAATGTGTTTGTGTTCCTTGACAAGGCGCCGGCTGGCTTTAAGGCCGAAAAGGCTAACAGCACCCTAACCTTCGATCAAAAAGGTTGCGTCTTCACGACACACGCAATGATTTGCCAAGTTGGACAAATAATAAAAGTGCTCAGTGATGACGACATCGCTCATAACACACATACTTTTCCAGGCCGTAATGACCCTTTCAACTCAACGATTAAGCCCAAAGATCGTGACGGCCTTGACCTCGTTTATAAGAAGGCCGAGAAGAATCCGTTTCCTGTCAAGTGTGACTTGCACTCGTGGATGATCGCTTATCACTTGCCTTTGGACCATCCGTTTGGAGCAGTGTCAGGCAAAGACGGGAAATTTGAAATTAGGGATCTCCCTGCTGGAACTCACGAGTTCCGCGTGTGGCATGAGCGTGCTGAAGGTGGCAAAGGTGGTTTCCTCGAACGCAAGCTCAAGGTAACGATCAAGGGGGGCGAGCAGCCTCCAATGGAGATCGCCATTGATGCTGCAAAGTTTGGTCTGTAGTCGAACAGCCCAGTGAGTCAAACGACTTGATCTGTGGCGGAGGATGTTCCTGTGAGCGTGCGTTGGCAAACTATAGTCGCCTTGATGCTGGCCAGTCTTTTGGCAGGCTGTGGAGGCGATACGTCTAAAGCCCGCTTTGCCGAGAACTCGGCCCTTGCAAAGCAGCTACTTCCGAAAGCTCGGAAGGCCGTGCAGAAGACACTAGACGACCACTTCGGTTCTCCGTTGGATAGTGTCGCCTGGCTCAAGTTGCCGGTGAATTACGGCAAAGCTGAAGGGACTGTGAAGACCGTCGATGGCCAGAAGCTATCGGTGGAGTTCAATGCAGAAGCCTCAGATCTCGAAAGCTTGGCGTCGCCGGAGTTAACTCGCGCGGGGTTACTTTTCACTTCAGGTTCAAACGCTGGAAAACAAGTTTTGCTAGCGAAGTTTGACTCGAAGAACAGCACCTTTGAGACGTTGCCTGGATTGGAATCAGCTCCCTCATCCGGGGATCAATTTGTCGCTGCCGGACATTTTTTACGGCATGGCCGCAAACTTTACGCTCGACATTGTCAACATTGTCACGGTGTTAGTGGTGATGGAGAAGGTACAACAGCGAAGTATCTCAATCCACGACCGCGAGACTATCGGCTTGGCGTATTCAAGTTTACCTCGACCGCCTCATTTCCAGCTCCGATCAAAGCAACTCGTGATGACCTGAAGCGAGTGATCGCTCTCGGTATTCCTGGCACTTATATGCCTTCGTTCGTTCCTATGCTCAAAGAAAATGAGCTTACTGCGGTCATTGAGTATGTTCGATGGTTGGCAATGCGCGGCGAAATTGAAAAGGGGCTTGTGACCGAACTGAAGGGTGAGTACTCGAAAGATCGTTCAAAGGACGACGGAATCGATAAGTCGCTGGAAACTTATCTAAGCGAAACCTATCCCAACTTCGTGAATGAGATCGCTGGCGAAGTTGGCGAGAAGTGGTCCGGTGCTGAAGAAGAAGGAACGCCAATTATTCCGAAAAAGCCACGTCCCCAGGACACAGCGGAATCACGGCATCGTGGCAAAGAATTGTTCCTCGGCAACAAAGCGAAGTGCGTGAATTGCCATGGTCCAACCGGTCGAGGCAATGGCCCGATGACCGAGGACTTCCAGAAGAATCCTGATACGAACGAGACCTATGCCGAACGTGGCCTCTACGACACTTGGGGCCAGCCGATTAAGCCACGCGATTTAACTCGTGGTATCTATCGGGGTGGCCGCCGTCCGATCGATATTTATCGCCGCATTTACGCGGGGATCAAAGGGACCCCAATGCCTGGAAACTCTCAGGCATTGTCGGAAGACGAAATTTGGGATTTGGTCAATTACGCGCTGTCGGTTCCGTATGACTCACAGGCTCCGAAATCGCCGAAGCCGCATAGCGTGGCCGAGCATTCAATGGATCACGGACACGCGAATTAGTTTGCAGAGCGGTTGTTGGTTTTAACCGTCAGGCTGGCCTGACAACCGGCTTACTGGAGTAGCCATCGTGCGTAAGTTTTGGTGTTTGTTTTTCATGTTCTGGCCGATCGCGGCAATCGTCTATTCAGCGATGTCTCCGGCCTACGGCTGGTGGTTTCCTGGGCCATCTTTGACCGAACTGGGGCAGCGGATTGACAATTTGTTTTATCTGATTTTGATCATCATTACGGTGGTCTTTATTGGGACTCAAGTTGCTTTGGGATATGCCCTTTGGAAGGCAGCTCACAACAAAGATGAAAAATCGCACTTCAGTCATGGTAGTCATAACCTCGAAGTGATTTGGAGCGTCGCTCCCGCAGTGATTTTGTTGTTCTTGGCCCTTTACCAAATGGACGTATGGCGCGACTTCCGAGTCAAAGCATACTTTCCTGAGGGGACGATCGAATCTCCAATCGCAGAAGTGACTGCAAGGCAGTTTGAGTGGCGAATTCGATATCCTGCTCCTGGCAAGAAGCTGCAATTGAAGCCTCAGCCTGACGACCTGTATGCAGTGAATGACCTTCATGCACCAATTGGTCGGGCGGTGATGATTCAACTAAGAAGTGAAGACGTACAACACGCGTTTTTCCTGCCTCATTTGCGAATCAAGCAAGACGCGATCCCTGGCCAAGTCATCCCGATTTGGTTCAAAGCCGAGAAAAAGGGCCTGTTTGAATTGCTCTGCGCCGAGCTCTGCGGCTGGGGCCATTACAAGATGCGAGCTCAACTGACGGCCGAACGCGAGGTCGATTTCCAAGATTACTTGAAGAAGTTGCAGGCCGATCAAAACTACGATGGCTTCCCCGCGTCTGACAGCGTGGCGAAGAAAGAGGAATAATCATGAGTACTGCGGAAGTCGCCTTGGGTCATGATCACGAACAGACCCACGCTCCCGACACCCACGGACACGGTCACCACGAATTGTCGTTCATCCAAAAGTATGTCTTCTCTGAAGACCACAAGATGATCGGCTTACAGTTCCTGTTTACCACGCTGATCATGTTGTTCCTCGGTGGTGGCTTGGCATTGGGTGTTCGTTGGCAGGTCGCGTTTCCATGGACCGATCTCCCGATCTTGGGCCGAATCCTGTTTGGTGATGCAGGCGGGCAAATGTCGCCTGAGTTCTACACCATGCTTTTCACAATGCATGCCACGGTAATGATCTTCTTGGTCATCATTCCGATTTTGGCAGGCGCCTTCGGTAACTTCTTGATCCCGCTAATGGTTGGAGCGGGTGACATGGCGTTCCCGGTGCTCAACATGTTGAGCTACTGGTTCATGTGGCCGGCGATTTTGTTCTTCGGAATGAGTTTTTATTACGGTGGTGCAGCAGCAGGTTGGACTTCTTATCCGCTGTTGTCTGATTTGAGGCAATCAGCTCCGTATTCGGGCTCGGCACAAACTTACTGGCTACTTGCAGTGACGTTCGTCGGTGTCTCGTCGATGATGGGTTCGGTTAACTACATGACCACGATCATCAACATGCGAGCTCCGGGCATGACGCTCTTTCGCATGCCATTGACGATCTGGGCCATGTTTATCACGGCCATTCTTCAAGCGTTTGCTCTGCCGGTTTTAACGGCAGCAGGTTTCATGTTGGTGTTTGATCGGTTGGATTTCGGAGGTTTTTTTGAAGGAATTCATTCGACTTTCTTCATACCCTCGGGCTTGGTAGTTAACAACGCCGAACCAACAGTTGGCGGTGGGCAGCCACTGTTGTGGCAACACCTCTTCTGGTTCTACTCACACCCCGCCGTATACATCATGTTGCTCCCAGCAATGGGCATGGTGTCTGACATTCTTGCGTGTATGTGTCGCAAGCCTATCTTTGGTTACAAGCCAATGGTTTATTCAATGTCAGCAATCGCCGGCTTGGGCTTCATTGTGTGGGGGCACCACATGTTTACCTCGGGCATGAATCCTGCCTTGGGCATGACATTCATGGTCTCGACAATGATGATCGCGCTGCCGTCAGCAGTTAAGGTGTTTAACTGGATTGGCACGATCTGGGGCGGACGAGTGCAATTCAATACGCCAATGCTGAACTGCACCGCGTTTGTTTCGATGTTTGTCGTTGGTGGGCTGAGCGGCATTTTCATGGCGTCAGTGCCGACCGATATCTACTTCCATGACACGTATATGATCGTGGCTCACTTCCACTACGTTATTTTCGGTGCAACTCTGTTCGGAGTATTCGCAGGCATTCACTTCTGGTTCCCGAAAATGTTCGGTCGGATGATGAACGAGACCGCTGGAAAATGGCACTTCTTCCTGACTTTCATTGGGTTCAACGGAACGTTCTTCCCAATGCACATGCTCGGGATCGCTGGTTTTCCTAGACGCTATGCGGACCCATACTTGCATCCGTATCTCGAACACTTGATGCCGTTGAATCAATTCATCACGTACTCCGCAATCTTGATGGGTTTCTCCCAGTTCCTGCTGGTTGGTAATTTCTTTGTGAGCATTTTCACCGGGAAGAAGATCGGTCGAAACCCGTGGAATGCCAATGGTCTGGAATGGACCGCTCCATCGCCACCAGGCCATGGCAACTTTGATATCTTACCGGTCGTATATCGGGGACCATACGAGTATTCGACTCCTGGACAAGTCGATCGCGACTTCTTGCTGCAAACTGATCCGCCATTGCGCAAGACAGCAGGTTCGGTGACGACTACTCCGACTTCGCACCATTAATACAATCCACCGAGTTTGCCTCGGTGGATTAGGGCTTCTTAACAACGACAATGATGGTATCTGATTGAGAAGTCCCAAAGGAAAAAGCCCATCACTACCAACGAAAATTCGGTGGTGAACGGGTTCAGTTTGTTTTTGAAACATCGAGAGATCATGACCCCGCAAGCATTCAATCGCTGGCTCTACCGTTATGCCGTTCTGACGGCAGCGGTCGCGCTGTTGCCGATCGGAATGGGAGCGTTAGTGACGACGCTTGGGGCGGGAATGGCGTTTCTCGACTGGCCGACGTCCGACGGACAGAACATGTTTCTGTATCCGTGGCTCAGTGATTTTCGAGCACATCCTGATAAGTTTGTCGAACACGGTCATCGCTTAGCCGGTAGTCTGATTGGCCTGTTCTCAATTGGTTTAGTGACCTGGACTTTGAGAGTTGAATCGCGTGTCTGGGTACGACGGCTAGCATTTGGAATTCTGTTCGCAGTAATTGGCCAGGGACTGTTGGGTGGCTTTCGAGTGATTGCAGATGCGCAACTCGCGGCTCTCTTTCACGGAGTCTGTGCATCGTTGATTTTCTCAGCGATCGGTTTCTTTACTCTAGCGACAAGTCGACGATGGATCGAAATTAGCTCGAACCAATGCGATCAAGCCTCGGTAATCTCGAGTTCTCTTTCGAAACTGGCGGTCGTGACTCCAATAGCCATGCTGGGGCAGTCTGTCATTGGTGGATTCATCCGACATTTTGGAGGCGGACTGCACGAGCATCTTGCCGGTGCGATCGCCATCACGGGACTTTGTATTGCTACGGTAGTCGCTTGTTGGCGTTCAAGACAAACTTGGCTTCGATCGGCTGCTCTTGGGTTGGTCGCTGTATTGGTGGCTCAATTGAGCCTCGGAGCTGGAGCCTGGGTGACTCGCTTTGGTTTCCCCCCCGCAGGCTACGTTGCCGTGCAACAGGCCCCTGAGCAGATTGCAATTCGATCGCTTCACACTGTCGTGGCAATGTTTGCACTGTTGGCCTCCGTGCAAGTAGCGGGAAGAGTGCTTCGCCTCCGCAGTATTGAAGTTCGGTCGAAGACCGTTCAGAACAGTGCAGGTCTCAATTCGCTGGAAGTTGGAGCAACATTGGCGGGAGGTGCTTTGTCATGAGCATAGCCGTTGAACCTTCTGCCTCGACCATCGAGATTTCCGCTTCGCAGTCGATCGCGCGGTGGCGCGATTATTTGACTTTGGCAAAGCCTCGTATTGCGGTAATGGGCTTAGTCACAGTCGCCCTGGGATTCATGTTAGGTTCGACTGCTGAATGGCAGGCAGAACGACTGGCTCACGCTTTGTTCGGTATCGGGCTGGTGGCAATTAGCTGCAGCGTACTCAACCAATGGTTGGAGCGTGATTCGGATCGGTTAATGGCTCGGACAGCAAATCGACCATTGCCCGCAGGGCGGTTGGCACCTAATGAAGTGTTGGTTTTCGGAGTGCTACTTGGTGTCGTTGGCTTTGCGGATTTGGTACTGGCCGTCAACGTGCTGACCGCCATTCTCGCCTTCGGGACGCTTTTGCTTTACGTCGCGGTTTACACGCCGCTCAAGCGACATACATCGTTATGCACGGCAATCGGTGCGATACCAGGAGCAATGCCACCGGTGCTCGGTTGGGTTGCGGCTGGCGGACAACTCGATGCTGGGGCATTCGCCTTGTTTGCAACTTTGTTCGTCTGGCAGTTTCCACACTTCTTGGCAATAGCTTGGCTGTATCGGCATCAGTATGCGTCTGCCGGACTTAGGATGCTGCCTCAAGCGGAGCCCCGCTCAAAAATCACCGGGTGGATGTGTGTCGTTTATGCGTTGGCCTTGGTTCCAGTGAGCTTGCTTCTGAAAGATGCGGCGTTGGCTGGTGACTTGTTCGCTGTCGTCGCACTGATTTTGGGATTTGGATACGTCGGGTTCTCTGTACGATTTTTATTAAATGAGTCAGTAAGAACTGCTCGCCAATTGATTTGGTTTTCGTTGGTGTACCTGCCAACGTTGTTGTTAGTTTTGACTTGGGATCATTTGCGGTTGTTGAGTTGAGATTAAGAACGCGACTCGCAAATTGCTGATCTCAGTTTTCAAATTTCAGTTAGCAGATTTCAAAAAATGTCGCACGCACCTTCACACGGTTCCGCAGTTCCGCCCATCAAGATGGGGTTGGCAATTCCCAACTCTAAGCTTTGCTTGTGGCTGTTCCTCGGCACCGAAATCATGTTTTTCACGGCCTTCATCGGCACCTACATCGTCCTCCGGATGGGGTCGAAAGGTTGGCCAACAGACCCAGAGGTCACACACATCAAAGTGTTCTGGGGCGGCCTCAACACCTTCGTGTTGATTCTGTCGAGCTACTTCGTTGTGGTCGCTCACGAAGCAATGAATCAAAGTAATTTTGCGAAAGCTCAGAAATTCTTACAGATGACGTTTGCGTTGTCTGTCGTCTTCCTTGGAATCAAGTCCTACGAGTACTACGGCAAATTTGACCACGATATTCTGCCGGGACGAATTGCCGAAAACGATTACCAGGCAAAGAAGAAAGTTCTCTCAGAGTCTGAGAAAGCTGTGTCTAACCGTCTAACAGCTCTCGTCAGGCAGCTCAACAGCTTGAAGGTCGAATATGCGAAGCCGGAACCTGCAAATGACCAATCGAAACAACGAGCGGTCATCCAAGATGCCATTGGAAAATTGAAAGCGACTAACAGTCCATCGTTGGCGGACTACGAAGGCTTCGTCGAAATGGACAAGGCTTTTGGGGAATTGAAGCAGGCGGTCCTCGCCGAGCAGATTTCTACAAGCGAAGTCAGCAAGAAACTGTCTGAGTTGCAGGCGAACCCTCAATGGGGTTCGGTTTTCAAGTCCGTGCATGAACCTCACCCAATCCTGTACGGCAACATCTTCGCATCCTGCTACTTCATCATGACTGGCTTCCATGCGGTCCACGTCATTGTCGGCATGATCTTGTTTGTGATCGTGCTCAAACAAGGTTCAAAACTGGACGGGAGTTGGACCGACTTCGTCGAAAACAGTGGTCTCTATTGGCACTTCGTCGACTTGGTTTGGATCTTCTTGTTCCCTTTGCTTTACATCCTTTAGTGAGTGACTTCTTCTCGCAGTCTTTCAACTGTGAGCCACCGTCATCGGACTGGTGTGGTTTGAAGGAATTTGAATATGCATGACGATCACAGTGATCACGGCCATCCCAATTATTTCCTCGTATTCGCTGCGCTCTGCGGATTCACCGGCCTGTCGATCATGGCTGACGTCATCACGCTTCCATACGGCGCGAAGGTTGTTGCCGTCTTGTCGGTCGCTACATGTAAAGCCTTGTGCGTGATGTCGTGGTTCATGCACTTGAAGTATGAACGCGCTTGGAAGTACGTGTTGTTGGCTCCCACAACGATTTTGGCGCTCGGTTTGCCGCTCGCCTTAACACCGGACATTGGCGAGCACTATTACACGCCTGACGTTCCACAGGTTGACGATTATTCCGAAGCCGTCGCCCATGCCGCAGAGCACGGGCATCACACCGAGCACTCGGTCGGCGAATCGAGCACTGCCGAGCCGAAGTAATCCTTGCCATGTCATCGCGGTGCGACAGGTAGATTTAACTGACGCCGCACCTCGCAAGTGAGCCTAAAAAGTTACTGGATGCGGCGCAAGCATCCAGATATTGCCTTTGCAAATTCGCTCATTGAGGCAAATCTGTCCGTAGGTAACTTGGCGATTGCTTTCATGCAGATTTTTGCCAGTTCAGCGTCAATTTGCGATCGGTGTTGGCTGGGATGAATAGGCTGTTGGTAGTGCGAATTTGCCAACACTTCGCCGACTGTCCGACCGGTGATTGGACGGACTCCGCAAAGCATTTCGTAGAGAATGACGCCTAGCGAGTAGATATCACTGGCCGGCCCTACTTCGTCGGTGTCACCGAGTGCTTGCTCGGGAGACATGTAATAAGGCGTGCCGAAAAGTTGCCCTGCTTGCGTCAGTTGTGGACTGTCTGGCTGATCGAAATGAGCAACACCAAAGTCCATGATGACAGGCGTGTGTCGCTCTTCATCAATCTGGATGTTTTCCGGCTTCAGGTCGCGATGCACGATCCCTCGCTGGTGAGCATCTTGCATTGCCATCGCCACTGATTTGGTGATCAACAACGCTTGGCGAATCGGCAAGCGTTTGTGTTGCTCAAGGTGGTGTCCTAACGAGTTTCCTTTAATGAGCGCCATCACCACAAAGTATTGGCCCGGCAAGTCGCTCACTTCATAAATCGGACAGATATTGTCGTGCCGCAATTGTGCTGCGGCACGTGTTGCTCTCAGAAAACGCTCAAGGTCATGTGGTGTTTTGATTCGATCAGGATGCGGAATCTTGATGGCCACATCCCGGCTCAGTTTTGGATCATGAGCTCGAAAAACTCTTCCTCCAGTTCCCGCCCCAAGCTCCTCAAGAAGAGCGAATCGTCCCAGTGTTGGCTTCGCGTCTGATGCGAAATTCAAATCGAGAGCATCAGATGGCGAATCGGTTTCATGTTTAAAAGTGTCGGTCAAGCTAACAGTGGCGATGTTCATTTCACGGGCCGAACTTTGCCCATCAACTTCAGCAATCAACCGATCGATCAGCATTTTGTGTTTTGGAAATCGCTCAAAATACTGCTTCCGAAACAAGAACAGCGGCTCGCCAGAATCCGCTTGAAAAACCAGTTCAATTCGCAGCAGTGCTGACAACAACTTGTCATGTAATTCTTTGGGCGAATCTTCCAGGAGATCTTCAATCCGTGGATGCAGTCCGGATTGCCAGTCTTCTTTAAACGAAAAGACAGCTTCCGCAATTTCCTCGGGGACAGCCGGTTGCTCAACGCGCGTGGCATCCGGCTCCGCCATAATCGTGGCGAGCGGCTGCGAAGCTCGCTCGACAGCTGGCTTCACTTGAGCGAACGCGAACTCATCGGATGCCACAACAGGCATCTCAACTTCAGTCTCAGGAATATCTTCAAATGGAGTCGTCATGACTGCGAATTCTAAGTCTGCGTGAAATCAACCAACAGGACAGGCTGCCCATGCAAGAACTTCCAATAACTATGAACGG